>MDTG01409381.1_pt1 | contig 75942 bp, 77 predicted proteins | sample 811421 | NCBI WGS metagenome assembly MDTG01 (sample SAMN05326645, study PRJNA326480) | marine metagenome | isolation source: seawater | place: Pacific Ocean: South East | collected 2011
ATTTACCCAGCCGCTCCGCCACCTGCGCGAGCGACAGGAACAGCTCCGGGCCGCCGAGATCCTCGGCCTGCACCCCCAGCGCGGTGATGCGCTCGTCCTCGAGCAGCGCCCGCGCGAGAACAGCCATGCGGGTCTGCGCCGGCCCCGGGGCGGCCACCACCATGCAGGCAATCGGCAGGCCACGACGCTGCATGGTGAGCGTCTGCGCAAGGCTCGGGCTGCGGGCAAGAATGGCGACCCCGCGCCGCACCGGGTGCAGGCCGTGGGGCCCGTCCCAGATCGCGGCACGCTCCATGGCGTTGATCATGCCGCGACAACCGGGCCCCAGCAGCAGCATCTCGCCAGCGGCCTTGGCAAGCTCTGCCGCGTCGGCTTCGCCCGGCACCAGCGTCGCGCCGGTTCCAAACTCGGCCAGCGACGCGACCAGCGCCACCGCCGCCTCGCCCTCGGCACCGACGAAGGCCAGGTCCGGCGCGTCGGGCAGCCCCTCGACCGCCGCGAAGGCCCGAAGGCCGCCGACCGTGCGTTCCCCCGGCACCACGGGCCAGATGTCCCAGACGTATCCCATCTCGCGCAGGTTGGAGATCACGTCACGGCACCAGTTCTCAGACCCCAGGAGGGCGACCGAGCGCGGCTTCAGCAGGCGTGAATAATCTCGCGTCATGGCGGCAATGTCCGTGCACGGGCGCCTCCCATTGCGCCCTGACATAAGTTTTGCGTGAAGTGGCAGGGCGTTGCGAGCACTTTCGATCTGCCGTTACGGCAACCTCTCGCAGCTGCCGCATATTTCAGCGAGCCCGAGGGCGCGACCCTCAGCCGCGGTTCAGCCTGGCCAGATCGTAGCCGTACCAGCGCAGGATCTCCTGCGCCGCGCCAAGCCGCTCTCCGGGGCGCCCTGTGCGGTCCATGATCCAGACGCGTTTTCCGTCGGGATCGCCGAGCGCGGCGGTGCGGTTGTCGGCATCGAGCCAGTGCACCCAGATCCGTTGCCCTCCGAGCGTGAAACGTCCCTGGCCCTGCGCCTCGAATGGCATGGTCATCCCGTCGACGGCGATGCGCCCGGATGAAAAGCGCAGACGCGTGCCGGGCGCGATGCCGCCGCCCTCGACCACCACCCAGTCGCCGTCCAGCCTCGCCCCGGTCACGTCCGACTGGCTGGCGACCGGTGCGGTGGGATTGCGAAGCGGGATTGAAACCTCGGGCAGCGGAGCCTTGCCGGCACAGGCACCGAGCAGCAGGGCGAGAACCAGCGCGCGTCTCATGCCAGCCCCGCCAGCTCGCCGGTCACGGCGCCTGCCATGACCTCGCCGAAGCGCTCGTGCTCCGCGGCCTCCCAATGAACGCCGTCGCGGTCCGATACCGCCACATGCGCCCCGGCAGCGAGAAATGCGCAGCCGTGCCGCGCCGCGACGGCCCCGAGGTGATGCTCGAACATGGCCTGCCGCGCCTCGGCGCCGGCGAAGGCATCGCGCAGCGTGCCGATCTCGCGCACGGGCGCCGGGCAGACGATCACCTGCCGCCGGGTAACCGCCTCGGCGCGGGTGGCCAGCAACAGGCGTTCGACCGACCGTGCGATTTCGTGAGCCGTCACCGAGAAGCGCGGCTTGAGGTCGTTCGTTCCCAGCATCAGCACCATCAGGTCGATTGGCTTGTGACTGTGAAGAATGGCCGGCAAGACCTTGATGCCACTACGTTCTCCACCCTCGACAGGATCGTCGTGAACGGTCGTCCGGCCCGGCAGCCCCTCGGAAATGACGTCGTGCGCCGGACCCAGCCTGCGCGCCATGACCTCCGGCCAGCGCTGCATCTTGGGGTGCCGTTCAGAGACGCCGGCCCCCCGCATCGGCATGGTGCCATGCGTGTTGCTGTCGCCGTAACAAAGGATGACCGCCATGCACCTGCCCGTTCTTTTTTGCCTCCCCGGAAACATGGGCCAGCGCCTCGGGCGACACAAGGGCGACAGGGTTACGGCTCACTGCCGCGCAACCCGGGGGGCGTTTACGCGTTGGTAAGCGAGATTCGTCAGACTTCCCTGGAGGAGAAGACCGATGACCGCACAGATCCGCGCAACGGAAAGGGCCCGCGCTGAGCGCTTGCCGAGCGCAGCCGCCACCGAGCCTGCGCGCCCTTTGAAACGGCACCCGAGCGCCTTGCCGTCGCTGCGCATTCTGGCGCGGCTGCAGCAGATTGCCGAGCGCCGCGAAGCGCTGCGAGCGAGCGAGGGCTTCGAGGAAGAGCCCGCCCTTCCCGATAGTGTCGCGCGAGAATTCCAGGAACGTGGCGCCGCCTCGTTGCGCCCGCGAGACTAGCCGCGAAAGCCGGTCGCGACCACGAATTTCTCGGAAGAATCCGAACGACTTGCCGGCGGCTTCACGTTCGCGACCTTGTCGAAGCGCTGCTTGAGCAACGCCTGCAGCCCCTGCTCGGCGCCGCCCGCCAGCACCTTGGCGACGAAGGTGCCGCCCTCTTCCAGAACGTCGAACGCAAGTTCGGCCGCGGCCTCGCACAGCGCAATGATCCGCAGGTGGTCGGTCTGCTTGTGCCCCGAGGACGAGGCCGCCATGTCCGACATCACCACGTCGGCATTGCCGCCGAGCCACTCCTTGACCTTGTCGTCGGCGCCTTCGTCCATGAAATCGAGCTGGTAGATCTCGGCACCCGGGATCGGCAGCACCTCCTGCAGGTCTACACCCAGCACGAAGCCCTGCGGCTTGTTCTTCTTCTCCCCCAGCGCGTTGACCCGCGGCACTGCCACCTGGCACCAGCCACCCGGCGCGCAGCCAAGGTCGACCACGCGGGCGCCCGGCTTGAGGAAATGGTACTTCTCGTCGAGTTCGAGGATCTTGAAGGCCGCCCGTCCCCGGAAGCCCTCGTCCTTGGCACGCTTCACGTAAGGGTCGTTCAACTGACGCTGCAGCCAGCGGGTCGAGCTGGTCGTGCGCCCGCGCGCCGTCTTGACCTTCACCTTGAGGTCACGCTGCCCGCGTCCGGAGGTGTTCTTTCCCGTGGGTTTCTTCGCCATGGCCCGTGTCGTCTTTCATCGCTGCTTGCAGGGTCACATGGCCCCACAGGCGGCATTGTGCAACCAGATCAGCCCGGAGCCAACGACGCTTTCGACTCCTCGAGCAGCCGCGCGGCCTCGGACCCCTGGATTTTCGCGATGTCGTCCTGGTATTTCAGGATAGCACCGAGCGTGTCCGAGATCACCTCGGGCGACAGGTCGACCACGTCGAGCGCCAGCAGGCATTTCGCCCAGTCGATGGTTTCCGCCACGCCCGGCTTCTTGAAGATGTCCTCGGTTCGCAAGGCCTGCACGAAGGCCACGATCTCGCGGCTGAGCTCTGCCGCGATGGCCGGCTCGCGCGCAGTCAGGATCTCGACCTCGCGGGCGAAATCCGGGTAATCGACCCAGTGATACAGGCAGCGGCGCTTGAGCGCGTCATGCACCTCGCGCGTGCGGTTCGAGGTCAGAACGACGATCGGCGGCTCGGGCGCCGCGATGGTGCCAAGCTCGGGGATGGTCACCTGGAAATCGCTGAGGGCCTCGAGCAGGAAGGCCTCGAAGGGCTCGTCGGTGCGGTCCAGCTCGTCGATCAGCAGCACCGGCGGGCCGTTCTCGTCGGGGCGCATCGCCTGCAGCAGCGGCCGCTCGACAAGGAAATCGGGCCCGAAGAGCTCGCGCTGCAGCAGGTCGCGGTCGGCGTTGCCATCGGCCTCGGCGGTGCGGATGGCAATCATCTGGGCCGGGAAGTTCCACTCGTAGACCGCGCTGGACGCGTCGAGCCCTTCGTAGCACTGCAGCCGGATCAGCCGCCGTCCGAGCGACGCGGCCAGCGCCTTGGCGATCTCGGTCTTGCCGACACCGGCCTCGCCCTCGAGAAACAGCGGGCGGCCGAGCTTCAGCGACAGGAAGACGACCGTGGCGAGCGCCCGTCCGCAGACGTAGCCGGTCTGCGACAGCATCGCCTGCACGTCATCGATGGAATTGGGGTTCTTCATATGCGGCCTCCTCCTCGTGTTCCGGAGTGCCCGCCCGCGCCGGCCCGGTCAATACCCCCAAGGTCGCAGGTCCGCCGCTTCATTCCGGCAACACAACGCAGTGCGCGCGCCGCAAGATTGACGGTTCGCAACCCGAATGCAATGTTTTGCCGTGTAACAAGGCGCCACGGAGGCCGAACCTCCGGACAGGACGGACCGGGCAGGCCCATGGGTGACGAGACCGCGAAGGCGCAGGCATGCGCATAACCGCCGTGACATGCGTGAAGAACGAGGGCCCTTTCCTGCTGGAATGGGTGGCCTACAACCGGCTGCTCGGCGTCACCGACTTCCTGATCTACTCGAACGACTGCAGCGACGGCACCGACCGGCTGCTCGACGCGCTCGCGCCCCATGGCGTCGTGCACCTGCCGAACCCGGCCCGGGGGCGCAACTACCAGATGGAAGCGCTCAGGCACGCGGCCAAACAGGACATCGTGCGGCAGGCGGACTGGCTCTGGATCGCGGATGTCGACGAGTTCCTCAACATCCACGCGGGCAACCACACGATCCCCGCACTGATCGAGGCCTGCGGCGACCCGCAGGCGATCTCGGTCACCTTCCAGTATTTTGCCAATGGCGGCGTCGATCGCTTCGAGGACCGCCCCGTGATCGAACAGTTCACCCGCTCGCACAACCCCGACCTGTGGTGTGCCGAGACGGCGATCGAGGTCAAGACACTGGTGCGGTCGGATTTTCCGGTGCACTACCTCGGCGCGCACCGGCCGTTCTTCCGCAAGGGTCTCGATCCCGAGGGCATCCCCCGCTGGACCGATGGCTCGGGTCGCGAGGTGCCGCAGAAGTTCCTCGTCGCCGCCAACCCGCGCCGCATGCGCAAGTTCCCGGCGGCCGGAGCGCGGCAGCACGCGACGCTGAACCACTATGCGCTGCGCTCGCTCGACAGCTACCTCATCAAGACCGACCGTGGCGACGTGAACCGGAAGGACCGCGTCTTCGACGATCTCTACTGGCGCGAACGCAACGACCCCGCGTGGGAGGATCGCTCGATCCAACGCCACCTGCCGGCGCTGCAAGGCGTGCTCGAGGACATGAAACGCGGCGAAATCGGCGCGCGCCACGACGATTGCGTGCGCCTTCACCGCGCCCGGCGCGATGCGCTGATGGCGGACCCTGCCTACGCCCGGATGCATGCAGACCTGCGCGCCCTCCCGACGCTGCCGCCCGGAGAGCCGGAGCTGATGCGCGAACTGGGGCTTGCGCCATGACGGTGCGGGTCATCAACCTCGGGCTACCCAAGACCGGCACCACGACGCTTGGCGTCGCGCTCGACCGCGCGGGCCTCGTGGTCGCCGATTTCAAGCTCAGGCGTGGCAGCTGCCCCGACCGCCGCATCGCCGGCAGCTTCGTGGCGCGGCAACTCTACGACGGCTATTTCCGCTCGGGCGACCCGCTGGAACGGCTGGGGAGCATCGACGCGCTGACCGAGATTTCGGTCCTGAACGGCACGCTGTGCCTCTGGCCGCAGACCGATTTCGGGCTGATCGAGGCGCTGCGCCACCACCATCCCGCCATTCGCTTCGTCGCCTCGTGGCGCGACCCGGCCGAGACTGCGCATTCCATGCTGCGCTGGTCCGATCTCGGCACCCGGCGACTGCCGCAGGGCAACATTCCGGGGCTGCCCTCCGGCTACGGCGAAACCCGGCTGGAACGGGCGCAATGGGTGGCGCAGCATTACGCCTTCCTGCGTCGGATCTTCGCCGGTGATACGCGCTTCCTCGAGTATGACACCGCTGACCCGCAGGCCCCCGAGATGCTTTCGGCGCATCCCGGCATCACGCTGCCCTGGTGGGGCAAGGCGAACGAGAACCGCTCGATGCGATCGGTGGATACGCCATGAGGATCCAGCTCCACATCGGACCGGACGCGCTGTCCTCGGACCGGCTGCAAGCGGTGCTGCACGCCAAGCGCGACCGGCTGAGAGCCCAGGGCGTGCTCTACGCGCGCTCGGCCGGAGCGAAGAACCACACGCGGCTCTTCATGGCGGTGAGCGATCCGGCGGCGGTGGACGCGCTGCGGTTCTACCGAGGCTACACCGCGCCCGAGACACAGGCCGCGCTGCGCGAAGAGGTGATGCGCCAGCTCACCCGCGAAGTGAGGCAGGCCCGACCAGAGACGCTCATCCTGTCGGCGCACCAACTGGGTGGTCTCCTGACGTCCCAAAGCGAAATCAAACGGTTGAAGGGCGTTCTTTCACCGCTTTCGGAAGACATCCACGTGGTCGCGCATATCGACGATCCGGCGCGGATGCTGGTCCGGCGCTATGCCGCGCAGCTCATGGACGGGCGTGTAACCGGGCTCGATCTCGAGCTCGGGCTGATCGACCGCCCCGACTGGTGGCAGGCCGCGCTCGACACGCGCGCGGCGCCCAACCCGCGCACGGGACGGTTCACCGAGGCGCAATCGGCCGTCTTCTGGCTCGATTACAAACGGTTGCAGGCCGAATGGGAGGCCGTTTTCGGGACGGGCTCGGTCCGGTTCCGCAGCATCGACATGGCGCGGCTGCATGGCCCCAACGCCGCCGAGGAACTGCGCGCCGCCTTCGACATCCCCGAAAGCATCGGCCGTGCCGATCCGGAGCCGCTGCCCGAACCGGCCTCTGCGGCATGGCTCACGCGCCAGCGGCTTCTGAACGATGCGCTTCTGCGGCTGCTCGCACGGCGCAAGAGCATTCTTCCGCGCCAGGCGTGGCGGCAATGTCTGAACGAAATCAGGGTTCAAGGCGGCGACATTGATCCCGGCAGCCTCTACGCCATTTCCGACCGGTTCGCAGAGGACATCGCCGATCTCTGCGCCGCACACCCGGGCCTCGATCCGGCCCCGATGGCGCCGGATGCCCCTGCGCCGGAGTGGCGCGAGCCCGATCCGACCCTCGGTTTCCGCGCGACGCAGTATCTCATGGCCTTCCGAAAACGCATCGAGAAGGCCAGCCGCGAGGAAACAGTCGCAAGGGCTGCCGATCTTGCCGCGCTGCGGCCCGCTCCAGAGCCCATTGCGACCGTGTCCCACTCGTCCAAGGACGCGGCTCCCTCGGCGCAGGCCCCCACGCCGGAGCTTGTCCGTCAGACCCTCGAGACGCTCCGCCGCTCGTCGTTCGCACCGCACAACCGGCTGGGCTCGGTCGACGAGGAACAGGCAACGGCTAGCTTTCCGCCCATGCCACCGCGGGCGCTACCCGGGGGCAGCAGCGGCAACGTCATCGTTGCCTGCATGAAGAACGAGGCGCCCTATATCGTGGAATGGGTGGCCTATCACCGCGCCACCGGTATCGACAATTTCCTGATCTACACCAACGGCTGCGAGGACGGCACGACCGAGATCCTCGACCGGCTCGCCGCGATGGGCGTGGTCGAGCACCGCTCCAACGACGACTGGGCGGGCAACTCTCCGCAGCAGCATGCGCTCGACAAGGCGCTGTCCGAGCCTGTGATCCGCAATGCCTCTTGGATCGCGCATATCGACGTGGACGAGTTCATCAACGTGCGCTGCGGCAACGGCACCCTGCCCGATCTCTTCGCCCGCGTGCCCGACGCCACCAACATCGCGATGACCTGGCGGCTCTTCGGCCACGACGGCGTGACCCGGATCAAGGACCGTTTCGTCATCGACCAGTTCCAGAGCTGCGCCCCCAAGTTCTGTCCCAAGCCGCACACGGTCTGGGGTTTCAAGACGCTGTTCCGGAATATCGGCGCCTACGGCAAGCTCTCGTGTCACCGTCCCAACAAGCTTGCCGAGGGTTTCGCGGATCGGGTGAAATGGGTGAACGGTTCCGGCGCCGACATGACCGCCGAGGTGCTGAAGAACGGCTGGCGCAGTTCGAAGCGAACCATCGGCTACGACCTCGTGCAGCTCAACCATTACGCTTTGCGCAGTGCCGAGAGCTTCCTCATCAAGCGCCAGCGTGGACGGGCGCTGCACGTCGACCGCTCGATCGGTCTCAACTACTGGATCCGCATGGACTGGTCCGATGTCCGCGACGTGACCATCCGGCGCAACCTGCCCCGCCTGCGCGCCGAGTACGACCGGCTGATGACCGACCCCGGGCTGAAGGCATGGCACGCGCGCGGGCTCGACTGGCACCACACCAAGGCGCGCGAGCTGCACGCGACCCCGGAGTTCGAAGACCTCTACCGGCAGGCCGTGGCGCTGCGTCTCACCGAAACCGAGCGGGTGGCCTATGCGCTCGCCCTCGACGTGGAAAGCTGACCCGATGGACGGCACCGGCGCCCGCAACCCTGTCATGCTCTCGCGCGGACTGCGCATCCCCAAGCATCCGCAAATCACCACCGGCCGCATGCGCGGCGCGCTGCGCGAGGGCACCTACGAGCGCAAGGAATGCGACGCGGTCACCCGTGTCGTGCGCCCCGGTGACCGGGTGCTCGAGCTCGGCGGCGGCATCGGCTACCTCTCGACCCTGCTTGCGGTCAGGAAGAAGGTGGGCCGCGTCGTCAGCTACGAGGCCAACCCCGCGCTCATTCCCTATATCGCCAGCCTCCTCGCGGCGAACGCGGTCACGACGGTCGAGGTGCGCAACGCCCTGCTCACCCCCGAGGGCGGTGACCCCGTGGATTTCCACCTGCGGCGCAATTTTCTCGGCTCCTCGATGGACCGGGAGGCGGACCCCGAAAGCATCGTCGAGACGGTGAAGGTCGACCGGGACCGGCTGGGCGACGTGCTGTCCGAGGTCGCGCCGGACGTTCTGGTCTGCGACATCGAAGGGGCCGAGGCAACGCTGCTGCCCGCCGGCGACTGGTCGGGCCTGCGCTGCGCGGTCATCGAGTTGCACCCGCAGTGGATCGGTCAGTGCGGGGTTGAGGCGGTGTTCGACGCCATGCACCGGGCGGGGCTGACTTATTTCCCCAAGGCGTCGGAGGGCAAGGTGGTCACCTTCCGCCGGGGATGGTGAGCGCATGAGGATCACCGCCGTGCTCTGCGTCCGCAACGAGGGCGCCTTTCTGCTCGACTGGCTGGCGCATCACCTCGCCTGCGGCGTGAGCCACGTGGTCGCGCTGTCGAACGACTGCGACGACGGCACCGACGCGCTGCTCGACCGTCTCGAGGTGCTGGGGCACGTGACCCACATCCGCAACGACGGGCCGCACGACAAGGGCGGCATCCAGTTTTCGGGGCTGAAGCGCGCGGACCGGACCGAGGCGGTCCGGCAGGCCGACTGGCTGATCGCGCTCGATGTCGACGAGTTCGTCAATGTCCACGTCGGCACGCGCACCCTGCCCGACCTCATCGCCGCGCTACCCGAGGCCAGCGCCATCACCCTCACATGGCGGCTTTTCGGCAACGCCGGCGTCTTGCGCTACGAAGACCGCCCGATCCCCGAGCAGTTCACCCGGGCGGCGCCGGCGCGGATGCTCTGGCCGTGGCGCGCGTTGATGTTCAAGACGCTCTACCGCAACGACGGCACCTACGGCCGGCTCGGCGTGCATCGCCCGCGACAGCCCGAGCCCACACGCATCGAACAGGCCCGCTGGTTCGATGGCGCCGGACGCGCGCTGGAGGCGCAGTTCCGCACTCGCCGGATCTTTACCGACGTCGGGCGCGAGAGCCATGCGCTGGTTCAGCTCAACCACTATCCGCTCGGCGCGATGGAAAGCTACGTGCTCAAGGCCGACCGTGGGCGCGCGGTGCATTCCGACCACGCGCTCGGGCTCGACTACTGGGTCGAGCGCAATTTCAACGTGGTCGAGGACCGGTCGATCCTGGTTCTGGCGCCGCAGGTTGCCGAGCGGCGCACGGCGCTGGCCGCCGATCCCGAGCTGGCGCGGCTGCACGCGCAGGCGGTGGATTGGCGCCGCGTCCGCTTCGAGGCGCTGATGCGGCAGGAGCCCTACCGCGCACTCATGGGCCGGCTGATGATGACCCCGCCAAGCCGCCCGCTGGGGCCCGATGCAGCGGCGCTTCTGCATGGCCACGCGCTGCGGGCAAAGGGGGCGGACAGCTGAACCCTCGCCGCATGGTGTCGCCAAAACTTACCCCTGTTTCAGCACATTTCCGCCCCAAAGACAGGGCAATGTTTCGGTTAACCAAAATTCCGGCGATGCCACCGCGCATGCGGTGAAGTGACAAGTGGCAGGCGACAATGCAGGATGAAACCGACCTCTCGGCAGTGGATCTTTCCGGCGTCCGGCGGGGCCGATGGATCGGGGCGATCTCGGAGATCGGCGAGACGGACGGTTTCGCCGAACCGCTGGGAAAGCGCCACCACGGCGTCTTCGTGGAACGCGGCGACACGCTGCTGGTGAGCTTCGAGACCCTTCCCGGGATCGAGGCATTGTCGCCCACCTCGACCCCGCTCGGCTGGACCATGGCAATCAGCGAAGGCTGGTCGTCGCTGTCCGTGATCTCGGCCCGAGATACGTGGTTCCGCGATCCGCTGGTCTACGGCTTCTTCGACCAGTTGCTCGACGACGGCTTCTTCGACGAGTTCGACCGGGTGATCTTCTACGGGGCCGGACCCTGCGGCTATGCCGCTGCCGCCTACTCGGTGGCAGCGCCCGGCGCGCGCGTGCTGATGCTGCAGCCGCAGGCCACGCTCGACCCGCGCGTGACCGAGTGGGACGACCGGTTTGCCGACAAGCGGCGGCTCGATTTCACCACGCGCTACGGCTACGCGCCCGACATGGTCGACGCGGCGCAGCAGGCCTACCTGCTCTACGACCCGCGCGAACGGCTCGACGCGATGCACTCGGCGCTGTTTGCCCGGCGCAACGTCACCCGTTTCCGGCTGCCGTTCATGGGCAGCGCACTGCAGGGCAACCTGCTGGAGCTGGAACTGGTCGCGCCACTGCTGGTGGCCGCGGCCGACGGCACGCTGGATGACCTCAGCTTCGCCCGGCTGATGCGCAAGCGGCGGGACTACCCGCCCTACCTGCGAAAACTGCTGGCAAGGCTCGAGGGCGAGGGCCGGCTCGGCCTTGCGCAGGCGCTCTGCGAGAACGTCACGCGCCGGCTCGAGGCGCCGCGTTTCCGCCGACGGCTCGAGGTACTGCGCCAGGCCCGCGCCGAAGCCGGCACCTGACCGGCCTCAGCCCGCGATGGCCCGCAGCGCCCTTGCGCGGGCCGGCGGGATCGCCGCGACCTCGACGGCGGTGAAGACATGCAGCGTGTTCATCTCCCGATCGACCACGGCGTGGTCGCTGACCCATCCGCCCATGCCGAGGTAGGTCCGTAGCAACGGCGGAATCAGCCGCATCGCTGCGCGGGCGTCGGCCCCGGTCTGAGGGAAGCCCACGCGCTCGGGCGCCTTTTCCCCGACCCGCCAGGCCTCGGGCGCCAGGTGACGGCCGCGCAGATGCGCGAAGGCCGGCGCGTAGCGCTCCGGGTTCGTGCCGGCGAAGCTCGCGCATCCAAACAGAAGTCGCGCGCCGCCACGGTCCACCAGCGCGGTGATCGCAGCCCACGCAAGGCGCAGGATGTCGGGATCGTTCGACCCCGGCCGCAGGCAGAAACGGCCCAGCTCCATAGCCGGCCCGTCGAACGCGGCGAGCCGGTGCAGATCGTAGTACTGCGCCGAATAGCTGTCGGTGATCGCCGCACCATCGCCAAGCCAGAGATAACGGAAGCAGGCCACGAGAGCGCTCTCGGCCGTATCCTCGATGAGCACGTGCCGGCAGAGACTGTCGAAGCGGTCGATGTCCGGGGGGCCGTCCGGTCCGAAGAAGGCCTGCCCGCGCAGCGCCTGCGCGGCAGGGATCTCGTCCGGCACGGCGTGTCGAGCGCGGTAACGCCCGCGCCGCAGAAGCTCGGAGCGTTCCGTCCCGGCGGCGTCTGTGCTTGGCCGGGCTTGCATGACGGCGGCCCTACTGGTCGACGAACTGGCTGAGCGACAGCCCGCCGATGTTGCCGAAGAGCCTGCGGATGAAGCTCGTCTCGCCATCGCTGGTGCGGGTGATCCGGCGCGAGATCGGTACGACGTTGCCATCCTCGAGACCGTAGCGCGTGATGTTGTCGACGACGCCCGCGTCGTCGAAGGTGATGGCCAGAACCTCGCGGTCGACCACTTCCGGCGCCTGCCAGGCGAACTGCCGCATCTCGCTTTCGATGTAGTAATAACCGCCTTCGTTCAGCACGCCCGAGGCGGTCGGCACGCCGATCACGTCCTCGACGGTGCCGCGCGTGTCGACACCGGGCACGATCTGCTGCAGATCCTCCTCGGAGGGGGTGTAGCCGTGGGAGCGATATTGTGCGGTGCAGGCCGCCAGCCCGAGCATGGCCGCCATGGCCACCATCGCCTGTCTTCCGGGTTTTGCCATGGACTGCGTCCTGCCCTCTTGTCTTGGCCCTTGCGGGTCTTCTATCCCCGATTACATAACCAAGCCATGCGCTTCAAGCAAAGGAAAGGCGGCCCATGCCAAGAACCGGGTCACAGCCCGAGCGACTGAGAGTCGCGGCCCTGCGAAACACCGGCCCGACCAGCTTCGACATCCGGCCAGACGAAGCCGCGCGGGCGGCGCTGGCCGAGGAACTCGGCCTCTTGTCGCTGCGCAAGCTGCGACTGTCCGGCGAGATCCGGCCCGTGGGCCGCGACGGCTGGCAGCTCGACGCGATGCTTGGGGCGACCGTCACGCAGCCTTGCGTGGTCACGCTCGATCCGGTGACCACCCGTATCGACGAGCCGGTCGAACGTCTCTGGCGCCCTGACGAGGAGCTGCCCCAGCCCGAGGAAGGCTCGGAGATCGAGACACCCGAGGAAGACGCCGACCCGCTGCCCTCCGTCATCGACCTCGGCGCTGTGCTGTCGGAGGCCCTGTCGCTGGCGCTGCCGCCCTACCCGCACAGCGAGGCCGCCGAAGAGGTTGCCGAGGAACTGGCGGAAGCGGCCGAGCCCGACCCCGAGGACGAGCGCCCGAATCCCTTCGCGGCGTTGTCGGGATTGCGCGACCAGCTTGCCGAAAGCCCGAAAAAGGGTGAGAAGGACGACGACTAGCCCCGTCGGGCGCGAAATATCGCTTGCGATTCCTCGCGAAGTTTCTATTTTCGCGCCTTCATCGGAATTCCGGGTTGCCATGGCCCCTGCCTACAGACTAAGAGGCCGGGCACGCCCGAACGGAACCGGGCAACGAATTGCCCCCACACGCGAAAGATCGAGGTTGAGACATGGCCGTCCAACAGAACAAAGTATCCAAATCGCGCCGCAACAACCGCCGGGCGCATGACGCTCTCGTTGCCGGCAACCCCAACGAGTGCGACAACTGCGGCGAGCTGAAGCGCCCGCACCACGTCTGCCCCTCCTGCGGTCACTACGCCGAGCGCGAAGTCGTCGCCGTGGCCGACGAGGTCGATCTGGACGAAGACGCAGCCTGAAACAGCTCGAAGGCCCGCGCCGCATGACATCCGCTCAGGAAAAAACGCAGGCAAGCGGGCCTCTGGTGCTATCCATCGACGCCATGGGCGGAGATCGGGGGCCGGCAACCATCGTTGCCGGCCTTGGCATCTTTGCGCGTCGGAACAAGGATGCGCATTTCATCCTGCACGGCCCCGCCGAGGAGCTTCGCCCGCTGGTCGAAAAGCGCAAGCTTGCCGACCGCTGCGAGATCCGCGACGCGCAGGGTGTCGTCTCGATGGAGGACAAGCCCAGCCACGTGATGCGCAACGGGCAGGACACCTCGATGTGGTCCACGCTCGATTCGGTGCGCAACAAGGAAGCGGCCGTGGCCGTGTCCTGCGGCAACACCGGCGCGCTCATGCTGTTGTCGATGGTGCGGCTGCGCAAGCTGCCGGGCGTGAACCGCCCCGCCATCGCCGTGCTCTGGCCATCGAAGAACCCGCAGGGCTTCAACGTGATGCTCGACGTCGGCGCCGACATCCGCGCCGATGCCGAGGACCTGCTGAAATACGCGCTCATGGGCGTGTCCTACGCCCGCAACGGGCTGTCGCTCGAACGGCCGCGCGTCGGCCTGCTGAACGTCGGCACCGAAGAGCACAAGGGCCGCGCCGAGCTGAAGCAGGCGCATGAGCTGATCGCCGCACAGGCGGATTCCGCCGGCTTCGAGTTCGTCGGTTTCGCCGAGGGCGGCGACCTCTCCGGCGACCGCTGCGACGTGGTCGTCACCGACGGTTTCACCGGCAACATCGCGCTGAAGACCGGCGAAGGCACCGCCTCGCTCATCGGTCAGTTCCTGCGCGAGGCCTTCGCCTATTCGCCGCTGTCGCGGCTGGCCTCGCTGCTCGCGCTGACCTCGCTGAAGCGGCTTCAGGCGCGCATCGACCCGCGGCGCAAGAACGGCGGGGTCTTTCTCGGCCTGAACGGCACCGTGGTGAAGTCGCATGGCGCGGCCGACGCGACAGGTGTGGCAGCCGCGGTCGAACTGGCCTACGATCTGGCCCAGTCGGGCTTCGGTGCCCGGCTCGCCGAACGCATCGCAACCGCCGCCGGTGCAGCTGAAGACGGCGCCGCGGAAAGCGGCCTCGAGCAGAAGAAAGACGGAACGGATCCATGACCATACGGGCGCAGGTGGCAGGGGTCGGGCACTATCTGCCCGAGCGCATCGTCCCCAATGCGGAATTCGAGAAGACGCTGGATACCACCGACGAGTGGATCGTCAGCCGCTCCGGTATCGAGCGCCGACATTTCGCGGCCGAAGGTCAGGCTACCTCCGAGCTCGCAGCCCATGCAGCCGAAGCGGCGCTTGCCGATGCGGGCCTTCAGGCCTCGGACATCGACGCGCTGATCGTCGCGACCTCGACCCCCGATCTCACCTTCCCTTCCGCCGCCACCATGGTGCAGGCGCGGCTCGGGATGGAGACCGGTTTCGCCTTCGACGTGCAGGCGGTCTGTGCCGGCTTCGTCTACGCGCTGGCCAACGCCAACGCGCTCATCACCTCGGGCACCGTGCGCCGCGTGATGGTCATCGGGGCGGAGACCTTCTCGCGCATCCTCGACTGGGAAGACCGGGCGACCTGCGTGCTCTTCGGCGACGGCGCAGGTGCGCTGATCCTCGAGGCTGCAGAGGGTGACGGCACCCCTGACGACCGTGGCGTGCTGTCCGTCGACCTGCATTCCGACGGCCGCTACCGCGAGCTTCTCTACGTCGATGGCGGGGTCAGCACCAATTCGATCGGCCAGCTGCGAATGGAGGGCAAGGAGGTGTTCCGCCACGCGGTCGCCAAGCTCGCCGCCACCGCCGAGGCCGCGATGGACAAGGCCGGGATCACCGCCGCCGACGTCGACTGGATCGTGCCGCACCAGGCCAATATCCGCATCATCGCCGGCACCGCGAAGAAGCTGGGTCTGCCGATGGAGCAGGTCATCGTGACCGTGCAGGACCATGGCAACACCTCCGCGGCCTCGATTCCCCTCGCGCTGTCGGTCGGCAAGGCAGAGGGCAAGATCAAGCGCGGCGACATGGTCGTGACCGAGGCGATCGGTGGCGGTCTCGCCTGGGGGGCGGTCGTCCTGCGCTGGTAAGCGCCACGGCACGCCTTTTCCGGCCCGGAAAGCCGTTCTCCAAGTGCTTGATATTGACTCGGAAAATTCCGGCCCCCATGCTGTGCCAAACCGGGAGGGATGGGTATGAGCGAAAAGACTCTGACACGCATGGACCTGAGCGAGGCCGTCTTCCGCGAGGTTGGCCTGTCGCGCAACGAGAGCGCCGATCTTGTCGAGTCCGTGCTGCAGCACATGTCCGACGCGCTGGTGCGCGGCGAACAGGTCAAGATCTCGTCGTTCGGCACCTTCTCGGTGCGCGACAAGGCGGCGCGCGTGGGGCGCAACCCCAAGACCGGCGAAGAGGTGCCGATCCAGCCGCGCCGCGTGCTGACCTTCCGTCCCTCACACCTTATGAAAGAGCGCGTCGCCGCCGGCAACAAGAGGTAACGTCACATGAGCAAGTCCCGCGATGCCTTCCGCACCATCAGCGAGGTTGCGGAGCTGCTGGACACGCCCGCCCATGTGCTGAGGTTCTGGGAAAGCAAGTTCACCCAGGTGAAGCCGGTGAAACGCGCCGGCGGGCGCCGCTACTACCGACCCGGCGACATCGGCCTGCTGGCCGGCATCCGCAAGCTGCTGCACGACGACGGCATGACCATCAAGGGCGTGCAGAAGATCCTGCGCGAGCAGGGGGTGAAGCACGTCGCCACGCTCGCGCCTCTGCCGCTGGATGAGGAGAACACGCCCGAGACCATCGAGAGCGCGCCCTACATCGAGGCCGAGCCCGAAACCGGTACCGTGCTGCCCTTCGCGCCCCTTCAGCCCGCCGAGGCAGCTGAGCCCGCCGTCGCGCCGGAAACCTCGTCGGAGCCTGCGCCCGTGCCGGAGGCTCCCGTGCCTGCCGAGGCAGCCGCAGAGCCCACCGAGACCGAAAACGATGCCTGGCCCGCCTCTGCGGATAAGGCAGACGCCCCGTTCGATCACGCCGAGGCCGACATCCCCGACGCCCCGATGATGGCAGCGCATGAGGATACCGTTCCTCCGGTCGCAGACCACGAGGCGGTCCCGCAAGAGGACCACAGCGCCCCGATCACCGACGCGCCGCTCACCCCCGCCGATGACGGCGCGCATGCCCTGCCCGCCTTTCTCACGCACTCGCTCGAAGAGCGGACGACCGAGCCGGACACGCCGCTCATGGCCAGTGAGGCACAGGACGACGCCCCAGCCCCGGCGTGGCCTGAAGACGCGCCCGAAGCGACGCCTCGGGAGAGCGCAGCCGAGCGTCCGACGGAGCCCCCGCAGAGCCCCGAGGCGCCCGAGACAGACTCGCCCGAGGACCCTGCGACGGGGGCAATGGGCTCTTCCGAGGGTGGCCAACAGGAGCCCGTCGCCGACCAGCCGCCCCTCGCGGCAGAGAGCGAGGGCGTCGACGAAAAAGAGCCGGCACTAGATACAGTGGAAGCCACCGCCGATGCAGCGCCTATCACCGAGGCTCAGATCACCGAACCCGACGAGCACGCCGTCGAATCGGAGCCCATGGTGATTCCCGAGCTGCCGGATATCGACAATCTGCCACCGGCGCCGCCGGGACTGCTGACCCATCTTTCGCGCGTCGAGACGCTGTCCGCGGCGCAGGCCCGTGCCATTGCCCCGCAGGTTCAGGCGCTGCGCGACTGGCTGGCATCGAAGCAGGACGCCGCCCGCGACTGAATTGAAATCATGCTCGCTTTTCGCGCAATTTGGGGTTGCCCCTGCGCACAGAAACGGTATGACACGGCTCACAAGAAGTCGGGCTATGGCGCAGCCTGGTAGCGCGTCCGTCTGGGGGACGGAAGGTCGCAGGTTCGAGTCCTGCTAGCCCGACCAAATTCTCCCAACATGAAAATCCGAACACGCGGACCCCGCGTGTTGCCGGCGTGCGAGCCTCTCGCAGGCATGCGGGATTTTCGGCTCCCCTTCGGCTGCACCGCTTGCTAAGGACGGCCGAAGCAGAGGAGAGAGCGATGACCGGGGTGCTCGCAAACCAGCAGATCGCGACGATGATCGACGACGGGCGGATCATGCCCGGCGCAGCGCTGGCCGATGGCCAGATCCAGCCGGCGAGCCTTGACCTGCGTCTCGGGACCGAGGCGATCCGGGTGCGCGCGTCCTTCCTTGCCGGCACCGGGCGCAAGGTGTCGGACCGGCTCGACGAGTTCGAGATGCATCGCGTCGATCTCACGCAGGGGGCGGTTCTGGAAAAGGGCTGCGTCTACGTCGTGCCGCTGCTCGAACGTCTTTCCCTGCCCCAGGGTCTCACCGCCGTCGCCAACGCCAAGAGCTCGACCGGGCGGCTCGACCTGCTTACCCGCACGATCACCGACGGCGGCGCCGAGTTCGACCGCGTCTCCGATGGCTACGACGGCCCGCTCTACGCCGAGATCTGCCCGCGCAGCTTCTCGGTGCTCGCGCGCACTGGCATGCGCCTGAACCAGATCCGCTTCCGGCATGGCCAGTCAGTCCTGACCGATGCCGAGCTCACCGCGCTGCACGAGGCCGAGACGCTGGTCACCGGTGGCCCCGCCGTCATCGACCAGGGACTCGGCTTCTCGGTCGATCTCATGCCTGCCGAGGACACGCTCGTCGGCTGGCGGGCCAAGCCGCACACCGGGGTCATCGACCTCGACCGGCTCGGTCACTACGACCCGCTCGAGTTCTGGGATCCGCTGTGCAGCAATCGTGGCCAGCTGATCCTCGATCCCGATGCCTTCTACATCCTCGTCAGCCGCGAGGCGGTGCATATTCCGCCTGCCTATGCCGCCGAGATGGCGCCCTACCTCGCCATGGTCGGCGAGTTCCGGGTGCATTACGCCGGCTTCTTCGACCCGGGCTTCGGCCATGCGGGCGCCGGTGGCACCGGCTCGCGCGGGGTGCTCGAGGTGCGCTGCCACGAGGCCCCCTTCGTGCTCGAACACGGGCAGGTCGTGGGCCGGCTCGTCTACGAACGCATGGACGAACTGCCCACCCAGCTCTACGGCGCCGGGATCGCCTCGAACTACCAGGGCCAGGGGCTGAAGCTCTCCAAGCATTTCCGGGCCTGACCGGCCGGGATCTGCCGCTGTCCGCCCCTGTTCGTCGATCACAGTCACGCGTACGTCGCCTGACGCCGCGACTTTTTTCGCGGCGGCTCTCCATGCCGGTGTCGGCCTTGATAGAAGCCCTCCTGACCCCGAAGCCTCACGCAACACTCAACCTAAGATGGAATCTTGCGCATAGAGAGCTGCCTTCGTCTCCGGCGCAATTCGCCCGCATCTCCGCACGATTGGCACGCTCAAGCCAAAATATTCGAATGTGTCCCGGCCTTTTCCAAGTGCGCCGGGGAACGCCGTGAATGCGTTCACGTCTTTGGTTCCCACCACCTGAGGCTGTAGCAGCGAAGCGCCGTTTGCGAGTAATGGAATGGCGCTTTCCCGCTGATATGAAACGACTTTTCAGACAGCTCCGGAACCGCTTCACTGGATGGGCCGTTGTGGGCTCCAGATGGCAGCGGCATCCGTCGCAGCCCGAACAACATGAAAGGTAGTCCCATGTCCTTCGCGAAACCTGCACTGCTCTCCACCGCCATCGTCGGTATCCTTGCCTCCCCCGCAGCCGCTGCGCTCAGCGCGTCGGCGACCACCGAGCTCAACCTGCGCGCGGGTCCGGGGCCGCAGTACGAGATCCAGAACGTGATCCCCGCCGATGCCGAGGTCGACGTGGCCGGCTGCCTCGATCAGGCGGAGTGGTGCGAGGTGAGCTATGACGGCACGCAGGGCTGGGCCTACGCCGCCTACCTGACGACGCCCGTCGAGGAAGAGCCCGTGGTCATCTACGAGAACACCGACCGGCTCGAGGTCGAGACGGTGACATACGAGGATGACAGCGACGCTGCGATGGGTGCAGCCGCCGGTGGCACCTGGGGCGCAGCAGCAGGCGCGCTGCTTGTCGGCGGCCCGCTTGCCGCAGCCGGCGGTGCCATTCTGGGCGCAGGGCTCGGCGCGAATGCCGAGGTCGAGGAAAAGACCGTCACCTACGTGCGGCAAAACCCGGTCGAGCCGGTCTACCTGACCGGTGAGGTCGCCCAAGGCGCGGGCATCCCCGAGGAAATCGAGGTCTACACCGTTCCCGAGAGCGACTATGCCTACCTGAACGTGAACGAGATCCCGGTTGTCGTGGACCCCGAAAGCCGCCGCATCGTCCGCGTTATCCGGTAAGATCCGAACACGAAATCTTTCCCGCGAGCGATGCAGCGCGGGGCAGATCGGCGCCGGGGCCAGAAAGCCCCGGCGTTCAGTCTTCGAAAAGCTCGCTCTGACCGGGGGCGTCGCCCTCGTCTTCCGCGTCCTCGTCGCGTGTTCTGCCAAGCGGCGTCGTGCCGGGCGGCGGTCTATTGTCCAGCAAACCGGCGGCGCGCAACTCCTTGAGACCCGGCAGGTCGCGGGCGTTCTCGAGGCTGAAGTGATCGAGAAAGGTCTCGGTCACGACAAACGTCACCGGCCGCCCCGGCGTCATCTTTCGGCGCCCGAACCGGATCCACTCCATCTCGAGCAGCTGATCCACCGTCCCGCGCGATACGCTGACACCGCGGATCTCCTCGATCTCGGCACGGGTCACCGGCTGGTGGTAGGCGATGATCGCCAGGGTCTCGATCGCGGCGCGGCTGAGCTTGCGGGTCTCGACGGTCTCCTTCTGCATCAGGAACCCGAGGTCGGCCGCCGTGCGGATCGCCCAGGCGTCGCCGACGCGCACGACCTGCACACCGCGCCCCTCGTAGCGGGCCCGCAACTTCACCAAGGCCTCGGCAGGATCGCTGCCATGCGGCATCCGTGCTTCGAGATCGCGCAGGGAGACCGGCTCGGCAGAGGCAAAGAGCACGGCCTCGACCATGCGCTCCTGCTCATGCATCGTCGGCGCTTCGAAAAGCACGCCGGATGCCGCTTCGGAGGCCGTGGTCTCGGCCCCCTCCGGGGCGGTCTCGTTGGTGGTGTCTTGCTCAGGGATCATGGCGTTTCTCCCGTTTGCGCAGATGAATCGGCGCGAAGGTGTCCGACTGCCGTATCTCGGCATGGCCCTCCTTCACAAGCTCCAGCGACGCGGCAAAGGTCGCCGCCGTGGCCGAGCGCCATTTCACCGGGTCCGCATCCCAGCCGTCCGGCAGCCACGAGGAAATATCCGTCCACTGCCCTGCGAACCCGAGCAGCCCGCGCATCCGGTCGAGCGCCTCTTCCATCGTGTAGACGCTGTCGCGGTCCATCACGAACGGGCGGAACTCGTCGCGGGTGCGCAGCCGCGCGTAGGCCTGCATGAGATCGAGCAGCGTCGCGCTGTATTGCACGCTGCGCACACGCTCGACGGTCTCGACCTGCCCGCGCGCGAACACGTCGCGGCCCAGCCGGTCACGCGCCATGAGCCGTGCCGCGGCGTCGCGCATCGCCTGCAGCCGCTCCAGCTGGAAGGCCAGATGCGCCGCCATTTCCTCGCCGCTCGGGCCCTCGTCCTCGGGGTCCGGAGGCAGCAGCAGGCGGGATTTCAGGAAGGCGAGCCAGGCCGCCATGACGAGATAGTCGGCGGCCAGTTCGATGCGCAGCTCGTTCGCCTTTTCGACGAAGGCGAGGTATTGCCGGGCGAGCTCGAGCACCGAGATCTTGCGGAGGTCGACCTTCTGGGTGCGCGACAGCGTCAGAAGCAGGTCGAGCGGCCCCTCGAACCCGTCGACATCCACGATAAGCGCCTCGGCCGCGAGACGTTCGGCGACCGAGAGCGACTCCACGTTGCTCTGCGCGCGGTCCTCCGCCATCAGCGATGCCCGTTCAGAAGCGCCTCGCGCTCCGCGTGCAGCTCGGCCAGATCGACCTCGGCCGGGATCGTGCGGCTGGCAAGCGCTGCCTCGGCACGGGCGCGGGCCGGCTCGGACATCTCGCCCGCCCGGCGCATGAGCGCCACCATCTCGTCCATCTCGCCGTTGCAGTGCAGCACGCAGTCGCAGCCGGCAGCCAAGGCCGCCTCGCCGCGCTCGGCGACACTGCCCGACAGCGCCTCCATCGAGATGTCGTCGGTCATCAGGAAGCCGGTGAAGCCGATGTCCTCGCGGATCAGCCGGATCATCGCCGGGTCGATCGTGGCGGGCTCGGTGTTCAGCCCCTCGAAGACCAGATGCGCGGTCATGCCCAGCGGCATTTCGTGGAACGGGCGGAAGGCCTCGAAGTCGATGCGGTCGAGCTCGTCGCGGGGCGCGTCGATGCGCGGCAGGTCGAGATGGCTGTCGAGCTGCGCGAGACCGTGCCCCGGCAGATGCTTGATGACCGGCAGGACGCCGCCCTGCATCAGGCCCTGCGCCACGGCGACACCGATCTCGGCCACCCGCTCCGGGGTCTCGCCGTAGCAGCGGTTGCGCAGGAAGCGGTGGGTCTGGGGCCGCGCCACGTCGAGCATGGGCGCGCAGTTGCCGTCGATCCCGAGGCCCAGCAGCTCGGCGGCTGTGATCCGGTAACGCAGCCACATGGCGCGCGGCGCGTCGGCGCCGTAGCGGGAGACGTCGTCGAGCGGCGGCAGCCACTCGGTCGCCAGCGGCGGGCGCAGGCGCTGGACCCGGCCGCCCTCCTGGTCGATGAAGATCGGCGCGTGCCAGCCCACCACCTCGCGCAGATCCGAGGTCAGCGCGCGGATCTGGTCCGGCGTCTCGAGGTTGCGGGTGAAGAGGATGAAACCGAAGGGATCGGCGTCGGCGAAGAACCGGCGCTCGGCCCCGGTCAGACGCAGCCCTTCGGGCGCGAGGATCGCGGCACCACGACCGCCGCTCACCGCGTGGTCACCGGGATGCAGTCCGCCTGCTCGGCCACCAGCGCAGCGCAGAAACGGCGAGCGTCGGACAGGTCGGCGAAGCCATGGGCGCGGAGGCGGTAGAACACCCGCCCGCCCGAGGTGGCACGTTCGATGACACGGTCCTTGCCGTCCATGAATTCTTCGAAACGCGCCGAGAAGCGGCGCCACTCGCTGCGCGCGGTCTCGGGGCTGTCATAGGCCCCGAGCTGCGCGAGCCGGGTACCGGCGGGCAGCGTGTCGGGATCGACCTCGGTGGGGCCGGCCTGCGATTGCACGGCGGCCGCGATCATCGCGTCGGCAGACGGTTGCGTCGGCAGCGAGGCGGGCCGGACTTGCGGACGTAGCGAGCGCAGCAGCGCGCCGGCCGGGGCCGGTGCGGCATCCTCGGCCTCGGCGACCTCCTCGGCGTCGGGATCGGACAGTTCGGTGACGACCTCGGAGTCCTCGCCCGGCGCAAGATCCGACAGCGGCACCGCGTCGGCGGCGATCTTGTCGGCCAGCGCCTCCATGGGATCGACGCCTTCGGGCAACGGCTGGGCGCCCTCGGGGTCGCCGAGTGTGATCTCGGCATCCGACTGCGCGGCGCCGGTCCGGGTCGCGGGCGTGTCCTGCGGTGACAGTTCGGAAAGCGCCACGTCCTCGTCGCTCAGGCCGGAAGCTTGCGGTGCAAGAAGAAGCTTGTCCGGCACGGGCGCCGCGGTGCCGGTGCCGGCGACACCGTTGACCGCCAGCCCCTGATGATCCGCGAGCGTGCCGCCCGGGTCCTCGGGGGCGATGCGCATCGGGCCCTCCATGGCCTGCACGACCGGGATGCCTGTCACGTCACGCACCAGCAGCTTGTAGCCCCAGACACCGACGCCGCACATCAGCGCCAGCGACACCGCCGCGCCTGTCCAGTTGGCCAGGTTCGCAACCCTGCGCCCGCCCGGCGCCTGCCGTCCGGCAGGCCCCTCGTAGGTGAAATCCGCCATGTCTGCCTCGCTGCCCCGCGCCCGTCGAGATCGCGGTCTCTTGCTCTGCCCGTCAGTCCCCGGGGCGGCGCGGCATTCTTCGGCTCAGCGCATTTCTTCCACCGGGGTCACGCCCAAGATACCAAGGCCCGCGGAAATGACAACCGCGACGGCCCGGGCCAGTGCGATTTTGCTCTGGCTGGTGGCGGCGTCATCCTGCAGGAACCGAAGCGCCGGCTCGTCGTGCCCCTTGTTCCAGAGCGCGTGCAGGTCCGAGGCCAGTTCATTGAGCCAGATCGCGACCTTATGGGGTTCGTGTCCCTTCGCGGCGATCTCGACGAGACGCGGCCATTCGGCGAGTTTCTTCATCAGGCCGAGTTCGGACTCGTGGTCGAGCACCGACAGGTCGGCACCGCCGAGCGCCGCGTCCGAGACGTCGATCCCGGCCTCGGTCGCCTTGCGCATCACCGAGCAGATCCGTGCGTGGGCATACTGCACGTAGAAGACCGGGTTCTCCTTGGACTGCTCGACGGCCTTGGCGAAGTCGAAGTCGAGCGGCGCATCGTTCTTGCGGGTCAGCATGACGAAGCGGGTCACGTCGGGGCCGACTTCCTCGACCACGTCGCGCAGGGTGACAAACGTGCCGGCCCGCTTCGACATCTTGAACGGCTCGCCGTTCTTGAAGAGCTTCACCAGCTGGATCAGCTTGATGTCGAGCGGCGTCTTGCCGTCCGACAGCGCCGAGACCGCCGCCTTCATCCGCTTGACGTAGCCGCCGTGGTCCGCGCCGAAGACGTCGATGAGCTGGTCGTAGCCGCGCGTCACCTTGTCGTAGTGATAGGCGATGTCCGGCGCGAAATAGGTCCATGCCCCGTCCGACTTCATGATCGGCCGGTCGACATCGTCACCGTGTTCGGTCGACTTGAAGAGCGTCTGCTCGCGCGGCTCCCAGTCCTCGGGCAGCTTGCCCTTGGGCGGCTCGAGCGTGCCGCGGTAGATGAGGCCCTTGCTGCGCAGATCCTCGATCGCGGCCTCGATCTTCCCGGTGCCGTAGAGCGACTTCTCCGAGAAGAAGGTATCCATCTTCACGCCGAGCATCGCGAGATCCTCGCGGATCAGCGACATCATCTCCTCGGTGGCAAAATCGCGCACCTCTTCCAGCCAGACGGACTCGGGCGCGCCGACGTAGCGGTCGCCGACCTTTTCCTTGAGCTTCTCGCCCACCGGGATCAGGTAGTCGCCCGGATAGGTGCCGTCGGCGAACTCGACATCGTGGCCCTGCGCCTCAAGGTAGCGCAGGTAGACCGACCGCGCGAGCACATCCACCTGCGCCCCGCCGTCGTTGATGTAGTATTCGCGAGTGACGTCGTAGCCTGCGAAATCCAGCAGACTCGCCAGCGCGTCACCGAAGACCGCGCCGCGGGTATGGCCGACGTGCAGCGGACCGGTGGGATTGGCCGAGACGTATTCCACGTTGACCTTCTCGCCCTGCCCCAGGTCGGAGCGGCCGAAGTCGGTGCCCTGCCCCAGCACGGTCTCGGGCAGCGCCTGCCAGACCGACGGCGCGAGCCGCAGGTTGAGGAACCCCGGCCCCGCCACCTCGGCGCTGACGATCCGGTCGTCGGCACCGATCTTCGCGGCCAGCGCCTCGGCGATGTCGCGCGGCTTCTGCTTCGCGGGCTTGGCAAGCACCATCGCGGCGTTGGTGGCCATGTCGCCATGCAGCGGGTCTCGGGGCGGCTCCACCGTCACGGGGGCGGTGTTCAGATCGGCGGGCAGCGCGCCCTCGGCCTGCAGCGCCTCGATCGCCTGCAGCACAAGCGCGCGGATGTCGGTGAAGAGGTTCATCTGTTCTGTCTCCATGCGGTCGGCGCTTCCTCTATCACTTCGGCGGGCGGGGTCAAATGCCGGCCGTGCGCAAGAGCCGGCGAGACTACACCGGGGGCGCTGCCCCCGTCCGCGTTCCGCGGACTCCCCCGGGATATTTTCAGCCAGAAGAAACACCGGGCGCGTTGACCAGGGTTTCTTCTGGCCGAAAAATATCCCCGCCGGAGGCCGGCCGGACCGATCGGCCGGGCACGGGTTATGGATCGGAGCGCCGGTGTCAGCCCTTGGCAGCGACGCTCTTCATGGTGTCGTTGCCGTTCTCGTCCCGACGGTCCTCGGCGCGTTCCTGGCGCTTCGGCGCGACCACCACGAGGCGGGTGCCCTCGGTGTCCTTCACCTTGTCCTCGGGGCCGCGCAGCCGCAATGTGCCATGCGGGCCGAGGTCGGCGATCACGATGGCCTCGGGGTTCTTCTCGCGCCATTGTTCGAGCGGGAACTCGGCCGAGATCTTCGTCACGCGGATTTCCCAGCCGTCGGCGAGCCGCGCGTTGGCCTCGAAGTAGGACTCGTCCGCGCCGATCTTCTGCCCGCCGAGCGTTGCCGGCAGCGCGTGCCGGGCGGAGGCGTGGCGCATCCGCTTGAGCTGGAAGACGTGCTCGCGACCGAACTCCGGCGCGAGGTCGGTGGCCACCAGCGTGTTGTAGGCATCGTTGTCGGTGGCGGCGATGACCTTGTCGTAGGTCACGAAGTCGAGCTTGTGCTCGGCCGCCTCGGAGAGGATGTCGCCCCAGAAGGTGTCGAGCCCGGCCTCGCGCGCCTGCCGCAGATGCGCGTGGTTCGGGTCCGCGATCAGCACCGGCAGGTCGAGCTTGCGCAGCGCCATCCCCAGCGCCGTCGACCAGCGCGAGCCGCCGACGATCATCACGCCGGGCGTCTCGGTCGCGGTCAGCCCGAGCAGCCGCGCGAGCGGCGTGAGGGTGAAGCCATGCAGCACCACGGTCGCCGCCACCAGAGCGAAGGCCAGCGGCGCGACGCGGTCGCCATCGGACACTCCGAGCGCCGACAGCCGTTCCCCGAAGAGACCGGCCACGGCGACGAGGACGACCCCGCGCGGCCCGGTGAAGGCGACGAGCAGCCGTTCGCGCCACGGAATGTTGGAGAAGGCCAGCGCGGCGAGCACCGGCAGCGGCCGCGCGAGCAGGATCACCACCACGACGAAAAGCGCGGCGGACCAGTCGAGCGAGGCCAGCGTCTCGCGGCTCATGTTGGCGGCGAGCAGGATGAAGATCCCCGAGACCAGCAGGATCGTGGCGTGCTCCTTGAAGCGGCGCAGCTCGGCGTAGCTCGGCAGGTCGGCATTGGCGATCCAGAGGCCCATGATCGTGACCGCGAGCAGCCCGCTTTCGTGCAGCAGCGCGTCCGAGAGCGCGAAGACCATCAGCAGCAGCACGAAGAGCACCGGCACCTTCATGTATTCCGGAACCAGCGCATTGCGGAAGGCGCGGCTCAGGCCCCAGCCCCCGGCGATGCCGAGAACCAGCGCGCCGACGATGCCCACGGCCATGTCGACCGCGGCGGCGCTGGCGGATTCGGCGTTCTGCATGACGACCACGATCTCGAAGGCCAGCACCGCGGCGAGCGCCCCCACCGGGTCGTTGAAGATCGCCTCCCACTGCAGCAGCGCCGCCGGGCGGCGCTTGAGCCGGGCCTGACGCAACAGCGGCGCGATCACCGTCGGGCCGGTGACGATCATGATGCCGCCGAAGACCGCCGAGGTCTCCCACGAGATCCCGACGCCCCAGTGCAGCGCCGCACTCGAGGCGGCCCAGCCCAGCGGTCCGCCGACCAGCACGAGCCGCCGCACGCCGGTGGCGGCATCGCTGAGCGACTCGAAGTTGAGCGTCATGCCGCCCTCGAACAGGATGATCGCCACGGCGATGGCGAGCATCGGCTGCATCAGCGACCCGAAGTCCTCGGACGGGTCGAGCACGCCGAGACCCGGGCCCACGGCGAGCCCGGCCAGCAGCATCAGCACGATGGCGGGCAGCCGCAGCCGCCATGCCAGCCATTGCGAGCCGACGCCCAGCACGCCCACCAGCGCAAATCCGAGAACCGGGGCGATCCCGGCGGTTTCAGCCACAGCCATACACACTCTTCCTTTTGAAGCGGCCCCTGTCCGCGCAGCCGCTCACAGGAGATGACCCGTTTGCCGCCCCTGTCCAGTCCCTTCGCCGCAGCCATGCGCGAGGGTGTTACCGGATGGCATCCACGCGGGATGCGGCGGGGGTCAGCGGATGTCGTGAAGGACGTCGATATCCAGCAGGTCGGCGTGTGCCTGCAGCGCGAAACGGTCGGTCATGCCGGCGATGTAGTCCCCCACCAACCGGGCGAGCTCGGCCTCGTCGCGGGCGCGGTCGATCTCGCTGCGCCAGCGCTGCGGCAGTTTCTCGGGCTCGGCCATGTAGAGTGGAAAGAGATCGCGCACCACCTGCGTGACCTTGCCACGGATCTCCATGACCGAGGGCGCGCGATACATGCGGCGGAACAGGAAGCCCCGGATTTCCTTGAGCTTCTCCCACATGTCGTCGGAGAAGGCGATGACCGGGCGGCCCAGCTGGCGGATGTCCTCGGCGCATTGCGGGGCGGCATCCTCGAGCCGGGCACGGCTGGTGTCGATCACGTCCTCGACCATGTAGCCGAAGACCCGGCGCAGCGCCTCGTGCCGGCGGCGGTAAGGATCGAGACCGGGATACTTCGCGTCGACCTCGGCGTAGGCGGGCGCGATGAGCGCGAGTTCCGCGATCTCGTCCTCGGTGAAGAGCCCGGCGCGCAGGCCGTCCTGCAGATCGTGGTTGTTGTAGGCGATGTCATCCGACAGCGCCGCGACCTGCGCCTCGCCGCTCGCGTGGGTGTGCAGTTCGAGATCGTGGCGCGCGTTGTACGCGGCGAGCGTCACCGGCAGCGTCTCGCCCTCGGCCAACGGCAGCAGTGGGCCGTTGTGCTTGGCGATGCCCTCGAGCGTGTCCCAGGTCAGGTTGAGCCCGTCGAACTCGGCGTAATGGCGCTCAAGCGCGGTGACGATGTGCAGGGCCTGCGCGTTGTGGTCGAAGCCGCCGTAAGGCGCCATCAGCTCGGCCAGCGCGTCCTCGCCGGTGTGGCCAAAGGGTGTGTGGCCAAGGTCATGCGCCAGCGCCACCGCCTCGGTCAGGTCGGTGTTGAGCCCCAGCGCGTTCGACATGGTGCGCGCCACCTGCGCCACCTCGATGCTGTGGGTCAGCCGCGTGCGGAAGAAGTCGCCCTCGTGCTCGACGAAGACCTGTGTCTTGTGCTTCAGCCTGCGGAATGCGGAGGAATGGATGATCCGGTCGCGATCGCGCTGGAAGCACGAGCGAAAGGCGCTCTCTTCCTCGGCGAAGAGGCGCCCGCGCGCCTGGTCCGGATCGCAAGCGTAGTTCGCCATGCGCTGTGCCCTTGTCTGCGGCGGCCCTGCCGGGGGTCTCCCGGTTGCCGGCTGTCCTTGAGATCCCTATATTACGGCTGTCTGCCAAGTTAAACCGTTGAGAGGGCTCATAGATGAACCTGCCCCCGAAAGTGACCGAACGCGCCTTTGCCCGTCTCCACGAGATCGGTGCCAGCGCCCAGGGCAAGGCCCTGCGCGTGGCGATCGAGGGGGGCGGCTGCTCGGGCTTCCAATACGAGATCAAGCTCGACGATCCGGGCGACGACGACCTCGTTCTCGAGGGCTCGGGCGAGCGTGTCGTGATCGACGAGATCTCGCTGCCGTTCCTGACCGACGCGGTGATCGACTTCACCGAAGAGCTGATCGGCGCGCGTTTCACCATCGAGAACCCGAACGCCACGAGCTCTTGCGGCTGCGGCACGAGCTTCTCAATGTGATGCATCATAAGTGTGCCACAACATTCTGATTTAAATGAAGAAACGCCGCGATTTTTGTCGCGGCGTTCTTGCTTTTGACGGCGCGTCGGAGCGCCTGATGCAGCGCTCAGGGCAGGCTGACCGCGTCGGGCGCCGCGCCTTCCAGTGCAGCCGGGGCGAAATGCTCCAGCATCTGCTCCTGCGAGACCGGCTCGCCGCGCACGACCCCCTGCTCGAGGATCCAGTCGGCCTCGCTTGTCAGGAGCTCGGCCAGACCTGCATCGAGCTTCAGGCCGATCTCGACGTCCTGCCACATGGTCGCCAGCGCCTCGGGGGTCATGGCGCCCTGCATCGACTTGCTGACGGCGGCCATCGCGGCCTCGGGGTCGGCCTGAACGTCGGCGTCGGCCTTCGCGAGCGCGCCCATGAAGGCCGCGAGCGTCTCCGCCCGGTCGCCGGTCATCTCGGGCGTCGCGGCAAGGATGTAATGCACCTCGTAGCCCGGCACGCGCAGTTCGCCGTAACTGTCGCCAAGGGTCGATTTCGCGGCGCCGTAGAAGGTCGGGAACGGCACGATGCCATCGAGATCGCCGCGCGCCAGCGCCGGCACGAGATCGGGCGGCGCCGCGCCGACCACCTCTGCCTCGACGCCCGCGTCCTTCAGCACGCTGTCGAGATAGTAGTTCACGTTGGTGCCGATGGTGGTGCCGATGCGCTTGCCGGCAAGATCCGCCGGGCTGTCGTAGCTGCCGCTCTCGGTGTTGACGATCACCCGGCTGCCGGTAAAGCGGGCCAGGTCGCCGACGACGGCAAACTCCTGCCCGGTGAGCGCGCCCACGGCGGCGGGAAACTCGGCCATGAAGGTCACGTCGACCTGCCCGCCCAGCATTGCCTCGAAGCCCTCGCGGCCGGTGCGGAAGGCGACGAACTCGATGTCGAGCCCGGCGTCCTCGAAGTATCCCTTCTCGATGGCGACATCGACCTGTGGGGTCTGCGGGTTCGGAGTCCAGGCAAAGGTCAGCTCTTCGGCCGAGGCGAGAGCGGGCGTGAGAAGCGACGCGGCAAGCGCGGTCGTGGTCAGGATTTTCATGGATGCCTCCTTCAGGCAGTCAGCTCTGCGAGCGTGTCGAGGGGCGGGCGCAGAAGGCCCAGGATGTCTTCGCGGATGGTCAGCAGGTCCGAGCCGGAGCGACTGAGCGCGCGCGGCCGGGGCTGGGTCATCTCGTAGTGGCGGATCAGGCGGCCGGGGGCCTGGCTCATCACCCGCACGTCGTCGGCAAGCAGCAGCGCCTCGTCGACGTCATGGGTGACGAACAGCACCGTCGCGCCATGCTTGCGCCAGACGTTCAGCAACAGGTCGTGCATGACGAGCCGGGTCTGCGCGTCAAGCGCGCCGAAGGGTTCGTCCATCAGCAACACCCGCGCGCCGGTGGCAAAGGTGCGGGCGATGGCGACCCTCTGCTTCATGCCGCCGGACAGCTGCTGCGGATACTTGTCCGCATGCCGCCCCAGCCCGACCTCGTCGAGCGCCGCGCGGGCCCGGTCGATCTCTTCCCGTTTCGACAGGCCGAACTGCTTCAGCCCGAAGCGGACGTTCCCGAGCGCGGTGAACCAGGGGAACAGCGCGTACTGCTGGAAGATCACGCCGACCTCGGGCGAAGGCCCGGTGATCGGGCGCCCGTCGAGGGTGATGACCCCCTCTGCCGGCGCGACGAAGCCCGCGATGGCGTTCATCAGCGTGGACTTGCCGCAGCCCGACGGGCCGATCAGCGCGGTGAAGGTGCCGGGCTCGAGCGTGAGCTGGGTCCGGTCGAGCGCGGTCACCTCGCCCTGCTTGCCGTTGAACCGGATCACCACGTCGTTGACATGAACGCGGCCGGTGGATTGGTCGTTGCTGCCGGTCATGTGCCCTGCTCCCAGTGTACGAGTGCCTTGCCGATGCGGTGCACGATCAGGTCGGCCACCGCGCCGAGGATGCCGAGGATGATCAGCAACGAGAACATGCGGTCGGTGCGGATGTATTGCCGCGCCTCCTGCAGCCGGAACCCGAGCCCCGAGGACGCGCCCGAAAGCTCCGCCGCGACCAGGCTGAGAAAGGCCAGCGCCACGCCCAGACGGATGCCCGCGAAGATATGCGGAGCGGCGGCGGGCAGCACCACGGTCACGAACTCGCGCAGCCGCGAGGCGCCGAGCGAACGCGCCGCCCTCAGGTAGGTCTCGGGGACGTATTCCATGCCGTGGTGGGTGTTGAACCACACGGTAAGAAAGACGGTGTAGGAGACCACGAAGTATTTCGAACCCTCGCCGATCCCGAACCAGACGATGGCCACCGGCACCAGGGCGATGGCCGGGATCGGTCGCAGCAGGTTCAGGAACGGGTTGAGCAGCGTCCGCACGAGCGCCACGCGTCCGGTGAGCAGCCCCATCGCCACGCCAAGCGTCGCGCCGATGGCAAAGCCGATGCCGGCGCGGCCCAGCGACACGCCGAGATCTTTCTGCAGCGTGCCGTTCCGCCACATCTCGACCGTGGCGGACCACACCGACCAGGGCGCCGGGAAGATCGCCTCGGAGATCACGCCGGAGAGGCCGACGATGCTCCAGAGCCCGAGGATGAAGATGAACGACACCATCGGCAGCCCCACGCTGCCGCCGGCCGCCGCGAACTGCGCGAAGCGGGCACTGGCGGGCGGCTTGGGCCGGGTTGTCTTGTCGGGATGTTCCGTCACAGCCATGGCACCTGGCTTTCGGCGTAGCGGTGGGCGCGGAAGCAGGTGTTGTGCGCCCCGCGGATGAACTGGTTGAGCGGCGCCGGATACTCGGCGAACTCGGGGATGACGTATTCCCAGACGACCTCGCCCGCCGGCGTCACCTCGAACAGGCGACCAAAGGCGCTTTCGCAGATCAGCGTGTTGCCGTTGCCGAGCCGCTGCGCGCTGCCCATGAAGGGCGAGAAGAACGACGGCGCGTTGGGGTCGGTGTAATCCCAGGTCGTCTGCATGATCTTCGGGTCGAACTGGATGGCGCGCGAATAGGGGTTCGAAGATCCCGGCCGCAGGTTGCCGTTGTCGAACACGAGGATGCTTCCGTCGTCCATTTCAACCGGGGTGTGCTGCTGGAACACGACGTCGGGTCCGGCATGCCAGACGATCCGGCCCGTCGCCTTTTCAACCGCGATCACGCCCGAAGTCGTGCGCAGGCTCATCAGCACCAGCCCGTCGCGGGTTTCCGACACGCCGTTGATCATCGGCCAGTGACGCCGGTCGAAGATCGGATGAATCGGCAGGTCGGCCGGGTCGATATGATCCCAGATACGCCATTCCCACACGGTTTCGCCCTTGCGGTTCACCTCCTTAACGATATCCGACTGCACCACGCCGTCGGCACCGTCCTTGCGCGGGTCGCCCCCGCAGACGCGGGCGGCCTTGTCCGCCGGCAAGGGCGCGGCGACGGTGTAGAGCAGGTTGCCGTTCTTCAGCCATTGTCCGTCATGGTGATGAAGAATGTCTTCATGCCGCCAGACGATCTCGCCATCGGGGGTCGCCTCGTAGAAATCGCCCCCGTGCCAGAGGTCCCACGCCGGATAGAGCGCGGCCGAGGTCGCATGGCTGCCGTTGTAGCCGAGGTTGCCGTTCGGCAGGAGCACCGCGTCACGGCCCGGCCGCACCGGCATACACCACTGGTGGGCCACCTGCCCCTCGATATCCACCAGATCGACGACACCACCGCCGGTCTGCCGTGCAAACAGCGTATAGCCGCCGGCGGTCCGCGCGCGGTCGAGCGCCGTAAGACCCAGCCTTCGCCGGCAGAGCGTGATCTGCGAGACCTCGGTGCCGGTCTCGGAAAGTGTCAGTGCAGTATCGGGCATGTGCATGTCCTCCGCGCCATGTAAAACGTTTTAATGACTTGTAGACGTCACAACCGAATTGTTAAAACGATTTAACGATACGAATTGTCAGTTTTTCTTGCCTAGCAAGTAAATCAGGCGCATTCGCAACCTCAAAGCACAAGAAAATGGCACAGATTTCATGAACGGCCCCGACGGCACGACTCGCAAACGCATCACGGTCAAGGATGTCGCCCGCGCGGCGGGGGTCTCGCCCGGCACCGTCTCGAACGCGATCAGCGGCAAGCGCAAGGTCGATTCCGAAACCCGCGCCCGCATCGACGCGGCGATCCGCGATCTCGGTTATGTCCCCAACCTCGCCGCGCGCGGGATGCGCACCGGGCGGGCGAACACCATCGCGATCTTTTCCTCGATGCCCACCGCCGTCGCGGCCGGCCCGTCGAAGCTGGGCTTCCTGATGGAAATCGCCGCCGCCGCCGCGATTACCGCGCTCGAACGGAACGTCGCTCTGGTATTGGTGCCGCCGATCGAAGACCCCGAGACGGCGCTTGCCACCATCCCCTTCGACGGCGCGATCCTGCTCGAGCCCGAGCAGGACGACCCCTATACCGCGATCCTACAGGCGCGCGGCGTGCCCGTGGTTGCCATCGGCCCGGTGCCCGGCACCCCTGCCCCGGCGGTCCGGCTCGATCACGCGGAGACCGCCGGCGCGCTCGTCGATCATCTGGTCGAAGCGGGCGCCCGAAGCTTTCCGCTGGTGGTCGGTCTCAGCCAGCGCCAGTCGAACCGGGTCTTCCGCGAGGTCTACGCCGCCCGCATGGCCGAGGCCGGGCTGCCCTGCCGGATCGTGGAGGTGCCGGAAGCCGACGCCATGGCCGGAGCGGAAGCGGCGCTTTTGCGCGAGATCGACGATAACGGCCCCATAGACGGCGTCCTCGCACCGATCGACGCCATGGCCACCGGCGCCATGGCCGCATTGCGGGCGCGTGGCCTGCGGATCCCACAGGATGTCAGGGTGGCGACGCGCTACGACGGCATCCGCGCCCGCAGCGAGACACCGCCCCTCACCGCCATGGACCTGAGGCTCGATGACGTCGCGCGCCTCGCCACCGAGGCGCTGCTCGACCTGCTCGACGGCTCGGAGGCAGAACAGATCATCGACGCCCCGGCGCCACGGCTGGTGCCGCGCGGCTCGACCGGGTCGGCGTAGCGCGGCCCTCAGGCCGCGGCGGCGGCCTGCTCGCGGATGCGGTCGACCATGGCGCGCAGCCCGTTCGAGCGTTGCGCGGACAGGTGATCGTTGAGCCCAAGCCGCCCGAGCTCGGCCCGCGCGTCGAGCGCACCGACCTCGCCCACCGGCAGCCCGTCGTAGAGCCGGTGCAGCACGGCGATCAGCCCGCGCACGATCATCGCGTCACTGTCGCCCTGGAAGTGATAGGTGCCATCCTCTATCTGCGGATGCAGCCAGACCTGGCTGGCGCAGCCCTCGACCTTGGTGGCGGGCACCTTCAGCGCGTCGGGCATCGGCTCCATCGACTTGCCCATTTCGATCACCATGCGGTAGCGGTCTTCCCAATCCTCGAGAAACTCGAAATCCTCGACCACTTCTTCGAAGGCTGCCTGTGCCATGCGCGTCTCCTGTTCTTGCCCCACAGGTAGGCAGGCCGGGCGCAAAGGTCCAGCCCTCGCAAGGGGTGCTTTTCAAGCCATGCACAATGCGATAACCCCTTGGTGCAGACAGGCAGGGGGCAGCGGCACCATGAACAGAACTCTAACGGTCCTGATCCTCTCGGGCGTCGTGCTTTCGGGCTGCGCCACGGTGCGCGACTCGCGCGTCAACCCGTTCAACTGGTTCGGCTCCAGCACGCCTGCACCGGTAAACGTGGACCCCGAGGCCACCGGCGCCGCCAATCCGCTGATCCCGCAACGCCGTGCCTCGATCATCTGGGGCCGCGAACGGGAATACGCCGGTCGCCCGGTCGCCAATATCGACGAGCTGCTGATCGAGCGCCGCCCCGGCGGCGCGATCATCCGCGTCACCGGAATCGCCGACCGCGCCGGCCCCTTCGACGTGCGCGTCATCAAGGACGAGACGCTGAGCGATACCGATACGCTGGCCTACACCTTGAGCGCACTGCAATCGGCGGGCCCGCGCAACGTCGGGCCGCGCGCCCGCATGGTGACGGCGGCGGTCTGGCTCACCGACCAGGAACTCTACGGCATCCGCGAGATCCGCGTCGCAGGCCGCGACAACGCGCTGGCCACCCGCCGCTAACTGCACTCCGGATCTTCGTAAGGCTGGCGGCGCCCCTACGGGCGATCGCCTGTCTTTGAGCGGGCGCTGGCTGGTTCGGCATGGCCAGACCCGCCGAATGCCTGCAATCCAAAGCACATCGCCGCAGGGTGGGTTTCCACCCACCGCTCCGGCGAGCCTTGGTGCGAAGATATCAGATCTCGAAGACCTCGACGTCGCGCCCCTTCACGGCAAGACCGATCTCGCCGTCGCAGAGCCGCAGCGCGTCTTCGCCGAAGACCTCGCGGCGCCAGCCGGTCAGCGCCTTCACGTCGCGCAGCCCCGCCGCCATCGCGTCTAGATCCGACGCCGGCGCGATCAGCCGCGCGGCGACGCCCGACTGCTCGGTCCGCGCCTTCAGCAGCACCCGCAGCAGGTCGGCGAGCGCCGGGTTCACCTGCAGCTGGTCCTTGCGTCCGTCGATTTCCGGCAGGTCTTCCTTGGGGCAGTCCAGACCGGTCTGGATCGCCTTCAGGATGCCTTCGGCGATGGCGCCCTTGCGCGCCTCGCGCAGCAGCAGCCGCGAGCGCCCGAGATCCTCCATCGTCGCCGGCTTGGTCGAGGCAAGCTCGGTCAGCGCGTCGTCCTTGAAGACCCGGTTGCGGGGAATGTTGCGCGACTGCGCGTAATCCTCGCGGAAGGCCGCAAGCTCGCGCACCAGCGCGAGGAACCGGCGTGACGACGAGCGTGTCTTGACCCGCTGCCACGCATCCTGCGGCCGGGTGATATAGGTTTCCGGGTCGGTCAGCACGCCCAGCTCCTCGGCGACCCAGCGCGCCCGGCCGGTGCGCTCGAGCTCGGCGGCGAGGTATTCGTAGATCACCCGCAGGTGGGTCACGTCGGCCAACGCATATTTCTTCTGCGCGTCGGTCAGCGGACGGCGCGACCAGTCGGTGAAGCGCGAGCTCTTGTCGAGCGACTGCTTGGCCACCTTCTTCACCAGCGTCTCGTAGCCCACCTGCTCGCCGAAGCCGCAGACCATCGCCGCGACCTGCGTGTCGAAGAGCGGCTCGGGAATGACGCCGTGATCGATGAAGAAGATCTCGAGATCCTGCCGTGCCGCGTGGAACACCTTGACCACGGCAGTGTTGCGGAACAGTTCGAGCAGCGGGTCGAGCGACAGCCCGTCGGCCAGCGGGTCGACGAGAACGGCGTTCTCCTCGCCCTCGCCCGGCATTGCGAGCTGCACGAGGCAGAGTTTCGAATAGTAAGTCCGTTCCCGGAGAAATTCCGTGTCGACGGTGACGTAATCCACATGTGCTGCTGCCTCGCAGAACGCGGCAAGCTCTTCCGTCGTGGTGAGTGTCTTCATCTGGGCTCCGGCGGCTTCTTTTCTCTGTCCTCGATGCGCTCTCCTACACCTCACGGCGAGCGAGAGCAAAGGGAGGCCGAACAAAAGCCGGACAGCGATGCACCGTTGCAAAGGCACTCCGCCGATCCATTCCCAACCTTGATGGGGATGTTGCCAAACATTCATTTTCGAAATGGATTTCGCGGGCGTAGGGAAGCCGCAGTCTCGTCCCCACTTCAGGAGCTTCCCGCATGACCCTTCTCGATCACTGCCCCGCCCCCGCACGGCACGCGTCCCGCGTGGCCACCGCTGATATCGCGCAAATCGCCACGGCGGTGGCGCTGCTGCTGGTGTTCGGCGGCACCGCCCTGCTCGCGCCCGCCTCCGAGGTCGATCCGGCTGGCTGGCGCGGCAATGCCGCACCCTACGCGGTCACCTCGCGCTGAGACGCAGCATCTCGCGGTCGCCCTCGGCAAAGCGGCGCAGCACCGCCGGGTATAGCCGGTGCTCCTGCACCAGTACCCGCGCGGCGAGCGTGTCGGGGGTATCGTCCCGCAGCACCGGCACCACCGCCTGGCCGAGGATCGGCCCGTCGTCGAGCTCCGGCGTGACCTCGTGCACGGTGCAGCCGTGCTCGGTGTCGCCCGCCTCGAGCGCGCGGGCATGGGTGTGCAGCCCGCGGTATTTCGGCAGCAGGGAGGGGTGGATGTTGAGCATCCGCCCCTGCCATTTCGACACGAACCCGGCGGTGAGTACCCGCATGAACCCCGCGAGGCAGAGGATATCGGGCGCGGCCTTTTCCAGCTCGGCCTGAAGCGCATCTTCGAACGCCGCGCGGTCGCCCTTGAAGGGCCGGTGATCCACGACCGCCGTCGGCACGCCCATCTCGGCGGCCTTCGCCAGCCCGCCCGCGTCGGCGCTGTTGGCCAGCACCAGCACCGGGCGCGCCGGGTGATCGCCGGTCATGCTCTCGACCAGCTTCACCATGTTCGAGCCACCGCCCGAGATGAAGATGGCGACGCGCTTCACGACAGGCTGCCCTCGTAGGCCACGCCCGGCGTGCCGGTGACGCGGCCCAGCGTAGAGACCGTCTCGCCCTCGGCGCGCAGGAGATCTGCCAGCGCCTCGGCACGGTCGGCCGCGACCGCCAGCACCATGCCGATGCCGCAGTTGAAGGTCTTGAGCATCTCGGCCTGCGAGATGCCGCCCGTCTCGGCCATCCAGCCGAAGACCGGCGGCAGATCCCACGCACCGAGGTCGATGGTCGCGCCACAGCCCTCGGGCAGGACGCGCGGCAGGTTCTCGGTAAGACCGCCGCCGGTGATATGCGCCAGCGCATGCACGCCGCCCGCCTGCACCGCGGCCAGCGCGGGCTTCACGTAAAGCCGCGTCGGCGTCAGCAGTTCGGCGCCCAGCGAGCCCTCGGCCCAGGGGCAGTCCGCCTCCCAGCCAAGTCCCGAGACCTCGACCAGCTTCCGCACGAGGCTGTAGCCGTTCGAATGCACCCCGTCCGAGGCGAGCCCAAGCAGCACGTCACCCTCGGCCACGCCCGCAGGCAGCTCGGTGCCGCGCTCCATGGCGCCCACGGCGAAGCCCGCGAGGTCGAAGTCGCCCGCCGGATACATGCCCGGCATCTCGGCGGTCTCGCCCCCGATCAGCGCGGCGCCCGAGCGCACGCAGCCCTCGGCGATGCCCTCGACCACGCGTGCGGCGCTGTCGGTGTCGAGCTTGCCGGTGGCGAAGTAATCAAGGAAGAACAGCGGCTCGGCGCCCTGGCAGACAAGGTCGTTCACGCACATCGCCACGAGGTCGATGCCGACGCCGTCGAGATGGCCGGTGTCGATGGCGATGCGCAGCTTGGTACCGACGCCGTCGGTCGCCGCGACCAGCACCGGGTCGGAATAGCCCGCCGCCTTGAGGTCGAAAAGCGCGCCGAAGCCGCCCAGCCCCGAGACGGTGCCCGCCCGGTCGGTCCGCTTCGCCGCGGGTTTGATACGGTCCACGAGCGCGTTGCCCGCGTCGATGTCCACGCCCGCATCTGCGTAGGTGATGCCGTTCTTGCCGTCGCTCATGCCGCCCTCCGGATGTCTTGGCGGCGGCTTTAGCGCATGACCGGCACGAAGGAAAGCGCCAAGCCGCACCCCAGCACGCGCCCGAAATGCCTCCAGGGCCCACTCCGGAGCCAAGGCCTCCTCTTCCCATTCCGGCCAAGCCTACCAGGGGCACACCGTCCCTCGCCGCTTACCGCAACCGCGCACCACCGCCACCGAAGCGCACCGCCAGCCCCTTCTTCTCTTTCCAAATACCTCCGCCGGAGGCGGTCCTGCCCCTGCCGCCTCATATCCCGCCGAAAAGACGCGCGGATTTCCGCATTCCCCCCTTTGAAACCGCGCAGAACCTGCCTATATTCAAGTCGTCCCTTCGGGGACTATGGGCATAAACGCGCATGTAATAAGCGGATCGGACCCGGGGGCGGTACCCGGCGGCTCCACCAATAACCCTCGTTGGGGGATCATGGGGCCGAAACAGGATCGACGAACGTGTAAAGATGTAGCTTTGTCCCGGTGAGATACCACCGTTATCGGTTCACATTGCATAATTGCCAACGACAATCATGCTCCGGTTGCAGTTGCTGCGTAAGCGGCAACAAGACCGAAATCTTAAGCCCTTGCGCCTAGCAGCGTAAGGCGGGGTTCGCAGGCACCTGGCAACAGAAGCCTGCACTTTCCTCTCCTTTAAATCCTGCGGCCCGACCCGCCCATCGGACGGATTGACCGGCGGCACCCGTCCTTTAAGCTGCGTCGCCATGCTGCGCGCGCTCTGCCTCTGTCTCGCCTGTCTTGCCCCCGCGCCATCGCGCGGCTGCGAGACGGCGCTGCTGCTGGCGATGGACGTATCGAACTCGGTCGACGCCGCCGAGTACCGGATGCAGGCCGAGGGGCTCGCTTGGGCGCTCTCCGACCCCGAAATCGCCGAGATCCTCGTTGCGGACGGTGTCTCCATCGCCGTGCTGCAGTGGGCAGGCACCGACCGGCAACAGCTCTCGCTCGGCTGGACCAGCATCACCGCCCCCGCCGACGTGGTCGCGCTGCAGGCCCGCGCCCGCACCATGGCGCGCGCCTTCCTGCTCTCGGACACCGCACCGGCCTCGGCCCTGCACCGCGCGATCGACGCCTTCGCATCGGCGCCCTCGTGCAAGCGGCGGATCATCGACGTGTCGGGCGATGGCACCCCCAACGCCGGCGGCTCCGTGGCGGGCGCCCGACAACGCGCCGAGCGCGCCGGGATCACCGTCAACGGACTCGCCATCGAGGCCGCCGGCTACGGCCAGCCCGTCACCAACTTCTACCGCCGCCAGCTCGTGACCCGGGACGGCTTCGTCATCACGGCGCGCGGTCATCGCGCCTTTGCCGAGACGCTCCGCCGCAAGATGCTGCGCGAACTCTCGCGGGTCACGGGCTGAAACGCGATGTCATCATGCCGTCACGCGTCTCGGGCAGACCACTGACATGATTCCCCTCTCCCGACTGTTCATCGACTTCGGCCGTATCGGCCTGCTGAGCTTCGGCGGCCCCGCCGCGCAGATCGGCCTCATGCACCGGGTGCTGGTCGAGGAGCGCGGCTGGCTGAGCGAACGTCAGTTCCTCTCCGCCCTGAGCTTCTGCATGCTGCTGCCCGGCCCCGAGGCGATGCAGCTGGCCACCTATGCCGGGTGGCGCCTGCGCGGAACGGTCGGAGGGCTGATCGCGGGCACGCTTTTCGTGCTGCCCGGCGCGCTGGTGATCGGCCTTCTGGCGTTTCTCTACGCGGCATGGGGCAGCCATCCGCAGACCGAGGCGCTGATGCTCGGGGTCAAGGCGACGGTAATCGTCATCGTGCTGCAGGCGTTGGTGCGACTGGCGAAGAAGGCCCTGACGGGGCGCACGGCGGCCGTGATCGCCGTGCTGGCCTTCGCGGGGCTCTACTTCTTCTCCGTGCCCTTCCCGGCGGTGATCGCCGCCGCCGGTCTCTACGGCTGGGCGCGCATGGGCACCTCGGACACGTCCGGCCCGGCGCCGGAGCATGCAGCGCCCACCCTGCCCCGCATCGCGCTTTGGGCGGTGCTCTGGCTCGCACCACTACCGCTGCTTCTCGTGGCGGGACAAACGCTGCTGTTCGACCTCGGCCTGTTCTTCGCCAAGCTCGCCGTGGTCTCCTTCGGCGGCGCCTACGCCGTGCTGGCATGGATGGCGCAGGAGGTCGTGCAGCTGCGCGGCTGGCTCTCGCCCGAACAGATGGTCGACGCGCTCGGGCTGGCCGAGACGACGCCCGGGCCGCTCATCCTCGTCACCCAGTTCACCGGGCAGCTCATCGGTCACGAGGCCGGCGGCTGGCCGCTGGCGCTCGCGGCCTCGGTGCTGACGCTGTGGATGACCTTCCTGCCCTGCTTCCTGTGGATCTTCGCCTTCGCGCCCCACCTCGAGCGGCTGCTGGCGCGGCCCCGGCTGCAGGGCGCGCTTTCCGCCATCACCGCTGCCGTGCTGGGCGTCATCGCCAACCTGTCGCTGTGGTTCGCGCTGCACGTGCTCTTCGCGCGCACGGAGACGCTGCCCGCGCCGTTCACGGCGGTGGTTCCCGATATCACCAGCCTGCGCCCGGATGCGGTTGCGCTTGTGGCGCTCGCAGCCGTTCTCCTGCTCTGGCTGAAGCGTCCGGTACCGCTTGTGCTGGCCATCGCGGCGGCCGCCGGGTGGCTGATCGGCTAGCTCCCGGCCAGCGGCGCGGGCGGACGACCTCGCGAAAGCTGTCGAAATTTCCGGCCGCGAAGCCTTTTCCTCGCCGCCAAATCTAATAAGGTGGCGAGAACGACCACAAGGAATGGCACCATGTCTCGCGGCATCGACTACGGAAACCTCATGCATCGTGCGATGCGCGGCCTGATTCAGGACGTGCTGACCGACGTCGTGACTCGCGGCCTGCCGGGCGAGCATCATTTCTTCATCACCTTCGACACCCAGCATCCCGATGTCGAGATCGCCGACTGGCTGTCGGACCGCTACCCCGGCGAGATGACCGTCGTGCTGCAGCATCGCTATGACGACCTGGAAGTCACCGACGACGGATTCGCCGTGACCCTCAGCTTCGGCGAGGCACCGGAACGGCTGTATATTCCGTATGATGCCATCCGCACCTTCGTCGACCCCTCGGTCGAATTCGGCCTGCGTTTCGAGTCGAACGAAGAGCACGACGAGGACGATCCGACCCCGCCCGAGGACGATCCCGACGGCAGCGACGAGGGCGAGCAGCATCACGATGCCGAGGTCGTCCGGCTCGATTCCTTCCGCAAGACCTGATCCCGCGGCTTCGGGCCGCCCGCTCCGCGCGACGCCCCGAATGTTAACGGTATCCCTTGGTATGCAGCCTTGCCTTTCACGGCCCAAGGCGTAAGACATTGCGCGACCCGTGATCAGAGGAGGTTCCCCGTGACCCAGACCCGCACCGAAACCGACAGCTTCGGCCCGCTCGAGGTTCCCGCAGACAAGTACTGGGGCGCGCAGACCCAGCGCTCGATCATGAACTTCCCGATCGGCTGGGAAAAGCAGCCGGTGCCGATCATCCGTGCGCTCGGCGTGGTGAAAAAGGCCTGCGCCATGGCCAACAAGGCCAACGGCGCGATGGAGGCCGAGATCGCCGACGCGATCATCGCCGCCGCCGGCGAGGTGATCGACGGCAAGTTCGACGACAACTTCCCGCTGGTCGTCTGGCAGACCGGCTCGGGCACCCAGTCGAACATGAACGCGAACGAGGTGATCTCGAACCGCGCCATCGAGATGCTCGGCGGCGAGATGGGCTCGAAAAAGCCCGTGCACCCGAACGATCACTGCAACATGGGCCAGTCGTCGAACGACACCTTCCCGACCGCGATGCACGTTGGCATCGCCATGCAGGCACGCGACGTGCTGCTGCCGGGCCTGGAAAAGCTCGCCGCAGCGCTGGAAGCCAAGCGCGATGCCTTCGAGGGCATCATCAAGATCGGCCGCACCCACACCCAGGACGCGACGCCGCTGACGCTCGGCCAGGAATTCTCGGGCTACGCGCACCAGGTCCGCAAGGGCATCGAGCGCATCAACGCCTGCCTGCCCGACATCTACGAGCTGGCGCAGGGCGGCACCGCCGTGGGCACCGGGCTCAACACCAAGAAGGGCTGGGGCGAGGCCGTGGCCGCGAACATGGCCGAGATCACCGGCCTGCCCTTCGTCACCGCGCCCAACAAGTTCGAGTCGCTCGCGGCGCATGACGCGATGGTCATGTTCTCCGGCGCACTCAAGACCGTGGCCGCGTCGCTCTTCAAGATCGCCAACGACATCCGCCTGCTCGGCTCCGGCCCGCGCTGCGGTCTCGGCGAGCTGCTGCTGCCCGAGAACGAGCCCGGCTCGTCGATCATGCCCGGCAAGGTGAACCCGACCCAGGCCGAGGCGCTGACCATGGTCTGCGCGCATGTCATGGGCAACGACGCCGCCGTCGGCATCGCCGGCAGCCAGGGCCACTTCGAGCTCAACGTCTACAACCCGATGATGAGCTACAACGTGCTGCAGTCGATGCAGTTGCTGGGCGACAGCGCCTCGGCCTTCACCGACAACATGGTGGTGGGCATCGAGGCCAACGAACCGCGCATCGAGAAGCTGCTGCATGAATCGCTCATGCTGGTGACCGCGCTGGCCCCGACCATCGGCTACGACAACGCCACCAAGGTGGCCAAGACCGCGCACAAGAACGGCACCACGCTCAAGGAAGAGGCCATCAAGCTCGGCTTCGTCGACGAAGAGACCTTTGACCGGGTCGTCCGTCCCGAGCAGATGATCGGCCCCAAGGACTGATCCCCTTCCGGACCGGCCCCCGTCCCGGCGGGCCGGTCCCCTAGCGCGAACGTGATGCCGCGAGCGTTGCCCTTCGCGACGGATGCGACAAGCTCAGGGGCATGAAACGCCGCAGCTTCCTAGCCTCCGCCCTCGCCCTCCCTGCCCTTGCCCCGAGCCTTGCGCGCGCGCAGGACGCGCCGTCGCTCGAACGTGCGCTTGAAGGGGAAGACCAGCTTCACTCGATCCAGGTTCTGCGCGGCGACGAGCTCCTGCTGGCCGAAGCGCCGCGAGGCCCCGGCCTCGACCAGCTTGCCAACATCAAGTCCTGCTCCAAGAGCCTCGTCGCGCTGATGCTGGGACAGGCAATCGAAGCGGGCGCCATTGCCTCGGTCGATGCGTCCCTGAGCGAGGTCGCGCCCGGGCTCGTTCCCGATAGCGCCGACGAGCGCGTCGCGGCGATTACCATGGAGGATCTCGTCACCCTGCGCGCCGGGCTCGAGCGCACGTCGGGCGGCAACTACGGCGGCTGGATCGCCTCGGACAACTGGGTGGCGAACGCGCTGTCGCGGCCCATGGTTGCCACGCCCGGCGGGCGGATGCTCTATTCCACCGGAACCACCCATGTTCTCGGGGCCGCGCTTGCAGAGGCCACTGGCGAAAGCCTGCTCTCGCTGGCCCGCGACGGGCTCGGCCAGCCCTTGGACATCGAGATTCCGGCCTGGACCCGCGACCCGCAGGGCTACTACCTCGGCGGCAACCAGATGGCGCTGACCCCGCGCGCGATGCTGCGCGTGGCGCGGATGATGCGCGATGGCGGCCGCTACGAGGGCACGCAGGTCGTGCCCGCCGACTGGGTCGCGGCCTCGACCGAACCGCGCACCCGCTCACCCTTCTCGGGGATGTCCTACGGCTACGGCTGGTTCCTGACCGATTCCGGTTTCGCGATGGCGCGCGGCTACGGCGGACAGGTCATCGCCTTCCACCCGGAACGCGACCTTGCCGTGGCGATCACCTCGGACCCGATGCGGCCCGCCCGCTCGCAGGGCTATTTCGGAACGATCATGGCATTGATGGATGGCCCGATCCTCGCGATGAGCTAACTTTGAGGGACGCGAGGGAAACGTCATCATTGCGTGCCCTTGTACAAGTCTACATGGTGTCGGCATGAGCAATCTCATCAACCTGAACAAGGCCCGCAAGGCCCGCGCCAAGACCCGGAAGCGTGCCGAGGCGGACGAGAACGCCGTGCGCCACGGTCGCACCAAGGCGCAGAAGACGCTCGACAAGGCCAACGCGGACAAGGCCAACCGGCATCTCGACGGGCACAGGACCGAGGAATGACGGGACGGCCGGTCAAGCACTCCCTGAGCCTGCGTGGCCACCGCACCTCGGTTTCGCTCGAAGAGGCGTTCTGGAACGAATTCCGTGACATCGCCAAGGCCGAGGGCAAGGCGCTGAACCAGCTTGCCGCCGAGATCGACGAGACTCGCGGCATGGACGCCGGTCTGGCATCGGCCATCCGCGTCTACGTGCTGCACGCGCTGAAGGCCCGCGTCGACGATTGATCAGGGCCCGCCCCTTCTCTCGTAAAAACAAAAAGGCGGCGCCACGGCACCGCCTTTCTCATTTCTCACGCGCGTCCGGCGTCTCAGGCCTCGGCGAGCTTCTTCTCGCGGGCGTCGCGCAGGCGGGCGAAATCGTCACCGGCGTGGTAGCTCGACCGGGTCAGCGGCGTGGCCGAGACCATCAGGAACCCCTTGCCGTAGGCCGACTTCTCGTAGTTCTTGAACTCGTCGGGGGTCACGAAACGGTCGACCGCGTGATGCTTCGAGGTCGGCTGCAGATACTGGCCGATGGTCAGGAAGTCGACGTCGGCGGCCCGCATGTCGTCCATCACCTGGATCACCGCCTGGCGATCCTCGCCGAGGCCGACCATGATGCCCGACTTGGTGAAGATCGACGGGTCCTTTTCCTTGACCCGCTGCAGCAGCCGCAGCGAGTGGAAATACCGCGCGCCGGGCCGCACCTCGGGGTAGAGCCCCGGCACGGTCTCGAGGTTGTGGTTGAACACGTCCGGCTTGGCAGCCACGATGATGTCGAGCGCCTCGGGGCCGCACTTCAGGAAGTCCGGCGTCAGGATCTCGATGGTCGTGTCGGGCGAGCGATGCCGCACGGCGCGGATGGTCTGGGCGAAATGCTCTGCCCCGCCATCGTCGAGATCGTCCCGGTCGACCGAGGTGATGACCACGTGGTTCAGGCCGAGCTTCTGCACCGCGTCGGCTACGCGGCCGGGCTCGAACACGTCGAGCGCGTCGGGGCGCCCGGTGGCGATGTTGCAGAACGAACAGCCGCGCGTGCAGATGTCGCCCATGATCATCATGGTGGCGTGGCCCTGGTTCCAGCACTCGCCCGCGTTCGGACAGCCCGCCTCTTCGCAGACGGTGACGAGCTTGTGCTCGCGCATGATGCGATGGGTTTCCTGGTAGCCCTTGCCGGTGGGCGCCTTGACGCGAATCCAGTCCGGCTTCTTGGGCTGCGGATTGTCCTTGCGATGCGCCTTTTCCGGATGACGCTGGCCCGGGATCTTGATGTCGCGCAACGGTATATCCCCGCGATGTCTTGGCAATTCGCCCTGAACATATAGCACTCACCGGGGAGTTGCCAGTACGCTGCGCCGCCATCGTCCGGCCCGGCGGTCACGTTGCCGCGTTTTCCCGCGGTGCCACTCGCGGATGCGGTCATTTCCCGCTGGACGGGCCGCGCCCCCTTGGGTAGATCGAAAGACGGATGCGGGCGTGGCGGAATGGTAGACGCGTCGGATTCAAAATCCGATTTCCGAGAGGAAGTGTGGGTTCGATCCCCACCGCCCGTACCAATTTTCCTTGTCACAGGCGCTGCCCAGCAGACATGGCGCGGCTCCACCACGTCCTTTCAGCAAGCGCAGGACTGCCATTGCCAGCCCTTTGGGGCGCGGCGGCGCAAGCGCGCCTTGTTACCGCCCCCTTGGACTGATCCCTCCGAGCCGCCTTTGATGCGTTACTCGGTGGTCTCGACGATCAGCAGTTCGCGCTCGGAGGCGTCGCGCGCGTGGCTCAGTGCCTCCTGGTATTCGGGCGAATGATAGCAAGCCTCGGCGGCCTCGACGCTCTCGAACTTCGCGACGACGTTGCGCGGCCGGTCCTTGCCCTCGAGCTGAACGTAACGGCCCCCGCGCGCGATGAACTGGCCACCGTGCTTGGCGATGGCCGGACCGGCAAGCTTGGCGTATTTGCCGTAGGCGTCCTCGTCGGTCACGGTGACATGGGCGATCCAGAGTGCGGGCATGGTCAGAGTCCTTCCACGATGACAATGTCGCGCTTCGAGGCGCGCAGCGCGAACGGCAGGATGCGCTGGTATTCCGGTGACTCGAACCAGCGCATCGCGGCCGCCCGCGACGGGAATTCGATCACCACATGACGGCTGGGCGCTTCGCCCTCGACCACCGTCTGCGGCCCGCCCTTGACGAGGAACCGCCCGCCGAACTTCTCGGCGAGCGCGACCGTCTGGCCGGCGTAGATCGCGTATTCCTCATGGTCGGTGACGTCGATGCGGGCGATCATGTAAGCGGTCATCGGATCAGCCCTCCAGCACGGCTTCCGCCGCCTTGATGGCCTCGTCCGCCTGCGTCGCATCCTTCGCGCCGCCCTGCGCGAGATCCGGACGGCCGCCGCCGCCCTTGCCGCCGAGCGCACCCACGGCCGCCTTCACGAGATCGACCGCCGACAGCTTCTCGGTGAGGTCCGCGGTCACGCCCGCGGCCACCGCCACCTTGCCGCCGGTATCCGCGATCAGCAGCACCGCGCCGGTGCCGAGCCGTTCCTTGTGCTCGTCGATGAGGGGCGGCAGATCCTTGCCCGACACGCCCGACAGCACCTGCGCCACGAAGGGCACGCCGTTGACCTCGCGCGCCTCGGCGCCGCCGCCCTGCCCCGGTCCGCCAGCCATCGCGAGCTCGCGGCGCAGCTGCGCCACCTCGTTGTCGAGCTTGCGCCGCTCGTCGATGAGCGATGCCACGCGGGTGACAGCGTCGGGGCCATGCGCCTTGAGCAGCGTCTCGATCGCCGAGAGCGCCTTGTCGCGACCGCGCAGCTCGGCCATCGCGGCCTCGCCGGTCAGCGCCTCGATCCGGCGGACGCCCGCGGCCGACGCGCTTTCCGAGGTCAGGACGAACGCCCCGATCTCGCCGGTCTGCGCGACGTGGGTGCCGCCGCAGAGCTCGATCGAGTAGGTCTGCCCGTCGGCGCCCTTGCCCGAGCCGCTCTGCGTGCCCATCGACACGACGCGCACCTCGTCGCCGTATTTCTCGCCGAAAAGCGCCTGCGCGCCGATCTCGCGCGCGTCGTCAGGGGTCATGATCCGGGTCACCACCGGCGAGTTCTGCCGGACGTAGGCATTCACCTCGCGCTCGACCTGCGCCACCTCGTCAGCGGTCAGCGCCTTGGCGTGGCTGAAGTCGAAGCGCAGCCGGTCCGGCGCGTTCAGCGAGCCGCGCTGTGCGACGTGATCGCCAAGCGCGCGACGCAACGCCTCGTGCAGCAGGTGCGTGGCCGAGTGGTTGGCGCGGATCATGGCCCGCCGCTTGTGGTCGACCTCAAGCCCCACGGCCTCGTTCTTCGCGAAGCGGCCCGACTTGACGGTCACCTGGTGCGCGAAGACCTTGCCGCCGCCCATCTTCTGGGTGTCGGTCACCTCGGCCATGTCGTCCTCGTCCTCGAGCCGGCGCATCCAGCCGGTGTCACCGACCTGCCCGCCGCTCTCGCCGTAGAACGGCGTCTGGTTGAGGATGATCCAGCCGGTCTCGCCCGCTTCGAGCGCGTCGACCTCCTTGCCGTCGCGCACGAAGGTCAGCATCTGGCCCTCGGCGGTCTCGGTGTCGTAGCCAAGGAAGTCCGTCGCGCCCTGCGCTTCCGCGATGTCGAACCAGATGGCGAGATCCGCCGCCTCGCCCGATCCCGACCATGCGGCGCGGGCCTTGGCCTTCTGCTCGGCCATGGCGCTGTCGAAGCCCGACGTATCCACGGTGCGCTGACGCTCGCGCAGCGCGTCCTGCGTCAGGTCGAGCGGGAAGCCATAGGTGTCATAGAGCTTGAACGCGGTCTCGCCCGGCAGCGCGGCGCTGTCGGGCAGATGCGCAAGCTCTTCGTCGAGCAGCTTGAGACCGCGGTCGAGGGTCTGCTTGAAGCGGGTTTCCTCGAGCTTCAGCGTCTCCTCGATCAGCGGCTGCGCGCGGTGCAGCTCCGGGTAGGCGGCGCCCATCTGGCGGACCAGAGCCGGCACCAGCCGGTGCATGACCGGATCCTTCGAGCCCAGCATGTGCGCATGGCGCATCGCGCGGCGCATGATCCGGCGCAGCACATAGCCGCGACCGTCGTTCGAGGGCATCACGCCGTCGGCAATCAGGAACGAGGTCGAGCGCAGGTGGTCGGCGATCACCCGGTGATGCGTCTTGCCCGGCCCGTCCGGGTCGGTCGAGGTCGCATCCGCCGAGGCCTCGATCAGCGCGCGGATCAGGTCGGTGGCGTAGTTGTCGTTGGTGCCCTGCAGCAGCGCCGCGACCCGCTCGATCCCCATGCCGGTGTCGATCGACTGCATGTCGAGCTCACGCATCGAGCCGTCCTCGAACTGCTCGTTCTGCATGAAGACGATATTCCAGATCTCGACGAAGCGGTCGCCGTCCTCTTCCGGCGATCCCGGAGGGCCACCCCAGTATTTCTCGCCGTGGTCGTAGAAGATTTCCGAGCACGGGCCGCAGGGGCCGGTCGGCCCCATCATCCAGAAGTTGTCGCTGGTGGCGATGCGGATGATGCGGTCCTCTGGGACACCGACGCTCTTCCAGATCTCGGCGGCCTCGTCGTCGGTGTGGTAGACCGTGACCAGCAGCCGCTCGGCCGGGATGCCGAATTCCTTGGTCACCAGCTGCCACGCAAAGGGGATGGCCTCGCGCTTGAAGTAGTCGCCGAACGAGAAGTTGCCCATCATCTCGAAGAACGTGTGGTGCCGGGCCGTGTAGCCCACGTTGTCGAGATCGTTGTGCTTGCCGCCCGCGCGCACGCATTTCTGCGCGGTGGTGGCACGGGTGTAGTCGCGGGTCTCGACGCCGGTGAAGAGGTTCTTGAACTGCACCATGCCCGAATTGGCGAACATGAGCGTCGGGTCGTTGCGCGGCACGAGCGGGCTCGAGGGCACGATCTGGTGCCCCTGTTTCTCGAAGTAACCCAGAAAGGTGGAGCGGATATCGTTCAGGCTCGGCATGATTGTCCTTGGCTGGTGTCTCAGCGGTCCGCGCAGGTGTATCGCCCAGCCTGCGCTCTGTCCATAAGCCGTGATGCATAAGGAGCGCCCGTGCGGGGAAGCCCGAGGGCTCACGCTTCCGGCGCGCCTTTCGCGGCGGCCGCGCGCCTCCCCGAAGCCGGGCGCGCAACGAAAAAGCGCCCTCGTGGGGCGCTTTTCCATGTCATGATTTTATGCCTCGAGCTGGGGCGCGGGCCTCAGTCGTCCTCGACCATGTCGGGGTCGTCTTCGGCCATGTGGAACTCGAGCCCGTGCGCGGCACGGATCTTGTCCTCGATATCGAGCGCGACGCGGCTGTTCTCGCGCAGGAAGTTCTTGGCGTTCTCTCGCCCCTGCCCGATCCGCTCGTCGCCGTAGGAATACCAGGCGCCCGACTTGTCGACCACGCCGGCCTTCACCCCGAGGTCGAGCAGCTCGCCCATCTTCGAGATGCCCTCGCCATACATGATGTCGAACTCGACCTGCTTGAACGGCGGGGCAACCTTGTTCTTCACCACCTTCACGCGGGTCTGGTTGCCGACGACCTCGTCGCGGTCCTTGATCGACCCGATGCGGCGAATGTCGAGACGCACCGAGCTGTAGAACTTCAGCGCGTTGCCGCCGGTGGTGGTTTCCGGCGAGCCGAACATCACGCCGATCTTCATCCGGATCTGGTTGATGAAGATCACCATGCAGTTCGAGCGGCTGATCGAGCCGGTGAGCTTGCGCATCGCTTGGCTCATCAGGCGCGCCTGCACGCCGACGCTCGAATCGCCCATGTCGCCCTCGAGCTCGGACTTGGGCGTCAGCGCCGCCACCGAGTCGACCACGACCATGTTGACCGCCCCCGAGCGCACCAGCGTATCGGTGATCTCGAGCGCCTGTTCCCCGGTGTCGGGCTGCGAGATCAGCAGCTCGTCGAGGTCCACGCCAAGCTTCTTGGCATATTGCGGGTCGAGCGCGTGCTCGGCGTCGACGAAGGCGCAGACGCCGCCCTTTTTCTGCTGCTCGGCGACGCAATGCAGCGTCACCGTCGTCTTGCCCGAGGATTCGGGGCCGTAGATCTCGACGATGCGGCCCATCGGCAGGCCACCGATCCCCAGCGCGATATCGAGCCCGAGCGATCCGGTCGAGCTTGCCTCGATGTCCTTGAAGGCGTTGTCGCCCCCGAGCTTCATGATCGAGCCCTTGCCGAACTGGCGCTCGATCTGAGCCAGTGCCGAGTCGAGTGCCTTTTGGCGGTCTGCGTTTTTCTTGCTGTCCATAGTCAGAAGATCTGCCGTTGCCATGCGTTTCGATCCTTATTCCACACCCGCGCCAGAGCGGCAATCGCCCCTTTTGTTCGCGACTTGTTCTCACCCGATATGAGATCAAAACCGGAACATTACAAGAGATATTTTCGTGGACCACTCTTTCCCGCCAAGGTTAAAGAGTGGTTTACGAGCGAAAGAAACGACGGGGGCGGGCCATGCTGGTGTTCTGGAAAGCGCGGCTGGTGATGCTGGCGGTGCCCAAGACGGGCAGTTCCGCCTACGAGACGGCGCTTGCGCCCCACGCCTCGATGACAGTGCTCGATCCGCCCGAATTGAAACATGCACCGGTCTACCGGTACAACCGCTTCTTCCGGCCCATGCTCGAAAAAGTCGGCGGCAAGGACATGGAACTGATGGCCATCGTGCGCGAGCCCGTATCCTGGCTCGGGTCGTGGTATCGCTACCGGCAGCGCGGCTTTCTCGCGGGCCGCCCGACCTCGACCAGGGGCATGAGCTTCGACGCCTTCGTCGAGGCCTATACTCGCGGCGAGCGCCCGCCCTTTGCCAACGTCGGCAGCCAGGCGAAGTTCATCGAGCCCCGTCCCAATGGCACGGCCGTCACCCATCTCTTCCGCTACGAGCACCAGGCAAAAATCATCGGCTTTCTCGAGCAGCGGCTCGGCGTGACGGTCGACCTGCCGCAAAAGAACGTCTCCCCAGGTGCGGACCTCGCGCTTTCAAGGGAGACCGAGGCAAAGCTGCGGCGCAAATGCGCCACGGACTTCGAAGTCTGGGAGCGCGCCCTCTGATCCAGCCCCGGGGCGGGCCAGTCAGGTCATCTGCTGATGAACGGTCTCGGTCAGCTGACTGAGCGAGAAGGGCTTCGGCAGGAAGACCGACTCGGGCACGCGCTCCGTGCCTTCCTCGAACATGTCCTCGGCGTAGCCGGAGACGAAGACGACCCGCGTGTCGGGGCGCGCCTTCAGCGCCTCATTCACCCAGGTCGGGCCGTCCATACCCGGCATGATCACATCGGTCACGAAGACATCGACGCTGACGGCATCGTCCGAAAGCGTCTCGAGCGCCTCCTCGGCGCTGGCGGCCTCGAGCACCGTGTAGCCGCGCATACGCAGCGCGCGGGCGGCGAAGGCCCTGACCGGCGCCTCGTCCTCGACCAGCAGCACCACGCCACTTCCGGCCCTGGGCATGCGCCGCCGCTCGGGCGGGCGTGGCGGCACCTCTGCACCCACTGGCGGCGTATATGCCGGGAAGAGCAACGTGAAACAGCTCCCTTCGTCGGGCGTGCTGTCGACGAAGATGAACCCGCCGGTCTGCTTGACGATGCCGTAGACCGTCGAGAGACCAAGCCCCGTGCCCTCGCCCGTGCGCTTGGTGGTGTAGAACGGTTCGAAGACCTTCTGCAGGGAGTCCTGCGCGATGCCCACGCCGGCGTCACTTACCTTGACCGAGGCGTATTCGCCCGGCTCGACCATCGCCCGGTCGCGCTTCAGCGGCTCCAGCAAAAGACGACGCTCGGTCTCGATGCGGATCGTGCCGCCGTCGGGCATGGCGTCCCGCGCGTTGACGACGAGGTTCATCAGCACCTGCTCGAGCTGCCGCCGGTCGCCCCGGATTGCCGGGAGCACCGGGTCGTGGCTGAGCGTGAGCTCGATCTTCTCGCCCACCAGGCGGTTGAGCAGGTGGGTCAGATCCGAAAGCGTATCGCGGAGGTCAAGAAGCTCCGGCCGCAGCGTCTGCTTGCGCGAGAACGCCAGAAGCTGACCCACGAGTGCGGCAGCGCGGTTGGCGTTCTGGTTGATCTGCACTAGGTCGGCATAATCCGGGTCCCCCTGGTCGTGGCGCAGGAGCAGCAGGTCGCAGTGACCGGAGATGGCGGTCAGCAGGTTGTTGAAATCATGCGCGACCCCGCCCGCAAGCTGGCCGATTGCCTGCATCTTCTGGCTCTGGACGAACTGCGCCTCGAGCGTCTTGAGCTCGGTGGCATCGTTGAGCACCGCGACAAGCTCGCTCTTGCCGCCGACACGCACTCGGTTGAGCGTGACCTGCACGAACACCTCGCGGTCGGACCGGGCGAGGCGCAGGAACTCTGACCGCTGCAGGCCACGCCCGACCGCCGCCTCGCCAAGCCAGCCCTGGATCGAGCGCCCCAGACCCTCCATGAACTCGGCGATGTTGCGGCCATCGGCGCTGGCCGTGTCCAGCAGCCTGCAGGCGACGGCGTTGGCACGCAGGATCGTGCCGTCGCGGTCGAGCCGCAAAAGCGGCACCGGAAGGTCATCGAATCCCGACGGGGCCTCGGGCGCGTCGTCCTCTGCGGCGACCGGATCAAGCACCAGCTCCTGCCGGCCGATCCCGGCCTCGAGACAACGCGCGATGAAGCGCCGCGTGCCCTGCGGGGTCCTGAACCCGTGTTCGCGACCGGGGTGCAGGGGCGGATCCTCGAGCACGTCGTCAAGCTGCTTGATGCGGCGCCCCAACATGGATCGGGCCCGGCCGTTCATGAAAAGCACCGCGCCGCTGCGGCCAAGGGTCAGCACGGGCGGTTCGTCGATCTCGGGCTCGGTCTCGGGCGGGGTCAGCCCGGCCTCGATCCGCCAGAGCCCGTGTCCGCGCGCGAGCCGCCTCACCGACAGCTTAAAGCGGTCAGTATGTGTCGAAACGCTTTCACGTGCGAAGCCCTGCTCACTGGCCAGATCGTCCAGACGTCGCAGCACTGCATCGGCACTGACGATGCTTCGGCCGAGAATCTGCGGAAGGCCGCCGCCCCTGACCTCACCGAATTGCTGGCGCGCAGCGGCATTCGCCACGATGACGGTCTGGGCCCGGTTCGTCACCATGATCGGCGTGGCCGAATCCTCTGCCAGCCGATGGATCGTCTCGATCTCGAGTGCGGTGCGGTAGCGCCTCAGGCCGGCGGTTGCGGCGAGCAACACCGCCATCGCGGCAAAGGCTGCGGCAGCGGTGACCAGCGCAACCCCGAGGCCCGTGCCATCCTTCTGCACCGACAGGAGGGCACAGAGGGAGGCCAGCGCCAGCAGAATGCCGGCGCCGCGCAGGAAGCCGAAGGCCCTGCCCCGGTCGTGCTGAAGCTTTGCCGCGAACTCCGTCACCTGGCCCCCTTTCGCCGGTCAGCCTGCCCCGCCCTGTGTCGCACGGGGAAGCTTAACCAAAGGTAAACCAAAACAAAGTCCCTGTCCTCAAGCCCCTGGGCCGGCCCCGATCAATCGGTTCGGGTGAGGCAGGACAGGAAGAAGCCGTCGCCGCCGTCGCGCGGCAGGAACTGGCGTCGCAGCGTTTCGGACCAGCCGACATGTTCGGAGAGAAACGCATCGACCTGCTCGCCATTTTCCGGCGCGAGCACCGAACAGGTGGCATAGGCAAGCGTGCCGCCGGGCGAGACGAGCGGTGCGACCTCGCGCAGGATTTCGGCCTGCGTGGCACGGAGACGGTCGAGCCCCTCCGGGGTCAGCCGCCACTTGCCCTCCGGGGCCCGGCGCCAAGATCCGCTGCCGGTACAGGGCACGTCGCAGAGCACGAGATCGTAGGGCCCTCGCGGCTTGTCCTCCCGCCGGATCTTGGCCCCGGCCCGTGCGGCCCTTGCGGGCAGATCCGACATCCGCGCCGTGTTCGCATCATGCGCGTCGACAGGCCCCGCGAGACGAGCGGCCATGGCAAGCGCCTTGCCCCCGCCCCCGGCGCAGTAGTCGAGCACACGCATGCCGGGGCCGAGCGGCAACGCCTCGACAACCGCCTGGCTGGCGGCGTCCTGAAGCTCGACGAGGCCTTCGGAAAAGGCGCGCGAGCGGGCGACCCGACGGGCGCCCTCGAGCACCTCGAGCGCGGTGTCGGCCAGCGGATATGGCCGGGTGACGATGTCTTCCTCGCCCAGCGCGGCCTGGGCCGCGTCGCGCGAGGTGCGCAGGATGTTCACACGCAGAAAGACCGGCGCGCGATGCCGTAAAGCCTCGGCGGCCACGGCGGCCTCGCTGCCGAGCGAGCTTTCGAACAGCGGCGAGAGCCAGTCGGGCAGATCGAGAGCAACGGCGCCATCCGGCGCCTCGCCGGCGCTGCGCTCATCCGCGTCCAGTTCTTCCGGCGCGTGGCGGGCGCCGGTGAACAGCGTATCGGGGTCGATTTCCTGCTGCCGCAAAAGTCCCAGCATCCGCGCCCGCCCGGTCTCGCCGCCGCCCAGCGCCGCGGTCGAGCGCCAGCGGCGCAGCACGTCGAAGACGTGATCGCGCACCGCCGCACGGTCCTTGGAGCCCGCGAAACGCGCGCCCCGCGACCAGCCGAGCAACGCCTGCTCGGCCGGGGTGCCGGCGGCGATGCGGTCGAGGATCTCGGCCGCCGCCTGCACACGTGCCGCCGGGGTCATCCGATGCGGTAGTTCGGGCTTTCGCGGGTGATCGCCACGTCGTGCACGTGGCTTTCGCGCAGCCCGGCGTTGGTGATCTTCACGAAGTTGCAGTTGTGGCGCATTTCCTCGACGGTCGCGCAGCCGGTATAGCCCATCGCCGCGCGCAGGCCGCCAACGAGCTGGTGGATGACCGCGCCGGCCGAGCCCTTGTAGGGCACCTGCCCCTCGATCCCCTCGGGAACCAGCTTGTCCGAGGCCGCGTCCTTCTGGAAGTAGCGGTCGGCGGAGCCGCGCGCCATGGCGCCGAGGCTGCCCATGCCGCGATAGGATTTGAAGCTGCGGCCCTGGTAGAGGATGACCTCGCCCGGGGACTCGTCGGTGCCCGCGATCATCGAGCCGACCATGGCGCAGGAGGCGCCGGCGGCGATCGCCTTGGCGAAATCGCCCGAGAACTTGATGCCGCCGTCGGCGATCACCGGAACGTCTCCGGCCGCGCGCGAGCATTCCATCACCGCGGTGAGCTGCGGCACGCCGACGCCGGCGACCATCCGGGTGGTGCAGATCGAGCCCGGGCCGATACCGACCTTGACCGCGTCGGCGCCCGCGTCGATGAGCGCCTTCGTGGCCTCGGCGGTGGCGACGTTGCCGGCGATGACCTGAAGCTCGTTCGACATCCGCTTGGCGCGGGTGACAGCGTCGATCACGCCCTGAGAATGGCCGTGGGCGGTGTCGATCACGAGGATGTCGACGCCCGCGTCGACCAGCGCCTCGGAGCGCTCGAAACCCGCCTCGCCGACGCCGGTGGCCGCCGCGCAGCGCAGCCGACCGAGGTGGTCCTTGCAGGCAGTGGGGTTCACCACGGCCTTCTCGGTGTCCTTCAACGTCAACAGGCCGGTGAGCTTGCCGTTGGCATCGGTGACCAGCAGCTTCTCGATCCGGCGCGCGCGCATAAGGCTGATCGCCTCCTCGCGGTCGGCGGGCTCCTGCAGGATGGCGAGGTTTTCCGAGGTCATCATGACCCGCACCGGCGTGTCGTCCTTCTGGGCGAAGCGCATGTCACGGTTGGTGACGATGCCGACCACGTGTTTCTCGGCGTCCACCACCGGGAAGCCGGTGAAGCCGTAGCGCTCGGTCAGCGCCTTCGCGTCGGCGAGCGTCTGGTCGGGGGTCAGCGTGACCGGGTTGTAGACGATGCCGCTTTCGAAGCGCTTCACCCGGCGGACCTGCTGGGCCTGCTCGTCGACGGTGAAGTTCTTGTGGATGACCCCGATGCCGCCGGCCTGCGCCATGGTGATGGCCATGCGGGCCTCGGTCACGGTGTCCATGGCCGAGCTGAGCAGCGGGATGTTGAGGGCGATGGATTTCGTCACCTGCGTACGCGTGTCTGCGGTGCTCGGCAGAACGCCGGACGCCGCGGGAACGAGAAGAACGTCGTCGAAGGTGAGGGCCTCGCGAATCTCCATGGGGGTGGCTCCTTGGGAGGGGATCGGTTGGCACGTCCCTATTGCATGGATGCGCGGGAGGGGAAAGCCCCCTTCGGGCCGGTTGTTTCCCGGTCCCCTCCATCGCCCGGCGCGGCTGTCGGCGTATCGGGGGGCTCTGCCCCCGTCCCGGCGGGCGCCGGGACTCCCCCGAGGGTATTTGGGAAACCGGAGAAGAGGCGGGCGCCGGCGCATCGGGGGCAGCGATTGCGAAGCCGCGGCGGACGGCGCAGGGTGGCGGCACCGGACACTGATGGAGGGATCGACGTGGCACATGGATACGACGGCGGGCGGCTGAACCTGCCCTTTACCGGGATCTGCACCTTCGCGAAGAAGCCGTTCGTGGAGGACTGGACCCGGATCGAGGCGGATGCGGCAATCCTCGGGGCGCCGTTCGACGCGGGCACGCAGTGGCGTGCGGGGGCGCGGTTCGGGCCGCGCGGCGTGCGCGAGGCCTCGACGCTGTTCTCCTTCGGGCACGCGGGCGCTTACGACCACGAGGACGACGTCACCTATCTCGGGCCGGAGGTGCGGATCGTCGACATGGGCGACGCGGACATCGTGCATACCGACACGGTGGCGAGCCACGGCAACATCCGCGCTGGGGTCGAGGCGGCGCTTTCGGCGGGGACGCTGCCGGTGGTGATCGGCGGCGACCACTCGATCAACATACCCTGCATCGAGGCCTTCGAGGGGCATGCGCCCTTTCACCTGTTGCAGATCGACGCCCATCTCGATTTCGTCGACGAGCGCCACGGGGTGACGCGGGGCCATGGCAACCCGATGCGGCGGGCCGCCGAGAAGCCCTGGGTGAGCGGGCTCACGCAGGTCGGCATCCGCAACGTGAGCTCCATCGCCAAGGACGGCTACGACGCGGCCCGGGCGATGGGATCGGACATCCTCTCGGTCCGGCAGGCGCGCGTGCTTGGCGCGGCCGGTGTCGCGGAGCGGCTGCCGGCGGACGCGCCGGTCTACATCAGCATCGACATCGACGGCTTCTGCCCCTCGATCGCGCCAGGCACCGGCACGCCGAGCCATGGCGGGTTCCTCTACTACGAGGTGCTGGAGATTTTGCAGATCGTGGCACGGGAGCACCGGATCGTGGGCATCGACCTCGTGGAGGTGGCGCCGGACTACGACCCGACCGGGTCGACCTCGATCCTCGCGGCGCAACTGCTGATGAACCTGCTGGGCTTCGTGTTCCACGCCCGGGCGGCGCCGTAGTGGTCACATCGGCGGGGCGCCCCCTCGCCGTGAACGACCTGAAGCTGTGCCGACCGGCCGAGGCTCGCGCGTAACGGGTGGCGCAGAAACCGCGGGCGGGCCTAGCGAATCTCTTGCGCGGTTGGGGGCGGCTGCGTGAAGCTGGGACGGAGCAGTCACGGACATCAGAGAGCCAAAGGCCCATGTCGCTTCCCCTTGCCGGCGTCACCGTCGTCGATTTCAGCCGGATTCTCTCCGGTCCCTACGCCACCATGATCCTCGCCGACCTCGGCGCCGCCGTCATCAAGGTCGAACGCCCGGGGCGCGGCGACGGAGCGCGCGCGCTGCCGCCGCTGAAGGACGGCAAGAGCGCCTATTTCGCCACGCTGAACCGAGGGAAACGCTCGATCGCGCTGGATTTCGAGGACGAGACCGACCGCGCCCTGCTCGACCGCATTCTGGCGCGCGCCGACGTGGTGGTCGAGAACTTCCGCCCCGGCGTGCTGGCACGCCACGGGCTCGACTGGGAGACGCTGCACACACGCTTCCCCGCGCTCATCCATGCCTCGGTCAGTGGCTACGGCCAGACCGGGCCGGATGCGAAACGCCCCTCCTACGATGCGGTGGCGCAGGCTCGAGGCGGCATGATGGCGATGACCGGTGCGCCCGGCACACCGGCGCGTGCCGGCGGATCGGTGGCCGAGCTCGCCGGGGGCATGTTCCTCGCGCACGGGGTGCTCGCGGCGCTCTACGACCGGGCCCGCAGTGGCACGGGGCGACGGATCGACGTGGGCCTGCTCGACGCGCAAATCGCGATGATGGAGCAGGCGGTGACGCAGGCGGCCGTCGGCCCGGCGCCGGAGGCGGCCGGCACGCGGCACCCCTTGATCGCGCCCAGCGAGGCGGTGGCGGCCTCGGATGGGCCCTTCGTGGTGAGCGCCGGCACCGACGCGCAGTTCGAACGGCTGTGCATGTGCCTGCAGCTGCCCCTCTCCGACGACCCGCGCTTCGTCGACAACGCCGCGCGGCTGGCCCATGCGCGGCTGCTGAAGCGGCTGATCGAGGCGGCGACGCTCGAGCATCCCCGCTCCTACTGGCTGTCGCGGCTCACCGCGGCGGGGGTGCCCTGCGCCCCGATCCAGGACATGGCGCAGGTGTTGAAGGACCCGCAGCTCATGGCGCGCAACATGATCGTCGACGTGCTCGACCGCTTCGGACGCGCGACGTTCAAGGCGCCAGGCAACCCGATCAAGATCTCGGGGATGGAGGATCGCCCTGCCCGGCCCGCGGCGCCCGAGCTCGACGGCAACCGGGCCGACATCCTGCGCTGGCTCGGCGACGGGTGAGCGAGACGCCTTCGGACTTGCGTCGAAGCCGCGACTTTTCCACAAGGTGCCTACAATGCGCGCAGGAAAGGATCTGCCATGTCCAAGGACCCTCTCGTCGTCTTCACCCCCTCCGGCAAGCGCGGCCGCTTTCCCGTGGGCACGCCGGTGCTCACCGCCGCACGACAGCTGGGGGTCGATCTCGACTCGGTCTGCGGCGGCCGTGGCATCTGTTCGAAATGCCAGGTGAAACCCGCCTTCGGGGATTTCTCGAAGCATGGCATCCATTCGTCCGAGGACGCGCTCTCCGAATGGAACTCGGTCGAGGAGCGTTACGACGAAAAGCGCGGGCTGAAACCGGGGCGGCGGCTGAGTTGCCAGGCACAGATCCGCGGCGACGTGGTGATCGACGTGCCGCCCGAGAGCCAGGTGCACCGGCAGGTGGTGCGCAAGGCGGCTTCGGCACGGGTGATCGAGATGGACCCGGCGACGCGACTCTACTACGTCGAGGTCGACGAGCCGGACATGCACGAGCCGACGGGTGACCTCGAACGGGTGCAGCGCGCACTGCGGGCGCAGTGGGATATCCCCGAGGTGTCCACGGAGTTTTCCACATTGTCCGGACTGCAGCCGATCCTGCGCAAGGGCGGCTGGAAGATCACCGTGGCGCTGCACAGCACCGACGCGGAGGCGGTGCCGCGCATCGTCGCCGCCTGGCCCGGCCTGCTCGAGACCGGGATCTTCGGGCTTGCCATAGATCTCGGCTCGACCACCATCGCCGCGCATCTGACCAACCTCGACACCGGCGAGGTCGTCGCGTCCTCGGGGATCATGAACCCGCAGATCCGCTTCGGCGAGGACCTGATGAGCCGGGTGTCCTACGCGATGATGAACCCCGGCGGCGACGCCGAGATGACCGCCGCCGTGCGCGAGGCGATCTCGACGCTGGCCGAGGAGATCGCCGCCGAGGCCGGGATCGAGACCGCGCAGATCCTGGAGGCGGTCTTCGTCTGCAACCCCGTGATGCACCACCTGCTGCTGGGCATCGACCCGGTGGAACTGGGACAGGCGCCCTTTGCGCTTGCGACGTCGTCGGCGCTGAACCTGACCGCGGCGGATCTCGCGCTGACCTCGCTGCGCAGCTCGGCGCAGGTCTACGTGCTGCCCTGCATCGCCGGCCACGTCGGCGCCGATGCCGCCGCGGTGGCGCTGTCGGAAGAGCCGGGCAAGTCCGAGGACCTCGTGCTGGTGGTCGACGTCGGCACCAACGCCGAGATCCTGCTTGGAGACACCAGCCGGGTGCTCGCCTGTTCCTCGCCCACGGGGCCGGCCTTCGAGGGCGCGCAAATCAGCTCCGGCCAGCGCGCCGCGCCCGGCGCCATCGAGGCGGTGCGCATCGACCCCGAAACCAGGGAGCCGAAGTTCCGCATCATCGGCTGCAAGTTCTGGTCCGACGAGCCGGGCTTTGCCAAGGCGGCGGCACGCACCGGGATCACCGGCATCTGCGGCTCGGGTATCATCGAGGCGGTGGCCGAGATGCGCATGGCCGGCGTGCTGGACGCCAAGGGGCTGATCGGATCGGCCGAGCAGACCGGCACGGCGCGCTGCATCCCCGAGGGGCGGACGCACTCCTACGTGCTGCACGACGGCACCGCCGAGGGCGGCCCGCTGGTCAGCGTGAGCCAGGGCGATATCCGGGCGATCCAGCTGGCAAAGTCGGCGCTCTACGCGGGCGCGCGGTTGCTGATGGACGAGCGCGGCGTCGACAAGGTCGACCGCGTGGTGCTTGCCGGCGCCTTCGGGGCGCATATCTCGCCGCTACACGCGATGGTGCTCGGGATGATCCCCGACGTGCCGATCGACAAGGTCACCTCGGCAGGCAACGCGGCCGGCACCGGGGCACGCATCGCGCTGTGCAACCTCGCTGCACGGAGGCAGATCGAGCGCGACGTGCGCGAGATCACCAAGGTCGAGACCGCCATCGAGCCGCGCTTCCAGGAACACTTCGTCGCCGCCAACGCGTTGCCTCACGCCGTTGACCCCTTCCCCGAACTGCTTGCGCAGGTGACTCTGCCAGAGGTGAGTTTCAACACCGGCGGCGGCGAGGGTGGCGGTCGAAGGCGCCGGCGGCGCGGCTGAACGCTCGATCCGACCGCACACCTCATTTATGCGATCCGGCAGGAGGGGCGCTGCCCCTCTGCGCCTCACGGCGCATTCACCCCGGGGATATTTTTAGCCAGAAGAAGCACAGGGGGTGCGCGTCGTGGCCTCTTCTGGCTGCAAATATCCCCGCCGGAGGCAGGCCGGCACGTGCCGCCGGGCGCAGTTCCGGGGCCCCGGAGCCGATGTCGGTTTTCGGCAGTCCTGCTCACCGGCGGAGACAAGAAGCACGGAGCGTCGGATGCGGTAGGATTGCTCCCTGCTTGCGCAGGATGCAGCCCTCGCGTCACAGCGCATCGCGGAACACCATTTCGTCTGTTGCACCCCGCCGCCCCCCATGCTTCCTGCAAGGCGGACAACCGGAGACCTTGCTCATGCTGCGCCGCCTCTACGACTGGACCATGTCGCTTGCAGACCATCCCAAGGCGCTCTGGGCGCTGGCGGCGGTGTCCTTCATCGAGGCCTCGGTCTTCCCGATTCCGCCGGACGTGCTGATGATCCCGATGATCCTCGCCGCGCCCCGCCGGGCGTGGCTGATCGCGCTGGTGGCGACGGTGTCGTCGGTGCTCGGCGGCCTGCTGGGCTACGGCATCGGGCATTTCTTCTTCGAGGGCATCGGCCGGCCGATCCTCGAGGCGCTGGGCAAGGGCGACCACATTGCTGCCTTCAACGCGCGCTTCAACGGCGTGGGCTTCTGGGCGGTCCTGATCGCCGGCATCACGCCCTTCCCGTTCAAGGTGATCACCATCATGTCCGGCTGGACGGCGATGCCGATGGCCACCTTCGTCGTCACCGCCATCATCGCCCGCTCGCTGCGGTTCTTCGTGGTGGCGGGGCTGCTCCGGGCCTTCGGTGCGCCGATCCGCGATTTCATCGAACGGCGGCTCGGCCTTGTCTTCACCCTCTTCGTGCTGCTGCTGGTCGGCGGCTTCTACCTCGTGAGGTACCTGTGACCCTATCGCGCAACATTCTCATCCTGCTCGCCGCGGCGGGATCCGCCGCCGTGCTGCTCGGCGCCTTCGGCTTCCAGTTCCTGGGCGACCTGCCGCCCTGCAAGCTGTGCATCTGGCAGCGCTGGCCGCATGCCGCCGCCGTCGTCATCGGCGCCGCGGCGCTGGCCACGCGCGGCCCGGCGCTGCCGCTGCTCGGCGCGCTCTCGGCGCTGACCACCGCCGCCATCGGGTTCTACCATACCGGCGTCGAGCGCGCCTGGTGGGAAGGGCCGACCACCTGCACCTCCTCGGCGCCGGTCACCGGCATCAGCGCCGACGACCTGCTCAACCAGATCATGTCGGCCGAGATCCAGCGCTGCGACGAGGTCCTGTGGGATTTCCTCGGCCTCTCGATGGCCAGCTGGAACACCATCGCGAGCCTCCTGTTCGTCGCGCTCTGGATCGCCGCGGCCGTTAAGAAGAAGGCCTGAACCAAAGTTGCAGGCCGTCCGATCTGCACCTGGCGTCCGATGGCGCGGGGCGGATCGGGCGGGCATCTCCTGAAGCACCGGACCGGGGCACTCCCGCCCCCGACACGCTCCGGCAACACAGGAGATACCGCATGAAACGCCAGATCATCGCAGCCCTCGCCGTCCTCAGCTTCGCAGGCCCGGCGCTGGCCTCGCCCGAGATCGACGCGGACACCAAGGCCAAGGTCGAGCAGAAGCTCACCGCCGAGGGCTACGAGGTGCGCCGTGTCGACAGTGAAGACGGCATGATCGAAGTCTATGCGCTCAAGGACGGCGCCCGGCTGGAACTCTACCTCGATTCCGACCTCAACATCGTGAAGACCAAGGGAGAGGACTGAGCCCGCGCCCGCGGCGCTGCCCGCCGGATCCCCGCCGCCCCCTGTCCCGGGCCGGGCTGCGCGGGCCGCGCCGCCCCCTTCACAGGACATCGAGACCATGACGCATCACCGTATCTGGGACCCGCTCCTGCGCGTGTTCCACTGGAGCCTTGCGACCTTCTTCGTCGCCAACGCCTTCTTCACCGACCCCGAGGCGGACCTTCACCACTACGTCGGCTACATCATCGGCGGGCTGATCGCCTTCCGCCTGCTCTGGGGCTTCGTCGGGCCGCACTCGGCGCGCTTCGCGAGTTTCCTGCCCAACCGCGACCGCGTGCGGACCCAGCTTTCCGACATGGCCACCGGCCGGCGCCGCGTGCACCTCATGCACACGCCGCTCGGCGCGCTGATGATCTACAACCTGCTGCTGACGCTCGCCGCCATCGTGGCCACCGGCTACATGATGACCACAAACGCCTTCTGGGGCGTGGGCTGGGTCGAGGAAACCCACGAGCTGCTGGTCGACTGGGCCGAGATCTCGGTGCTCATGCACATCGCCGCGGTGCTGCATGAAAGCCGGCGCACCGGTGTGAACCTGCCCGGCGCGATGATCACGGGTGTCAAACATGTTCCCGATGGTGCAAACATCGAGTCATGAAGGACAAAGCCGCTGCCACGACGGAGCGGGCCAGCCCGCTCCTCGCGCTGATCACCGTGCAGAGCCTCTGCGCGGTCTTCTTCCTTGCCGATGTCGCCAGCGACGGGATCGAGATCGGCTGGCCGCCGTTCACGCACTGGCACTTCATGGTGGAGCTGCTGGCGGCGCTCGGGCTGATCGCCGCCGTCTTCGTCGAAACCCGCTGGCTGATGGGGCTGCTGCGGCGCAAGGTTCACCTCGAGCGGCAGCTCTCGCTCGCCGCCGGCGCTTTCCATGACATCGTCGACGCGCAGTTCCGCAGCTGGGCGCTCACGCCCTCCGAGCAGGACGTGGCGATGCTGATGCTCAAGGGGCTGTCGATCCCCGAGATCGCGCAGATCCGCGGCTCGGCCGAGGGCACGGTGAAATCGCATCTGAACGGGATCTACCGCAAGGCGGGCGTGACCGGCCGGGGCGCCTTCCTGAGCCTCTTCATCGAGGACCTGATGAGCACGCCGCTCGCGCCGCCGCAGGGCGAGGCCGCACCACGCACGGCCCCCTCGGGACAAGGCGCGAGAGAACAGGCGTGACAGCGCCCCCGGGCTCTGGCAAGACGCATCGCATGACCAATCGGCTCGCGATCTGGATCGGGCTTCTGATCCTTGCCGCCCTCGCGGTGGATGTCTGGGCGTTCGGCTCGGAACATCTGGTGTTTCTCGGGCGAAAGCTCTTCGTGCTGCTCGATTGGATGGCCTTCTGGCGCTAAACGGCGACAGGGCGCATCCGGGCCGGTTGACTTACCCCGGGCAACCTGCTGATTTGCGCACGAACGCCGCCTTCCGAAAAGCGAGGAGAACACCATGACCGTCAAAGTCGCCATCAACGGCTTCGGACGCATCGGCCGCAACGTGCTGCGCGCCATCATCGAATCCGGCCGCAACGATATCGAGGTCATCGCCATCAACGACCTCGGCCCGGTCGAGACCAACGCCCACCTGCTGCAGTTCGACAGCGTGCACGGCCGCTTCCCGGTCGAGGTGAAGGTCGACGGCGACACAATCGACGTCGGTCGCGGCCCGATCAAGGTCAGCGCCGAGCGCAACCCCGCCGACCTGCCCTGGGGCGACGTCGACGTGGTGCTGGAATGCACCGGCATCTTCACCGCGCGTGACAAGGCCGCACTGCACCTCGAGAACGGCGCGAAGCGCGTGCTCGTCTCGGCCCCCGCGTCGGGCGCCGACAAGACCATCGTCTTCGGCGTGAACCACGACAGCCTGACCGCCGACGATGTCGTCGTGTCGAACGCGTCGTGCACCACCAACTGCCTGTCGCCGGTCGCCAAGGTGCTCAACGATGCCATCGGCATCGAAAAGGGCTTCATGACCACGATCCACAGCTACACCGGCGACCAGCCCACGCTGGACACGATGCACAAGGACCTCTACCGCGCCCGCGCCGCGGCGCTGTCGATGATCCCGACCTCGACCGGTGCCGCCAAGGCCGTGGGCCTCGTGCTGCCCGAGCTGAACGGCAAGCTGGACGGCGTCGCGATCCGCGTGCCCACCCCGAACGTGTCGGTCGTCGACCTCGTCTTCGAGGCGAAGAAGGACACCACGGTCGAGGAAGTGAACGCCGCGATCCGCGCCGCCGCCGACGGCCCGCTCAAGGGCGTTCTGGGCTACACCGACAAGCCCAACGTCTCGATCGACTTCAACCACGACCCGCATTCGTCGATCTTCCACCTCGACCAGACCAAGGTCATGGACGGCAAGATGGTCCGCATCCTGACCTGGTACGACAACGAGTGGGGCTTCTCGAACCGCATGTCGGACACCGCCGTCGCGATGGGCAAGCTCATCTGATCGCACCGGACAGCGGGCCCACGGGCCCGGTTGGAACCGCTTCGAGGGGCGGGGTCGGAAACGGCCCCGCCCCCTTTTGCGTGAAAAAACGAGGTCTTGGCAGTGGCGCCGCTTCGCCCTGTGCGCGCCATGCAATTTCTGCAGGTCGGAGATCGGGTTTCGGAAGTTGTGCTGCGTTGCGGCATCGCTAGGTTAGCGCCAACGGCAACCGAAAAGGGGGGAGACGATGGAGACGCCCATGACCCACCTCTACGACAGCTTGAAGACCCGCCTCGAACGCCACGCCCAATACCGCCGGACCCTGCGCGAGCTGCGCAGCATGCCGCTCGACGTGGCACTCGATCTCGACATCGACAAGGGCGACGCACAGCGCATCGCCACCCGCGCCGTTTATGGCCAAGCCAGCGCCTGATCGCGGGCGCCAACCCCAAGGATGGATGACATGACCGTTCTGAACACGCTCTACCGCCGCTACGCCTACGACCGCGCCATCAACACGCTGAAGACACTGCCCGAGCGCACCCGCATGGATTGCGACATCGTCGGCCACGAGGCGGAACTTGCCCGCCGCGCTGTCTACGGCGCCTGATCGTCCGGCGCGAAGCGCTCTTGCAGCGCCTTGTATACCGGCGGCGTAACGAACTTGCTCACGTCGCCACCAAGCCGGGCGATTTCCTTGACCAGCTTCGACGCGATCGCCTGGTGCCGGGCTTCGGCCATCAGGAAGACGGTCTCGACACTCTGGTCCAGCGCCCGGTTCATGCCGACCATCTGGAACTCATACTCGAAGTCGGCCACCGCGCGCAGCCCGCGCACGATGATCTGCGCGCCCACGTCGTGGGCACAGTCGATGAGCAGGTTCTCGAAGGGATGGGCGACGATCTCGGTGCCGGTCTCTTCCGAGAGCGCGCGACATTCCTGTTCGATCATCGCGACCCGCTGCTCGAGCGTGAAGAGAGGCCCCTTGTCACCGTTGATGGCGACTCCGATCACGAGCCTGTCGACCAGCGCCGCGGCGCGGCGAATGATATCGATATGGCCCAGCGTGATCGGGTCGAAGGTGCCGGGATAAAGACCGATGCGCATGGGGTTGCCCCTCATCTACCGTTTTGCGGCACGCAACAATATTGCGTCGATGAATGCAACCCCCGGCGTTCGGTTTCCTTGAGCCTCAATAGCCCATGATCATGCCTTGCAGGGCATCCTTTTCCATCGCCAGTTCCGCGATCTGCGCCTTCACCACGTCGCCGATGGTGATCATGCCGACCATCACGCCGTCCTCGACGACCGGCATGTGACGGAAGCGGCCTTCGGTCATGCGGGCGAGAACGACGTTGCTGTCCTCGGCGCAGGTGCAGGTCTGCAGCGTCTTGGTCATCAGCTGGTCGACCCGCATCGACAGCACCTCTGCCCCCTCCGAGGCCAGCTGACGCACGATGTCACGCTCGGACAGGATCCCCTGCGCGGTCTGCCCATCCTCCGAGATCACCACGCCGCCAATGCGCCGCTCGGAAAGGACGCGCGCCGCCTCGGCAACGGTGGCGCCGGGGCCGACGGTGACGACGCCGTCGTCGGCCTTGTCCTTGAGAATCTGTTGAACCTGCATCCGGCTCTCCTCCAATCGCTCTTCTGCACGTGCAAACAGCGTCGCGGAGGGTGCGACATTTTGTCAAGTCATACCTTCGAGGCGGGTTAATTCCCGCCGCACGCCCTGGTGCAGTGCCTGTGCAAAGGTATTGAGCCGCCCCAGGCGGCGGTCGTCGGCGTGACGGATCAGGTAGAAACTGCGCGACAGCGCCACGTCGTCGGGCAGCACCTTGCGCAGGCCCGGCCCCGCCGGCAGCGCGAAATCATGCACGATTCCCAGGCCCGCCCCCTGCCGCAGCCAGTGGAACTGAACCGACACCGAGTTCGACGCCAGCCCCACCCGCTCGAGCCCGAGGTCGGCGAGGTAGTCGAGCTCCTTGTCGAAGATCATGTCGGGAATGTAGCCGACGAAGCGGTGCCCCTTCAGGTCTGCCCGCGTGCGGATCGGCGGATGCTGCGCGAGGTAGCCCTCGGAGGCGGCGAGATGCAGCCGGTAATCGGTGAGCTTCTGCACCACCAGCCGCCCGGCGGTGGGCGCCGAGACGCCGATGGCGATGTCCGCCTCGCGGCGGGACAGGTTCACGATGCGCGGCAGCGCGACGATCTGGATCTCGAGGTCGGGGTTCTGCGCGCCGATCTCGGCGCAGACCTGCGGCAGCAGGAAGTTGGCGCAACCGTCCGGCGCGCCGATGCGGATCTGGCCGGACATGCCCTCGCCGGTGCCGCGCACCGCTTCGGCACCCTGCCCCAGCGCCTGCTCGGCTTCTTCCGCATGGCTCATCAGCCGCGCCCCGGCCTCGGTCAGCGCGTAACCCTGCGGGCTTTTCGCAAAGAGCGGTTGGCCCAGCGCCTCCTCGAGCCGCGCCACCCGGCGGCCGACGGTCGCGGGATCCATGCGCAACACGCGCCCCGCGCCCGACAGGCTGTCGCCACGCGCCACCGCAAGGAATATCCGCAGGTCGTCCCAGTTGCTACGCATCGCTCACCTTTGCGAAAATGCAAAACCTTTTTGCCCGATTACCTCTGTTTCCTGCATTTCCGCAAGACTAAGGTCTGGCCAACCCCGACTTCCAGGAGGAGCGACCATGAAAGAACTGACGCATTTCATCAACGGACAGCACGTGAAGGGCACTTCGGGCCGCTTCGCCGAGGTGTTCAACCCGGCCACCGGCGAAGCCATCGCCAAGGTACCGCTTGCCAGCCAGGAAGAACTGAACGATGCCGTGGCCAAGGCCGCCGAGGCGCAGATCGGCTGGGGCAACACCAACCCGCAGCGTCGCGCGCGGGTGATGATGAAGTTCGGCGCCCTGATCAACGAGCACATGGACGAGCTGGCCGAGCTCGTGTCGCTCGAGCACGGCAAGACCCTGCCCGACGCCAAGGGCGACGTGCAGCGCGGTCTCGAGTTCGTCGAGGTCTGCATGGGCGCGCCGGCGATGCTCAAGGGCGAGTTCATGGACAACGGCGGGCCGGGCATCGACCTGTATTCGATGCGTCAGCCGCTCGGCGTGGTCGCGGGCATCACGCCCTTCAACTTCCCGGCGATGATTCCGCTGTGGAAGATGGCCGGCGCCCTCGCCTGCGGCAACGCGATGATCCTCAAGCCCTCCGAGCGCGTGCCCTCGACCGCGCTGCGCCTCGCCGAGCTGCTCATCGAAGCAGGCCTGCCCGAGGGCGTGCTGCAGGTGGTCAACGGTGACAAGGACATCGTCGACGGCATCATCGACCACGAAGAGATCCCGGCAGTGGCCTTCGTCGGCTCCACCCCGATCGCACAGTACATCTACGGCCGCGCCTGCTCGAACGGCAAGCGTGCCCAGTGCTTCGGCGGCGCCAAGAACCACATGATCATCATGCCCGACGCGGACATCGACAAGGCCGCCGACGCGCTGGTCGGTGCCGGCTTCGGCGCCGCGGGCGAACGCTGCATGGCGATCTCGGTCGCGGTTCCGGTCGGTCAGAAGACCGCAGACGCGCTGATCGAGAAGCTGGTCCCGCGCATCGAGGCGCTCAAGGTCGGCCCCTACACCTCGGGCGACGACGTGGACTACGGCCCGGTCATCACCCAGGCGTCGAAGGACCGCATCAACGGGCTCATCGCCTCGGGTGTCGAGCAGGGTGCGAACCTGGTGGTCGATGGCCGCAACTTCGAGCTGCAGGGCTACGAGAACGGCTTCTTCGTGGGTCCGTCGATGTTCGACAACGTCACGCCGGACATGGACATCTACAAGGAAGAGATCTTCGGCCCGGTCCTGAGCCAGGTGCGCACCGAGACCTACGACGAGGCGCTCGACCTGGTCATGAAGAACGACTACGGCAACGGCACGGCGATCTACACCGCCGACGGCGACACCGCGCGCGACTTCGCGCACCGGGTGAACGTCGGCATGGTCGGCATCAACTTCCCGATCCCGGTGCCGCTGAGCTACTTCACCTTCGGCGGCTGGAAGAAGTCCGGCTTCGGCGACCTCAACCAGTACGGCCCCGACGCCTTCCGCTTCTACACCAAGACCAAGACCGTCACGGCGCGCTGGTTCTCGGGCATCAAGGAAGGCGGCGAGTTCAACTTCAAGGCGATGGACTGACCTTCCGCATCGCATTGCATGCCTCACAGGAGCCCGCGCCACTTCGGCGCGGGCTTTTGCTTTCTGCAAAAGTGGTGCCCGCTCCCCAGAGCCGCGGCCCGTGCGACCGGAAGCGGCACCCGCCGCGGACGCCAGCCCGGTGACCTGCCTGCCTTACAAGGTGTCGACGCTCCCCCTCCTGCACTCACGGAAGGACGCGAGATGGTGCTGCTGGTTCAACAGGAGGATCCGCAAGGCGCTGATACTGATCGGCGTCGTTCGGAACAGCCTCACAGAGCTTCTTATGGACAGTCGCTGACGGCCCGGACAGCTAGGCAGCTACAGTCGCACCCCACGGCTTGATTTAAGATATATTCCATATACCTGTTTCTCGAGGAGGCCCCATGCCCGTCGAGACCGCCATCTTCGCAAGGCGCAACGTCGCCTACCAGCATTTCCACGGCACGATCGGCCCGGTAGACCATCTCGATGGTCTGCGCCGCGCTCTCGATGCTCCGCTCCACCGGACAGACACGGCACAGCTCGCCGACCTCTCGGCGGTCGATCACGTCTACACGGATTTCATGCGGACCCTGACCTTGGTCGCTCTCGAGGCAAGGCTCGCGAAAAGGGTGGATCCCGGGACGCGCTACGCGCTCTTCGCGCCGGACGATCTCAGCTTCGGCGCGGCGCGGATGTTCCACCAGATCGCCGAGACCGTGCTGCCCTACCACTTCGACGTGTTCTCGCGGCAGCAGCCAGCGCTCGCCCATATCCGGCAGCCCGAAAGCACGCTACGCGCCTTCCTGCGCGCCGCGCGCTGACCGGCCCCTTGCCCGAAACCCGCCGCTCTGCTTTCCTGACCCGCAGCGCAAGGGACACCGGAGGGCGCAGCAGATGCAGACGCCGGAATTCACGCTCGGCATCGAGGAGGAGTATCTTCTCGTCGACCGCGAGAGCCTTGCCTTGCACGAAGCGCCGCAAGACCTGCTGGATGCCTGCCGCGCCGAGCTCGGCGACCAGGTCAGCCGCGAATACCTGCAATGCCAGATCGAGATCGGCACCTTGCCCTGCACCGACATCGCCGCTGCCCGCGACGACCTGAAGCGCCTGCGCGCGACGATCTCGAAACTTGCCGCGCGGCACGGGCTCGCCCCCATCGCTGCCTCCTGCCACCCGCTGGCGCACTGGAAGAACCAGCACCACACCGACAAGGACCGCTACAACGACCTGCGCCGCGATCTCGGCGGCGTGGTGCAGCGCCTGCTGATCTGCGGCATGCACGTGCACGTCGGCCTCGGAGACGACACGTTGCGCGCCGACCTGATGCGACAGGCGAGCTACTTCCTGCCGCATCTGCTGGCGCTCTCCACCTCCTCGCCGTTCTGGCAGGGGCAGGACACCGGCCTTGCCAGTTACCGGATCTCGGTCTTCGACAACCTGCCCCGCACCGGCCTGCCGCCGCAATTCGCCAACTGGCAGGACTACCGCCGCTCGGTGCAGGTGCTGGTCGACCTCGGCGTGATCGAGGACGCCTCGAAGATCTGGTGGGACATGCGCCCCTCGGCCAGCTTCCCCACGCTCGAGACCCGGATCATGGACGTGCAGCCCCGCCTCGAGGACGCGCTCATGCTCGCCGCGCTCAACCAGTGCATCCTGCGGATGCTCTGGCGGCTCCGGCGCCGCAACCTGCGCTGGCGTATCTACGAGAACGTCCTGATCGCCGAGAACCGCTGGCGCGCGCAGCGCTACGGTGTGACCGAGGGGCTGATCGACTTCGGCGCCGCCTCGATCACCCCCTTCCCGCAGCTCGTCGAAGAGCTGATCGCGCTTCTCGAGGAGGACGCACGGGCGCTCGGCTGCCTGCCCGAGATCGAGCGCGCCCGCGAGGTCGTCGCCCGGGGCACCTCCGCCAGCCGCCAGCGCGCGGTCGCCGCCGCCGAGACGGGAGACGATGACGCCCGCATGCGCGCGGTGGTCGGCCACCTCATCGACGAATTCCACGACGGGCTCTGACCCGGGCAGCGGCCGCCCCTTGCACGGGGCGCCCCGGACGGGCATCTAGACCCGGTCCGCAGACCCGGGAGCGCCCATGAAGACCTGCATCGTCACATCCGACTATTTCGTCCCGGGCGAGACCTTCATCAACCGCCACATCGAACACATCTTCGGTGGCGACACCTGCGTGCTCGCCGGCCGTAGCAACGGCACCGACCCGCTCGGCAAACCGCTGTTCGTGCGGCGCGCACCGCTCAGCCCCGGTGACCGGCTGCGTGCCCCCTTCGCCATGGGCTGGAATGCCGCCGTCGAGGGCACCGGCCGCCTGCCCTTCGGCGACGCCAGGGCCCGCCTCGCAGCCTGGCTGCGCGCTGAACGGGTCGAGGTCATCCTAGCCGAGTTCGGCACGCAGGCCCTCGTGGTCGCGAAGCTCGCGCAGGAGCTCGGCATCCCCTGCTTCACCTACTTCCGCGGCACCGACGCCAGCTTCGCGCTGCGCTCGCGCCAGATCGTGCGCGCCTACCGCCGCATGATGCCGCGGCTCGCCGGCGTGTTCTCGGTCTCGCGGTTCCTGCTCGACAACCTCGCGCGGCACGGCGTCACCCATCCCAACGCGCATGTCGTGCCCTCCGGCGTCGACATCCGCCGCTTCAGCCCGGGCGAAAAAAGCCCCGGCTCCTTCCTCGCCGTCGGCCGCATGGTCGAGAAGAAGGCGCCCCAGGTCACGCTGCGCGCCTTCGCCGCAGCCGCCCGCGACCGCGACGCACATCTGACGATGATCGGCGACGGCCCCCTGCTCGAGACCTGCCGCAGCCTCGCCAAAGATCTCGGCATCGCACCGCAGGTCACCTTCACCGGCGCCCTGCCTCATGACGCCGTGCGCGATCACCTCGCCCGGACCGAGGTCTTCCTGCAGCATTCCGTTACCGCGAAGAACGGCAACACAGAAGGGCTGCCCACCGCCATCCAGGAAGCGCTGGCCTGCGGCTGCATCACCCTCTCGACCCTGCACGCCGGCATTCCGGAAGCGGTCGAGGACAGCGTCAACGGCCTGCTGGTGCCGGAATGGGACGAGAGCGCCTTCGCCGACCGCATCGGCCAGCTGCTCGACATGGCCGACCGCAGCGCCATGACCCGCGCCGCCCGCGACACCGCCGTCGCCCGCTTCGACAACGCAAGGCTCCTCGCCAAGGTCGAGACCACCATCCGCGACACCCTCGCCGCCCGCGCCTGACCCAAGGGTCTTCTCCGGTTTCCAAATACCCTCGGGGGACTGCGCCCGCAGGGCGGACGGGGGCAGAGCCCCCTTTTCCCCGCAAGCCACAGGCGCACCCATCCGACGCAGAGCGCGCGGGGCTCACCCCGCTCACGCGCCTCCGCTTTCCCGCTTGCATCGCGGCCCGACTCCCGACACAATCTGAACAGTTGTTCAATTTCCATCATGGCAGGGAGGGCCGGACATGGATTTTGGTCTGAGCGAGGAGCAGACGGCGATCTTCGACATGGCCTACGGCTTCGGACAGGAGCACGTGACGCCAAAGGCGGCGGAATGGGAGACCGCCGGCACCATCCCGAGGGAGCTCTGGCACGAGGTCGGCCAGCTCGGCCTCGGCGGCATCTACGTCAGTGAGGACCACGGCGGCTCCGGGCTCGGACGGCTCGACGCCACGCTGGTGTTCGAAGCGCTGTCCATGGCCTGCCCCTCGGTCGCGGCCTTCCTGTCGATCCACAACATGTGCGCCAAGATGCTCGACCTCTACGGCTCCGAGGATCTGCGCGCGCGGTTCCTGCCGAAGGCGCTGACCATGGAGACGGTGTTCTCCTACTGTCTGACCGAACCCGGGTCGGGCTCGGACGCGGCGGCGCTGCGCACCCGTGCCGACGCGCAGGGCGACGCCTACCGGCTCGAGGGCACCAAGGCCTTCATCTCCGGCGGCGGCTACTCCGATGCCTACATCGTCATGGCGCGCACCGGCGGCGACGGCCCGCGCGGAATCTCGGCCATCGTGGTCGAGGACGGCACGCCGGGGCTCTCCTTCGGCGGGCTCGAGCAGAAGATGGGCTGGAAATCCCAGCCCACCCGGCAGGTCCAGATGGACGGCTGCACCGTACCGCGCACGAACCTGCTCGGCGACGAGGGCAAGGGCTTCCGCTACGCCATGGCCGGGCTCGACGGAGGGCGGCTCAACATCTCGGCCTGCTCGCTCGGTGCGGCACAGGCGGCGCTCGACGCGACCCTCGCCTACATGGCCGAACGCCAGGCCTTCGGACAGAGCATCGACCGCTTCCAGGCGCTGCAGTTCCGTCTTGCCGACATGGAGATCGAGCTTCAGGCCGCCCGTACCTTCCTGCGACAGGCGGCGTGGAAACTCGACCAGGGCAGCCCGGACGCGACGAAATACTGCGCCATGGCCAAGAAATTCGTCACCGAGGCCGGATCGAGGGTGGCCGACCAGTGCCTGCAGCTCCATGGTGGCTACGGCTATCTCGCCGACTACGGCATCGAGAAGATCGTCCGCGACCTGCGGGTCCACCAGATCCTCGAGGGGACGAACGAAATCATGCGGCTCATCGTGGCGCGCAGCCTGGTCTCGGGCTGAACGACCGGCAGCGCGCGCCCGCGACCGGGTCGCCAGACAAGAGACGGGAGCATGACAGACATCCACATCCGAAAGCAGGGCCGCGCCGGGCGCATCACCCTCACCCGCCCCAGGGCGCTCAACGCGCTGACCTATGACATGTGCATGGCGATCGAGGCCGCGCTCGACGAGTGGCGTGACGACGACGCCGTCTCGCTCGTGCTTCTCGACGCCGAGGGCGACAAGGCATTCTGCGCCGGCGGCGACATCGCCGAGATCTACCGGCAGGGCAAGGCCGGCGACTTCGACACCGGCCGGCGGTTCTGGCGCGACGAATACCGGATGAACGCGAAGCTCGCTGAATACGCCAAGCCCATCGTCAGCTTCCTGAACGGCTTCGTCATGGGCGGTGGCGTCGGGCTCGGCGGCCATGTCTCGCACCGCGTGGTCGGCGAAAGTGCCCAGATCGCCATGCCCGAATGCGGCATCGGCTTCGTTCCCGACGTCGGCGGCTCGCTGCTGCTGTCACGCGCGCCCGGGCGGCTGGGCGTCTACCTCGGCCTTACCGCCGCGCGCATGGGCCCCGCCGACGCGCTCCACGCCAATTTCGCGGATGTCTTCCTGCCCGAGGAGAAGTGGGAAGGCATCAAGACCGAGCTTGCCGACACCGGCGATCTCGAGGCGCTCGAAGAGGACGGCTACCCGCTGCCCGAAAGCCCGCTCGCCGCCGCCCAGCCCGAGATCGACCGGCTTTTCGCAGCCGGCGACCTTGCCGGGATCGCCACCGCCCTGGAGGGGGCCGAGGGCGAGCTCGCGGCACGTGCCCGCAAGGCGGTCGGGCGCAACTCGCCGCTCTCGATGGCGGTGACGCTCGAGATGCTGCGCCGGCTCCGGGCGGAGGCCGACCCCGACATTCGCACCGCATTGCGACAGGAATACCGCGTCTCGCACCGCATCGCATCCGAAGGCGACTTCCTCGAAGGCGTGCGCGCGCAGATCATCGACAAGGACCGCGATCCGCACTGGCGGCTCGCGCTCGACGAGGTGACCCCCGAGACGGTCGCCGCCATGCTGGCCCCGCTCGGAGAGGATGAACTGGCGCTCTAGAGGAGGCGCCGCCAAGGGGAGGAGAAGACATGAAGATCGCATTCATCGGGCTCGGCAACATGGGCGCGCCCATGGCGGCCAATCTCGCAAAGGCCGGCCACACGGTGACCGGCTTCGACGTCGCCGGCGCCACCGCCGAGGGCGTCGCGCAGGCCGGCTCGGGCCCGGAGGCCGTGGCGGAGGCCGAGGTCGTCATCACCATGCTGCCCAACGGCGCCATCCTGCGCAGCGTTGCCGACGAGATCATCCCCGCCATGGCGCCCGGCGCGGTGCTGCTCGACTGCTCCACCGTGGACGTCGACAGCGCCCGCGCCGTGGCCGACCAGGCCGCGGCTGCGGGTCTCGGCGCACTCGACGCGCCGGTCTCGGGCGGCATCGGCGGAGCGGCCGGCGGCACGCTCACCTTCATGGTCGGCGGCTCGGAGGAGGCCTTTGCCAAGGCGAAACCGCTCTTCGACATCATGGGCCAGAAGGCCGTGCACTGCGGCCCCTCCGGCAACGGCCAGGCGGCGAAGATCTGCAAC
>MDTG01366281.1_pt1 | contig 75690 bp, 73 predicted proteins | sample 811421 | NCBI WGS metagenome assembly MDTG01 (sample SAMN05326645, study PRJNA326480) | marine metagenome | isolation source: seawater | place: Pacific Ocean: South East | collected 2011
AGCTCGGACAGCGATTTCACCCGGCTTGCCAGCCGCCTGCGCGAGCAGGGGCTCGACGTCTACGGCATGGGCATGCAGAAGACGCCCGACGCCTTCCGCAAGGCCTGCAAGCGGTTCATCTTCCTCGAGAACCTCGACGGCGCGCCCGAGCAGAAGACCGGCAGCACCGCGCCGCGGCCCAGCGGCAAGCTCGAAGAGGCGCGCAACCTCATATTCACCGCGATGGATGCCATCGAGCAGGAAGACGACTGGTACACGCTGGGCCAGCTCGGGCAGTTCATCACCGCCGCCAATCCCGACTTCGACACCCGCACCTTCGGCAAACGCAAGCTGTCGGATCTCGTCGGCGAGCTGAAGGTCTTCGAGACCAAGCGCGGCCCGGGCAACCAGCTTCTTGTCCGGCGCCTCGACTAGCGCGCCGGGCGTCGGTCAGTCAGGCCGCGCGCCATAGCGGGCAAGAAAGGTGGTCACGGCCCCGTCGACCACCCGACCGATCTCGGCTTCGGAAAAGCTGGTCTGGACACCGAAGACGAACTTCGACCAGAGATCGGCCTTGCAGAGCTCGGTGAACTGGTCCGCCGCGAGGCCGCTGTCCTCCACGCGGATCTCGCCACGGGCCTGCGCTTCGCCAAGGTAGCGCTTCACCTCGCGGTGCATCCGCATCGGACCGCAGCGGTAGAACTCGGCGCCGAGCTCGGGGAAGCGGTCCGACTCGGCGACGCAGATGCGGAAGACGCGCTGGCCCATCTCCGACAGCAGGAAGCCGAGGAAGGTGCGCCCCACTTGCGGCAACACGACCTGCGGCGGCTGCGACAGGTCAATCGTCACCAGCGCTTCGTCGGCCTGCATCCTGCACTGGGTGCTCGCCATCTCCATGAACAGCAGGCGCTTGTCGGGAAAGTAGCTGTAGAGCGTGGCCTTGGAGACCCCCGCCGCGCGGGAGATGTCGTCGACGCTCGCGCCTTCGAAGCCGTCGCGCAGGAAGACCTCGCGGGCGCCCTTCAGGACCTGGTCGTATTTGCGTCCACGCCGGACGGTGACCGTGCTGGCCGGCATGCTTCGTCTCCCATTCGTCAGCAACCTTAGACCGGCCTGCTCCCATCGGGCAAGCGATCCGGTGCCGGGCGTGATCACGCCCCTGTGCCGGGAAAACTAGTCTCCGCGACAATCGGTTGCACGGACGCCGGGAAAAAGCCGTTGCGCTTTCGCGGCAGCACCGTAGTTTAGAATCATTCCAAACTAGAGGCTCGACATGCGCTTTTTCACTCAACGCCGCCATTTCAAGGATCTGAGCGAGGAGGAGATCCTGGCGCTCGCGATTTCTTCGGAGGAAGACGACGCGCGGATCTACCGCAGCTACGCCGAGATGCTGCGCGCCGACTACCCGGACACGGCCAAGGTGTTCGACGGGATGGCCGAGGAAGAGGACGGCCATCGCAAGGCGCTGATCGCGGCCTTCCGGGTGCGCTTCGGCAAAGTCATCCCGCTGATCCGGCGCGAGCATGTCGCGGGATTCTACGCACGGCGGCCCGTGTGGCTGATGAAGAACCTGTCGCTCGAGCGCATCCGAGAGGAGGCCGAGATCATGGAGCGCGATGCCGGGCGGTTCTACCTCGAGGCGGCGAAGCGCAGCCCCGACGCGGCGACCCGCAAGCTGCTCGGCGATCTCGCCGCTGCCGAGGCCGGGCACGAGACCCGAGCGGGGGAACTTGCCGAGGCGCACCTCGGCGACGAGGCGCGGAGTGACGAGGATCGGCTTGCGCATCGCCAGTTCGTGCTGACCTGGGTACAGCCAGGGCTCGCGGGGCTGATGGACGGCTCGGTGTCGACGCTGGCGCCGATCTTCGCCACGGCCTTTGCGACACAGGACCCGTGGACGACGTTTCTCGTGGGGCTCGCGGCCTCGGTCGGCGCGGGGATCTCGATGGGCTTCACCGAAGCGGCCTCGGACGACGGCGAGTTGTCGGGACGGGGCTCGCCGATGAAACGCGGCATCGCGTCGGGCGTGATGACCACCGTGGGCGGCCTCGGCCATGCCCTGCCCTACCTGATCCCGCATTTCTGGACCGCCACGACCATCGCCTGGATCATCGTGTTCTTCGAGCTCTGGGCCATCGCCTGGATCCAAAACAAGTTCATGGAGACGCCCTTCTGGCGCGCCTCGATGCAGGTCGTGCTCGGCGGTGCGCTGGTGCTGGCGGCGGGGGTTCTCATCGGCAGTGGCTGAAGGGACACGAGGTCCTCGGCATTCATACTGACGAAACGGCCACGCCCGAGCCTCAAGCCATCAGAGCGTTGGCGTTCGGGACGCGACAGCTCCCCCCTCCGACAAGAAAACGGCCCGGCAGTCATGCCGGGCCGTTCCGTCATTCACTCAGGGCATGCGCGCCTCAGGCAGCGCCGTCCATCGCGGCGATCACCCGGTCGGGCAGCGCCGGGAAGTCACGCACCCGCGCGCCGGTGGCATGCGCAATGGCGTTGAACACCGCAGCGCCGGCGCCAGAGATGCCCAGCTCGCCGATCCCCTTGGTCTGGATCGGGTTTGCCATGTCGTCACGCTCTTCGAGGAACACCACCTGCATGTCGCCCGGCACGTCGGCATGGGCGGGCACGTGGTAGTTGGCAAGGTCACGCGTCACCACGTGGCCGGTGCGCGGATCGTGGCTCATCTCCTCGGTCAGCGCCGAGCCGATGCCCCAGATCATCCCGCCAAGCGCTTGGCTGCGCGAGGTCTTCTCGTTGAGGATGCGGCCCATGGACATGACGCCCAGCATCCGGCGGACGCGGACCTCGCCGGTCCATTCGTTCACCGCGACCTCGGCGAAATGCGCACCGAAGCCCGAGGAGAAGTGGCTTTCCGCCGTCTTGCCGCCTTCGATGGAGGCTTCCTCGACGATTTCCTCCTCGATCAGCTCGGTCAGCGGCACCTCTCGGTTGGCGCCGCGCGCGATGCGGTTCTGCAGCGTCAGCTCATCGGACGGGCAGCCGAGCATCTCGGCGATCTTCTCGCGGATCTGCTTGGCCGCGAGGAAGGTCGAGGAGCCCGCCGAGTTCGCCCCGAAGGAGCCGCCGGAGCCGGAGGCGCCCGGCAGGTCGGTGTCGCCAAGGCGCACCTCGACCTTCTCGATGGGCAGGCCCAGCATCTCGGCGGCCACCTGGCCGAGGATCGTGTAGCTGCCGGTGCCGATGTCGGTCATGTCGGTCTCGACCACCGCGCCATCGCCCTTGAGGCGCACGCGGGTCGCCGAGGGCACCAGCGTGTTCGACCGCGCGGCCGAGGCGACGCCCATGCCGATCAGCCAGTCGCCTTCGCGGCGACTGCGCGGCGCGCCACGGTCGGCCCAGCCGAACCGCTCGGCGCCATCCTTCAGGCAGTCCGCCAGGCGGCGGGCGCTGTAGGGCTGGCCCGTCATCGGGTGCGTTTCGGGCAGGTTCTTCAGGCGCAGCTCGACCGGGCAGATGCCGAGCTTCTCGGCCAGTTCGTCCATCGCCGCCTCGAAGGCCAGCATGCCCACCGCTTCACCGGGAGCGCGGACCGACCCAGTCGGCGCGCGGCTGATGCGGGCAAGCGTCTGCGTGAAGCTGAGACCGTCGGCACCGTAGAGGAACTGCGACGCCTGCGTGACCGGCTCGGCGAAGCCCTCGCCCTCGATGTTCGACACCCGGTCGTCATGCGAGATCGCGCGGATCTTGCCATCCTTGTCGGCGCCGAAGCGCACGCGCTGCGCGGTCTCGGTGCGGCGCAGCACGACATCGAAGACGTTCTGCCGGGTCATCACGACGCGCACGGGACGACCGAGCTTCTTCGCCGCCAGCGCCGCCGCGACGCCCTCGGGACCGAGGCCCAGCTTCGAGCCGAAGCCGCCACCGATGAAGGGCGAGAGAATGCGCACGTTGTCCGGGTCGATCCCGAGCGAGTCCGCAAGCTCCTTCTTGTTGAAGCGCAGCATCTGCAGCGAGCTGTGCAGCGTGACGGTATCCCCGTCCCACTCCGCGATCGAGGCATGCGGCTCCATCGCCGCCGCCGCATGCGGCGCGGTGGTGAAATGGCTGTCGATCGTCACCTCGGACTCGGCGAAGGCCGTATCGAAATCTCCAGCGGTTTCAGGGTCGCCGACCTCGAGTTCGCTGGCCATGTCGGGCCGGGTCTCGACGCCGTCCTCGGTCTCGTAGCTCACCTTGAGTCGCTGCGCCGCATCGCGTGCCGCCTCGAAGGTCTCGGCCACGGCCAGCGCGATGGGCTGTCCGTAGTAATGCACCTCGGCGCCCGGCTGGACCGGGGCGGCACCGGCCATGCCCTGCGCGGGGTTGCGCAGCATCCGCTCGTCGGCGAGCACGCACAGCAGACCCGGAATGTCGGCAATCGGCCCCTGGTCGATGTCGGTCACCCGGCCGCGAGAGATCGTGGCCCGCACCAGCACGCCATGCGCGGCGCCATCGGGCAGCCCGTCGGCGGCATAGGGCGCGGTGCCCGAGACCTTCCTGGGCCCGTCGGTGCGGTCGAGCGGCTTGCCGATGACGCCCTGACCGGTTTCGTCCAGCAGCCGCGGCTGCGCTTCATCCATTCGGAACATGCGTGTCATGCGGGGCTCCTTGCGGTATCGACGCCAGCCGCGTCGGGCACGAGACCCGTGGCCTCGCGCAGGGTGGCGATCAGGGTGCGGCGCAGCAGCGGGCGCTTGTACTCGGTATCCGGATGCGGCGCGCTGTCGGGCAGCATCGCGTCCGCCACCTCGGCAAAGAGCGCGTCGGAGGGCGCCTTACCCTCGAGCATCCGCTCGGCGTCATGGTCCATCCACGGGTGCGGCGCGACGCTGCCGAAGGCGAGTTTCGCGCTCTCGATGGTGTCACCCTGCATCTTCACGATGGCCGCGACCGAAACCAGCGCAAAGGCATAGGACGCGCGGTCGCGCACCTTGCGGTAGCTCTGAAGGGTGTCGGGCTTCGGCGCGGGCAGGATCACGGCGGTGACGAGTTCATCTGCGCCGAGAACCGTCTCGACGTCCGGACGGTCGCCCGGCCCGCGATAGAACTCGTGCATGGGCACGCGGCGGGTGCTGTCATCGGCGCTGCGGATCTCGACCTCGGCTTCGAGCGCGGTCATCGCGACCGCCATGTCGGACGGGTGCGCGGCAAGGCAGTGCTCAGAGGTGCCGAAGAGCGCGAGCATCCGGCCGACGCCGTTCTTGGCGGCACAGCCTTCACCCGGGCTGCGCTTGTTGCAGGGCGTGGAAGTGTCGTAGAAATAGGGGCAGCGGGTGCGCTGCAGCAGGTTGCCCCCGGTGGTCGCCTTGTTTCGGATCTGCGCCGAGGCCCCCGCGAGGATCGCCCGCGACAGCAGCGGCCAGCCCGCGCGGATGCGCTTGTCGGCTGCAAGGTCCGAGTTGGTGACGAGCGCACCGATGCGCAGCCCCTCTCCCTCGGCCGTGATCTCGGAAAGCCCCTCGATGTGGGTGATGTCCACGAGCGCGCGCGGCGTCATCACCTCGATCTTCATCAGGTCGAGCAGGTTGGTGCCGCCGGCGATGACGCTGGCTTCGGGTCCAAGCGCCTCGGCTGCGTCGGACAGGCCGCCCGCGCGGGTGAAATCGAATTCCCTCATGATTTCACCTCCGCCGCCATGGCGATGGCTTCACGGATCAGCGGGTAGGCGGAGCAGCGGCACAGGTTGCCGCTCATGCGCTCGGCCATCTCGCCGTCGTCGCGCAGCTTCGGCGCGTCGAGGCTTTCCGAGACATAGGAGGGATCGCCGCGCGACAGCTCCTCGAGCATCGCGGTGGCCGACATGATCTGACCGGGGGTGCAGTAGCCGCACTGGTAGCCGTCCATCTCGACAAAGGCCTTCTGCAGCGCGCTGAGTTTCTCGGGGGTGCCGATGCCCTCGATGGTGGTGACGTCGGTGCCCTCCTGCTGGGCGGTGAGGCACAGACAGGAATTCACACGCTTGCCGTCGACGAGCACGGTGCAGGCGCCGCACTGGCCGTGGTCGCAGCCTTTCTTGGTGCCCGTCAGCCCGAGCTGATCGCGGAGCGTGTCGAGCAGGGTGCGGCGGGGATCGTGCTCGACCTCCTGCGCCTGCCCGTTCACGGTGAAACTGGTTTTCATGGTGTTCGGCTTTCCTGGCTTGAAGCTGGAAGATGCCGCACGGGATGCGCGCGGTCTCGGCGTTCAACCCGTGGAGCGCGGCAGGGTTCCGAGCCTCGCAAGGCGCCCTCACGCCGCCGTGAGACTCTCATTCCGGCTGGAAGCCGGCGCGCGGGCATGGCAAACCGGCGAAGCGCACGGCCAAGGGAGACGCGACCATGACCCAGTTCGGCAAGGGCTGCCACCTGCACCTGATCGACGGATCGGCCTTCATCTTCCGAGCCTATCACGCCCTTCCGCCGCTGACGCGGAAGTCGGACGGGCTGCCCATCGGCGCCGTCTCGGGCTTCTGCAACATGTTGCAGAAATACGTCGAGGACAACGCCGGCCCCGATGCACCGACGCATGTCGCGGTGATCTTCGACAAGGGCTCGCACACTTTCCGCAACGACCTCTACGACCAGTACAAGGCCAACCGCGAGGAGATGCCCGAGGATCTGCGCCCGCAGATCCCGCTGACCCGCGAGGCCACCATCGCGTTCAACATCGCCTGCAAGGAGCTCGAGGGCTACGAGGCCGACGACATCATCGCCACCCTGTCGCGGCAGGCGCGCGAGGCCGGCGGGCGGGTGACGATCATCAGCTCGGACAAGGACCTGATGCAGCTCGTCGGCGACGGGGTCGAGATGCTCGACGCGATGAAGAACCGCCGCATCGACCGCGACGGGGTGATGGAGAAGTTCGGCGTCTGGCCCGACCGCGTGGTCGACGTGCAGGCGCTCGCCGGCGACTCGGTCGACAACGTGCCCGGCGCGCCCGGCATCGGCATCAAGACCGCCGCGCTGCTCATCAACGAGTGGGGCTCGCTCGAGGAGCTGCTCGACAACGCCGAGCAGATCAAGCAGCCCAAGCGCCGGCAGACGCTGATCGACAAACGCGAGCAGATCGAGCTGTCGAAAAGGCTCGTCCAGCTCGACGAGGAGACGCCGCTCGACTTCACGCTCGACGATCTCGAGGTGCGGGAGCCCGATCCCGAGACGCTGCTGGAGTTCCTCACCAAGATGGAATTCCGTTCGCTGACCAAGCGGATCTCGGACTCGCTGGGCGTCGAGGCGCCGGTCCTGCCCGACACCACGCCCGAAGGCGCCAACCCGCCCGAGGACGACGCGCCCGAGATGCCCGCCATCGACCCCGAGAGCTACGTCTGGGTGAAGACGGCCGAGGATCTCGCGCCGTGGATCGCCGCCGCGCACGAACGCGGCTGGGTTGCCGTCGACACCGAGACCACGGGCCTCGACGAGATGGCCTGCGACCTCGTGGGGATCTCGCTCTGCATCGAGCCGGGCGAGGCCTGCTACATCCCGCTCGCCCACCGCGGCGACAGCGACGGCGGGCTTTTCGGCGACGGCGACCTTGCCGAGGGTCAGATGCCGATGCAGGCGGCGCTCGACGCGCTGAAGCCGCTGTTCGAGGACCCGGCGGTGATGAAGATCGGGCAGAACATGAAATACGATGCCAAGGTGTTCTCGCGCTACGGCATCGACATCTCGCCGATCGACGACACCATGCTCATGTCCTACGCGATGAACGCGGGGCTGCACACGCACGGCATGGACGCGCTCTCGGAACGCTATCTTTCGCATGTGCCGATCCCGATCAAGACGCTGCTGGGCAGCGGCAAGAAGATGAAGACCTTTGACCAGGTGCCGATCGGGGACGCGGTGAAATACGCCGCCGAGGACGCCGACATCACCCTGCGGCTGTGGAAGATCTTCAAGCCGCAGCTGCACCGGGCCCATGTCACCCGCGTCTACGAGGGGCTCGAGCGGCCACTGGTGCCGGTGCTGGCCGAGATGGAGCGCAACGGCGTGCAGGTCGACCGGAACGTGCTGTCGCGCATGTCCGGCGCCTTTGCCCAGAAGATGGCGCAGCTCGAGGAAGAGATCCACGAGCTTGCCGGTGAAAGCTTCAACGTCGGCTCGCCGAAACAGCTGGGCGAGATCCTCTTCGACAAGATGGGGCTCGAAGGCGGCAAGAAGGGCAAGACCGGCGCCTATGGCACCGGCGCCGACGTGCTCGAGGACCTGGCGACCGAGCACGAGCTGCCCGCGCGGGTGCTCGACTGGCGGCAGATCTCGAAGCTCAAGAGCACCTACACCGACGCGCTGCAGGGCCATATCAACGCCGAGACCGGCCGGGTGCACACCTCCTACGTGATCGCGGGGGCGAACACCGGCCGGCTGGCCTCGACCGATCCGAACCTGCAGAACATCCCCGTGCGCTCGGAGGAAGGCCGCCGCATCCGCGAGGCCTTCGTCGCGCCCGAGGGCAAGACGCTGGTATCGCTCGACTACAGCCAGATCGAGCTGCGCATCCTCGCCCACATGGCCGACATCGACGCCCTGAAGCAGGCGTTCCGCGACGGCCAGGACATTCACGCGATGACCGCGTCGGAGATGTTCAACGTGCCGATGGACGAGATGACGCCCGAGATCCGGCGGCAGGCCAAGGCCATCAACTTCGGCGTGATCTACGGCATCTCGGGCTTCGGGCTGGCGCGCAACCTGCGCATTCCGCGCAAGGACGCGCAGGATTTCATCGACCGCTACTTCGAGCGGTTCCCGGGCATCAAGGCCTACATGGACGACACCACCGAGTTCGCCAAGGAACACAAGCGGGTCGAGACCCTGTTCGGCCGGGTGATCCACACGCCCGAGATCGCCGCCAAGGGCCCGCGCGCCGGCTTCGCCAAGCGCGCCGCGATCAACGCGCCGATCCAGGGCACCGCGGCCGACATCATCCGCCGCGCGATGATCCGGATGCCCGAGGCAATCGAGGGCCTGCCCGCGAAGATGCTGCTGCAGGTCCACGACGAACTGCTGTTCGAGGTCGAGACCGGCGCCGAGGACGCGCTGATCGAGGCCGCCCGCGCTGTCATGGAGGGCGCGGCGGAACCGGTCGTGAAGCTCGACGTGCCGCTCGTCGCGGATGCGGGTCAGGGCAGCAACTGGGCCGAGGCGCACTGAGGCGCCCTGGCCCTACCCCGCCCGGGGGCGGCGCGTGACGATGGACACCGCGACGCCGCCCAGCACCAGCAGGGCGGCAAGGCTGAAGCGCAGCGTCAGCGGTTCCGCGAGGAAGGCCATGCCTCCCGCCATGGCGATCAGCGGCACGGTGAGCTGCGCCACGGCGGCCACAGATCCCGGCAGGCGCGGCAGCACCGTGTACCACAGCGCGTAGCCGAGCCCCGAGGTTACCGCGCCCGAGACGACGGCCAGCGTGACCGCTTTCATCTGCCAGTCCGCCGCCCCCTGCCCCGTCATCGTCAGCCCGGCCTGCACCAGCAGCCCGAGCCCCGCGGTCAGCACGAAATTCGATGCCGTCGAGGCCAGCGGCTCGTCTGCCAGCCTACCGGCAAGCGAGTAGACGCCCCAGCCGATCCCCGCGAGCAGCATCGCCGCCGCGTGCGGCAGGCTCGGGGCGGCCGCACCACCGGGCGAGAGCAGCCAGACCAGCCCGCCAAAGGCGAGCGCCGCGCCAAGCCATCGCTGCGCGGGCACCCGTTCGCCGCCCGCAAGGCTGCCGCCGAACATGGTGACCTGCACCATTCCGAAGAGCAGCAGCGCGCCCAGCCCCGCCGGCAGACCGGCGTAGGCCGCCGAGAAACCGTAGATGTAGAGAAACAGCCCGGCCACGCCGGCCAGCCGTCCGCGCCCGCCAAGACGCAGGCCGCCGGTGCGGATCAGCACCAGCGCGGCGAGCACCACGGCACCCGACAGCAGCCGCAGTGTGCCGAAGCTCGCCGGGTCGATACCGCCCGAGGCAAGCGCGGCACGGCTCAGCAACGAATTGGCAGCGAAGGCCGTCATCGTCAGCGCCACCAGCAGAAACAGTCGCATGGGCCTCCCCTTCCATGGGCTTCCCACTCCGGTGCCCCTCCCCGTCCGGCTCAGTTCGGCGGAGAGCCCCGCTCGCGCGCCTTCTTGGCCTTGAGCGCCGCCAGTTTGGCGTTCAGCGCGCCGCGCCGGCGGCTCTGGTAGGCCCGGATCACCGGCACGGTAAGATAATAGGCCACGAGCCCGGTTATGATGCCGGGCAGGATGCCCCCGATCATGTAGGGATAGAAGACCTTGTCGTAGAAGATGTGCAGGTTCGACCAGTTGGTGGGCTCCCCGAGCAGCCAGGCGCAGAGGTTGTCCCACAGGTCGGTGCCGGCATAGCCGAACTGCTCGAACAGCGAGCGGTGGTGCGGCGCGTGCCGGTCGATCCCGAGCAGCCAGTAGCCGGTGCGCAGCGCGGCGATGCCGATGGGCACGTAGGTGAGCGGATTGCCGAAGAAGGTCGCCAGAAGCGAGGCGATGACGTTGCCCCGCAGGATCCACGCGAGCGATGCGGCGATGAGGAAGTGCAGCCCGTAGAACGGCGTGAAGGTGGTGAAGACCCCGGCGAAGATGCCGCGCGCGATCTTCTCGGGCGGATCGGGCAGACGGTGCAGGCGGTGCTGGATATAACGGGCGGCGCGGGCCCAGCCGCCACGCGGCCAGAAGAACTCCAACACGATCCTGAGCAGGGGCCGTCTGTCGCGGCGTTTGAAGACCAAAGGCCTGATCCGTCCGTACTTCGGCGACCCTCGGGCCGCGCGTTCTCATGCTGCGGCCGGGAGAGCCGCGTCTGTCACTCTGCCGCCGCCGGTATCGACCCGTGCGAGGCGTCGCGGCAACGATGCACCGAGGCAACGTCGCTTTCGGCTTCGAGCACCGAGATCACCGAGTGCAGATGCTCCGCGTCCCTGAACTCGACGTTCAGGCGCAGTCTGAAGAAATCGGGTTTACGATCCAAGAACTCGAGGTCCGAAATATTGGCCTGCCGCTCGCCGATCAAGGTGCAAACGCGCCCGAGCACCCCCGCGTCGTTGCCGATGGTCAACTCGAGGCTCACGTCGTAGGCAGCGGGATGGGTTCCCTCGGCCCAGCGCAGGTCGACCCAGCGGTCGGGCTGGTCCTCGTAGGCAGCGAGCGATTCGCAGTCGATGGCGTGGACGAATACGCCCTTGCCGCGCTGCGTGATGCCGACGATACGCTCTCCGGGAAGCGGCTGGCAGCAGCGCGCACGGGTGAAACCGGTGCCGGGCTCGAGGCCGATCACGGCGCGATGGGCGTCGACCTCGGCCTCGACGTTGTCGCCGAGGTCCGGGTAGACCGCATGCACCACCTCGCGCGAGGTGAGCTCGGCGCTGCCCAGTCGCGCGAGAAGCGTATCGCGCCCCTCGAGCCGCAGTGTCTGCGCCGCCTTCTCGAGCACCTTGTCGGTGGCCTTCTTGCCGACGTGTTCGAACGCCGACCGCGCCAGTTCCGCACCCAGCCGGATGAAGCGCTCGCGACCGGCCTCGCGCAGGGCGCGACGGATTGCGGTGCGGGCCTTGCCGGTGGTGGCGATGTCGAGCCAGGTCGCCTGCGGGGTCTGCCCCTCGGCGGTGATGATCTCGACCGACTGGCCGTTCTTCAGCCGCGTCCAGAGCGGCACGCGGATCCCGTCGACCTTGGCCCCCACGCAGGCCGACCCGATGCGGGTGTGGATCGCGTAGGCATAATCGAGCGGCGTCGCCCCACGCGGCAGCTTCACCACGTCGCCCTTGGGCGTGAAGCAGAACACCTTGTCGGAATACATCTCGAGCTTGACCGCCTCGAGGAACTCGTCGTGATCCTGCTCGCTGTCGAACTGCTCGGTGAGCGACGAGATCCACTTGGCCGGATCGACGGCAAAGGGGTTCTCGGCGCGTTCGCCGTCGCGGTAGGACCAGTGCGCGGCAACGCCGGTCTCGGCGACCTCGTGCATCTGGCGGGTGCGGATCTGCACCTCGACCCGCTTGCCGTCGCGGCCCGACACCGTGGTGTGAATCGACCGGTAACCGTTCGACTTGGGCTGGCTGACGTAATCCTTGAACCGGCCCGGCACCGACTTCCAGCGCTGGTGGATGACGCCGAGCGCGCGGTAGCAGTCCATCTCGTTCCGGGTGATCACGCGGAAGCCGTAGATGTCGGAGAGCCGGGAGAACCCCATGCTTTTCTCCTGCATCTTGCGCCAGATCGAATAGGGTTTCTTGGCCCGACCGAACACCTCGGCGTCGATGCCTGCCGCTTCCAGCTCGTGCCGCATGTCGCCGGTGATGCGGTGGATGACGTCGCCGGCTTCCTTTTGCAGCGTGATGAAGCGCCGGATGATCGAGGCGCGCCCCTCGGGGTTCAGCACGCGGAAGGCAAGGTCCTCGAGCTCCTCGCGCATCCACTGCATGCCCATCCGGCCGGCGAGCGGCGCGTAGATATCCATCGTCTCGCGCGCCTTCTGCACCTGCTTCTCGGCGCGCATCGCCTTGATGGTGCGCATGTTGTGCAGGCGGTCGGCCAGCTTCACGAGGATCACCCGCAGGTCCTTGGACATCGCCATGAACAGCTTGCGGAAGTTCTCGGCCTGCTTGGTCTCGGAGCTGGAAAGCTGGAGGTTGGTGAGCTTGGTCACCCCGTCCACGAGTTCCGCGACATCGGTGCCGAACCGCTCGGCGATGTCGGTGTAGGAGGCGCGGGTGTCCTCGATCGTGTCGTGCAGGAGCGCGGTGATGATCGTCGCGTCGTCGAGCTGCTGCTCGGTCAGGATCGCGGCGACGGCAACGGGGTGCGTGAAATAGGGCTCGCCAGACTGGCGCGTCTGCCCCTCGTGCATCGCGCGGCCGAAATCATAGGCCGCGCGGATCAGCGTCTCGTTCGTCTTCGGGTTGTAGTTGCGGACCAGCGCAACAAGATCTTCCGCCGCGATCATGGGCGCCCATCCTTACTGGCCCGCAAAATGGCGAGCCTCAGCTCTCTCCCTGTGCTTCCATCAGGGCGCGCAGGAGTTTTTCTTCCGACATGTCGTCTTCTGCCGGCTTGTCCTGCTCGGCACCCATGAGAAGCGCCATGCTGTCGTCCTCGGGCTCGTCCACCTCGATCTGGGTCTGGTGGGACTCGATCAGGCGCTCGCGCAGCTCATCGGCCGACTGGGTTTCCTCGGCGATTTCGCGAAGGGCGACGACCGGGTTCTTGTCGTTGTCGCGGTCCACGGTCAGCGTGCTCCCGGACGAGATTTCGCGGGCGCGGTGCGCTGCGAGCATCACCAGCTCGAAGCGGTTGGGGACCTTGTCGACGCAATCTTCTACCGTAACGCGGGCCATGTGCGTGTCACCTATCGGTTAGCCGTCAGAAAGGTGATGTCTAGCGTGCACCAAGCCGGAATACAAGCGCGATTCGCTCATAAAGGCTTGACCTCGGCGCGCGCTTCTGCCGGTAGCGCGGCACAGAGTTCAGCCACCGTGCGGCCAAGCAGGGGGTGGCGCCAGTCGGGCGCCACATCCGCGAGCGGAACAAGCACGAAAGCGCGGTCCTGAAGACGCGGGTGCGGCAGAATCAGCTCGTCGGGCGTGCGCCGAACCTGCTCCTCGGGCGCGAGCGCACGCCACGCGGCTTGTGACGCAACGTCGGGAAGCACCTGCTCCCCCACCGCCAGAAGGTCGAGATCGAGCGTCCGGCTGCCCCACCGCTGCACCCGCGCGCGACCGTAGTCGGCCTCGACCGCATGCAGCACGGCCAGCACCTCGCGTGGGTCACCCGGACCATCCAGCACCGCGCAGCCGTTCACGTAATCCGGCCCGGCGCCCGCAGGAAAACAGGGCGTTGCATAGAATCGGCTGACCCGCAGCACCTCCAGCCCACGATCGGCGAGGGCATCGAGCGCGGCCTGCAGCGTCGCGGTCGGGGGACTGTCATGCAAGGGCAGGTTCGCACCGAGCGCGATCATGATTTCTTGTTCGGAAAGCACCGTTGAGCTACCATCCTCCTCATGTTTCCCGGGTTGAACACGCGGGCTTAAGCATTAATCTCTGGTATCCCGTCGCGCTATTTTTTGCACTCACGGACTCTCGCGCGCGGCGAATTGCTGAAAGGACATTTTATGTTTTACAAGGATGAACGGCTGGCGCTGTTCATAGACGGGTCGAACCTGTATGCCGCCGCGAAGGCGCTCGGGTTCGACATCGACTATAAACTCCTCCGCCAGGAATTCGTGCGCCGAGGCAAGATGGTGCGCGCATTCTACTACACCGCGCTGCTCGAAAACGACGAATATTCCCCCATCCGTCCGCTGGTCGACTGGCTCCACTACAACGGCTTCACCATGGTGACCAAGCCTGCCAAGGAGTACACGGACAGCCAGGGTCGTCGCAAGGTCAAGGGCAACATGGACATCGAGCTTACCGTCGATGCCATGGAGCTTGCCCCGCGCGTCGATCACATCGTGCTGTTCTCGGGCGACGGCGACTTCCGTCCGCTGGTGGAAAGCCTGCAGCGGCAGGGCGTGCGGGTCTCGGTGGTCTCGACCATCCGCAGCCAGCCGCCGATGATCGCCGACGAGCTGCGCCGCCAGGCCGACAACTTCATCGAACTCGACGAGCTGCGCGAAGTCATCGGCCGCCCGCCCCGCGAACAGCAGGCGGAACGCAACTTCGAGGTCGCGAGCAACGGGCGCTGAGACGTCGCGGAGCCGTCATGGGGATGAGGCTCCCGCGTCATGCTTTCTGAGGCCGCCGCGCTAGGCGGCCTCTTCCTCGCGGCCTTTGGCGCCGCCACGATCCTGCCGTTCCAGTCGGAGCTTGTCTTCGTCGGGCTCCAGCTTCGCGACATCTCGCCGATCTGGCTGCTCGTCCTGGTGGCGAGCGTTGGCAACACGCTCGGTGCGGCGGTCAATTATGTCCTCGGCCTCTGGGTCGAACGGTTCCGTCATCATCGCTGGTTTCCCGCGAGCGAGGCGCAACTCGACCGTGCGCAGCGCGCCTATGCCCGCTGGGGCGTCTGGACCCTGCTGCTGAGCTGGGCGCCGTTCGGAGACGCCTTCACCGTGGTCGCCGGCATCATGCGCACCCACTGGCTGGTGTTCCTCGTGCTCGTGACCATCGCCAAGACCGGACGCTACATCGTACTGGCCTGGGCCACGGTGGCGGCCTCGGGGGGCTCGCTCTAGCGGTCAGTCCGGGAACGCCGCGGCGCGCGCGTTGATCTCGTTGTGAATCCGCACGACCTCGGCCGGCCAGGTGCTCTTGATGTAGGCCATGATGTCGACGATCTCGTCGCGGCTCAGCACGTCGGCGAAGCCTGACATGTTCGATTTGTAGTCACCGCCCACCAGCGCCTCGGTGCCATGCATCACGATCTCGAGCAGCTGTGCGTCGGCGTGGTGCCAGGTGTGTCCGGTCTCGTCGTGGGGCGGGGCCGGCAGGTAGCCATCGGCATCGCGTGTCTTCCAGTCGGGGGCGCCGGCGAGGTCGGCGCCGTGACAACTGGCGCAATTCTCGGCGTAGAGCGCCGCGCCGCGCTCGACCCGCTCGGCGTCGCGGTAGGGGAAAAGTCCGGGGACCGGCTCCGCCGCCATCTGCGCCAGCGCCGGCCCCTGCCCCATTGCAGCCATCGCACCGAGTGCCCAAAGCAACGCCTTCATCACGCCCCCTATCCGTTTCCGGCTTCAACTTTCCCTGTATCCCGCGACGCGATCAAGTCACGCTTCGATCAGCTTCGCCCTCTGGACCCGGCGGCGCCGAACCCTTACCTCTGGCCCCATGCAGGAGACGCGAATGACCAAAGCCCCCCTCACCCTCTACCTTGCCGCGCCGCGCGGGTTCTGCGCCGGCGTCGACCGGGCCATCAAGATCGTCGAGATGGCGCTCGAGAAATGGGGCGCCCCGGTCTACGTGCGCCACGAAATCGTGCACAACAAGTTCGTGGTCGACGGGCTGCGCGACAAGGGCGCCATCTTCGTCGAAGAGCTCGAGGAATGCCCGCCGGACCGCCCGGTGATCTTCTCGGCCCACGGCGTGCCCAAGGCCGTGCCCGCCGAGGCCGCCCAGCGCGAGATGGTCTATGTCGATGCCACCTGCCCGCTGGTCTCCAAGGTCCACATCGAGGCGGCCCGCCACCACGAGAACGGCCTGCAGATGGTCATGATCGGCCACGCCGGCCACCCCGAGACGATCGGCACCATGGGCCAGCTTCCCGATGGCGAGGTGCTGCTGGTCGAGACGGTCGACGACGTGGCCCACGTCGAGGTGCGCGACCCCGAGCGCCTTGCCTTCGTGACCCAGACCACGCTGTCGGTCGACGACACCGTCGACATCGTCGCGGCGCTGAAGGCGCGTTTCCCGGCGATCATCGGTCCGCACAAGGAAGACATCTGCTACGCCACCACCAACCGGCAGGAGGCCGTGAAGGCCATCGCCCCGGACTGCGACGCGCTGCTGGTGGTGGGCGCGCCCAACTCGTCGAACTCCAAGCGGCTGGTCGAGGTCGCCCGCAAGGCCGGCTGCGGCTACGCGCAGCTTGTCCAGCGGGCCGAGAACATCGACTGGCGCGCGCTCGAGGGCATCGGCTCGGTCGGCGTCACCGCCGGGGCTTCGGCCCCCGAGGTGCTGATCGACGAGGTCATTGACGCTTTCCGCGCCCGCTACGACGTGCAGGTGCAGATGGTCGAGACCGCCGAGGAGAACGTCGAGTTCAAGGTGCCCCGCGTGCTGCGCGAACCCGCCTGAGCACTCCGCATCGCGCCGCGCGGTCTCGCCACGCGGCGCGAATGCTGTCATCCTGCGCCCCATGCCCCGCCCCTTCGACCCCGAAGAGGTGCTCCGCCTGCCGCTGATGGCGACTCTCGCCACCGTGGCCGCCGATGGCGCCCCGCGCAGCGCCCCGGTCTGGTTCGACTGGGACGGCACGACCCTGTCGATGCTCGGCAACCGCGAGGGCAGCTCGGTCGCCCGGATCACGGCGGACCCGCGCGTCGCGGTCGAGATCGTCGACTACGACAACCGCCGCGGCCTTCTGCGTCACCTCGGCCTGCGCGGTCGCGCCGGGATCACGTCGATGGACCCCGTGCTCTTCCGCCGACTGCTGCGGCGCTACCTCGGCCCCGACGAGACCTGGAACCGCTGGTTCATCGACGAGATCGCCCGCATCGATGACCCGGACGGACGCTTGATCCGGCTCGTTCCCGAGTCGATATTCACCAACGACGTGAGTTATTTCCGCACCGGGCCCGCGCTGGCCTCGCGGCAGGAGGAGGACGGCTGATGGCCGAACACATCGCGGCACCCAAGCAGCTGGCAGAGGCCGGCTCATGACCGGCGGCATTCCCCGCGCTCCGCTGCTGCTGGCGCTCGCCGGTCTGCTGCCGTTTCTCTGGGGGCTGCTCACGCTGGTCTCCGACCCGGTCTACGCCTTCGCCTACGAGACCCTCGGCGGCCGCTTCGTCGGCCCCTACGTGCAACTTGCCTACGGCACCGTGATCCTCGCCTTCATGTCCGGCGTGCTCTGGGGCTTCGCCACCCGCGCCCCCGAGCGGCAGGCGCCGGTCTGCTACGCGCTCTCGGTGATCCCGGCGCTCTGGGCCTTCTTCATGGCCGGCGGCGGGCCGGTCTCGGCCGGCATGAACCTCGTGTTCGGCTACCTCGGCCTGCTGGCGCTCGACTGGCAGTTCTGGCGCTGGCGCCTCGCACCCGACTGGTGGATGCGGCTGCGCCTGCCGATGACCCTCGCCGTGGTCGCCTGCCTGCTTGCCGGAACCCTGCTGTGACCGATCCCGAGACGCTGAAGGTCTACGCCGCCCGCGCCCGCGACTACGATGCGCTGGCCCCGGACGCGCCTCATGCCACCCTGCGCGCCTTCCTCGCGGCGCTGACCAAGGGCGCGCGGGTGCTCGATCTCGGCTGCGGCCCCGGCCGCGACGCGGGCCACATGGCGGCGGCCGGCATGATCGTCGACGCCTGCGACGCCTCGCCCGAGATGGTGGCGCTCGCCGCCGCCCGTCCCGGCGTCTCCGCCCGTCAGGCCAGCTTCGACGACCTCGAGGCCCGCGCCGCCTACGACGGCATCTGGGCCAGCTTCAGCCTGCTGCACGCGCCGCGCGCCGCCATGCCTCTCCACCTCGCCGCCATCGCCCGCGCGCTGAAACCCGGCGGCCTGCTGGGGCTAACCCTCAAGGAGGGAACGGGCGAAAGCCGCGACCGTCTCGGCCGCTTCTACACCTACTACACCGAGGACGAGCTGCGCGCCCTGCTCGGCGCGGCCCGGCTCGAGGTCGCGCAGGTGACCCGGGGCGAGAGCCGCGGGCTTGACGGCACCACCTCGCAATGGATAAGCGTCAGCGCCCATGCCTGATCTCTTTGCCTATACCGACGGAGCCTGCTCCGGAAATCCCGGCCCCGGCGGCTGGGGCGTTCTCATGCGCGCCATGGACGGCGACGCCGTCAAGAAAGAGCGCGAGCTCAAGGGCGGCGAGCCGCAGACCACCAACAACCGGATGGAGCTGCTGGCCGCGATCAACGCGCTGGAATCGCTCACCCGGCCGTCGCGGATCACCATCATCACCGACAGCGCCTACGTGAAGAACGGCGTCACGGGCTGGATCCACGGCTGGAAGCGCAACGGATGGAAGACCGCCGCGAAGAAGCCGGTGAAGAACGCCGAGCTCTGGCAACGTCTCGATGCCGCGCAGCACACCCACGACGTGACCTGGGAATGGGTCAAGGGCCACGCCGGCCACCCCGAGAACGAACGCGCCGACGAGCTCGCCCGCGCCGGCATGGCCCCCTTCAAGCCCGGCAACGGCAAGTGATCGCCGCCGAGGCGGGCCTCGGCCCGCTTGCCCTGCTCGACTACGCCTCGGTGCTGATCTTCGCGCTGACCGGCGCGCTGGTCGCCAGCCGGGCCCAGCTCGACGTGGTGGGCTTCGCCTTCCTCGCCTGCCTCACCGCGCTCGGCGGCGGCACCATGCGCGACCTGCTGCTCGACCGCACCGTGCTCTGGATCGGCGACCCCACCTACCTCGGCGTCGCCTGCGCCGCGGCGCTGCTGGTGTTCTTCACCGCGCATCTGCTGGAAAGCCGCTACCGGGCGATCCTCTGGCTCGACGCGGCCGCCCTCTCGGTGGCCGTGGCCGCCGGCGCCGGCATCGCGCTCGAAGCCGGCGCGAGCTGGCCGGTGATCCTCGTCATGGGCGTGATGACCGGCAGCCTCGGCGGCCTCATGCGCGACGTGGTGGCCAACGAGGTGCCGCTGCTGCTGAAACAGGGCGAGCCCTACGCCACCTGCGCGCTCGGTGGTGCCGGCGCGCTGCTCGCCGCTCATGCCACCGGCATGACCCCGGCCGGCGCCGCCCTGATCTGCGCGCTCATCACCTTCGTGCTGCGCGGCGGCACCCTCGCCTTCGGCTGGCAGATCCCGATCTACAAGGGCCGCCCGCCGCGCAACTAGCGACGCCGCGCGCGGCGCCCGCCCCTTCTCCGGTTCCTCAAATACCCTCGGGGTGAATTGCTCCGGCCCTGCCGGAGCAAGAGGGGCAGAGCCCCTCCCCCTCACTGAAGATCGGCGAAGGCCCGCTGCAGCCGTGCCCCGGCCTCGGAAACGATCCCGCGAGTGGTGGCGAGGTTGATCCGCATGCAGGTCTCGCCGCCCGTGCCGAAGGACGGCCCGGGGCTCGCGGCAATCTTGGCCTCGTCGCGGATCCGGGCGTTGAACTCGTCGAAGCTCATGCCGGTGCCCGAGAAATCGACCCAGGCCAGATAGGTGCCCTGCAACGGCAGGGAGCGGACTCCCGGGATGGCATTCACCGCCTCGTCGAAGACTGCCCGGTTGCCGATGAGGTGCTCGACCTGCGCGTCGACCCACGCCGCGCCCTCGGGCGAGTAGGCGGCGGCAGACATGATGAAGCCAAGCGCGTTGGGCTTGCTGTCGAGCGCGTTGATGCGCGCCTCCATCGCCGCGCGCAGCCCCGGGTCGGGAATGATCAGGGCTCCCACGCGCTGGCCCGCGAGGTTGAAGGTCTTGGATGCTGCCGTCAGCACCACCAGCCGTGGCCGCACATCCGGCGCCGCCACGTCCATCGCCACGAAGCGGTTTCCGGGGTAGATCAGGTCATGGTGCACTTCGTCGGAGAGCAGCATCATCCCGTTGCGCTCGGCGAAATCCGCGACCGCCCGCAGTTCGTCGGGGCTCCAGACCCGGCCCGTCGGGTTCTGAGGCGAGCACCAGATCAGCATGGTTTCCTTGCCGGTCAGCCGCGCCTGCGCGTCCTCGAGGTCCAGCTGGTAGACATCGCCCTCGCGCTTCAGCGGGCACTCGGTGACGGTGCGCCCCGCCCGGCGCACCTTGGCTGCGAACTCGTGGTAGACCGGCGAGAAGATCACCACGTGATCGTCGGGCTGCGTCCACACGTCGACGCACAGGGCGACGCCGTTGCCAAGACCGTGCGTGGGCACGATCCAGTCCTCCTCGATCTCCCAGTCGTGACGGTTCGCCATCCACCATTTCACCGCGCCGGTGTAGCGCGGGGTGTCCGAGAAGTAGCCGAAGATGCCGCGGTCCACTTCGGCCTGCACCGCCTCGATGACGCATGGCGCGGTCGGGTAGTCCGAATCCGCGGTCCACATCGCCAGCCCGTCCACCGGGTCGACACCGAAAAGCTTGTCCATCAGGTCCCATTTCGCGGACCCGCTGCCACGCCGGTCGATCGGCGTGTTGAAAAGATCGTTCATTTCGGGAATTCCTTGCTCACTCATTGCGCGTGACGCTAGCTTCTTCGTGCCCGAGTGCAAGGCCTCCGCCTTGCGCGTTCACGCGCGATTGCCTAGATGAAGCGCATGAAGCGCCCCATTCTCATCCACCCCGATCCGCGGCTGAAAAAGGCCTGCGCGCCGGTGCCCGACCTGTCGGACGAGCTGCGCGTGCTGGCCGACGACATGCTCGAGACCATGTACGACGCGCCCGGTATCGGGCTGGCAGCGCCGCAGGTCGGCGTGCTCGACCGGCTGATCGTGCTCGACTGCGCCAAGAACGACCAGGGCGAAGAGGCGCGCCCGCTGGTGATGTTCAACCCGCGGGTCCTTGCGGGCTCGGACGAGCGCAACGTCTACGAGGAAGGCTGCCTGTCGATCCCCGACCAGTATGCCGAGGTCGAACGCCCCAAGGTGGTCGACGTGGAATGGCTCGACCGCGACGGCAAGCTGCGGACCGAGACCTTCGACGGGCTCTGGGCGACCTGCGTGCAGCACGAGATCGACCATCTCGACGGCAAGCTGTTCATCGACTATCTCAAGCCGCTCAAGCGCCAGATGATCACGCGCAAGATGCAGAAGCTCAAGCGCGAACGGGCCCGGGCGTGAGCGTCCGCGAGATCCTGCGCTGGCCCGATCCGCGCCTCGCCACCCCCTGCGACCGGGTCGAGGACGTGGCCGCGATCGAGACGCTGGTCACCGACATGTTCGAGACCATGTATGACGCGCCCGGGCGCGGTCTCGCGGCGCCGCAGGTCGGCGTCCTGCAGCGGGTCTTCGTGATGGATGCCGGCTGGAAGGAGGGCGACATGACGCCCGTGGTCTGCATCAACCCGCGCATCGTGTCGGTCTCCAGCGAGACCGCGCGCGGCCCCGAGGGCTGCCTGTCGATCCCCGGCGTTACCGCCGAGGTGACGCGCGCGACCACAGTGACCATGGCCTACACCGACCTGACGGGCACCGCGCAGGAGCGCACCTTCGAGGGCGCCGAGGCGATCATCGCGCAGCACGAGTACGACCACCTCGACGGGCTGGTGCATTTCGACCGGCTGTCGCCCGACGACGCCCGCGCCCTGCGCGACGAATACGACGCCCAGCGATGACCGCCCGGCCCTGCATCCCCTGGCCCGACAAGCGCCTGCGTACGCCCGCCGCCCCGGTCGAGGCGATCACCGACGAGGTGCGCGCGATCTGGGACGACATGATCGACACGATGGAGGCGATGCCCGGCGTCGGCCTCGGCGCGCCGCAGATCGGCGTCATGCTGCGGCTCGCTGTGGTGGATGCCTCGGAAGAGCGCGGCCAGGCGGTGCGCATGGCCAATCCCGAGATCCTGCACGCCAGCGTCAAGCTGCGCGCCCATGACGAGGCAAGCCCCAACCTGCCCGGCGTCTGGGCACGGATCGAGCGCCCCCGGGCGGTCACCGTGCGCTTCCTGAACGCGGACGGCGAGACCGAGGAGCGCGATTTCGTCGGGCTCTGGGCGACCTCGGTGCAGCATCAGGTCGACCACCTGAACGGCCGGATGTATTTCGACCATCTCAGCAAGATGAAGCGCGACATGCTGCTGCGCCGCGCCAAGAAAGCCCGGCAGGGCTGAGCGCCCGCCACCCTACCCCACGAAGCCTGCGGCAAACCGACCGCGCCCCGGAAATCCACGCGATTTCCGGCATGTGTCGCTTTCCTTCATCGCGATGATACGCAACACTCGGAATGTATCCTTCCGAGCTTTACATATTCACTTTATTTTATATGTAGGGCAGGACATGTCGCGGGCTCATTCTGCCCGCCGAACAGAAGAGGTTCCGATGCGCGCCCTGATTGCCCTTTGCGCCCTGCTCCTCGCCCCGGCCCTGCACGCCGAGACGACCGAGATCACCCCGCAGCCCGTCACCGCCTGGAAGTCCGTCTTCGGGCAGGTCGAAACTCGCGTCGAGATCCCGGCGCGTGCCCGGATCGGCGGCACCATCGTGGCGCTCGACGTCACCGAGGGCGACCGCGTCAGCGCCGGCCAGACGCTCGCACGGGTGGAGGACGACAAGCTGCAATACCAGCTTGATTCCTTCGACGCGCAACTCGAGTCGGCGCAGGCACAACTCGAGACCGCCCAGTCCGAGCTCGCCCGTGGCGAAGCCCTGCAGGAGCGCGGCGTCATCACCACCCAGCGGCTCGAGCAGCTGCGCACCGACGTCGAGGTCATCACCTCGAACATCTCCAACATCCGCTCGCAGCGGCTCGTGGTCGAACAGCAGGTCTCCGAGGGCGATGTGCTCGCCCCCGAGGAGGGCGTCGTGCTGTCGGTGCCGGTGTCGCGCGGCTCGGTCGTCACCATGGGCGAGACGGTCGCACAGATCGGCGGCGGCGGCACCTACCTGCGGCTGAACGTCCCCGAGCGTCACGCGGGCGACCTGTCCGAGGGTGACGAACTGGTCATCACCACGACGGGCGGCGAGAAGACGGGCACGCTGGTCAAGCTCTACCCGCTGATCGAGGGCGGCCGCCTGCAGGCGGACGTCGAGGTCGCGGGGCTCGATGCGCGCTTCATCGGCCGCCGGGTGCCGGTGCGCCTGCCGGTGGGCGAGCGCGAGGCCCTGCTGGTGCCCGAAAACGCGCTGAGCCGCGCCGGCGGGCTGGATTTCGTCACGGTCGAGACCCCCGACGGCCCGCGCGAGCGCGTCGTCGTTCCCGGCGAGACCGTCACGCGCGGGGGCGGCACCTTTCGCGAGATCCTGACCGGGCTCGAACCCGGCGACATGGTGGTGACCGGCGATGAGTGACGACCCGAAACCCGAAGGCGCCCTCGGCCTTGCCGGGCGCCTGACGCAGGCCTTCATCCGCTCGCCGCTGACGCCGCTCTTCCTGCTCGCCTCGCTGGCGGTGGGGATGATCGCGCTGGTCTCCCTGCCCCGCGAGGAGGAGCCGCAGATCTCGGTGCCGCTGGTCGACATCCACGTGCAGGCCGACGGGCTCAAGGCGCAGGACGCCGTGAAGCTCGTGACCGAACCGCTCGAAACCATCGTGAAGGGCATCGACGAGGTCGAGCACGTCTACTCCGACACCCGCGACGACCAGGCGATGGTCACCGCCCGCTTCAAGGTGGGCGTGAGCGCGGACACCGCCATCCTGCGGGTGCGCGACAAGATCATGTCGAACCTCGACCGCATCCCGGTGGGCATCCCCGAGCCGCTGGTGGTCGGGCGCGGGATCAACGACGTCGCCATCGTGACGCTGACCTTCTCGCCCGAACCGGGACAGGAGGCCATCGGCGCCGCCGACCTCACCCGCATCGCGCGCGAGGTCGAGGTGCGGCTGGCGCGCACCCCGGACGTGGGCCTCACCTACATCATCGGCGCCACCGACGAGGCGCTGCGGATTTCGCCCGACCCCGAGCGGCTGGCGCTCTACGGCGTGACGCTGCAGCAGCTTGCCGGCAAGGTGCAGGGCGCCAACACCGCCGCGCCCGCGGGCACGCTGCGCGAAGGCGGCGAGCAACTGGGCTTCGTCATCGGCGAGACGCTGACCACCCCGGAGGAGATCGGCAACCTCGAGCTGACCGCCCGCGACGGGCGCACGGTCTACGTCCGCGACGTGGCCGATGTCGGCATGGTCAGCGACCTCGACGAGCATCACGTCGCCACGCTGATCCGCGCAGACGGCGAGATCGTCCGCAGCCCGGCGGTGTCGCTCGCCGTGGCCAAGCGCGCCGGATCGAACGCCGTGGTGGTGGCCGAGACGATCCTGCACCAGGTCGAGGAGATGGAGGGCTCGATCATCCCCGACTCGGTGCATGTCGAGGTGACCCGCGACTACGGCGAGACCGCCGACGAAAAGGCCAACGAGCTGCTCTTCCATCTCGCGCTTGCCACCGTGTCGATCGTGGCGCTGGTGCTTTTCACCATCGGCTGGCGCGAGGCCGTGGTGGTTGCCATCGTCATCCCGGTGACGATCCTGCTCACGCTCTTCGCCGCCAACTTCATGGGCTACACGCTGAACCGGGTGTCGCTGTTCGCGCTGATCTTCTCCATCGGCATCCTCGTCGACGACGCCATCGTTGTGATCGAGAACATCTCGCGGCACTGGGCGCTGCACCCCGGCAAACCGCGCGCCACCGCCGCCATCGAGGCCGTGGCAGAGGTCGGCAACCCCACCATCGTCGCGACGCTGACCGTGGTGGTCGCGCTGCTGCCGATGCTCTTCGTGAGCGGGCTCATGGGCCCCTACATGTCGCCCATCCCGGCCAACGCCTCGGCGGCGATGATCTTCTCGTTCTTCGTCGCGGTCATCATCACGCCGTGGCTGATGCTGCGGATCGCCGGCAAATCCGACGTCTCGGACCATGGCGACGAGGACACCTACGGCGAGCACAAGCACTTCAGCCCGATGGGCCGGGTCTACGCCCGGTTCGCGCGACCGATCCTCGCGCGGAAGTCGGTGTCGTGGATCTTCCTGCTGGTCGTCATCGTTCTGAGCTTCGGCTCGCTCGGTGCGCTCTACACGCGGGACGTCACCGTCAAGCTGCTGCCCTTCGACAACAAGTCCGAGCTGTCGGTGATGATCGACCTGCCCGAGGGCGCCTCGGTCGAGGCAACGGACGCGGTCGCGCAGGATGCCGCCCGCATCGCCATGGAACTGCCCGAGGTGATCTCGGCGCAGACCCACGCGGGCGCGGCCTCGGCGTTCAACTTCAACGGGCTGGTGCGGCACTACTACCTGCGCCGGAACCCCGAGATGGGTGACGTGCAGCTCAACCTGCTGCCCAAGGCCGAGCGCGAGCGCACCAGCCACGACATCGCGCTCGAACTGCGCGAGAAGCTCGCCACGCTCGAGGTCCCCGACGGTGCCGTTCTCAAGGTGGTCGAACCGCCGCCGGGTCCGCCGGTGATCTCGACCCTGCTGGCCGAGGTCTACGGCCCCGACGCCGAGACCCGCCGCACGGCCGCCGAGAAGATCCGAACAGCCTTCGAGGATGTGCCCTACGTGGTCGACGTAGACGACAACTACGGCGAGAGGCCGCCACGCCTGCGCGCGGTTCTGGATCCCTCGGAACTGGATTTCTTCCAGGTGCAGGAATCCGACGCGCTGCAGACCCTGCGGCTGCTCAACGGCAGCACCACGGTCGGCTATTCGCACCGCGGCGAGGGCCGGCGCCCCCTGCCCATCGTCATCGCCCGCGACAGGTCCGAGCGGGTGCTCGACTCCGAGGCGCTGTCGACGCCGGTGCCGGCCAACGCCCTGCCCGGCGGGCGCGGCGTGGTCGAACTGGGCGACGTGGTGACCCTGTCGCGCGAAGAGGGCTCCTACCCGATCTTCCGGCACAACGGCTACGACGTCATCATGGTGATGGGCGAGCTCGCGGGCGCCTACGAGGCGCCGCTCTACGGCATGCTCGCGGTGGCCGACAGGCTCGACGCGATGGACTGGGCCGAGGGCACAAAGCCCGAGGTCTCGCTGCATGGCCAGCCCGAGAGCACCGAGCATGTGACCCTGCTGTGGGACGGCGAATGGGAGGTGACATGGGTCACCTTCCGCGACATGGGTGCCGCCTTCGGCGTGGCGCTGCTGGGGATCTACATCCTTGTCGTGGCGCAGTTCGGCTCGTTCCGCCTGCCGCTGGTGATCCTGACACCGGTGCCGCTCACCTTCCTCGGCATCATGCTGGGGCACTGGCTGTTCGGCGCGCCGTTCTCGGCCACCTCGATGATCGGCTTCATCGCGCTTGCCGGGATCATCGTGCGTAACTCGATCCTGCTGGTCGACTTCATCCGCCACGCCGACCCCGGGGGCAAGGTGAGCGTCGACGTGCTGATCGAGGCCGGGGCCACCCGCTTCAAGCCGATCCTGCTCACCGCCATCGCGGCGATGATCGGCGCGGCGGTGATTCTTGCCGACCCGATCTTCCAGGGACTCGCGATCTCGCTGCTATTCGGGTTGCTGTCCTCGACCGTGCTGACGGTACTGGTGATCCCGGCGATCTACCGGATCTTCAAGACCTGACCGGCCTGCCGCGCGCCGCCCCCGCAGAGGGCGGCGCGTTCATTAACCATTCACCACAATTTTGACGCGAAATCGTCTTCCCAACCCCGGATTCGCGGCGCAGAACCAGTCCGATCCGGGGGCAGGCCCATGCCTGCCCGCATTCGCCGCATGGGAGGATGGACCGTCATGGCCACCTATTTCGTCACCACCGACAACTGGAATGACGCCGGGTTCTGGAACGGCCTGAGCGAGTCCTCGGAGGGGCACATCCTCGACTTCTCCGGCCTTCCCGAAAGCTACACCGTGGAATTCTCCCCCGACGGTGCCTTCCTGGTGCTCTCGAACGGCACCGAGCTTTACACCATCGGCGAAAGCTCGGCCTCGGGCTGGGCCAACGTCTACCTCGGCGACCCCACCGACTACAGCTACTTCGAGATGATCTCGGGCGGCGCGGGCGACGACACGCTGCAAGGGCGCGACACGGCCGACACCCTCGAGGGCGCCGGTGGCGACGACAGCCTGCTTGGCGCAGGCGGTGACGACAGCATCACCGGCGGCCACGGCCACGACACCGTGCGCGGCGGCACCGGCGACGACACCATTGCCGGTGGCGACGGCGACGATCTGGTCTACGGCAACGAGGGCGGTGACAGCATGACCGGCGGCGCCGGTCGCGATTCGATCTACGGCGAATTCGGCAACGACTACATCGAGGGCGGCGCCGACGACGACCATCTCGAGGGCAACGAGGGCAACGACACGCTCATCGGCGGCGACGGAGACGACTGGATGCGCGGCTCCTAAGGCAACGACGCCCTCTGGAGCGGAGCGGGGGACGACTACCTCTGGGGCGGCTACGGCGACGACACCTTCCACATCGAGAACGGCTTCGGCAACGATACCGTCGACGCCGAGCAGGTGGACGAGGTGAACGGCGACCTGCTCGATCTCTCGGCGGTGACCGACGATCTCTACGTCGACATGACCTCGGGGTTCGCGGGCGTCGGCACCGTCAGCGACGGCGTCTCGACCCTGAGCTACGACGCCGTCGAGACCGTGCTGCTGGGCGCCGGCGACGACACCGTGGCGCTTGCCGATCTCGGCGGGATCGACACGGTGGACGGCTTCGAGCTGCCCACGTTGCTTGGTGACGGCACCTACGCGACCAACGACCGGCTCGACGTCTCCGCGCTGACGGGCCCCGACGGCCTGCCGGTCGATACCGACGACGTGACCGTGACCGACAGCAACGGCGACGGCACGGGCGACGCCGTCCTGACCTTTCCGGGCGGCGAGGCGATCACCCTGCTCGGCGTGTCGGTCGCAGAGCTGTCGAGCCCCGAGCAGCTCGTGGCCATCGGAATTCCCGCCGCCGGCGACACCGGCGGCGGCACGGGTGGAGGCGACACCGGAGGCGGAGACACCGGCGGTGGTGATACCGGTGGCACCACCGGCAGCGACCTGCCCCAGATCGACGGTGCCTTCGAGTTCGAGGCCACCGTGACCTTCAACGATCTCGCGGCCGGGGTCAGCCAGCGCATCTTCGAATTCGGCGCGCAGGGCGAGGACAGCATCTCCTTCGGCCAGCTCGGCCCCGCCAGCGCGGTCTACTTCGAGATCAACCAGGGCGGCGAGACCAGCTACATCGTCGCCGAGGACGTGCTCGTCGAAGGCGAAACCGCCGTATGGACCGTCGGCGTCGACGAGACCGGCTTCATGTACATCGAGAAGGACGGCGTGCAGGTCGCCGAAGGAGACGGCGTCGTGCCCTCGGACGTCGACCGCACGTCGAACCTGCTGGGCAGTTCGAGCAACGCCGCGGTGGCGTCGCTCGACGGCGACATCGCCGGGGTCTCGATCACCCAGGGCGATACTGTCTGGAGCGACGGCACCACCGGGGGCACGGGCGATACCGGCGGCGGCGACACCGGCGGCACCACGGGCGCCGACCTGCCACAGATCGACGGGGCCTTCGAGTTCGAGGCCACCGTGACCTTCACCGACCTCGACGCGGCGCCCGGGCAACGGGTCTTCGAGTTCGGCGGCGCGGGCGAGGACAGCATAACCTTCGGCCAGCTCGGCCCCAGCAGCGCGGTGTATTTCGAGATCACCCAGGGCGGCGAGACCAGCTACATCGTCGCCGAGGACGTGCTCGTCGAGGGCGAGACGGCGGTCTGGACGGTCGGCGTCGACGATGATGGCCTCATGTATATCGACAAGGACGGCGAACAGGTGGCCGAGGGCGACGGCATCGTGCCCTCGGATACAGACCGCACGTCGAACCTGCTGGGCGAGGCCGGCACCGGCACGGGCTCCGACCTCGTGGGCGAGATCAGCGACGTGACAATCACGCAGGGCGATACCGTCTGGACCGATGGCACCGATGGCACCGGCGACACGGGCGGCACCGGGGACACCGGCGGCACCACGGGCCCGGACCTGCCGCAGATCGACGGCGCCTTCGAGTTCGAGGCCACGGTGACCTTCACCGACCTCGACGAGGGCAAGGCGCAGACCGTCTTCGAGTTCGGCGATGAGGGCGAGGACCGCATCGCCTTTGGCCAGCTCGGCCCGAGCGACGCCATGTATTTCGAGATCACCCAGGGCGGCACGACGAACTACATCGTCGCCGAGGGCGCGCTCGTCGAGGGCGAGACCGCGACCTGGACCGTCGGCGTCGACGAGACCGGTTTCATGTATATCGACAAGGACGGGGTGCAGGTGGCCGAGGGCGACGGCGTCGTGCCCTCCGACACCGACCGCACGTCGAACCTGCTCGGCGACTCGACCGACGGCGGCAAGTCCGAGCTGGTGGGCGAGATCACCGGCGTGACCATTACCCAGGGCGACACGGTCTGGACCGACGACACGGTCGCCTCCGGCGAAACGCAGGTGATGCCGACGCTTGCCCTGGAAGAGGCGCCCAAGGACCCGCTCATGGTCGACGAGGCCGACCTGCTGGACGAGGGGCAAGCGGCCGACGACATCCTCGATCCGGATGCCGCCGACCCGTTCATGCTGAGCTGAGGCGCCGCGCGCTCAGCCGCGGCGCAATTGCACGAGCAGTGCGCGGGACGGCTCGCCAGTCACCGCCATGCCCGCCCGCGCCTGGTAGCCACGGATCGCGTCCTCGGTCTTCGAGCCGAAGACGCCGTCGGGCTTGCCCGCGTCGAAGCCGGCGCCGGTCAGCCGCGTCTGCAGTTCCTTGCGCTCGTCGATGGTGAAGCCATAGGCATCGGGCGGGAAATCGCCGCGCAGCGGCCCCGCCCCGGCAAGCCGGTCCGAAAGGTGCCCGACCGCGAGCCCGTATTTCTCGGCGTTGTTGTAGCGCAGGATCACGTTGAAATTGCGGAACACCAGGAACGCCGGCCCGCCGGTGCCCTCGGGGGCGAGGATCGAGCCCGCGCCCGCCGACGGCAGCGACCCGCCCGAGGCCGCGCGCACGCCCAGCGCCGCCCAGTCCGAGGCTCCGCGCCGCGTGCCGCGCCCGGTGAGCCCGCTGCTGAACCCCTGCGGCAGCCGCACCTCGAGCCCCCAGGGCTCACCCTGACGCCAGCCGCTTTCGGCGAGGTAGTTGGCGGTCGAGGCAAGCCCGTCGGTGGGATCCTCCGACCAGATGTCGCGCCGGCCGTCACCGCGGAAATCAACCGCGTGCGCCTGGTAGGTCGTGGGAATGAACTGCGTGTGCCCCATCGCCCCGGCCCAGCTGCCGGTCAGCCGCGACGGCGTGGTGTCGCCGCGTTCGAGAATGCGCAGCGCCGCCATCAGCTGCTTCTCGAAGAAGCTGCCGCGCCGGCCGTCGTATGCCAGCGTCGACACGGCCGAGATCACCGGGATCTCGCCCCGCCGGGTGCCGTAGTTGCTTTCCATGCCCCAGACCGCGGCGACCACATGCGGCGGCACACCGTAGCGCGCCTCGATCTCGCGCAGGAGCGCCATGTGCTGCCGCAGCTTCGCGCGGCCGTCCGACACCTTCTGCTCGGAGGCGGTGATCGCGAAATAATCCTCGAGCGTGCGGGTGAACTCGGTCTGGCTGCGGTCGCGCTCGACCACGCCGGGCAGGAAGCCCGCCGAGCGGAAGGCCGAATCGAGCGTCTGCGCGCTGATCCCGCCGGACAGCGCCCGCCCCCGGAACGACGCCACCCAGGCGTCATAGCCCGCGTTGGGCTGCGGCCGGAGATCGGGCGGCAACCCGCCCGTGGGCGTGCTTACCGCGCCCCTGCCGCCGCAGCCCGAAAGCAGCATCGCCGCCGCCCCGCCTGCCATGCCCGTCATCATTGCCCGCCGTGTGAGATGCATCTGCCTGCCTCCTCGTTCGTTGTCTTATCGTTGCCGGGCAGTGTGACGATTGCACCGGGACACGGCAAGCGATCCTCGCGGCATCCGCCCTTTCTATGGCCTTGGCAATCGGCTAGTCCTGCGCGGGCCGCAGGGCACGAAGGGGCCGAGCAGACATGAAACCGATCCGCCTGATTTCCGGTGTTCTCACCGTCGGGTTCTGGACGCTTGCGAGCCGCGTGCTCGGCGTCACGCGCGAAATCCTGATCCTCGCCTTCATCGGCCCGGGACCACTGATGGACGCCTTCGTCGCCGCCTTCCGGCTGCCGAACATGTTCCGCCGGTTCTTCGCCGAGGGCGCCTTCAACGCCGCCTTCGTGCCGATTTTCTCCAAGAAATACGAGGGCGATGAAGACCCGCTGGGCTTTGCCCGCGACGCGCTTAACGGGCTGGCCTTCGTGCTGATGATCCTCAGCGCGCTGGCGCTGGTGTTCATGCCGGCGCTGGTCTGGGCCACCGCCGAGGGCTTCGTCGGCGACGACCGCTTCCCGCTGACCGTGGCCTACGGGCGTATCATCTTCCCCTACATCCTGTTCATCTCGCTGGCGGCTCTGTTCTCGGGCGCGCTGAACGCGACCGGCTATTTCGCCGCCGCCGCTGCCGCGCCGGTGCTGCTCAACATCTTCGTGATCATCGCCATGGCGGTTGGCGCATGGCTCGGCGGAGACGTGATCCTATGGCTGGTCTGGACCATCCCGCTCGCGGGGGTGGCGCAGCTGGCGCTGGTCTGGGTGGCCGCCGAGCGCGCCGGTATCCGGGTTCGTCCCGGAACGCCCCGGCTGACGCCGGACATGCGCCGGCTGGTGCGCGTCGCCGTGCCGGCCGCGCTGGCGGGTGGTGTCATGCAGATCAACCTGCTGGTCGGCCAGCAGGTCGCCTCGCAGTTCGACAAGGCGGTGGGCTGGCTCTACGCCGCCGACCGGCTCTACCAGCTGCCGCTCGGCGTGGTCGGCATCGCGGTGGGCATCGTGCTGCTGCCCGACCTGTCGCGCCGGCTCAAGGCCGAGGACGACGCGGGCGCCCGCCACGCCTTTTCACGCGCCGGAGAAATGGCGCTGGCGCTGACCGTGCCCGCCGCCGTGGCGCTGGTGGTGATTCCGTTGCCGATGGTCTCGGTGCTGTTCGAGCGCGGCGCCACCAGCGCCAGCGACAGCGCCGCCATCGCGCTCGCGGTGGCGGTCTACGGCCTCGGGCTGCCGGCCTTCGTGCTGCAGAAGGTGCTGCAACCACTGTTCTTCGCCCGCGAGGACACGCGCACGCCGTTCCGCTACGCGGTCTGGGCGATGGTCGTGAACGCCGTGCTTGCCGTGGGGCTGGTGCCCGTGCTGGGCTGGCTCGCGCCGGCGCTCGCCACCACCGCCGCCGGCTGGGCAATGGTCGTGCTGCTCGCCGTCGGTGCCCGCCGCATCGGCACATCGGCGCGTTTCGACGACCGGTTCCGCCGCCGGATCTGGCGAATCTGCGCGGCCTCGGGGCTCATGGGCGTCATTCTAGCGGGAACCCAGTGGGCACTCTCGCCGTTCCTCGGCATGGACTACTGGCGCTACCCGGCTCTCGTGCTGCTGCTGTTCGTGGGCATGGCTTCCTACGGGCTGATCGGTCACGCGGTCGGCGCCTTTCGTCTGTCTGATTTCAGGGACGCCCTAAGGCGCCGACGCAGCAGGGACAAAACGCAATGACGCTGACCTCGCTCATCACCGCCGCCGAGGGCTTTCCCGCCCTCGAGCGCCTTGCCGCCTCGGCGCGCGAGGAACTGGTGATGTCCTTCCGCATCTTCGAACCGAAGACCCGGCTGCGCAGCCCCGAACTGCGCGAGAAGGGCCTCGAGACATGGTCCGATCTTCTCGCCGACACCGCGGCGCGCGGAGTGCGCATCCGACTGGTGATCTCTGACTTCGACCCGGTCTTCACGTCCGACCTGCACCGGCTCGCATGGGCCTCGGCCAGCGGCTTCGCCGAGGCGCTGCGAGGGGACGTGCAGATCATCTGCGCGCCGCACGGCCAGATGGCGGGGCCGCTCTGGCGGATGCTGATGCGCGGACGGATCATGCGGGTGCTGCGCAAGCTGCGCTCGGAAGACGGCACCCTGCTGACGCCGGTCCAGCGTGCGATGCTGAAGGGGCCGATCACCCTGCGGCCGGTGACCATCCACCAGAAGTTCGCCGTCGTCGACAATGAACGCTGCATCATCGGCGGGCTCGACATCAACGAGCGGCGCTGGGACACGCCGGATCACGAGCGTGCGCCCGAAGAGACCTGGCATGACGTCGCGATGCAGGTAGACGATCCGGATTTCTCCGCCGCCCTGCGTGTGCACTTTTCCGATACCTGGAACGCCTCGATCGAATCCGGCACGGCACCGTTGACCGAGACACCGGAGCACATGAGCACGGACGTCCGCCCGCAGACGTCGGGCAACCTGAAGCTCGTGCGCACGATGTCCGCCCCCATGCACGGCCCGGCCCGGCTTGCGCCGAAGGCAGCAGTGCGGGAGCATGAAAAAGCCCTCATCGCGATGATCGGCGAAGCGCGCCATCACATCTACATCGAGACGCAGTTCCTGCGGCACCGGCCGATCGTCGACGCGCTGGTCCGCGCCGCCGAACGACAGCCCGACCTGCAACTCGTGATCATCCTGCCGCCCGCCGCCGAGCGGGTGTTGTTCGACAGCGACGTCGGCTGGGATGCGCGCCACGGCCACGCCCTGCAGGTCGAGGCCGCCGAACGGCTTGCCAAGGCCTACTACGAGAACCTCGCGATGATCTCGCCCGGACAGTCGGAGCAGGCCGAGGAAGGCGCCGCCGACGTGCTCCGCTCCGGCCCGATCTACGTCCACTCCAAGGTGACCCTCGTCGACGACCGCGTCGGGATGGTAGGCTCCGCCAACCTCAACGGCCGGTCGCTGCGCTGGGACACGGAAGCCTCCGTGCAGTTCCGCTCGCCAGAGGACGTCAAGGCGTTGCGCGAGCGGCTGGCGAAGATCTGGCTCGGTCCGCGGCTCGGCGCCGGAAGCACGACGCAGGCGCGGACCTGGCGGCAGGCGGCTCTGGCCAATGCGGCCGTGCCCCCCGAAGAACGCGAAGGCTTTGCCCTGCCCTACCCGAACGCCACCGGAAAGAAATTCTCGCGCCTCGTCCCGGTGCTGCCTGCCGACATGTTCTGAGCAGGCCGAGAGACGCCGGCGCGGGCCGGACTACTGGCGCCGGAACCGCGCCAGCAGGCGCGTCCAGCCGCCGGGCACGAGCACCACTGTGAGGCCAAAGCCGGTGACGAAACCGGCGAGATCGGCGACCCAGTCGAGGCTGCCACCGAAGACAAGACCGAACACCAGCTGGATCGCGAGCAGCATCCCGATCAGCGAGAATGCCCGCAGCTGTTGCGCTCCGACCTGCCCCAGACGCAACCAGAGCAGGTAGGTGAAGCCCCCGATCAGCCCGTAGACCGGCGGAAAGGCCCCGATCAGCGGCATCTGCGTGTCGAGCAGCAGCCCGTAGGCCAGCGCCCCGCCCACCGAGGACGCCGCGAAGATCGCCAGCGTCCGCACCGACCCCAGCGCCTCGGCCACCATCTTGCCCATCGCCAGCAGCATCACCCCTGCAAAGATCGCGTGGGTGAAGGTCGCATGCACGAAGGGATAGCTCAGGAACCGCACGAGATGGTTGGCAGGGAACTGCCCGGTTTCGAACATCCAGCCCAGCACCGGCGCGAAGAAGGCGAAGCGCTCCATCGCCTCGAGACGCCACCCGACGGCGCCCGGACCGCCGACGACGCCGTAGGCGCCGAGCGAAAAGACCGCCTCGACGCCGACGATGACGATGAACAGCGCCATGACGACGGGCGGCATGGGATTGAGAGGGGGCTCGTTATGCGGATGCACCATGGGACCGGGCTCTTTCTTGACGGCATGCCGGGGCATGGGTAAGCCAGCGCCACCCGAATTTCCAGACGGAGTATGGCCCATGTCCGAGGCGGCCCAGAGCAACACCGCCTTCACCCCGCGCGTCTTTTCCGGCATCCAGCCGTCCGGAGGCCTGACGCTCGGCAACTATCTCGGCGCGATGAAGCGCTTCGTGGACATGCAGGGAAGCGGCATCGAGACGATCTACTGTGTCGTCGACATGCACGCGATCACCGTCTGGCAGGATCCCGAGGCGCTGCGCCGGCAGACCCGCGAGCTGACCGCCGGCTACCTCGCCGCCGGGCTCGACCCGACGAAGTCGATCCTCTTCAACCAGAGCCAGGTGCCGGAACACGCGCAGCTTGCGTGGATCTTCAACTGCGTCGCCCGCGTCGGCTGGATGAACCGGATGACCCAGTTCAAGGACAAGGCCGGCAAGAACGCCGAGAAGGCCTCGCTGGGCCTCTACGCCTACCCGGCGCTGATGGCGGCAGACATCCTCGTCTACCACGCCACCCAGGTGCCCGTGGGCGAGGACCAGAAGCAGCACGTCGAGTTGACCCGCGACATCGCCGCCAAGTTCAACCACGACTACGGCGTCGAGTTCTTCCCGATGACCGACCCGGTGATCGAAGGTGCCGCCACCCGCGTCATGAGCCTGCGCGATGGCACCAAGAAGATGTCGAAGTCCGACCCGTCGGACGCCAGCCGCATCAACATGACCGACGACGCCGACGCCATCGCCAAGAAGATCCGCAAGGCCAAGACCGACCCCGAGCCGCTGCCCTCCGAGGCGACGGGCCTCGCCGAGCGGCCCGAGGCGCGCAACCTTGTGAACATCTACGCGGCCCTGTCCGAGCAGAGCACCGAGGCTGTCATGCGCGAGGTCGGCGGACGCGCGTTCTCGGAGTTCAAGCCGATGCTGGCCGAACTCGCGGTCGAGAAGCTCGCCCCGATCTCCTCCGAGATGGCGCGGCTGATGCAGGAGCCCGCGGAGATCGACCGGATCCTCAAGGACGGCAGCGAGCGCGCCCGCGACATCGCGGCGCCCATCCTGCGCAAGACCTACGAGATCGTGGGCATGGTCGGCGCCTGATCGCGCCGACCGACCAAGATTTTTCGTCCGAAAAATCTTCGCGCGGTCTCACACGGGGGGAAGAATTTTCGGAGGAAAATTCTTTGGGTCCGGCGCCGTCAGCCGGCGGACCCGACCCGCGCCGAGAGCCGCAGCGCATGCGACGCGTCCTGCGCCACCGGCGGCATGACCGGATCGTAGGCGGCCGCGAGCAGCGCCGCCACGTCCGGGCGCAGCACCACGCGCCCGTCCTCGAGCCGGCCCAGCGGCGAGCGTTCGGCAAAGGCGCGCTCGCCCCACAGCAGCATGACCTGCACCACCTGCGACAGCGCCAGTTCCTCGGCGGGCTGCGCCGACAGCGCCGCGTCCATGCGCAGGAAGACGAAGGCCGCCTTGATCGCCCCGGTCTCGTCGAAGCGGAACACCCGATACTGGTTCGCCCCCTCCGCCTGCAGGCGGGACACCATCGGCTCGAGCCCGTCGATCATCCGGCCGAGGTCTGGCACCTCCAGCAGCTCCGCCCAGTCACGGAAGAAGAACACCATGACGTTCGCGCCGAGCTCGGGGTCGGTCTCGGCCATCTTGTGGCCCGAGAGGGCACAGACCGCCTCGAAGGCGCCCTTCACCACGCCCAGCGTCGCGTCCTCGACGCCGAAGACGATGGGCACGATCGGCCGCCCCCAGCGGGCGCAGAGATAGGTCCCGTCAGCGCGGGTGAAGAGTGGCTCGATCTCCGACGGTTGCATGTGGCCTCCTTGATTCCGGCGGCGCCGTTATAGGCCGTCCCGGCGGTCGGATTGAAGCCGAAACCGGCCTAGCGCCGCCCCCAGAGTCGCCGCCGGCCCGGTGCCGGGGCGTGGCGGCGCTGCTCGCGCAGGAAGACGAAGAGCCCGGCGCCCACGATCAGCGCGCACCCGGCCCAGACGCTCGGCCCAGGCCATTCTCCGAAGATCAGCCAGCCCCAGAGAATCGCCAGAGGCAGGCCGACGTATTCGAAGGGTGCGATGGTCGCCGCCGCCGCCAGCCGGTAGGCCGAGCTGAGCGCGTAGCCCACGAAGCCCGACAGCGTTCCGAGGCAGAGCAGCACCAGAAGGTCGCGCGGATCGGGCCAGACCCACGGGCGCAGGAGGAACCGCAGCGCATCGCTTTCGACCCGGTCGGCATAGCGCCCGTCGCCCGCCACGAGCCAGAAGCAGAAGGCAACGATCAGGAAGGTCGCCTGAAGGTAGACCGCCATCGCCGAAGCCCGCGTGGTCAGCCCCAGCCGCCGTGTCATCACCTGAAGCACCGCGTAGAAGAATGCGGCGATCACCGGCAGCAGCAGCACGGCCCGCGAGGTCTCGAGCTCATCCTTCCACGGCTGCTGCATCACCAGCACGCCAAGGAACCCCACGAGCACCGCGCCGATCCGCAGCGGCCCGACCTTCTCGCCGAGGAACGGGATCGACAGCAGGGTGATGAACAGCGGCGCCACGAAGAACAGCGCCGTCACCTGCGCCAGCGACAGCACCGCGAAGGCGGCGTAGAACGTCATGTTGGCAAGCACCACCATCAGCCCGCGCGCCACGTGCAGCATCGGTGTCGTGGTGCGCAGCAGGCGGAAGCCGCCCTCGACCTGCACCAGCATCAGCGTGATCACCAGCCCGACGCCCGCACGCACGGCGACGATCTCGTGCAGCGGGTAGGCCCCCGACAAGAGCTTGATCAGCATGTCGTTCACCGAGATCGCGGTGACGCCGAAGATGATGAAGAGGATGCCCAGTCCCGGGCGGTCGGAAAGCGCGCTCATGCAGATCGGCCTAGCCCGAAGCGCGGCACCGCGCCAGCCCCGGCGTGATGCACAGGGCGGTCTGCGCCATCGCACGTTGCGTTTCGCGTGCCCCGGTCTAGGTTGCCGCCACAGTCAGAGGGAGGCGCACACCATGGCAATGGTCGAGCTGCGGGACGTCCGCAAGGTCTACGACGACGGGTTCGAGGCGCTGCGCGGCGTCGATCTCGACATCGAGCAAGGCGAGATCCTCGCACTACTCGGCCCCAACGGCGCCGGCAAGACGACGCTGATCTCGACGATCTGCGGGCTGGTGATGCCCGGCGGCGGCAGCCTGACCGTCGGCGGGCACGACGTGGTGCACGACTACCGCGCGGCACGGCAGCTCATCGGGCTGGTGCCGCAGGAAGTGAGCCTCGAGCCATTCGAGAAGGTCATCAACACGGTGCGCCTGTCGCGCGGGCTGTTCGGCAAGCCCAAGGACGACGCGCTGATCGAGGACATCCTGCGCCGCCTGTCGCTCTGGGACAAGCGCAACTCGCCGGTGCGCGCGCTCTCGGGCGGCATGAAGCGCCGGGTGCTGATCGCCAAGGCGCTGAGCCACGAACCCGAGGTGCTGTTCCTCGACGAGCCCACCGCGGGCGTCGACGTCGAACTGCGCCGCGACATGTGGGAGATCGTCGCCGATCTCAAGGCGCGCGGCGTCACCATCATCCTGACCACCCACTACATCGAAGAGGCCGAGGCCATCGCCGACCGCATCGGCGTCATCAACCGCGGGGAGATCCTGCTGGTCGAGGAAAAGGCCAGCCTGATGAAGCGACTCGGCCGCAAGGAATTGCGGATCGAGCTCTCGGAGCCGGTCGATACGGTGCCCGCCGCGCTGGCCGACCGCGAGCTCCGGCTAGAAGACGACGGCCGGGTGCTGGTCTACGATTACGACACCGCCGCCGAGCGCACCGGACTGGCCCGGCTGATGTCCGAGCTGAGCGACGCGGGGCTGCAGGTCCGTGACGTCGACACCCGGAAAAGCACGCTCGAGGACATCTTCGTCGATCTCGTCGCGCAGCAGGAAGAGGAGGACGCGGCATGAACTGGCGCGGCATCTGGGCGATCTACCACTTCGAGATGATGCGGTTCTTCCGCACCCTGCTGCAAAGCTTCATCTCTCCGGTGATCTCGACCTCGCTTTACTTCGTGGTCTTCGGCACCGCCATCGGCGCGCGCATCGACCAGGTCGAGGGCGTGAGCTACGGCGCCTTCATCGTGCCCGGGCTGGTGATGCTGTCGGTCATCACGCAGGCGATCTCGAACGCCTCCTTCGGGATCTACTTCCCCAAGTTCATCGGCACCGTCTACGAGCTTCTCTCGGCACCGCTGAATTTCCTCGAGATCGTCATCGGCTACGTCGGCGCCGCCGCGACCAAGGCGCTGTTCATCGGCACGGTGATCCTGATCACCTCGTCGCTCTTCGTCGACCTGCAGATCGCGCACCCGCTGGCGATGGTCGTCTTCCTGCTGCTCACCTGCGTGAGCTTCGCGCTGCTGGGCTTCATCCTCGGCCTCTGGGCCGGCAACTTCGAGCAGCTCCAGCTCGTGCCGCTGCTGGTGGTGACGCCGCTCGTCTTCCTCGGCGGGTCGTTCTACTCGATCTCGATGTTGCCGCCCGCGTGGCAGACGATCACGCTCTTCAACCCGGTGGTCTACCTGATCTCGGGCTTCCGCTGGGCGTTCTTCGACATGGCCGACGTGCCGGTGGGCCTGAGCCTGCTGGCAATCGGCGGCTTCACCCTGCTCTGCCTCGCGGTGATCTGGTGGATCTTCCGCACCGGCTGGCGGCTGCGCCCCTGACCGGAGGCCCGCCTCAGGCCGTCGCGCACTGCCGGCGGCCGCCCATGAGCAACTCCATGGTCATGCCGCCGATCCACATGCAGAACAGCGCCAGCCAGGCGGTGCCCGCGAAGATCGACCCGCCGGTGACTCCCGCGCCGATGGCACAGCCGCCGGCCAGCATGCCGCCGAAGCCCATGAGCGCCGCGCCGATCATGGCGTTGCGCAGCGGGCTCGGGCCGTCGAAGCCCTGAACCCGCAGCTCGCACCCCCAGGCGGCAGCGAGGAACGCCCCGAGGAAGACCCCCGGCACCAGCCCCACGTCGAACTCGAGCACCGCGTTGCGGTCGAGGAAGAACATCAGCGTATGCGCAGAGGGTCCGGTGAAGGTCGCGCTTTCGACCTGCACCGGGTCGAAGGCCACGTTCGACAGCGCGAAGGTCAGCACCCAGCCCAGAGCGACGGCGAAGCCCACGCCCGAGGCGAAGACCAGCCGCGAGACCCCGATGCGGTTGCGCCGCGAAAGCTCGAGCGCGATGGCGGCGATGATCAGCCCGATCACCAGCCCCGCCTCGCGCGGCAGATGCGCGGCGGCGAGCAGGTCCATGTTGCGCCCGCCCGAGGTTATCCAGAGCCCGGCAAGCCGGTCGCGCAGCGGCGACAGGATGCCCGACAGGCTCATCTGCGCCACCACAGCGAAGATCAGCCCCGAGATCACCGAGCGCAGGTTGCCGGTCGCCGCGAGCACCAGCAGCCGTCCCGAGCAGCCGTTGGCCAGCACCATCCCGGCCCCGAACAGCAGCCCGCCGATCACCGCGCCCGACCAGCTGCCGGGCACCGCCATCATGCGCGCGTTCGAGGCATCGAACACCCCCATGAGCTGTGCCGCCTGCACCCAGACCAGCGCCGTCGAGAAGGTCAGCAGCCAGACCGCCACCTTGTCTCGCATCGCGCCGCGGGCGAACTCGACCACCGCCGCGCGCAGGCAGAACCGCGAGCGCTGCGCGGCGACCCCGAAGACCACCCCGGTGAGCAGCCCGAACAGGGCGGCGGCGGGGCTTTCCCCGACCCCTTCGACAAGCGCGATAAGATCCATGGCACGTGCTCCTTTCGGTTGCGGACTCATGCCCTCATGCGAATATGTTTTCCTTGATTCAGATCAGCCGCGCCCGCTTCGCGACATCCGCGTCGCTTTCCGGCGCGACAGGCGGACCCGCGCCGCACACCCTCTCGCGCAGGCTGACATCCAAGAGACCCGCCATGACCACCACCGGTGCTTTCGACCCGATCTATGCCCCGCAGATCGCCGCGCTCATGTCGCTCGCCGTTTTCGCGAATGCCGCCGAGACCCCGCTCGAGGGCGGCGAGGATCCGGCCTTTGGCAGCGTGCGCTGGCGGACGCTGTTCTGCGCCGACCGCACCCCCACCCGCGGCATGGTCATGGGCATCGCCGAGTTCGGCCCGATGGGCACGCTGCTGCCGCACCGCCACGGCCCGGCCGAGATCTACTTCGGCCTTGCCGGGGCCGGCATCGTCACCATCGACGGCACCCCGCATCCCATCGCCCCCGAGGTCGCGCTCTACATCCCGGACGACGCCGAGCATGGCACCGTCGCCGGGCCGCAGGGGCTGCGCTTTCTCTACGTGTTCCCGCGCGACCGTTTCGCCGACGTCGACTACCGTTTCTCCGGCGCCTGATCTCCGCCAGCTGCGCGGGCGCCCCTCGCACGACGCCGCTCGCCAAGTCCCCGGAATGCGCGTAAGGCTTTGCGCATGAGCCGCCCCGTCCCCATCGCCTCCGCCGCGAGCCTGCCCCTCTGGCGCCGCCCCGTCACGCTGCTGTTTCTCATGGCGATCGCCATGCCGCTCAGCTTCGCGACATGGTCGGCGCTGCTCAACAATTTCGTCATCGAGGCGGCGCAGTTCGACGGCTCCGACATCGGCTGGCTGCACACCGTGCGCGAGATCCCCGGCTTCCTCGCCATCGGCGTGATCCTCGTGCTGCTGGTCATGCGCGAGCAGGTGCTGGCGCTCTCGGCGCTCGCGCTGCTGGGCGCGGCCACCGCCGTCACCGCGTGGTTTCCCTCGATGGCCGGGCTGCTCACCGTGACCATGCTCAGCTCGATCGGCTTCCACTACTACGAGACGATGAACCAGAGCCTGCAGCTGCAATGGCTGCCCAAGGACCGCGCGCCGCAGACGCTGGGCTGGCTGCTCGCCGCGGCCAGCGCCGCAACCCTCGTGGCCTACGTGCTGATCGTGATGACATGGGAGGCGCTCGACCTCTCCTACAACACCGTCTACCTCGTCTCCGGCGGGCTCACGCTGCTCATCACCGGCTACTGCGCCCTCGCCTTTCCGCAGTTCGAAAGCCCCAACCCGCAGCGCAAGCGCTTCATCCTGCGCCGCCGCTACTGGCTCTACTACGCGTTGCAGTTCATGTCGGGCGCTCGGCGCCAGATCTTCGTGGTCTTCGCGGGCTTCATGATGGTCGAGCGGTTCGGCTTCGCCGTCCACGAGGTCACCGGCCTGTTCCTGATCAACCTCGTGGTGAACCTCGTCGCCGCCCCGATGCTCGGCCGCGCCGTGCACCGCTTCGGCGAACGCCCCGTGCTGATCTTCGAATACGTCGGCCTCACCGTCGTCTTCACCCTCTACGGCGGCCTCTACTGGTTCGGCTGGGGCGTGCTCCTCGCCTCGGTCCTATACGTCATCGACCACGTGTTCTTCGCGCTCGCGCTGGCGCTCAAGACCTACTTCCAGAAGATCGCAGACCCCGGCGACATCGCCCCACCGCCGCCGTGGCCTTCACCATCAACCACATCGCGGCGGTCTTCCTGCCATTCCTGCTGGGCTACCTCTGGCTGGTCTCGCCCGGCGCGGTCTTCGGGCTCGCCGCCGGCATGGCGCTGGTCTCGCTCGGCCTCGCCCTGCTGATCCCGCGCCACCCCGAGCCGGGCAACGAGACGGTCTTCGCCCGCCTCGCCCCCGCCCCGGCGGAATAGACCCCGGGCCCCCGCGCCACGCCCGGCCCTTCTCCGGTTTCTCAAATACCCTCGGGGGAGGCGCGCGGCACGCGCGGCGGGGGCAGAGCCCCCACGGACCCCGCGCCACCCTTTCCAACTCCCGCCAAACGCGCTATCGGGCGCCAACCCATCCGGAGACCGCACGATGCCCAGAACCTGGACCGCCTTCACCAAACTCGACGACAAGGACCGCGCCGAGGCGCTCGGCGAGGCCCTCGAGGATCTCGACCCCGCGCCCACCGGCGTCGGCGTCTTCGAGATCGAGGACGGCACCGGCACCTGGGAGGTCGGCGGCTACTTCGTCGAGGCCCCCGACGACATCGAGCTCGCGCTCGTCGCCGCGGCCTACGATGCGCCGGAGTTCGTCGTTTCCGAGGTGCCCGACCAGGACTGGGTCGACAAGGTGCGCCGCGAGCTGACCCCGGTCGAGGCCGGGCGCTTCTTCGTCTACGGCAGCCACGACGCCGACAAGATCCCCGAGGGCGCCGAGCCGCTGCTGATCGAGGCCGCCATGGCCTTCGGGACCGGCCACCACGGCACCACGCTGGGCTGCCTGCGGGCGCTCGACCGGCTGGCAACCGACGGCTTCGTCGGCCGCAACGTCGCCGACATCGGCTGCGGCACCGCGGTGCTCGCCATGGGCGCCGCGCGGATCTGGAACGACGCGATCATCGCCTCCGACATCGACGAGGTCGCCGTCGAGGTGGCCGAGGCGAACCTCCGCGCCAACGACCTCACCGGCAAGGTGACCTGTGTCGAATCCGCCGGCTTCGACAACCCCGAGGTCTCTGGCCGTGCGCCCTTCGATCTCGTCTTCGCCAACATCCTCAAGCAGCCGCTGATCGACCTCGCGCCCGACATGGCGCGCTATCTCGGCGAGGGCGGCTACGCGATTCTTTCGGGTATCCTGACCCGCCAGGCCGACGAGGTCGTCGAGGTATATGCACGCAATGGCATCAATCTCGCCCACCGCGAAGAGATTGGTGACTGGGTGACCTTGACGCTGCGCAAGTCCGCGCAGTGATACACCGATTTGGGGTGAATTAGGGGCAAGCGCCCCATTTCCGCCTCATTTCGAGGTCATAGATCATCCCATCGGGTGGGGGCCTTGGTTAACGAGGTCGCCATGGATCGGGCTCTTAAAGATTTCGACAAGCGCCAGCGGGCGGTGAGCATGAAGCATCGCCGCCTTGCTCAGGGCTATGTCACCAGGCTGAACCGCAACGGAACGATCGAGCACAGGCCCATCAAGCGCGTGCCCTTCGTCTCGGTGAAGGCGCTGGCAATGATCCTCGCCGGCTTCGTCGGCTTCAAGACCCTTCTCGTGGCCAACCTCGGGCCAGAAGATTACGCGCAGCGCATCGCCCATCTCGCATCCGGAACCACCGTCGAGCGCGCCGGCGCCTGGCTCATGGGGCAGGATCCGGCGAGCCTGTGGCTCGCGACCCAGATCCACGGCCTCTTTGGCTGATCTGGCAACGCGCGCCCGCAGCCCGGCCTCACCGTGCAACAGAACGAAAAGAGCCGCGCGTCCCTCGGGACAGCGCGGCTCGGATCGTTCACGACAAAGGGTCCGGCGGGCTTAGCGGCCGCGGGCGACCTCTTCGATCTGGAAGCGCGTGAGCCCGATATCCTCGAGCTCGCGATCGGTCAGGGCCTGCAGGCTCTTGCGGGTGAGCCGGGTCTCGTTCCACGCGATGAGGCCGTCGGCCACCTGCGAGACGAAGCGGCTGATCTGCGATGCGATCACGAACGAGGCGGACGCACCGCGCTCGGGCGCTGCGCCGAAGCCAGAGACGAAGACGTTTCCGATGCGACCGGCCAGGCCGGCCGCACCGTTTTCGGGGCGGATGGTGTCATATGCCGACATGGGTCAGTATCCTTGTCCGGAAGTTTTCAGAGTGCCTAATTTCTATGCGGGAATTAGTTGCCAAAATCTGACGCGACAACGGCGATTATTGCATGGTCCATATGCAGTTTTCACATGGCTCAATCGACAATCAGGCCCCGCGATTTTACGATCAAATAATGTGCATTTTCATGTCGCAAACGACGACCCGGCTGTCGCGAAACGACACTGAAGCCCAATTCCGCACCGCAAGCACCCGTTCCGCCGCCCCGCTTCCCGCTTTGCGGATGTTCGCCTTTCGTGCTAATTCGATTGAAACAACCAGAACAGGGGCAGCAGGCATGAAGGTTCTCGGCATCGATCCGGGTCTCAGACGACTCGGATGGGGTCTCATCGACGCCCAGGGCAGCCGGTTGCGGCACATCGCCAACGGCGTCTGCGAATCGGGAGAAGGCTCGCTGGCCGACCGCCTCCTGTCGCTGCACCGCCAGCTGACGGCGCTCTTCCGCGAGCATGCCCCCGACCAGGCCGCCATCGAACAGACCTTCGTCAACAAGGACGCGGTGGGCACGCTGAAGCTCGGGCAGGCGCGTGGCGTCGCCTTGCTGGTTCCGGCACAATTCGGACTGCCGATCGGTGAATACGCCCCGAACAAGGTCAAGAAGACCGTGGTCGGCGTCGGCCACGCGGACAAGCGACAGGTGGATCACATGGTGAAGATGCAGCTTCCCGGCGTCGAGATCGCCGGACCCGACGCCGCCGACGCGCTGGCCATCGCCATCTGCCACGCCCATTACACCAAGGCGCCTCAGGCGACGGTACGGGCATGATCGGACGCATTGCCGGGCGCATCGAGTACAAGACCGACGACCACGTGCTGATCGACGTCCGCGGCGTCGGCTACGTCGTCCACTGCTCGGACCGGGTGCTGTCGACCCTGCCGCCCCCCGGCGAGGCCACGGCGCTCTATACCGACCTGCTGGTGCGCGAGGATCTGCTGCAGCTCTTCGGCTTCCCGACGCTGGTGGAAAAGGAATGGCACCGCCTGCTGATGTCGGTGCAGGGGGTGGGGGCCAAGGCCTCGCTGGCGATCCTCGGCGCGCTTGGCCCCGACGGCGTGAGCCGCGCCATCGCGCTCGGCGACTGGAACGCGATCAAGGCTGCCAAGGGCATCGGCCCGAAGACCGCGCAACGCGTCGTCAACGAGCTCAAGGACAAGGCGCCCACGGTCATGGCCATGGGCGCGATGGGCAGCGCCCCGACCCTGACGTCCGGCGACGACGCGGTGATCGACGGCGCCCCCGCACCCGCCCCGGCGCGCCCGTCGCAACCCGCACCGCCCCGCGCCGCCCCGGCCCAGAGCGAGGCGCTTTCGGCGCTGACCAATCTCGGCTATTCCCCGGGTGAGGCGGCCTCGGCGGTGGCGCAGGCCGCGGGCGAGGCACCCGAGGGCACGACCTCCGACCTGATCCGCGCCGCGCTGCGGCTGCTGGCGCCCAAGGGCTGATGCGAAAGGGCTGAGACATGACCGGACCGGACCCGACCCTGCGCCCCGAGCCCATGCCCGAGGACCGTGACCGCGCGCTGCGGCCGCAGATGCTCGACGATTTCGTCGGCCAGGCCGAGGCACGCGCCAACCTGCGGGTCTTCATCCAGTCCGCCCGCCAGCGCGGCGAGGCGATGGACCACACGCTGTTCCACGGCCCCCCGGGCCTCGGCAAGACGACACTGGCGCAGATCATGGCGCGCGAGCTCGGCGTGAACTTCCGCATGACCTCGGGGCCGGTGCTGGCCAAGGCCGGCGACCTTGCCGCGATCCTCACCAACCTCGAGCGCAACGATGTGCTCTTCATCGACGAGATCCACCGGCTCAACGCCGCCGTCGAAGAGGTCCTCTACCCGGCGATGGAAGACTACGAGCTCGACCTCGTCATCGGCGAGGGCCCGGCGGCGCGCACCGTGCGCATCGAGCTGCAGCCCTTCACGCTGGTCGGCGCCACCACGCGGCTCGGCCTGCTGACCACGCCGCTGCGCGACCGCTTCGGCATCCCGACCCGCCTGCAGTTCTACACCGTCGAGGAGCTCGACAGCATCATCACCCGCAACGCCGGCAAGCTCGGCGTGCACGCCGACCCCGAAGGCGCCCGCGAGATCGCCCGCCGCGCCCGAGGCACGCCGCGCATCGCCGGCCGGCTGCTGCGGCGGGTCGTCGATTTCGCTGTGGTTGAGGGCGACGGGGTGGTCACGCAAGCGCTGGCCGACGGCGCGCTGACCCGCCTCGGCGTCGACGGCCTTGGCCTCGACGGCGCCGACCGGCGCTATCTCACGCTCATCGCCGAGCATTACGCCGGCGGCCCGGTGGGGATCGAGACGATCTCGGCGGCGCTTTCGGAAAGCCGCGACGCCATCGAGGAGGTGATCGAGCCCTACCTGCTGCAGCAGGGCCTGATCCAGCGCACGCCGCGCGGGCGAATGCTGGCGCAGCGCGCCTGGGATCACCTCGGCCTTCCGGCACCCAAGGCACCGGGTCAGGCAACCCTCTTCGACTGAATGGCGCGTAGGCTGGGCAATAATGCCCACCCTACCCGAACCTCAGGCGCCTTCGCGCACCGTGTCGATCATCAGCTGCACGTTCTCGGGGTCGGCGTCCGGTGTGATCCCGTGACCGAGGTTGAAGATATGCGGCCCCTTCGAGAACGCCTTCACCACCCGCCGGGTCTCGTCGATCAGCGCCTGCCCGCCGGTCACCATGTGCGACGAGGCAAGGTTGCCCTGAACGCAGCCACTGACCTGCACGTGCTCGGCCGCCCACTCCGGTGTCACGCTGTCGTCGACCGCCACGCAATCCGCGCCGGTCGCCTCGTGGAACCCGATGTAGCCCTCGCCCGCCTGCCGCGGGAAGACGATCACCGGCAGCCCCGGATGCCGCGCCTTGAGCTCCTGCGTGATGATCCGCGCCGGCTCGAGCGCGTAGCGGCGAAAATCCTCGCCCGAGAGCGAGCCCGCCCAGCTGTCGAAGATCTTCACCACCTCGGCGCCTGCCTCGACCTGCTTCGAGAGGTAGTCGATGGTGCCCTCGGTCAGCCGCTCGATGATCTTCTCGAACAGCGGCCGGTTCTCCGCCTTCAGCGCATGCGCCGGCCCCTGGTCCTTGGTGCCGCGCCCGGCGATCATGTAGGTCGCCACCGTCCACGGCGCCCCGGCGAAGCCGATGAGCGTCGTCTCCTGCGGCAGCGACCGCTTCAGGATCCGCACCGTCTCGTAGATCGGGTTCAGCGTGTCGTGGATCATCTCACCACGCCCGAGCCTGTCGAACTCGGCGTCGGTGGTGATCGTCGACAGCCGCGGCCCTTCGCCGGTCACGAACCACAGGTCCGCCCCCAGCGCCTGCGGCAGCAGCAGGATGTCGGCGAAGAGGATCGCCCCGTCGAAGCCGTAGCGCCGGATCGGCTGCATCGTCACCTCGGCGGCAAGCTCGGGGTTGTAGCACAGCGACAGGAAGTCGCCCGCCTCGGCCCGCGTGGCCTTGTATTCCGGCAGGTAGCGTCCCGCCTGCCGCATCATCCAGATCGGCGGCACGGGCAGCGTTTCGCCCGCCAGCGCCCGCAGGATCGTCTTCGTCATGTCGCGGCCTCCCACATTCGGTATCGCAGGCGGCAATATGTCAATTCGCGCCCCATTGCCACAGCCGAACGCGCGACATAAAGCTCAGGCCCATGACCCTGACGCTCCCGACCCCCGCCCAGCCGCTCCGGATCGGCACCCGCGGTTCGCCGCTGGCGCTGGCCCAGGCCCACGAGACCCGCGACCGGCTCGCCGCCGCCTTCGACCTCGCCCCCGAGGCCTTCGAGGTCGTGGTGATCCGCACTACCGGCGACGACCGGGCGATGATCGCCGCCGACCGGCCGCTCAAGGAGATCGGCAACAAGGGCCTCTTCACCCGCGAGATCGAGGAACGGCTCGCCTCGGGCGGCATCGACCTCGCGGTGCACTCGATGAAGGACATGCCGACCGAACAGCCCGCTGGGCTGATCCTCGACACCTACCTGCCGCGCGAGGACGTGCGCGACGCCTTCATCTCGCCCGGCCACGCCGGCATGCACGCCCTGCCCGAGGGCACCGTCGTCGGCACCTCTTCGCTGCGCCGCCGCGCCCAGCTGCTGAACCGCCGGCCCGACCTGCAGGTCGTCGAGTTCCGCGGCAACGTGCAGACGCGCCTGAAGAAGCTCGAGGACGGCGTCGCCGCCGCCACCTTCCTCGCCATGGCCGGCCTCCGGCGCATGGACATGACCGACATCCCGATGACCGCCATGTCGCCCGACGACATGCTGCCCGCCGTCGCACAGGGCGCCATCGGCATCGAGCGCCGCACCGACGACAGCCGCGCCGCCGAGATGCTCGCTGCCATCCACGACGCCTCCACCGCCACCCAACTCGCGGCCGAACGCGCCTTCCTCGCCGCCCTCGACGGCTCCTGCGAGACCCCGATCGCCGGCCTCGCCGAGCTCGACGGAACGCAGATGCGCCTGCGCGGCGAAATCCTCTCGCCCGACGGCCGCACCGCCCACGCCGGCGAACGCAGCGGCCCCGCCGCCGACGGACCCGCCATGGGGCGCGACCTCGCGCAGGCCCTGCTGGCCGAGGCCGGACCCGGCTTCTTCGCGTGGCGCGGCTGACCCTTCTCCGGTTCGGCAAATACCCTCGGGGGTGACTGCGGCGCAGCCGCAAAGGGGGCAGAGCCCCCACACGGCCCGGGGCTGCCGCAAGGCGGCACCGGGCTCCCCTGCGCGCCCGCAAGGGCGCACCGCGGGATCAGGCCCGCGTCAGGACAACGTCAGGATGGTCTGGCCGGTGGTGCGCCGCGCCTCGAGCGCGCGATGCGCCTCGGCAACCTCTTCCAGCGGGAAGCGCTGGCCGATGCGGATCTTCACGTCCCCGGACACCACCTTGCCGAACAGCATCCCGGCCATCTCCTGGCAGGCGGCATGATCGGCGATGTGGGTGAACAGGGTCGGGCGCGTCACCTTGAGCGAGCCCTTCTGCCCGAGGATGCCGAGGTTGAACGCCTCGACCGCCCCCGAGGCATTGCCGAAGGAAATCATCATGCCCAGCGGCTTCAGGCAGTCGAGCGAACCCTCGAAGGTCGCCTTGCCGACCGAATCCATCACCACGTCGACGCCCGCGCCGTCGGTCAGCTCGCGCACCCGCGCGGCCCAGTCCTCGGTGGCATAGTTGATGCAGGCGTCGGCGCCATGCTCCAGCGCCAGCGCGCATTTCTCGTCCGACCCGGCGGTGCCGATCAGCCGGATACCCTCGGACTTCGCCCATTGGCAGGCAATCAGCCCGACGCCCCCGGCGGCGGCATGAAAGAGCACGGTGTCGCCGGCCTTGAGCGGAGTCGTGCGGTGGAAGAGATACTGCACCGTCAGCCCTTTCAGCATCATCGCCGCGCCCTCGTCGAAGGGAATTGCGTCCGGAAGCCGGCAGACCTGCGCGGCCGGCATCACCCTCGCCTCGCAATAGGCACCCGGCGGCAACGCCGCATAAGCCGCGCGATCACCGGCCGAGAGATGCGTCACGCCCTCGCCCACGGCCTCGACCACGCCCGAGGCCTCCATCCCCAGCGCCTGCGGCAGCTGCATCGGGTAGAGCCCCGAGCGCTGGTAGCAGTCGATGAAGTTCAGCCCGCAGGCCTCGTGCCGGATGCGGATCTCGCCCGGACCCGGCTCGCCCACCTCGCGCTCGACGACGCGGAGCACCTCCGGCCCGCCGTGTTCCTCGATGATCACCGTTCGCGCCGTGTCGGCCATGTCTCGCTCCTCTGCGTGCAGTCCTGTTCGGCGCCGAGACTGCGCCGCCGGGGACATCAGCACAAGGGGGCAGCGGACCCTCTGGCCCGGCAGGCGCTCACGGCGACCGCCGGGGAAAAGCAGGGGAAGCTCAGGCGACCTTGAGGACGATCTTGCCGATGTGCCCGGAGCTCTCCATCCGGTCGTGGGCCTTCGAGGCATCCGCGAGCGGGAAATCCGAGTCCATCACCGGCGCGACCCGGCCCGCATCGAGCAGCGGCCAGACCTGTGCGCGCAGCGCCTCGGCGATCCGGCCCTTCGCAAGGTCGCTCTGCGGCCGCAGCGTCGAGCCGGTGATCGTCAGCCGGCGCATCATCACCTGCGCGAAGTTCAGCTCGACCTTGGGGCCCTGCAGAAAGGCGATCTGCACCAGCCGCCCCTCGTCCGCCAGCGCCTTGACGTCGCGCGGGATGTAATCGCCGCCCACCATGTCGAGGATCAGATGCGCACCACCCTCGCCGCGCAGGATCTCGACGAAATCCTCCTCGCGGTAGTTGATCGCGCGTTCGGCCCCGAGTGATTCGCAGGCGGCACATTTATCGGCCGACCCGGCGGTCGCGAAGACACGCGCCCCGAAGGCCGAGGCGAGCTGGATCGCCGTGGTGCCGATGCCCGAACTGCCGCCATGCACGAGGAACCGCTCGCCGGCCTGCAGGCCGCCGCGCTCGAAGACGTTCGACCAGACGGTGAAGAAGGTCTCGGGCAGGCAGGCCGCCTCGCGCAGGCCCATCCCGCGCGGCACCGGCAGGCAGTGCGCGGCGGGCGTCGCCACGTATTCCGCGTAACCGCCGCCGGGCAGCAGCGCGCAGACCTCGTCGCCGACAGCAGGCCACGTGACGTCCGGGCCGACCGCGACGACCTCGCCCGAGGCCTCGAGGCCCAGCAGGTCGCTCGCTCCTTTCGGCGGCGCGTAGTTGCCGGCCCGCTGCAGGGCGTCGGGACGGTTCACCCCGGCCCAGGCCACGCGGATCACCACGCCGCCGTGCTCCGGCTCGGGCACCGGGCGCTCGGTCAGGCGCAGCACTTCGGGGCCGCCGGGTTCGGAGATCTCGACGGCGCGCATCATGTCGGTCATGTGGTCTTCCTGTTGGTTTCTATCGCGGGGCGGTCCAGCCGCCCGGCAGGTCGTTCTCGCGCACCGAACGCGGCGCACGGATGTTGCTCAGAACCTTCTCGGGACCGGCAAGAACCCGTTTGAGAACAGGGTTTTCACGCATCTTGGCCTTGGTCTTCTCGAAGCGCATCACGTCCTCGATCCGTCGGTCGAGGAAATCCCATGTCGCCTGGTGATCGACCGAATCGTCGCCCAGCCAGTAGAGCACCGTCGAGGAGTAGACACCGCTCAGCGTGGCGCGCTTGGTGTACCAGTTCACGTCGCGCGCGGTGTCTCCGAGCGTTTCCCAGATCCGGTCGGCGGTGCCCCAGACGAGCTTGGCCCCATCCGGCGCATAGGGCGGCAGGGTAAACAGCGTGGAGCCGCGGCGCACCGCCTCGCGGTCCTTCACGACCTCGATCCGGGTGCGGACCGCGCGCGCAATGCGGTCGCGGTAGCGCAGGCCGCCCTCGTCGTTTGCTTCGAGTTCCTTCAGGCGTTCGACCATTGCGTCGTCGCCGCGCTTGTGAAACGCGACGGCCAGGTCGACCGCCCCTCGGGGAAACAGGCCGCGTGCCACCACCGGGTCCACGTCCGCATCCTTGACCGCCGCGCGGAAGGTCGTTTCCGACCACCCGTCGAAGGCGACATGGTTCAGCGCCGCATCCAGCAGGCGCCCAGCTGTATCGTCTGTCATGGGGCCTCTCCTTCGACTCAGTTATTTCTGAACCCTAGACAATTTAGTTCGGCCTTGCTATACGGCCACCTCCTGCAATCATTGCAACTCAAACCTAGAAAGGTGGTGACAACCACATGCAGGTCAGTGTTCGCGACAACAATGTCGATCAGGCGCTCCGCGCCCTGAAGAAGAAGCTGCAGCGCGAAGGCGTGTTCCGTGAAATGAAGCTCCGGCAACATTTCGAGAAACCGTCCGAGAAGAAAGCGCGCGAAAAGGCCGAGGCCATCCGCCGTGCCCGCAAGCTGGCGCGCAAGAAGGCCCAGCGCGAAGGTCTCCTCTAAGACCTGACGCCGCCGGTCACGCAGCTGACCTTCCGGCACATCGACGCAAGACGCGGCTCCGGCCGCCCGAGCGTCCATATACGATACGGCAACCCCCGGGGCAGACGGCCTTTCGGGGGTTTGTCATTTCCGGCGTTTCGCCATCCCGGCGAATACCGTTTTCCCTTCCTGAAAGACCCCTTCAAAAGGAAAAGGCCCCCGGAAATCTCCGAGGGCCAGTATCCTGTGAGGCACGCCGGTCCCCTTCCGGGCCGGTCACGTTCCGAAGGCGCGGGCTGTGTCAGCCCGGCCCGATCATGAAGCAGGTCACCTGCCGGGCCTGGAGCCGGCGACAGGCAAGGTCCGCGGTCTCGCGCGACAGCCCCATGAAGTTGGCATCGAAGCCGCTGCTGCGGTTGACCACCTTGCGCAGCGAGCCATCGAGGGTCGTCGTCTCCATCAGCGCGGTCTTCAGCAGCACCTTCTCGGCGGCGTAGCGGCTGGGATAGCGACCGACGTTGATGCCCCAGTGACGCCCACCGGAGGTGGAGACGCGGGTCACCACTTCCTGCGATGCCGGCGCGGCCTCGGCGGTGGTCTCGACGATCGGCTCGACAGCGGCGGCGGCAGCCGTTGCCAGCACGATCTGCTGCGGACGACGCATCGGCTTGATCGACATGTCCGGAGCGGTCTTCGACGCATCCGCGACCTGCGGCGGCGCGGGCACCTCGGCCACGGCGGTCTCTTCGGCGGTCTGCACCTGGGCAAGGACCGTCTCGATGTCGCCCTCGATCTCGGCCACCAGCGGCGCGACATCGACCTCGCCCGTGCCCGGACGCGCCTGCGGCCGCAGGCTGCGTGTGACCGCCGCGGCGACGACACGCACGGTCTTGCCACGCGCCCCCTCGGGCGAGGGATCGGCGCTCTTCGCGACCATCACCGACAGCCCCCGGTTGCCGAGGTAGGCCGGCATCGATGGCTTGCGCAGCGCGACGTTCGTCTTGGCGCGCTTGAAGCCGAGATCCATCAGCTCGGCAACCTTGGCGTTGCGGGTCGAGGTCGACCGGCCGCCGAAGACCGTGGTGATGATCCGCTCGCGCCCGCGCTCGGCCGAGGCGACAAGGTTGAAACCGGCGGCGCGGGTGTAGCCCGTCTTGATGCCGTCAGCGCCCTTGTAGGATCTCAGGAAGCGGCGGTTGGTGTTGTAGACCTCGCGCATCCCCGCGTCGGTCGAGACCCGGGAAAACAGGTTATAATACTGCGGGTAGTCGTAGACCATGTGCCGCCCGAGCAGCGACATGTCGTGCGCCGTCGAGAGGTGCCCCGACTGGGTCAGGCCGTTGGCGTTCTTGAACGTCGTGGCGTTCATGCCAAGCGCCTTGGCCGTGCGGGTCATGCGCGCTGCAAAGGCCATCTCGGTCCCGGAGATCGCCTCGCCGATGGCGGTGGCCGCATCGTTGGCCGACTTCACCGCCGCCGCGCGCACCAGGTAGCGCAGCTTGATCTTCTGCCCTTCTCGCAGCCCCAGCTTCGAGGGCGGCTCGGATGCGGCGTTGCGCGACACCGTCACCATCGTGTCCATGGTGATCTCGCCGTGCTGGACCGCCTCGAAGGTGATGTAGAGCGTCATCATCTTCGTCAGCGAGGCCGGATGCAGCCGCGTATTTGCATTCTCGGAATGGAGGACTTCGCCCGAGCGGGCGTCCAGAACCATGGCCGCATACGGGGCCGCGGTCGCGCTCATCGGCATCGCGATGAGAAAACACAACGTTGTAACGAGATACAGGATATTTCTGTGCAACAGGCCTGCTCGGCCCGGCCACTGCCTACGCCGTTCCTTCACGGTATCCGCCTTCTGTCTGCCTCGCGTTCCCGACTGTTTTCGCCGGTGAACATTTTTGATTGTCAGACAAGCTAGCACGGAAAGTGCTTCAAGGAAAGACTGCAATCTGTTGATTTACAGCCCTTTTCGAAGGCAGGCAAACCCATATATTGCGTCGAGGCGTCAACGGGCACACCAAAACGGCGATTGCGGCAAATTTGCGACACCCAGCCTGCGCGACCCCGACTCAACCGATGCGTGAGACAAGGTCTGGCAGCGTGCCGAGATCCCCAAGTTCGACGAAACGCGGATGATCGGGCACGTCGGCGTGCTCGAGCGACCAGAGCAGATCCTGCGGCACATGCACGCCCCAGCTGCCTGCCTCAAGCGCCGGGCAGACGTCGGATTTCAGCGAATTTCCGACCATCATCGCCGCTTCGGGGCCGCCCGGAGTGCGCCCGAAGATACGCGCATAGGTGTCCGCCTGCTTGTCCGAGACGATCTCGACCGCGTCGAACAGCTCTCCCAGACCGGATTGCGCGAGCTTGCGCTCCTGGTGCAGAAGGTCGCCTTTCGTGATGAGCACGAGATGATGTTTCTCGGCGAGCGTCTCCACCGCCTCCCGCGCGTGGGGCAACAGTTCGATGGGATGGTTGAGCATGTCCTGCCCCGCCTTCAGCAGCTCCGAGATCACGCTTCCTGGAACCCGGCCGTCGGTGACCTCGATCGCGGTCTCGATCATCGAGAGCACGAAGCCCTTCACACCGAATCCGTAGTGACCGATGTTCCGCTTCTCGGCCTCGAGCAGCCGCTCGCCCAGGTGATCCGCCTCTGCGTGATCCTTCAGCAGCGCCGCGAAACGCTCCTGCGTGAGCTGGAAAAACCGCTCGTTGTGCCAGAGCGTGTCGTCCGCGTCGAAACCTATCGTTTGCAAATTGCGGGTCATACAGGCAAGACTCCCTTCTGCGCCCCTTTCCTCATGGGGCGCCCCGCTTTATATAGACGCTTCAAACCTTCAACCGCAAAGCGCCTTGAGCCCGAGATGCCCCTACCCATCACGGAAAACACCATCCGCCTCGCGAACACGCCGTCCTCTCCCGGGGGTGGCGAGGGCGATGCCGATGTGGTCCTGCAGACCAAGCCCAAGACCAAGCGGCCGCCGCTCTACAAGGTTCTGCTGCTCAACGACGACTACACCCCGATGGAATTTGTCGTTCACGTGCTCGAGCGGTTCTTCGGCATGTCCCACGCGCAGGCGTTCGAGATCATGCTGACCGTGCACAAGAAGGGCGTCGCCGTGGTCGGCGTCTTCAGCCACGAGATCGCCGAGACCAAGGTCGGGCAGGTTATGGATTTCGCCCGCCGCCACCAGCACCCGCTCCAATGTACCATGGAAAAGGAGTGAGCCGCCCCACCCCGGCGGCCCTGCCATGACAGCCGACAGACTGAGTTTCGCAACCGAGGCAGGGATGACCCTGCCCGAAGAGGGGCGCATCCTGCTGCTGGGCGCGCCCGGTGATCTGGTCGCCGATGCGCTCCCGCTCGACCGCTGTGTCGTCCTGCAGCACGTCAAGCCCGACTTCGACGCCTGGGAGCGGCGCGGCGTCTCCGTCACCCGCACGCCCGAGGGCCCCTTCGCCGCCGCGATCGTCTTCCTGCCGCGCGCCCGCGACCTTGCCGAGGCGCGCGTGGCCGAGGCCTGCGCAGCCGCGACAGGCGGGCTCATCGTGATCGACGGACAGAAGACCGACGGCATCGAGCCCATCATCAAGGCGATCAAGCGCCGCGTCCCGCTGCTCGGGCAGGTCTCGAAGGCGCACGGCAAGACGATCTGGATCGACGCCACGGCCGATTTCGCCGACTGGACGCGCCACGCCGAGGTCAACGCCCACGGTCACTGGACTGCACCCGGCGTATTCTCGGCCGATGCGCCCGACCCCGCGACCGAAGCTCTGCTCGCCGCCCTGCCCGACAAGGTCGGCGGAGACGTGGCCGATCTGGGTGCCGGCTGGGGCGGGCTCGCCATGGGCCTGCTGAAGCGCGACAAGATCGCCAGCCTGCACCTGGTCGAGGCCGACGCCACCGCGCTCGACTGCGCCCGCCGCAACATCGACGACACGCGCGCCCGGTTCCACTGGGCCGATGCGACCACCTGGCAGCCGCCCGTGCTGCTCGACGCCGTGGTGATGAACCCGCCCTTCCACGTCGGGCGCAAGGCCGACCCGGCGCTCGGACGGGCCTTCATCGCTGCCGCGCGGCGGGTGCTGAAACCCTCGGGGGCGCTCTGGCTCGTCGCCAACCGTCACCTGCCCTACGAAACCGCGCTCGAGGCGCATTTCCGAAACAGCGACGAGATTGCCGGTGATGGTCGGTTCAAGATCCTCCACGCCACGCGTCCGCATCGCTGAACGCCGTCATCGCCCCTGAGCGGGGCCAGATCGCAGGATCCTCCGCATGAGCTATTCGATCGAAGGCAAGACCGCCATCGTCACCGGCGCCGCCAACGGCGTAGGGCTCGCCATCGCCCGGCATTTCGCCAACAAGGGCGCCAACGTGATGTTCGCCGACATGGACGAAAACCGGCTTGCCAAGGAATGTGGCAAGCAGGACGACGACAACAACATGCGCTACTTCGCCGGCGACCTGCGTGAGCGGCTGACGCTCGCGAACCTGCTGTCGGCCACGATCGATTCCTTCGACCGGGTCGATATCCTGGTGAACGGGGCACGGCAGATGATCCCCGCGGATCCGCTCGACATCGACGACGGCACCGTCGAGACGCTGATCGGGCAGAACCTCATGCCGGCGCTGCGCCTGAGCCAGATCGTCGCGAAACGCATGATCAAGCAGGCCGAGAGCGCCGGCGACCGGCCCGCTGGCTCGATCATCAACCTGTCGTCCATCGCGGCGCGGCGGGCGCAGCCCCAGCTCATGGCCTATTCGGTCTCCTGCGCCGCGCTCGACCAGATGACCCGCTCGATGGCGGTCGCCATGGCGCCGCACCGGATCCGCGTGAACGGCATCAGTTTCGGCTCGGTCATGTCGGCAAAGCTCAAGGACATCCTCAAGGACGAGCCCAACGTCCGCAAGGAGATCGAGGACAACACGCCGCTGAGCCATATCGCCTCGCCGGCCGCGCTGACCGAAGCGGTGCAGTTCCTCGCGTCCGAGGCGGCCGGCTTCATGACCGGCCAGATCCTGACCGTCGACGGCGGCCGCACCCTGCTTGACCCGGTGCAGACCCCGGCGCACTGATTGCTCCCGGCCGGTCCCTCGGCTAACACGGGGGCCGTCGCAGACCAGGAGGCCCCGACCATGACCGAGACGACCGACTTCGACGCCCGCAAGACCCGGGCCTCGGACTGGTTCCGCAGCCTGCGCGACGAGATCGTGGCCGCCTTCGAGGGGCTCGAGGCCACCCATGCCACCGGCCCCTTCTCCGCTTCAGAGCCCGGGCGTTTCGAAGTCACGCCGACGACACGCTCCACCGAGGACGGCAGCGACGCCGGCGGAGGCCTGATGAGCGTGATGCGCGGCGGCCGCGTCTTCGAGAAGGTCGGCGTGAACGTCTCGACGGTATACGGCACGCTGGGCGAGGCCGCGCAGAAATCCATGGCTGCGCGCGGCGTTCCCGGCATCGAGACCGACCCGCGCTTCTGGGCGAGCGGCATCAGCCTGGTCGCGCACATGCAGAACCCGCATGCGCCCGCCGTGCACATGAACACCCGGATGTTCTGGACCCCCAACGCATGGTGGTTCGGCGGCGGCTCCGACCTCAACCCGTGCATCGAGTATGCCGAGGACACGGCGCATTTCCACGACACCCAGAAGGCCTGGCTCGATCCGCACGGGGCCACGGTCTACCCTGAGCTCAAGGCCTGGGCAGACGAGTATTTCTACATCCCCCACCGCAAGCGGGCGCGCGGCGTCGGCGGCATCTTCATGGATGACCGCAACACCGGCGACTGGGAGGCCGATTTCGCGCTGACGCAGGACATCGGCCGCGCCTTCCTGCCCGCCTACCTGCCGTTGGTCGAGAAACGGCGCGTGCAGCCCTTTTCCGATGCCGACAAGGACGCACAGCTCGTGCACCGCGGGCTCTATGCCGAGTACAACCTCGTCTACGACCGCGGCACCAAGTTCGGCCTCGCCACCGGACATGACGCCAACGCAGTGCTTATGAGCCTGCCGCCGATGGCGAAATGGGTCTGACCGGCGACTGACCTGACCGATCGATGCACCGGGGGGCTCGCGCCCCTTGCATCGGTCAGCGTGTCAGAAAAGTCCGGCCTCCTTCGCGATGATCGCCGCATGCGTGCGGTTCGCGGCGTTGATCTTCCGGTAGAGCGTCTTGACGTGCAGCTTCACCGTCGGCTCGCGGATCTGAAGGTCACGCGCGATCTCCTTGTTGGACTTGCCCCGCGTCAGCCCCTCGAGCACCTCCAGTTCGCGGCGTGACAGCTGCTCCGCCAGCGGGTTGCGGTGCCCCGGGTCATCGCTGCGCATGAAGTCGAGCGGCGCATATTGCTCGCCCATCGCCATGAAGCGCACCGCGTTCACGAGAGACTTCGCCGAGAGCGTCTTGGGCAGGAAGCCCGCCGCGCCGGTGGCCAGCACCCGCTCGGCAACCTCGCGGCTGGCCGTGCCCGAGATGATGGCCACACGCTTCGCGCCCTCGAGGGCGCTCATTCGTTCGAACCCCTCGAGCGCGTTCATTCCCGGCATGGAATAGTCCAGCAACACGAGATCGAACCGCTCGCCCGACGCGACGAGCTGTTCCGCCTCGGAGTAGCTGGCGACGGTGACTGTCTCGAAGTCGCCTTCGGAGGCCAGGAACAGCTCGAGCGTATCGCGCAGAAGCTCGTGGTCGTCGGCGATCAGGATACGCAGTGCGCCGCGGCGGCCCGCTGCCTGGCGCGGGTTCGAAATGGCCGTCACATCTGTCTCCCTTCGCAAGGCGCGCTTCGGTCTGCACATCGCCCCCGGCATGCGACCGGAAAGAAATCGAATCAGGTGCTGCCCCCGGGTCCTGGAAGCGTGAAGGGCAGATTATCCGCCCGATCTCTCCAGTTTGTTAACGGATGGCAGGTATTCCCCGGGCATCGACAACACCGCCGGAAGCCGCAATGCCCCAGCCCTGCACTACGAACGCGCTCGTGATCTCGCCCTTTGGGTGCGCGCCCTGTCCGCATGCGCGAGTGACCCGAGGCCGCCGGCGATGCGAATTTTACATCTGGCCCCACCCCGAGGACCGGATCCATGCTATTCCTGCCGACCCTTCTGTGCACGCTGGCCGTGCTTGCCCAGCCCCACCCATCTGGCACGGCGACGGAGTTTTCCGTCCCGTCCAACGTGAGTGTACAGAGCGTCGGCGGCAGCACCATGCACGTCACCAAAGGCGCGCGCCCCCTTTTCGACCGTGTCGGGCTCGAAAGGCTGGAGAAACGGAAGAGCGAAACCCGCACGATCCGGACGGGCACGCCGCCGCAACTCACCGGAGTGACGCTGCGCTCCCTGCTCGAAGCAGTCGGGGCGACGGGTCATTGCATCGACGCGCCCGCGAAGGCGCCGGTCATCGCCCATCACGATCGTCGCGCAGCCGTGTCGGTGCGCGACAAGGGCACGCTCGGGCTCATGTATCCCCATGATGCCGATCCCGCCGTCCGAACCTGCCATATCCATGCGCGCAGCATCTGGCAGTTCGACCGCATCGACGTGCTCGACTGATGCATGGTCCGATGAGCGTCCTGCTGCCCCTGCGCCACCTCACCGGCACGACACGCGCCCGAAGTGCGCTCGGTGGCCTGATCCTCCTGTGCTGGGGCGGGTTGGTCATCTGGCTCGGCATGATGGTCCAGCGCGAGATCGATGCCTTCTCGACGGCGAATTCCGACAACCTGCAATGGACCCTCGCACAGGCCGACGTCGAGTTCCTGAGGTTCCAGCTGGCCCTCGAGCAGGCAGAGGCCGACCCGAGTGCGCTCGACACGGTGCGGCTGCGTTTCGACATCTTCTACAGCCGCATGGTCACCCTGCGCGACGGCAGGCTGTTCCGGGCGCTCGACGACACGCCCGGGTTCACCAATCCCTACACCCGCGTGCAGGACTTTCTCGGCGCCACCACCCCGCTGATCGACGGGCCCGAGGCCGCGCTGGCCGAGGCCCTGCCGATGCTGACCGCACAGACGGAGACGGTCGGCAAGGATATTCGCGCGTTCTCGCTGGCTGCCCTCTCCAGCTTCGCCGAGCTTTCGGACCGGCGGCGGGAGGGGATCACGCGGCTGCTGATCTACATGGCGGCCGTGCTGATGGCGCTGTTTCTCGGGCTCACCCTCCTGGCGGTCACCCTGTTTCGACTTTTCCGGCTGGCGCGCGACCGCGCAGACCAGGTCGAAAGCACGAGCGTCCGGCTGCGCACCATCGTCGAGACCTCGCCGAATGCCATCGTCGTCACCGATGAGGCCGGCGAGATACGCGCCTTCAACGCTGCGGCCGAACGCATCTTCGGCTACACGAGAGCCGAAGCCTGCGGACGACCCGCCCGCCATCTCTTCGCACCGCCCGAGGCATCGGATCACGCGCTTGTCTCGGTCTTCGCCTTCGCCGAGGAACGCCGGCGCCCCCGCCCTGAGGAACGCAATTTCGAGGTCACCCTCCAGGCCCGCGACGGGCGCTGCTTTCCCGCGGAATTCAGCGTCGACCGGGCCGAGACCGAGGAACCGCTCTACGTGGCCTATATCCGCGACATCACGCCGTGGAAGGAGGCCGAGCAGCAACTGACCGAGGCGCGCGACCGCGCCCTTGCCGGAGAGCGCGCGAAATCGGAATTCCTCGCCGTGATGAGCCACGAGATGCGCACTCCGCTGAACGGACTGCTGGGCACGATGCAACTTCTGCGAGACCATGACCTCGGCTCGTCCCCGGCAGGTCTTCTCGACCGGATGCAGGTCTCCGGCCAGCTTCTGCTGGATCTGGTGAACGACGTTCTCGACCTCACGAAGGTCGAGGCCGGCAAGCTGGCGCTGGACCCCGCGCCTTTCTCGCTGCGAGATCTGCTGGACGGGCTGGTCGCGACGGCGATCCCTCTTGCCGAAAGCTACGGCAACCGGCTGTCATGGCACTGGTGCGGCGCGCCACGTCCGCTGGTCGAGGGCGATGCCCGGCGGCTGCGACAGGTTCTGCTCAATCTGACGGGTAACGCGCTGAAGTTCACGCGAAACGGCAAGGTGGAGATCGAGGTCGAGCAGCTTCCCGGCACCGGGGAAATGATCGAATTTCGCGTTATCGACAGCGGAATCGGCATCGCGGAAGAGCAGCTCGACCGGATTTTCGAGGATTTCGAGACGCTCGATTCCTCCTACGCGCGCGAAGCCGGTGGCACCGGTCTGGGTCTCGGCATCGCGCGCCGCTACACCCGGCTGATGGGTGGCGAAATCGGCGCCGAGAGCGAAGCCGGTCAAGGCAGCCTGTTCTGGATCCGCCTGCCCCTGCCGCCGGCCGCTGAAGTCGCGCCCGAAGCGCCGCCCCACCCGGCAACCGTCCCGCCGATCTCGGCCCTGGAGGTGCTGGTCGTCGAGGACAACGAGATCAACCGCTTCATCGTGCAGCGGATGCTGGAGCGCGACGGTCATCACGTCACCATCGCCGAGAACGGGCAGATGGGAGTGCAAAAAGCCTCATCCCGGCGGTTCGATGTCATCCTCATGGACATCTCCATGCCGGTCATGGACGGCACGCAAGCCACGCGCGCAATCCGCCGTGGCGGCGGCCCGTCCGCACGCGCCCCCATCATCGCGCTCACGGCCCACGCCTTCCCAGAAGAACGCGAGACCTTTCGTCAGGCGGGCATGACGGCCTTCCTGACAAAGCCCGTCGACCGCATGGGCCTGCGGGACACGCTTGCCCGAAGTGTCGCCGGAATTGCGCCAGCGAAACCGCAGCCGAACGACCAGCGGTCATCGCCCCTGTCCCTGCTAGATGATCGCCTGCTGGACCAGTTTCTCGATGCGCTTCCCGATGGCGCCGCCCAGCCTTTGCTCGCACGCTTCCTGCAGGAGACGGACCGCGAGATCGCCGCGCTTGCAGAGACCGCACCGGACGCGCCCGACCTCGCGGCGCGGGCACATCGCTGCGCAGGCTCCTGCGGCACCTTCGGGGTCGGGGCGATGCGCTCCGCGCTGCTGAAGATCGAAGCCAGCCTGAAACACGAGACCCTCCCCGCGCCTGACGACCTGCGCGCGCTGAAACCGATCTGGGCCATGAGCCGCAAGGCCCTTGTCGCGAGAGTGGAGGCACAGGGCGGCCCGCGCAGCGGGATCGGCTCCTCGAGCGACGCCCGTAGGGGAGCAGCCGAAGGCTGACACCTCCGGTCAGCCTGGCGCGCCCGAACCTCGGGCCGCCGCCAAGCCGCCAGACCAGCGCCGTTTCAACACCTTCGCCCCTCGCCTGCCCCGGCGCGCTGTGCGACAGTCGGCCAAGGACACCCACAAGGAGGCTGCGCATGGCCGATCTCGAAACCCGCATCGCACAGGGGCGCGGCGATGCTCCGGCGGACCTCGTGCTGCGCGGCGGGCGCATCCTCGACCTGATGACCGGCGATCTGCTCGAGGGCGATGTCGCCGTCTGCGGCGACACCATCGTAGGGACGCTCGACAGCTACGAGGGGAAAGAGGTCATCGACGTGAGCGGCCTGATCCTCGTGCCCGGCTTCATCGACACGCATCTGCACATCGAAAGCTCGCTGGTCACGCCGTTCGAATTCGACCGCTGCGTCACGCCGCGCGGCGTCACCACCGCGATCTGCGACCCGCACGAGATTGCCAACGTGATCGGCGCCGAGGGAATTCGCTACTTCCAGCGGGCCAGCGAACACACCGTGATGGACATCCGCGTCCAGCTGTCCTCCTGCGTGCCCTCGACCCACATGGAGACCGCGGGCGCCGAGCTTCTCGCCGAGGATCTCGCGCCGCTGATGGGGCACCCCTCCGGCATCGGGCTGGCGGAATTCATGAACTACCCCGGCGTGATCCATCGCGACCCCGAGGCAATGAAGAAGCTGCGGCTGTTCGAAGGTGGCCATGTCGACGGGCACTGCCCGCTGCTGCTGGGCCGGGATCTCAACGCCTATGTCGCCGCCGGCATCCGCACCGAGCACGAGGCCACCAGCGCCGAGGAGGCGCTCGAGAAGCTGCGCAAGGGGATGCGGGTGCTGATCCGCGAGGGCTCGGTTTCGAAGGACCTGCACGCGCTGCAGCCGGTGCTGACCGAGCGCACGGCGCCCTACATGTGCCTGTGCACCGATGACCGCAACCCGCTCGACATCGCCGAGCACGGGCATCTCGACTACATGATCCGCACGCTGATCTCGCTGGGAACGCCGCCGCTCGCCGCCTACCGTGCGGCTTCCCTGTCGGCGGCCGAGGCCTTCGGCCTGAAGGACCGCGGCATGATCGCGCCGGGCAAGCGGGCCGACATCGTGGCCGTGGACAGCCTTGAAGGGTGCCATGCGCAGCTGGTTCTGGCAGCCGGTGTGCGGGCCGATGACGCCGCCTTTGCCGCGCGCGAGACCCTCCCGCCGGTCGGGCGCGGATCGGTGCAGGCGCCGCGGATCACTGCCTCTCAGTTCCGTGCCACCGGCAACCGCGAAGAGACCGATGTCATCGGCATCCGAGAGGGCCAGATCCTCACCGATCACCTGCACGAGCGCATCGCGATCGAAGACGGGGACAAGCGCCCCGACAGCACGCGCGACCTCGTGCGCATCGCCGTGGTCGAGCGTCACGGCCGCAACGGCAACATCGCGACCGGCTTCGTGAAGGGCTTCGGACTGCAGGCGGGGGCCATTGCATCGACGGTCTGCCACGACCACCACAACATCGCCTGTGTCGGCGTCGGCTACGACGACATGGCGCTCGCGGCCAACCGGCTCGAGGCGCTCGAGGGCGGCTTCGTGGTGGCAAAGGGCGGCGAGATCCTCGCCGAGCTGGCATTGCCCGTGGCCGGGCTGATGAGCCTAGAGCCGTTCGAGACGGTGCGCGACCGGCTGGTCGATCTGCGCGCGGCGGCACGCGGTCTGGGCGTCACGCTCGAGGAACCCTTCCTGCAGCTCGCCTTCCTTGCCCTGCCGGTGATCCCGGCGCTGAAGATCACCGATCGGGGCATGGTCGACGTGACGACCTTCGAGATCATCCCCGGCTGATCGCCTCTGCCCAAAGCCGGGGCAACGGCCCGTCCCTACCGAAGATCGGGTCCGTTTCAGGCAACGCCACCGCCGCGATCACCGAGGCATCGCGGCCGGCATCGGGGCCGGCCCGGCGTGTCGTGAAGTCTTGCTGTCCCGGGGGATAGGCACCGCATATGCGGAAATCGTCGCTCTGCGAAAGGCGGCAGTGACCGGTCCCCGCCGGGAGGATCAGGCAATCGCCTGCAGCAACGTCCACGTCCTCGCCTTCCGGGCCCGGTCCACCGAGCCGCAGCCGGGCCTCGCCCGATGCCACGGTCAGCGCCTCGTGGGCGTCGGGGTGGTAGTGATGGTAGTCAAAGACGGTCCACACCCATGTTCCGCCCCATCCATTCGCTTCCATCGCGGCGCAGACGGCCTGCGGCGTTCGACCCGCAAGCACGTCCCGGTGGATCACCACGGGCAGCGTCGGGTTGTTCGGACTCTCCGCTCCGCCTTCGAAGAGGCGGGTGACAGGGGCCGGTTGCGGGCGGGAAGGTCTTGTATCGCTCATGGTGCGACACCTAGCCCGGCCGCTGGCGGCGAAAATTCCTCGCAGAGGAATTTTCCCGGCAAAAGTTTTCGCAGAAAACTTTTCGGCCCAGCCCGAAGGTGGCTCAGAGCCGATCGAGCAGCGCCTGCGTGGGCCAGCCGTCGGCCGGCAGCCCGAGCTTGGCCTGCATGTCGCGCACTGCCGCACGAGTGCCCGCACCAAGGATGCCGTCGATGCCGCCGACGTCGTAGCCCCGGTCCTGCAGCGCCTTCTGCAAGGTCATCATCTGCTCGCCCGAGAGCCCGGGATCGGGGTTTCCCGCCTCGTAGACCGGGGCCCCCTCGAGGCGCGTAGCGAAATAGGCCGCGGTCATCACGTAGACGAAGCTCTGGTTCCACTCGAAGTAGACCCGAAAGTTGGGATAGGCGATGAACGCCGGCCCCCCCTTGCCCTGCGGCAACAGGATCGACGCCGGCAGCCGCGCATCGTCGAGACGCCCTTCGCGGCCCTTCACGCCCAGCTGTTCCCATTCGCCCACGGTCATCTCGGTTTCGAGCCCGGTCAGCGACAGGTCGAGATCCTCGGGCAGAACGACCTCCTGAAGCCAGGGCTCGCCGGGCCGCCAGCCCAGCCCCGAGAGCATCTTCGCCCCTGACATGAGCGCATCCGGGGCGGACGACTTCAGCAGGACATGCCCGTCGCCATCGCCGTCAAGTCCGCTTTCGAGGATGTCCCGCGGCAGCATTTGCACCATGCCGATCTCGCCTGCCCAGGCCCCGGTCGTGCGGTCCGGATCGAAGTCCCCGTGCTCGTAGAGTTCGAGCGCGGCAAAGATCTGCGGACGGAAAATTTCGGGCCGCCGGCAATCGTGTGCCAGCGTCACCAGCGCGTCCAGCGTGTTGAAATCTCCCTGGTAGGCGCCGTAGTCGGTCTCGAATGCCCAGAACGCCAACAAGACCCCCCGGGCGATGCCGTAGTCCCGCTCGATCCGGTCGAAGACCTCGTCCCAGCGATTGGCCAGCTCCCGCCCCTTGTCGAGGCGATACTGGCTGATGAGCTTGCGCGAGAAGTCGATGAACGGCGTCTGGAAGATGCCCTGCCCGCGATCGCGTTGCAGCACCTTGCGGTCGATTTCGGCGCCCGAGAGAAACCGGTCGACCTCGGCCGGGTCATGCCCCATCGAAACGGCCTCTTCGCGGAGCCCTTCGATAAAATCCCGGAAGTCGCCACCACAGGGCACATCCTGTGCCAGCGCGGCGCCCGGCAGGGCCAGAACGGCAAGGAGAAGGGGTAAGCGCATCGGAGCCTCCGCAATGGTCGAGGGCACAGTATCAGCCCGGGAAGGTGGCGCAAGAAGCGGGATCCCGCTTATGTTTGCGTTTTGTTCACAGAGTTTACGATAGCGTTAAACATTTATTTATAACTCGATCTGACAAGGGAAGTATGCGGAAAGGACCGCGGACTGCGGAGGGTGCAGTGAACGTTCTGATTGTCGAAAGCCGTGAAGAGCTTGCGACGCTCTGGCAGCGCCATCTCGAAAGGATGGGTGCGCGGGTGCATCTCGCGGTGTCTCAGAACGCCGCGACCGCGCTCCTGCACGAGGTCGACTTCCAGATCATCGTTCTCGATCTCGTGCTCGACGACGGCAGCGCGCTGGCGGTCGCCGATTTCGCGAGCTACCGCCAGCCGGACACGCGTGTGATCTTCGTGACCAACACGTCGTTTTTCTCGGACGGGTCGATCTTCCGGCACTGCGCGAATGCCTGCGCCTACCTGCCGAGCGCGACACCGCCCGCCGATCTCGCCACGATGGTCGAGCATTACGGGCAGAGCACGCCCGGAGCCTGAGGCCGGACGCGCGCGCCGTGGTCAGGCGGCGGCGAGCCGGTCGCGGCCGTGCGGCGCCATGAGGTCGAGGTCCGGCCCCACCGGGATGATCCGCTCGGGATTGATCATGTCGTGACTGTAGTAGTAGTGCCGCTTGATGTGGTCGAAATGTACCGTGTCCGCCACGCCGGGCCACTGGTAGAGTTCGCGCGTGTAGCCCCAGATCGACGGATAGTCGACGATACGGCGCTTGTTGCACTTGAAGTGGCACTCGTAGACCTGATCGAACCGGATGAGCGTGGTGAACAGCCGCCAGTCGGCCTCGGTGATCCGGTCTCCCATCAGGTAGCGCCGGCTCGAAAGCCGCTCCTCGATCCAGTCGAGCGTCTCGAACAGCGGGCCGACGGCCTCTTCATAGGCCTTCTGCGAGGTCGCGAAGCCGGCCTTGTAGACGCCGTTGTTGACCGTGTCGTAGATCCGCTCGTTCACCGGCTCGATGGCCTCGCGCAGTTCTTCGGGCCAGTAGTCGTCATGGTTGCCGGTCACGCCGTCAAAGGCCGAGTTCAGCATCCGGATGATCTCGGCGCTCTCGTTCGACACGATGGTCTCGCGCTGCTTGTCCCAGAGCACGGGCACGGTCACGCGACCCGACATGCCCGGATCCACCTTGAGGTAGATGTCGCGCAGGAACGGCAGGTCGTAGAGATCGTCGCCCGTCGCTCCGGCAAAATCCCTGTCGAAGGTCCAGCCGTCCGAAAGCATCTCCGGGTGGACAACGCTGACGCCGATGATGTCCTCGAGCCCCTTGAGGGCGCGGAAGATCAGCGTTCGGTGCGCCCAGGGGCAGGCATAGCTGACGTAGAGATGGTAGCGGTTGGCCTCGGCCGGAAAGCCGCCCTCGCCGCTCGGTCCGGGGCTTCCGTCCGGAGTGATCCAGTTGCGAAAGCCGGTGACCCAGCGTTCGAACTTGCCGTGTTCGTTGGTGTAGTCCCAGCGGTCATGCCACTGGCCGTCGACGAGAAGGCCCATCGGTAAATCTCCCTTGCTTTGGGAGGGAATCTAGCTGCCAGGAGCCTTCGGACAATTCCGGGGCCGCGCGCAGGGTCTTCGCGCGGGCGCACATAGGGGGTCGTGCGTGGAAAACGTGATGCAGCGAGCTCAAGGTGCATCACCTCGCTGCTCTGCACGCCCCGGTGCGAAAGAGCGCCGTCGGCAGCCCGCGGGGTCGCGAGCTTCACAGCGAACCTTTCGGTTTATCGCCGCCATGTCCGCATGACCTCGACAGGTCGCGCCCGCCTCACCAGATGGCCAGCCCGGTGGGGCGGGCTGCCGATGGCGCGGCGGCGCTGCGCGCCTAGAATCCGCGCGGGTGCGCCGCTTGTAGGGTGGGTTATCAACCCACCACCCCCGAAGACTACCGCCGCATGTAGAGGCGCCAGAGCCAGATCAGCAGCATCGCGCCCAGCACCGCGCCGACGAGCCCCGCGAGGGCACCGGTGATCGCCACGACGAACCGCAGCACGAGCCCGCCGATGACCGCGCCGGCCATGCCGATTGCGACGGTCTCGACCACGCCGGTTCGCACCTGCATGAACCGCGTCGCGAGAAACCCCGCCGCCGCGCCGATGATGATGAGCCAGACAACCGACATGATCTCAGCGCTTCCCGCGCCACTGGTTTGCCGCGCCAACCGTCGCCCCGGCCGAAGAGACGATGACCCCTCCCCGAAGCGCCCCGAAGCCGATGCCGCACGCCGGGCCCATCAGCCCGCCCCCAGTACGGTGCCGCGCGGGATCGCCATGCCGCGCAGGAAGCTGTCGGCGTCCTGCGCGCCCCGCCCGGCGCGCTGCGCCCGCGTGACCTGCACTGCGCCGCTGCCGCAGGCGATGACAAAGGCATCGTCCAGCGCCTCGCCCGGCGTGCCGGTGCCCTCGACCACCCGCGCCCCGAGCAGCTTGATCCGGTCCTCTTCGCGCATCGTCCAGGCGCCCGGGAAAGGCGCCAGCCCACGGATCTGGCGCGAGACCTCCTCCGCGGGCCGCGACCAGTCCACCGCTGCTTCGGCCTTGTCGATCTTGCTGGCGTAGGTCACGCCCTCCTCGGGCTGCGGCTCCGGCGAGAGCGTGTCGAGCCGCGCCAGCGCCTCGACGATCAGCCGCGCGCCCATGGCGCTCAGCCGGTCGTGCAGCGCGCCGGTGGTCTCGTCCCGACCGATCTCGGTGGCCTCGCGAAGCAGCACCGGGCCGGTGTCGAGCCCCGCCTCCATCTGCATGATGCAGATGCCGGTCTCGGCATCGCCGGCCATGATCGCCCGGTGGATGGGGGCTGCCCCCCGCCAGCGCGGCAGCAGCGAGGCGTGGATGTTCAGGCAGCCGTGGGACGGCGCGTCCAGCACCGGCTGCGGCAGGATCAGCCCGTAGGCGACCACGACGGCCACGTCGGCGTTCAGCGCGGCGAAGCGCGCCTGCTCGTCGTCCGACTTCAGGCTCTTCGGGGGCCGCACCTCGAGCCCCAGCGCCTCGGCGCGGGCGTGCACCGGCGTCGGACGGTCCTTCTTGCCGCGCCCGGCGGGGCGCGGCGGCTGGCAGTAGACGGCGGCGATCTCGTGCCCGGCCTCGACCAGCGCGTCGAGCACCGGCACCGAGAAATCGGGCGTTCCCATGAAGATCACACGCATCGGCCGGCTCCCTCGTTGTCGATCTTGGCGATTGCTGCCCCCGAGATAGGGCGTCGGGGCGCAAATCGCCAGAGCGCGGGTGGCCTCAGCGCTCCTTCACGTAGGGCTCGCCGCCGGCGCGCGGCGGGATCGCCTTGCCGACGAAGCCCGCGAGGATGACCACGGTCAGGATGTAGGGCAGCGCGTCCATCACCTGCACCGGGATGGTGATCCCGCCGAGGTCGATGTTCTGGAAACGCAGCGCCACCGCCTGCAGCAGGCCGAAGAGCAGGCAGGCGAAGAGCGCATACCACGGCCGCCACTTGGCGAAGATCAGCGCCGCCAGCGCGATGTAGCCGCGCCCCGCCGTCATCTCGCGCACGAAGCCTGCCTGCAGGCCGGTGGCGAGATAGGCCCCCGCGAGCCCGCAGAGCACGCCGCAGATCACGATGGCCGCGTAGCGCAGCCCGACGACCGAGACGCCGGCGGTGTCGACCGCCTCGGGCGCCTCGCCGACCGCGCGCAGGCGCAGGCCGAAACGGGTGCGGAACAGCACGAACCACGTCAGCGGCACCATCAGGAAGGCGACGTAGACCAGCGCCGAATGACCCGAGATCAGCTCGGCATAGATCGGCCCGAGCACCGGCACGCCCGAGAGCGCCTCGGCGAAGGGAAGCGTGATCGGCTCGAAGCGTCCGCCGCCGATCAGCGAGGGCGTACGCCCGCCCTGCCCGAACCAGTCCTGCGCGATGAGCACCGTGAGGCCGGAGGCAAGGAAGTTGATCGCCACCCCCGAGATCAGCTGGTTGCCCCGGAAGGTGATCGAGGCCAGCCCGTGGATGCCGCTCATGAAGGTCGCGGCGACGATCCCGGCCAGCAGGCCCAGCCAGACAGACCCGGTCACCGCCGCAATGGCGGCGGAGGCGAAGGCTGCGGCGAGCATCTTGCCCTCGAGCCCGATGTCGATGACCCCGGAGCGTTCCGAGAACAGGCCCGCGAGACAGGCCAGCAGCAGCGGCGTGGCAAGGCGCACGGTGGAGTCGAGCACCTGCAGAAGCGTTGCGAAATCCATCAGCCGTTCCTCCGCCGGGTCGCCATGAAGATCCGCTCGAGCGGCATCCGCACCATGTTGTCGAGCGCCCCGGTGAACAGGATCACCAGCGCCTGGATCACGGTGATGAGCTCACGCGGGATGTTGGTCCAGAGCGCCAGTTCGGCCCCGCCCTGGTAGAGGAAGCCGAAGAGCAGCGCGGCGAGGAATATCCCCACCGGGTGCGACCGCCCCATGAGCGCCACGGCGATGCCGATGAAGCCCGCGCCCTCGGTGGCGTTCATCACCAGCCGTTCGGCCTCGCCCATGGTGGTGTTGAGGGCCATCATGCCGGCCAGCCCGCCGGATATGAGCATCGCGACGACCGTGATGCGCACCGGCGAGATGCCGGCGTATTTCGCGGCGCTCTCGGAATGGCCGAAGGCGCGGATCTCGTAGCCGAGCTTGGTGCGCCACATCAAGAACCAGAAGGCGATGCAGGCAAGGATCGCGAGAAAGAAGGTCACGTTCGCCGGCGAGCCCCGGAACAGCGGGTTGTCGGCGGTGGCGAACAGGTCCTGGAAGGTCGGCAGATGCGTCGCCTCGGGGAACGGCGCGGTGGCCGGGTCCATGGCGCCCGCCGGGCGCAGCAGGTTGACCAGCACGTAGTTCAGCACCGCGGCGGCGATGAAGTTGAACATGATCGTGGTGATCACGATGTGGCTGCCGCGCTTGGCCTGCAGGTAAGCCGGGATCAGCGCCCAGAGCGCACCGAAGGCCGCCGCCGCCACGGTCGCCACCAGCAGCGCGACGGTCCAGTGCGGGAACGGGATGAACAGGCAGACCAGCGCCACGCCGAGCCCGCCGATCATCGCCTGCCCCTCGCCACCGATGTTGAACATCTTGGCATGGAAGGCGATGGCGACGCAGAGCCCGGTGAAGATGAAGTTCGTGGTGTAGTAGAGCGTGTAGCCCCACCCGGCGCTGCGCATCAGCGCGCCCTGAACCATCAGCTCCAGCGCGTCGATCGGGTTCTCGCCGATCGCGAGGATCACCAGCGCCGACAGCACTGCCGCCAGCAGGATCGAGATCAGGGGAACCAGGACCGCGTCGGCCCATGCGGGCATCTTATCCATGTCCGGCCTCTTGTTTGTCTTTCGCGCCCGGGCGGCGCGGGTGCGTGGAGCGGGCGGGCATCGCGCAGCGTGCCGCGCGGGTGCCACGCCGCTTGCTGCGGTCAGTCATGCTGCTCGGCCTCCCGCGCCTCTTTGTCCTCGAGCGAGGCGTCGATCGCCTGGATCGGGTCGCCGCCCGGCATCTCGGTGACGCCCGCCATCAGCAGGCCCAGCTCGGTCTGGTCGGTCTCGTCGGGCAGGCGTTCGCCCATGATCTGGCCGTCGAACATCACCGCAATGCGGTCGGACAGCGAGAAGATCTCGTCAAGTTCGACCGACACCAGCAGGATCGCCTTGCCCTGGTCGCGCAGGCGCACGATCTCCTGGTGGATGAACTCGATGGCGCCGATGTCGACGCCGCGTGTCGGCTGGCCGACAAGCAGGATGTCGGGGTCGCGTTCGATCTCGCGGGCCAGCACGATCTTCTGCTGGTTGCCGCCCGAGAAGTTCTTTGCGGCAAGATCCGGGTTCGGCGGCCGCACGTCGTAGCGGGTCATCTTGTCCTGCGCCTCGGCTCGGATCATCGCGTTGTTCATCAGCGGTCCCGACTGGTAGCGCGGGTCGCGGTGGTATCCGAAGACGGTGTTTTCCCACGCGGTGTAGGGCATGATGAGCCCCTCGGTCTGCCGGTCCTCGGGCACATGGGCGATGCCACGGGCGCGGCGCGACTGCCCGTCGGCCTGCCCGCCCGCGAGCGGCAGTTCCGAGCCGTTCACCCGCACCGTCCCGGTGGCGTCGGCATAGCCGCCCAGCACCTCGAGCAGTTCCGACTGGCCATTACCGGCCACGCCGGCGACGCCGAGGATCTCGCCGGCGCGCACCTCGAGAGAGATGCCCTTGAGCCGCTCGACCCCGTGGCTGTCGGTGTGGCGCAGGTTCTCGACCTGCAGCACCGGCGCGCCGGGCTGCGCGGGCACCTTGTCGACCCGCAGCAGCACCTTGCGGCCCACCATCAGCTCGGCCAGCTGCTCGGGGCTGGTCTCGGCGGTTTTCACGGTCGCCGTCATCTCGCCCCGGCGCATGACCGAGACGGTGTCGGTGATCTCCATGATCTCGCGCAGCTTGTGGGTGATGAGGATGATGGTCTTCCCCTCCGACCGCAGGTTGTCGAGAATGCGGAAGAGGTGGTCGGCCTCGGCCGGCGTCAGCACGCCGGTGGGCTCGTCCAGAATGAGGATGTCGGCCTCGCGGTAGAGCGCCTTGAGGATCTCGACGCGCTGCTGGTGGCCGACGGAAAGGTTCTCGATCAGCTGCTCGGGATCGACCGAGAGCTCGTATTCCTCGGACAGCTGCTTCAGCACGCCGCGGGCGCGGGCGAGCGACGGGCGCAGCATCGGGCCGTCCTCGGCGCCGAGGATGACGTTCTCGAGCACGGTGAAATTCTGCACCAGCTTGAAGTGCTGGAAGACCATGCCGATGCCGGCGGAGATCGCGGCCTGGCTGTCCGGGATCTCGGTCTTCTTGCCGTTGATCCAGACCTCGCCGGCGTCTGCCTTGTAGAAACCGTAAAGGATCGACATCAGCGTCGACTTGCCGGCGCCGTTCTCGCCGATGATGCCGTGGATCGTGCCCGGCATCACGCGGATCGAGATGTCCTTGTTCGCCTGCACGGGGCCGAAGGCCTTGGAGATGCCCTTCAGCTCGATGGCGGGAGTGTCGGTCATGGCGTGATGGGCTCCTGAGAAACAGGGCAGAGGCCGCGCGCCACGCGGCCTCTCGTGTGTCTTGCGGGGCGGCGCATGGCCACCCCGTCGGTCATGATTCAGAAGTTCAGCGCCGGGCAGCTGTCGTCCGACGAGTAGTCGTGGACTTCGATCTCGCCCGAGACGATCTGGGCCTTCGCCTCTTCGACGGCGACCTTCATCTCTTCGGACACGAGATCCTGGTTGTTCTCGTCGAGCGCGTAGCCGACGCCGTTCTCGGCAAGGCCCAGCACCATCACGCCGGTCTCCAGGTCCGCGCCCTGGGTCATCGCGTCCTGCACCGCCACGTCGACGCGCTTGAGCATCGAGGTCAGCACCTGGCCCGGGTGGACGTAGTTCTGGTTGCTGTCCACGCCGATCGACAGGATGCCCTCGTCGGCGGCGGTCTGCAGCACGCCAAGCCCGGTGCCGCCGGCAGCGGCGAAGATCACGTCGGCACCCTGGCTGATCTGTGCCTTGGCAAGCTCGGAGCCCTTCACCGGGTCGTTCCACGCGGCCGGGGTGGTGCCGGTCATGTTCGAGATCACCTCGATGTCGTCCGACACCGACTTGGCGCCCTGCGCGTAGCCGCAGGCGAACTTGCGGATCAGCGGGATGTCCATGCCGCCGACGAAGCCCACGGTGTTCGACTCCGACGCCATCGCGGCCATCATGCCCACGAGATACGAGCCCTCGTGCTCGGAGAACAGGATCGACAGCACGTTCGGGTGCTCTTCGGGGTTCACGAAGCCGTCGATGGTGACGAACTTGGTGTCCGGGTAGTCCGCCGCAACCGACGCGATGGGAGCGGACATCGAGAAGCCGGTGGTCACGACCGGGTTGAAGCCGGCCTCGGCGAAGCGGCGCAGGGCCTGCTCACGCTGGGCTTCGGACTGAAGCTCGATGTCGCGGTAGGACCCGCCGGTTTCCTCGGCCCAGGCCTCGGCGCCGTTGAACGCGGCCTCGTTGAACGACTTGTCGAACTTCCCGCCAAGGTCGTAGATCAGCGCCGGATCGGCCAGCGCGGCGCCAGCGGTCAGCGCGAGCGAGGCTGCAGCGCCGAGAAATTTGGTCATGAGGGTCATGTATTGCTCCCGGGTGGTGATGGCGGCGGGATCATGCGCGCCGCTCTTGTGCCTGATCAATGCAGATCGCGTCGATCAAAGCCATGCGGGGGGAAAGGGTCAACCGGTTTTTGCAAAGGCTGACGCACCGTTTCAGCCCGTCCGGGCATGACCAAAGGTCAGCGCCTTTGCCATGAGCAGCGCATCGTCGCGCCCGCCCTCCGGGGTCCGGTAGTAACCCCTGCGCCGTCCGGTCTCGGTGTAGCCGCAGGCGGAATAAAAGCCCCGCGCGGGCAGGTTCGCCGCCGCCACCTCGAGGAACACCGTCACGGCGCCGCGCGCCGCCGCCTGCCGCTCGAAGGCGGCGAGCACCGCCCTGCCCTGCCCCCGCCGCTGACGGTCGGGATCGGTGGCAAGCGCGAGGATCTCGGCCTCGTCGACGATCACCCGGCCCAGCACGAAGGCCCCGTCCCCCGGCGTCAGCAGCGCGGTGGGATGCGACAGGGTCGCCGCGAAGTCCGCCTCGGACCACGGCTGCATGTGGCGGTAGGCCCGCGCCGAGAGCGCGGCGAGTTCCGAGGGGGTCACGGCAATAGCGCCGGCGGCGCATCGCGCGCGGGGGCGGCATCGGCGGGACGGATGTAGAGCGGCGCGGGGCGGGCCCCGGCGTCGCGGCCTGCCGCGATCCGCGCGATGCGGCGGGCGATCTCTTCGGGCGGGGGCGGCAGGCAGAGCCCGCTTTCCGGCGCCGGCGCCAGCGCGGGCTCGGCGCCCCGGGCCTTCATGTAGGCCTGCCCGCGCGGCGCGGGCACCGCCGCCATGCCATCGGGGGCTTCGAGATGGATGACGTCGAAGGTGTCGACCCCGATGGCCGGCACGTCGAGCGCCAGTGCCAGCCCGCGCGCGGCAGAGACCGAGATGCGGATGCCGGTGAAGTTGCCGGGGCCGATGCCAACCCCGATGCGGCCGATGTCGGCCCAGCCAAGTGCCGCATCGGCAAGCAGTTCTTCGAGCAGCGGCATCAGGCGCTCGGCCTGTCCGCGCCCCATCTCCTCGGCCCGCGCGGCAAGCACCCGCCCGTCCCGCAGCAAAGCGGCCGCGCAATGCGCGGCCGACGTGTCAAAGGCCAGAACGGTCGTGTGCCGGGTCATGGACGATCAGACGGCGACGGGCCGCACCTCGGTGACCTCGGGGATGTAGTGGCGCAGCAGGTTCTCGATGCCCATCTTCAGGGTAAGCGTCGAGGACGGGCAGCCCGCGCAGGCGCCCTGCATGTGCAGGTAGACGACGCCGCGCTCGAAGCCGTGGAAGGTGATGTCG
>MDTG01072801.1_pt1 | contig 75675 bp, 73 predicted proteins | sample 811421 | NCBI WGS metagenome assembly MDTG01 (sample SAMN05326645, study PRJNA326480) | marine metagenome | isolation source: seawater | place: Pacific Ocean: South East | collected 2011
AGTCCATATCATCGATATGTTTCCACAACGCTTTGACAACTTGTGGTCTAGATCGGGCTTTGCTTCCGATGATGTCAGCAAGTGGGCCAGTTGGTTTAATCTTAATTTTGTTGAGGTGACTAGTTTTTCTAGGCATGTTACCTACTCCTTCTTTCGCTACTTAAAAGATGCCACCGATAGCCGAGGTCTCATCAACAGGAGTCAATGCAATAATTCTATCAGACAATTGCGCCCTAATAGCATCCAAGTAAGCCCTTTGTGATGTAGTAATGCGTGGGGAGTCCATAGCACTAGTTATTTGGCTCTTTACTACCTTTAGAGTCCTTAGAGGTGCGCCAGGGGCTAGAGTGGGCGTAGAGGTCATACTATTGGCGTTTTCGATAATCATAACACCGTCTGTTTCGCTAATTTGCCTAACCATGTTCAAGAAAACCTCTTCGCTCATCTTAGATGACATCGAGGGAACTTGTGTGAAGTCATCTTCAAATGGACTTCTATTATCAGATGCGAACTTAACAGGGTATGGATTGTATGAATATTCATTATATCTAGGACTCATATCTTGTATATAGTTACTAGGGGCACTAGGGGAATACTCATATGGTAGAGTTAAAAATCCTAAAGCACCTAATCCCGCCTCTTTCATTCTATACATAGAGTAAAGTCCGACGCCCAAGATTCCTGCTAGCACTAACTTCTTTTGTTCTTTCTTCATTTTATCACCTTAACTAAATACAGCAAATGCAGCACTTTTGTTCCCTGTTGCTGCGGGAGGGGTAAATGTTACTCTATTCAAGTATAGAATGGCTCCTGCGCCTGCCAAAAGCATTAGCGGGCTAACAATCAAAGCAGTTTTGCTTTCTCTCATTAGCCTACCATCTACAAAGTGATCTTCTAACTTCTTCATGTAGACACTATCGAACTTTGAATTTATTGTATTAGAATGTCTTTCTTCTCTAGCGACATAATCTTTAGCCATTTTAAGTTGCACTTGCAACTCCTTTCTTCCACTAGCAACTGCTTGAGGCGTGATATCTTTATTTCTTAAGGAAGGGACTAGATTCATCATAATATTAACTGCCTCAGAATAAGATGTATCTATCTCTGATGCTCTACCATCCCGAATCAATTTCTCTCCTGCATTAAAATCAAGCACCGCTGCATCGTAGTCTTTTAGCATTCGAACTTGTAATGCTTCTCCTGCTCTAGCACTTTTTAGAGAATCTCTAGCCTCAAGAACTTCTTTTGTATAATACTGGTTGGCTTTATCGTAGTTATCCTTCATTTTACCGAAATCCGGGTATGGTTTAGAGAAAGTTCTATTGTAAAAGTCGTTAATCGGGTTAGTAACGGGTGCAACTACCTGTCCTGTAGTAAGTTTAACCTTTAGATTTTTACCGCGACTCGCTGTTGTTGCTCCTAGGCCAGGAGAGCCTCTCTTTGCTTGAAGGTTCGCTCTACGAGCATACCCTGCACCGATAGAGTAGGCAAAGTTACTCTTAGGTCCAGAAGTTCCGAAATAACTCATATTATCACTACTTTCCTCTAACGAACTTGTAGCCTGCATATATTGCACCTAGATGGACAAGTGCCTTTCCTCCAGTGGAAAGTATGCCTTTGAAGCCATCCGAAGCCAAGTATTGATTCCAATAGCCGTGATTCCAGCCAATGACGGGGTGAACATATGCTAGAGTTGCTAGTGTTCCTATTCTTTTGCCAGGGAGTCCTCTATTGTAAAGCATACTTCCTGCGAGAACTGCTAGTGCCCCTGTCTTAATGCCTGCGATAATTTTAGGACTTTCTGGACCAGCGACACCGAACAACTTAGATTGGTCATCAGCATAAAGAGGGTTGAGGGGTGTTTGGAACTTGCCCGTGCTACTAATAGTATATCCCATGTTTCGAGGGTTCGCTCTTGGGCGGTTAGTAAAGGTAGGCTCTGGCCCTGATGCCATAGCAGATGCGGCGACATTAGCAGTTACACCCCCGCCTCTAGGTCTTTCGGTAAATGGATTGTCATCCATCATAGGCGCATCACCAAGGCCATCACTAGGAGGACTTCGACTCATCCATCCAGAAAGGTCGAAAGTTTCGTCCTCGTCCTCGTCATGTTCACCAATCATTCCGAACATCATCGCTGGGTCCATAATTAAGCCTCCTTGAATTGTCTATATAGTATAAGTCCGACGCCAGAGAATAGAGTTAGACTTTGTAAAACAGGTATGGGTCTATCAATAATCTTCTTAAGTTGCTTTGCCACAGGTTTAGCCCCAGGGAATCCTAGACCAACATAGACCATTCCAAGGGCAACTGCAAGAGTTGTATCGAATTGTCCTGCCCCTAAGAAGCCGAGAGATTCTCCATGCACCTTTGCCATGTGTGCGCCCATATGCTTTCTTCCCATAACGGGGTTTTCAAACTCTCTTGGATTAACATATTGGCCTAGTTCATTACCTGCAAAATAGGTAGGCATAGACCCGTTTGGCACCGATCCAAAACTTCTAGCAATTACATGTTGCTGATTACGAGTCGCTACCATCTTTACACCCCATGAGTTTCTTTTCTTTAAGCATTCTTATTGCAAACCGCGTTGTTTAGTATTCATATATCCTACAAGTAGTAGCGTAGGAACACCAACCACTAGCCCCGTAACAAGTGCATCCGAGAAAAAGTCATTACCTCCGATAGCACTAATGGCGGTATTTACTGGTTCAGGAGGTATGGTGGTCATTGTAGAGAATACTCCATCGGTTTGACTACCATCTCTTGACTTACTAGTAACACCTTTTGTGAACTTTAATTCTCTACTAATGTAGAGTGTCTTCCATGATGCGCTACCTTTACCTGCATCGTAATATCGGAATAGTTGCGTATCTACGGTCTTATTATCTCCCGTCATTCCAAATGTCTTCTTATTATTGAAAGGATATCCATTACCGTAATCTACTTGGAAATTAGGCTTTGCGGATTTGCTAACAGAGAAGGTATATGCCACCTTCATGTTTGGCATCTCAAAGTAAGGAAGTTCTGCGGGGGCGACTTTTCCTGTTTGTTTCATAGCATCAATAAACTTACCATGCATGACTTGAGCATCCATTCCATCATTAATTGGTGCTTTGAAAACTAACTCTCCTGGACTTCTAGGCCAATTAGCGGCCTCAAACATTTTCTTTACACGCATTCTACATTGTAGGGTAGAACTCATACCTAGATTCTCTAGTGAATCTCCTAATAGAAGTTTCTCATATCCTATTGTATATAGATAAGGGCTTGATACTGCTGCCTTTAGGAGTTGCATATCGCTATTGATTAGATTCAACTCTTTCAAGAAAGCCTTTTGCGTCATGTTAGACTCTAACGCAAATTTTTTGTTCTCTGCTTTGGTTCCTTTAAGTCGTGTGTTCACTATCCGAATCAACGCATTATCTTTTGTCACCACGCAAAGTTTCTCTAATGCCCTCTCGGTTCCCGCAGGTAGTAGATAAAACTCTGACACAGAAATAGGGAAAGCATTCTTCATTACTGCGGGGCTTCCTCCAAACAAAAGATGTTTTATTGAATTGGGAGGGTTGCCGGCAACAAGGGCTTGTCTTCGTTTGGCGATGTCGTCTGACTGAAAGTTCAATAGTTCTTGTTGTGCAAAAGTCCTTTTGCCACCATTGGCTTTGTTCGATGAGTTAAACGCACTATACCATTTTGCATTCGCAGCAAGATCCAAGTCGGGCCAGTTCCATGTTGTTCTGATGATATTTACGAAGGTTCTCTCGCCCTTTTTACCTGTTAGCCCCCATCTTTCGGCACTACTCTTTAGTCCCGAACTACCTTCATTGACTCTAATGGACTTGTTTAACTTAGGATTTGCACTAGGCTTTAGTTCTAACACAAAAGGATACATCTTTCTAACTGCCGCTAACGCATTAGATGGTTCATCGGCATATATTCCTGCAATCATTCCGTTATTGAATGGTGCGCCAGTAATAGGATTAACCTCTACAAGCCTAACCTCGGTTACTTTTTCTGCAACTCTTGAGGCATGTAGTCTATATCTCGCAGTGTTTGCCCAATAACCTTGCGGAGTTGGGTTGTCTCTAATCGACTTGATATGATAGATTAGAAACGGGGTTAAAGCATAACCACTAGGATGTATGAAATCATTTGCCCTTTTGTCAAACTTATAGTTGAATCTCCTTTTCAATTCGGTCTCTAAGGTGACCGCAGGCTTTAGTTTGAAGAATTTGGTAAGATCATCACCAACAGACTTTTTAGATTTGTTCCACATCTGGGCATTATTTGTGACCACATTTAGACTTGGAAACTGATTGGAATCAATTAAGGTGCTTATTTGGGCAGGAATAGGTGGTGCTTTCATCCCTAACATAGAATTAACGCCTAAATCAAATAGTTCTAACTTCTTACTCTCTAAGGTATTTCTATTCTTAACATACTTGTTAGTATATGTTAGCATGATGATAAACTGGTCTCCCTTGTATGTTAGAGGGGCAGGCTCTTTGTAACTGCCCATTTCTTGACCTAGTTGTCTAAGTTGTGTTGTAGTTAATGGTAAAGGATTACCTTCAGGAGAGGTGAAATGCTGTTTAATTATGGCCGTAAAAGGGTCGGGACCATATCTAGACAGAAAATACATAGATTCGGGAACGGCCATCCTGTCAAACTCGCTTTTACATTCGGCGATAGAAAGTTCCAAGTCGAAGATAATCTTCGACAAGTCAATCATTCTTGTCGTTTCTGCAGTTCTTACGATGGGTGGGTATTGGCTAATTTCCATTCCTGCTGGTGGAATCGACTCAACCATAACTACCTACCCCCTTATTGCTGGGGAGGATAGCCGTTATACATAGGTGCTTGGGTCTGTGCTGGAGGAAGTCCTAGACTACCTCTAATTAGGCTTGAACCGAAGTTACCTAGGGCCGATCCAAATCCAGGTCTTTGTGGTGGCATTTGACCTGCCATCATTTGTTGCTGCATCATTTGTTGCTGTTGCCATTGTTGCTGTTGCATTTGACCCATCATCTGTTGTTGCTGATGACCATTCATCATGTGCATGGCTTGATTGTCTGCTTGGTGCATCTTTTGTTGCATATCTTGGATAGGTGCAACTTTAGCGATTTGTGCGTCGATATTCTCATCTGTAATAGTAGAATATCCAGAGGATGCGGCTTTCTCTGGATTAACCGTTGTTGGTAGAACTCCAGAAGCGAACCATGCATATAGTTCCTTTCTAATGATTAATCCGATAAGTGCCGATAGTTCTTTCAAGAAGTCGGGATATTCCAAAAAGAATAAACTAACTTCGTTTGGTTGCACCGCCATAAGATGGTAAAGCAACTGAACTTGATCTTCATTTCTCAATCCGCTAGTCATTTGATCGACTTGCGCTCTAGCCATGTCCGTGAGTCCCGATTGGTTTGCAGCATTTGCAAACAAAGACATTTGTTCTTGGCTAATTCCACCACCAACTCCTGGCGGCGTTAGGCTATTGTTATCAGAGTTTCCCCACAACGGCATATTTATCCCCACATTATACTTTCTTTTAACGACTTTGCATCTACTGTCGGCTCATTTCCTCCACAACTTTGTGGTATTTAGCCATATCCATCGTCGATGAGAGCGTGTTATCACTAGGCATTGTGGCTTGCAATACACGGTTGTCAAAGACTAACATAGTTATATCATTGTCACCAGTGATAGGATTTCTATAGTGAACAACAGGAATGCCGTCTTTTCTCGCTTCCATAAACACCGGAGTCCACTTTACAATAAGTGGATGTTCTTCTTTCTTCGGACTTTTCTTTACAGGGACTAATGCTACACCCTTCTTTGCTAACTTTTGGAAGAAGTTAGGATCTGCTTCTGCCTCCTCTTGCTCTAGCCATTCGTTTAGTTTATGGAAAAGCATCATGTGTTGTGGGCAGTATGTAGACTCTAGTTGCTTTCCTTGCCCTGGAACCACTCCTGTCCACACTCTAAATCGCTGGACTTGCATGGTATGGGGGTCTCGGAAGTATTGATTAAACAAATCCCCATAGTCTTGATTCATACAATTAGTGCCATCAACACAGCATTGATGCGGTCTAGTGTAGGCATACTTACCTCTAAACCAATACCTACGGGGCGAGAAGAAACTTCTTTTTGTTGGCTTTAGGGCCTTCAATGCTCTTTTGATGTTCTGTCGCCTTTGCTTTTTAGGGTCGGGGTGCGTGCTAAGTTCAAAATCGACTTGTGCTACGACCTCATCATAACTTCCCTCTTGGTATTTCGGCATCTGCTGCATCATGTTTAGTAATCTCTCATCTTGAAAACTCATATCTTCAACCCCTGTAAAACGGCGTTTTCTACATTCCAGCCGTATCTCGCACTAATAGCGTCCATATATACGGGGATATGAACTTCGTGGAGGGAATATAAATCCTCTCTAAACACATCAAATATAGGGTGTCTAGCGATAAAGCCCTTTTTCCACATCTCATATCCTTCGTCATCAAGCCATTCATCTGCTTTGTTTGCGAGTAGTATAATGCGCTTAGGAGAGTATTTTCTTGCCCTAAGCCGTTGCCTAAGCGACAACCCCTTTGGAATCGTCTTAGATGATAATGATCTTACTAGATATCCTACTGCTGTTTGATTCGCTAGGTTATCTCTATCTTGTAGATGTCTATGATCTACTACTATAACAACTGTCGAGACTCTTCTCTTAATCATGTCTCGTAGCCACATAGAGTGATATTCGATATGTCCGCCTATATCGGAGGAAACGATTATTCTCTCTAGCCCTTCGGATTTGATGTGCTTCCTTGTTGGTTGCGGCAGTCTTTTGACTTTAGAAAGAAAATGGGTCTTGTCGTGGTGCGTTCTATCTAGCAATCCTAATTCTCTAACCTCTCCTTTGGTCGTGAATTGCTTGTCTAAAGTCGTTTTGCCAGACTCCGTAGCACCATAAACACCTATTTGGTGAGGTATGAAGTTCTTGCCCCGGGCCAAAACTTGCCATATACCGTGAGCAAAAACAATTTCATAGGCCATCTAATCACCCAAATAGCCATCCAATAATACCACTATGTTCCGTGGTTTTGATGATAAGGTAATCAATACCTGCAGTCGCTATGCCCGTGCATATGCTAGCACCGATTCCGTAGCACCAAGCCTTGAATTTGTAGTATCTAAACTCCCATGTATTACCGATATGTAGCGTCTTTAACATAGACTCTTGCTGATCGTCTTGAATGGTTTTGAAAATCGCACCCATAATCTCACCCTTGGTGTTGCCAGCATTTATCCCCTTTAGTAATTCTTCTACAGTTGCCCCCAACTTTGGTTAAGGCCCCACAAGTCATTCGCTTGATGGGTCTAGGTCTAGTTTCTCCGCTTCTGCCTTGATGCTCATGGTCTTTACTGGTGGCTGGGATACGGTCAGTTTTGGGCCTAGCGAAACTGGCCCCACTCGAAAACGGTCGATACCTAGTTGCCTAGCAAGTGCTTCTAGGTCTATTTGTTGTTGTTGTTGTTGTGGACTGAATTGTTGCGCGGTCTGTTGCAGTTGCGCTAGTTGCTGCTTAAGCAAAGCCATTTCATTATTGTCGATGTGTCCATCACTAAGAGCGATATCCATAGAATTACTATATTGTTGCATTTGGCTTTCTAGAAGCATCTCCATTTGCTTCTTTTGAATACCAAACTTCACTTGAGCCATACGATTTCGTTGGCGGTTCTTCATACGCTTTAGTTCTCTACGATGCTTACTAGAATCTTCAAACATGGTTCTCCACATGAAGTAAAGGGTTGATTGGAAAGTAAATCCTAGCATACCATAAAACAAGGCGGCTTGATAAGCCTCCGAGAACTGACTAAACTCCCAGGTTTCGTAAAGCATGATGGCTAGCCCTAAGAAAATAGATTGAACGGCGAATGTGCTTAGAAGTCTAACTTCTTGTTCTTTTTGGATTTCTCCTAATTCTTCTCTCGACACACTATCTTTTTGTGTCATTCCATCATTACCGTAGTAAAGATCGACTAGTGGGCTTCTTGGTGGTTCTATTGGCATTACATCAACTCCTCTTTATTTACAATGTAGAGCCTATCTCCTTTGCTATTGCTAAAGATAGCAACTCCTTCTTCATCCTCTACTACTAACATAAAGTTAAGTCCCGTCTTTTCGAGGGCTAGCAAGGCTTCTTGCACTATTTGTTCAGTATTGGAATCCATCTTCTCCAATCTCCGCTAGTTTCTTTGCAGTAATGATGTTATCGATTCGCAAAATCATCGCTGCAGTTTCCGCAGCAGATTGAATCGCTTGCGAAACAACCGTAAATGGTTCAATAACTCCCTCATCTACCATGTTGATTGTTCCACCTTCATAGACATTAACTCCTGCGTAGTTATCGTCTGCTGAATGTGCTTGCCTTAGTTCGATAAGTGTGTCTAGTGGGTCTAGACCAGAGTTTTCTGCAAGTGTTGCAGGAATGATTTCTAGGGCTTCTGCAAATGCTTCGACCGCCATTTGGCTACGACCACCGACTGTTGCTGCAAATGCCTTTAGTTTCCTAGATAGATACATGTAACTACTTCCTCCACCTGCTAGAGTCTTTTCACTAGTATATGCTAGAGATACTACTCCTACTGCGTCATCGAATGCTCTTGCGATTTCATCGACTACATGCTTTGTTGGCGCACGCAGAAGCACCGACACCGCCGTTGTGTTCGGGGTTCCTGTAATTTTAATCAATGGTTCATCTCCAACTAGGATTTCTTCAAAGAGTCCACAAGATCCTAAGTCGGATGCGGCAATATCATCGATCGCCGATACGATTCGTGCCCCTGTAGATTTAGCGACCGCTTCCATGTCAGACTTTGCGACTCTTCTTGCAGCATAGATGCCATTCTTTGCTAGATACTCTACAGCGAGTTTGTCGATATCTCTTAGACAAAGAACAACATTGGCACCCGAAGAGATAATCTTCTCTGCAAGTGCTTGGAGTTGGGCCTTTCTCTTTGCGATAAACTCTTCTACCGCATCGTTGTTATTTACTTGGACTTGCACTTGTTGGGCAAAGTCGGGGAGTGTAATGTCAATATCGATCAAAGCGATTTTAGCATCTTCAATGACTTCGGGCATAGAGTGGTGCATCATGGACTTGTCCACAAGAAGCCCTGCGATAGCCGTAGAGTCGGAAACCTTGGCCCCTGCTCTCTTGATTACGGAAATGTCGCTTAGTTTAGCGGCTTGTGCCACCTCGACGCAAATATCCGACAAAACATCTTTATCTGATTCTGCGGACTTGCCCGTCATAGCGGTCTTGGCAACGGTTAGCAAATCTTCTTTTACGATAATCTCTTCAAGTGCTTTTTCTGCTTCGGAAGAGGCGAGTTTGAATCCTTTTACAATCATCGTGGGGTGAATTTTCTTCGCAAGGAGGGCTTCTGCTTGTTTCATCAACTCTCCTGTTAGGATGATTGATGAAGTTGTCCCATCGTAGCAGTTCTCTTCTTGTGTTCTAGCAACCTCGATAATCATCTTGGCAGTTGGGTGAGTTACATTCATGGTTCTAAGAATTGTGGCCCCATCGTTTGTAACTACTGTGTCTCCCGCTTGATCTACCAACATTTTGTCCATTCCCATCGGGCCAAGAGTGCTTCTAACAAAGTTAGCAATCTCTTTTGCCGCGAAGATATTGACTTGTTGGGCGGTTGCTTGTTGCTTCTGGCTTGCGTCTGTGACGGCTTCTGTCATGGCGGATACTTCTTCCTTGAGACTATAAAGATTAATGGCCCCCCTGCCAGGATTTGAACCTGGGTTATTGGTTCCGCAAACCAAAGTGATATCCAAACTACACTACAAGGGGTAAAATCCCCTATATCATTGGCATTAAGAATTTATGGCTACTAATATCATATTGCTATACCGACTAAAGTAAATCTAGTATCATCTGTGGCTATATCACTACCATCATCAACACTACAGACTACTCTAATTACGGTCTCGTTAGGTGGATCTGCTGCAACCCCACTAAATGTAGCAGTATCGTTCCGGTCAGCCGAAGCACCGGTGCTTACGACAGCCGCAGAACCGGAGGGATCAAGTAATATGGTAAAAGTCCAACTAAAACTGTAACTACCTGTGCCTCCAGTAGCCACTGCGGTCATATCAAAGTCCCCCGCAGCAGTTGTAAATGCCCCGCCTCCTTCAACTTCTCCTATAACAAAATCTGTGAATGCTGCAGTTCCATCTGTAACTATACTAAGCCTAAGTGGGTCCAGAACCGTTCCCGCACCTTGTTGAGCGCAACCCACTATTACTGGTAACATAGTATCATCCTACTACAAACCACTTTGAAGTTGTGACAGCGACACAAGTTACGGCTTTTGCATTATTTACTGTGGTGGATCCTACAATTGTATCGCTGAGATCTTTAAAAATTGTAATCTGACCACCAGATTCATTTAGAATCACATATTGTTCGCCTAGAAGAGTTATGTTAGGAAGGGTTACATTTCCAGCCGTTACATGACAGTAAGCACCAGCGTGTGTTGATGCCGTTAGTGTATTTCCTGAACCTGTTGATAGTGTTATGATTTTGGCTCTTTTTATGCGAGTTTCTCCAGAGACAGTTAAATCATCGCCACACGCTAACTCACTAAGCATGGTGACTGTTCCATTACCTTTTCCACCAATTTGCAATTGAATGTTCCCGTCGCTTCCTGCGGCTTGTATTTTTGGTGCGAATCCTGTGGACATATTGGTGATTTCGATATGATTGACAGCATTAGCAGTTTGTTGGAAAAGAAGATACTCATTATCGTTAGCATCACGGAGACCTGTTCCATCGTCCATATCAATGAAATGTGCATTTGTATCTAAATCTCCACCTAGTTGCGGTGATGTATCATCCACAACATCACTACTACCACCGCCACCACCAACATTTGAATTCATATAAGCCATAATTACTCCACCAATATTTCTACTACTCCGTATCCATGATCTTGAACTAAAGTTCTACTTCTAAACAATCCTTGCGGCCCAGACCATACCTCTTTCTGTCTAACGACTTGTAACACCTTATATTTGCCTTTTGACCCAGCATCCGATACTGTGCCGTCTGCATTAACATTAACCGTTAGTCCAGATTTATTAGAGGGATATATGCCTATATTACTAGAGGCTTTTACTCTTACTCTACCTTTTAGGGCTATTGGAGACCATTCTTTTCTCCCCGTTCTTCCTTGATAATCTAATGTGTCATCATAGTTAGGATTAAGTTGCTTATTACCATCGGCATCTAAAACAAATCTTCCAAAGTCATCTAATACAAACTTAGAGTTCCATCGCATACCAGGATTATTGACTACCATTCCAGGTCTTGAAGAAACTGGTCCGATTATCATTCCATTTCCACCAACTTCTATCTTACCATTTGGTAAATTTCCATCGCTAGATATCTTGACAAACAAGCCTACTCTATCTTCATCATTAGGGTTGCCATCATTCCATTCGAACATTTCAGCATAGTCAGCACCGCCACCATTAAACGAGTCGTCAGCATATCCTTTACCAGCATCGCTGGCTCCACTATGACGGCTAGAAATTCCAGGGAACATAAATGCATTATTTGTGCTTCGGTCGCCTCCAGGGGGTGTGCCCATACTACCCCCTATGAATAAGACAGAATCATCGTTGTTGCCACCACTGGTGGAGGCTAGTCCTGCTGTTCCTACAACTACACAATGTCTAGCCTCTTTGTTAATTATATTGTTTTTACCACCAACAATTACATTACTTTCTCCTAACAAGGTAGCATTGTCAGCGTTATTTCTTGGGTTGGTAGTTGTAATTTCTATCCCATTCCCTTGTCCACCAATAATAACATTATGAAGGCCTTCTTCTGCGGAAGTGCTACCACCAAGCGGAGTAGTTATCGAGTTAGACAGTCCGGCGATAACGGCTGAAGTTGCATTATCCTTTAAGTTGCATCTTGTTCCGGCAAAAATGCCCGAATTTTTAGAATTTAGAAGAGTATTTGCAGCCCCACCAATTATTACAGATTGTTCAGAATCTTGATCTCTGCTATAGCCTAGGCCGGCTTCTGCAGTAAGGCTATGTCTATTTCCCACGAAAATACCTGCGCCGTCGCATGTTTGCCCCCCTTCTACACTCACAAGTAAACTGGCACCACCTCCAATAATCGCTGCGTTTGCTGCCTGAACACTAGTTGGCTGGCCTTGTGAAGCAGGAAGAGTGCCTGGTTTCGATATGGAATTTCCTGAGCCGCCAAGAAGAACACTGTTTGCCCCATGTGCAGTCTGATCAACATCTTGGGAAGAGAATTGCATATCAATAGCAGTTGGCTCGACAACTTTTGCGCCAAGACCTGCTGAAGCAACAAGTTGTTGGGAGGATTGAATAGGTCCAGCACAGACAAGAACACTATTGGCATTTTCCGGACTAACCCCAAAACTAATTGCATTTGAGTCCCCTTCTACTTTAAAGGGGATAATTCCGTCCGCTGTTACTTGAACATGTAGAGCCTCATTATTACCAGAGACAATCTTAACTGCCCCATTATCTGCTGTAATTGTTCTACCAGCACCACTACCACCTTGATCATATGCACCATCAAGCGTGTTACCGCCACCGCCACCGCCACCAGTAGATGCAATAGTGACTACTCTATCAGCATCCGATGTTAGGGTGACATTTGATCCAGCCTTAATTGCTGTTACATGCGTAGAGATTTCTCCGCTACCACCAACAGTTCCAGAAGTCCTGACCGACTTTCCACTACTGGATGCGAATGCCACTTGTCCTCACTCCCTTAAATTGCTAGGAAATGAAGTAGTTGGCTAGAGGCAGTCGCATCCATAAAGAATGACGATGCTCTTGTTATTTCTACAAACAAACTTTCGCCTGCTGCAAGTGGCATACCAAAGAAACTAGATGCGGCACTCACAGAGGATGTTCCAATATAGATTTCTCCGCTATTTCCACTTCCTGCTTTAAACAAAAATCCTCTTTTTGCTATAATATCATTAGGAACATCATCTGCACTAGTCATACCATGTGCTGCATTCACCCCTCCTATTGCGGCCTTAATTAGACCTAGCATATTTGTGGCAGTTGTCCCTACCGTAAGCCTAGGATGGCTTGGTGCAGCAAAGCCTTCTCTTCCTACATCATTGACAAGCATAACCTGTCCTTCTGCGGTTTCTATCCCCGCAACGGGTTTAGTCCGATTACTTCCTTTACCTGAAACGACCTTAATTCCATCGTCACGACCGCCTGCCATGTTTAGTCGCACACTCCTTATAGTATTTAGGTTTCCTATCGGATAGGATTCCTTAAGTTCCCAACGATGTAGTTAGGTTTCATGCGGAGATTCGAGAGACCCGAAATCAAGGCGAGGTATGGAAAGTGCATTACTTGTGGAAACGGCACTAGAAGTCATGTTCTTGAGCCAGCCTTGTATGAAGAGTTTGAAGAAGAAGTCGTGGTCGCAGCGTCCGACATGTATTCTAGTAATCAATGGGAAGATGTAGAAACCATAACAAAAGCACTTCGGGTCGAAGAAGCCGTGGTAATGTGCCATAGTTGTTGGAAGGATGCGCTAGAATACTATAACACAGAACTTCCTAAAATGAGTTTTGATGGTGCGGGAAGATACAAGAGGTTGGCGAATGTTCTACACAACATCCGATACTATAGCCTAGACTCTCATCTTAGTATAGAGGCTAAGAACTCTCTTACTACACTAAGGAAATCTCTATCTACCTTCCTAGGTAAAGTTGGGGGTGAAGAGGAGTGAGCAACGAGGTCATCTTGGCAAAAATCGATAACTTCGTCGAAGAACTAAAGGAACTTGGTGTTAGCGACATCGTTGTTGCAGCGGGAAACGACGCTGGCTTTTTTAGCGTAAAGTATTCGGGAGACTATAGAGGCATTTCTTATCTTGCTATGTCGTCGCTAATGAATATCATGTTTGATTCGATGCAAGAAATCGCTTTGGAGTTGAAAGAAGATGGACGAGAGAATTACCGCTAACGAATGGAATGCAAAAAAGAAGTGTCCTATCTGCACCATGATTGCAGAAAAAGAGATTCCCGCAGAGGGGGAACTTCTTGTGTATGAAGGCGGAGAACCAAATGAATACAACGGTCGGAGGTATTCGATAGGTGACCCGTTACATTGTCCTGTGTGCGGTCATGCAGAAACTAGACTGTTTCATGAGATAGGCGGTGTGGAAACAGAAAGAACTTCTGATAGAGGTGATACCCAACCTTGGACTCACATTATGAAAGTAGAGTGTATGTCGTGTAAGTGGAAGCATGTTGTAGCAAACGAAGTTTGTATCGGCAATCCTTGGGATGAGGTTATGGGATTTAATAGGCACCTCGATCAAAGCCAAGAGCAAAAGCACGCCATTACCTGGACAAATGAGCAAGCGGTGGGTCTCCGGGGCGCACGCCAGAAGTATAACAAGAAAGACAAACTCTTCAAGAAAAACTACCGTCATAAGAGGAAGATACATACAGAAAAGTCCGATGGCCCCTCTAAAGTCGAGTGGAAACCTACCGCAGAAGAAAGAAAGTTACCAAGGTTCGCACCTAACGATGAATCATAATCTATATATAACCAGCGAACTTACCTATAGATAAGCCCAATAGGGACAGGATGTAACAAACATGCGTGAAATTAAGGAAACCAACATTAAGATTGAAATTGAGATCCAAGGAAAGACTGTGCTACTGTCACAAAATGTCAGTAACCATGACCTAGAAGACCAACTAGTCTCCCTAGTCAATACTGCACTACTTCTTGAGCAGAATCTCAACGAATAAGTGAGTTAAATGCGCTGTCCTCATTGTGAGAGCGCAGATACAATCTTACATCGCGCCGAAGGCGTGGACATTGTGATGTGCTTAGAGTGCGGAGCAAACTCTGTTTTACAATGACCGCCTTTGGTGCTTTTTTATCTTACTCTATTAAATCCTTTATATACAAGGCTAGCGACTGCTAAAGCCAGAGAAAACTTGACTACTGTATTAATCATAGGATTTTTTACGATAATAACATCATTCCACCCAAACAGTCCAGGTGGTGCATCTCTGCCTGCTGGACCAACTCCATTACGACGCTTAGACAATGGTGCGGCTACTTTACCATATCGATCATCTAAAGCCATTTGGTTAATATCTTCAAAGCCAAATATGTTTAGGTTAGCATCATTCCACATCAAGTCAGGACTATTCCTAACTATGTGCTTCTGATCTTTACGACGAATGCTATTACCCACATACTCACTTCCTAAAGAAGAAGTGATATGAGGCTAAACCTACGGCTAGACCGATATAGTATTCTTGAGTATAGAAGAACTTGGGTAGCATGTAATCACCTCAATACCAGTTTGGCGGATTACCCATACCAAACAACTGTAGTTCGCTTGTATCCAACTGTTGTGGAGCAGGCGCAACTGTTTGCTGCACCATAGTTTGAACTTCGCTATGTGTTGCTCTAGTTTGCATAAACATATAGTATAGTGCCACGCCTACTACTCCATAGGCAATTAGTTTCTTCGTTCCTTTCTTCATATCCATCCTTCTCCACCCATCATAGGCATTATTCCTTCGTCGCTACCAATGATATCGCTAGCATCCCTTGGGCCTTCGCCTAGGTGCATACCACTAATACCATATTCATCGGGTAAGACTTCTTGATTGTATTCTCCATGACCTACTCTTCTTTTGATAGAAGATGGAATACCGTGCAACATCATAGGCATAGGCATAGATGGCTCTCCGGCTTCTACATCTCTAAACATAGCATGAGAGGAAGAAGTAGAAGTGGTTGTTGATAGAGAAGCACCAGTAGGATTAACTCTCATAGACTTTGCTCTTTGATGTCTTGCAAATGGGCCACCAATTTGCGAAATACGGTCTGCTTGTGAAGCGTGCATCTTAGATGCTTTTCTCAACTCTCCCTCTATCTCTACTAGTTTGCTTTTTTGCTGTGTGGTTAGAGATCCTAGGCCGTAAATTCCTTTACCCCAATAATCGCCCTCGCCTGCTCTTAGTGCGCGAAAGTTTTCCGAAGCGACATAAATGCCACTAGCAGCAAAGACGAATCCTAGGAATGGATGATTCCTGAAGAACTTTCCTGCCTCTTTGAACATTTAATCGCCTCAAAGAATCATAGTGGCGACACCAACGCCTCTCTTTTGAGCAGTCGTTAGTTTCTGACCACTTGCCATCTCGATAATAGGTGCGCCAATAAATCTACCAAGACCATAACTAATTGCTAGGCCAGTAATAACTACACCAGTAAAAATGCCTGTTGTAACTGCTGTCGTTGCGATATGTGCCTCTCCTAGGTGACTGTGGCCCACTCCTCCATGATGGCGACCCATTCCATGTCCATACATGGTCTTCATCGTGCCCTTTCCGTGACCGTATAATTGAAGATGATCAGACTCTTTTAGAATCTTAAACAATGATGTTCTAGGTGGCATACCTCCTGCCAATCCAAACAATCCAGTTGTCTTGTCACCATAATACGGTGATCCACCTCGATTGTATCTAAAGGTATATTTGGTCGGTGTCGGGCTTGGTCCGAAAAAAGGGTCTGTCATGTCTTTCTCTCCTAATTTATTCTAGATCTTGTGAAATCTATAGCGACTCCGGTAGTCGCGCCTATAAGTCCGAAGACAAGCCCCTTACTTAAGATATTTTTCATGTCAGTTTGGTTCTTAACAAACCTAGTATGACTAACTCCACCTACGAAACCAGCGGTTGCAAAAACAGGTGTAGCAAGTATGCCATCGCCTCCTAGTTCTCTATTGGTGTAGAACATACCTCCAACTTGAAAGATTGAACCTACTACTACTGCACCTAAACCGCCCATTTTAGCATAGTCTTTTGCGCTAGAGTTTGCAGATCCTAGTGCTTCCACACCTAATCCAAGCGCAAGACCTAGCCCAGAACCGATAAGTCCGAAGGGTGCAGCCTGCTTTGCCGCTTGAAGAGTGCTGTTCCCTAAAGCCATAAACCTCATCTCTTCAATTTATGATAACCGCTTAATCCTGCAAATACAGACGCAGAACTAACAGGTGTCGCTCTAGGCTTGTAGTTAGGATCTGCCAAGAAGATTTCATCTCGGTATTCGTTGTCATACCTCACAGGTCGAGATTCGGGTTGTGGCTGAATAAACTCTCTTTCGCTAGAATCCATTTCATTTGGGCCACTTCTTGCGGTTGGTCTAAACATGAAGTCTAGTTCATCGCCACCTTGAGTCATAACACTTCCAAGATTAACTTGTTCTTGTTCTCCCATAGGCATAATAGCGGATAAAGGTCTACCATATTTAGCACTACGAATAGCCATAGCGGTTGCTCTACCTACTAGATTTATACCTATAGGGACTAATACAAATGCAAGGAAAGGATGCTTTTCTGCGTAATCAAAAATCGGATTCTTATATGCCATTCTAATCAACCTTCAAAACTCACTAACTTCCTTCTTTTAACTATAATCTGCTTAACAAAAATCTTAGGCGTTAGTTCCGCCTCTGTGACTACGGTTCCGATTGTTTTATTCTCCGAATTGGTTTCAATCTGCAACTTTTCTGGGATATCTAGCAATCCTGGCTGGACTGTGATTCTATTGTTAGTTCCACCATGTAGCGCAGCAACTTCAGTAATCACTCCAGGGAAATGCAAAGTATCTCCATTTCTAATGAATACTCTATCTCCCACGGCAAAGCCGGTTACAACTGCACCGTCGTTCTCGGTAACATCGGTTAGTGAAATTGTCATAAAAGATGGAATTCCGGGTGTTCCAGGGAAATTCTTTGGGTTGCTTCCTCCAGAAGATTGATCTCCGAAAAGAACTTTTACTCCAGGATTGAATACCCCGGCTATCGCTGCGGCTTGTCCGTTTTCTGCAGCCGATAGAGTTTGTCCGTCAATAACAGTTGCGCCTCTTTCTTGTCCAGGGGCGTTCAATACTGCTGAATCATCTCTTCTAAATACAGGTCTTGCTGCAAGTCCTTGATATGGCGTATGTGCGCCAATAGTGATGTTATCTTGATTAAAGATCGCGGGATTATACATATTTGGTGCGGAATATGGTTGTGCGCCAACAGGTTTAGCCACGGCTTTAGCAATTGTATCTAAGTCTGCTGAACCTAGTCCAGGGAAAGTAAAACTTCCTCCACCATTATGAATCGGTGCTGCAGGAGAGGGCAATCCTTGTCTACCAACACTACTAAGAGTGCTTCCGAATGGATCAGAAGACTTAGGAATTAGGTTTGATAGTTGAATCCTAATTTTGTAATCATAAGGCTCTGGTCGCATTGGGTTGTAAATAAGAGAGTATCCTGTTGCAGGGTCGCCATCCACAGCGAAGAACTGATTATCAGACTTGGATGTTCTACCATCGTAAATGAGTTCTGCTGGAGTTTCCCCATTAGGTTCGCGGTTTCTATAATCATCTAGTTCTAGAAGAACTGATGCATATGGGTTATCTGTAACGACTTTAATGTAGACAAGTTCTCCTTTTTCTTTAGTGTTGATGATATCGAAGACTTCACCAGATGCGAGAGTCATTGGTCCGAAGGTTTCGGTAATGTATCTTTTATCCTCACGAACCATGCTAGCCCTTGAATCGGTTTCGCTTTGCAAACCGACTGCTGATACTATAGATGGTTCCGTTGGGTCTCTAGGCATTCATATCACCGTTTCCTTATGTTAGTATCATGCTTTGGGGAAGTAGTCCGCAAGCATAGCACCAGCAACAGGAAGTCCGGTTGTGTTGATAATCTTGAATGTCAAGCGACCGCCAGAACGGGTCTTAAGCGTCTGCAATTGCTCTTTGGTCAATTCAAGGATGCGGTATTTCCAGCCTGTCAAACGGATTCTACCGTCGAGAATAAATTCGTCCGAGTCATTGACCAGCCTAAAGACCGGAAGATTATTTTCTCCATGCTCGATGAAAAGGCTGTGATGCCATGCTGGTGCTTCAAGAGGTGAGATTTGTCCGTCTAGGAAACCAGATAGACCTTCGATTTTACCACTAGCGTTAGCAGAGTGAGGGGTCGGTCCAGAAGATCCTTCAGGTGCTTCGTCAAGCACGGTTCTTGGGACACCTGCAGGGTGTTTTATCGACAATTTAGCGGACACAGTTCCTACTTGAACTGCGGTCGCAGGTGTAGTAACATCAAAGCCAACTGGTTCGAAAGATGATGTAGCGGTGCTATCGAAAGTTGTTGGGCCATGAGTTGTTTCGCTGTGCCATTCTCCAGTTGTTACATCAATAAACTTAGGCTGGTTAGGAATGGTTGGGCAAAGATGATACAAGTTACCCTTGAATGGTTCTAGATCTCCAAATTCGATAAAGCCAGAGTCGAAGTCTGGTTTCAAGATGTTTCCGTGGCGAGTTGCTGCGGAAGATGCTGTGGACATGTCGTAGTAAGCAGAGATAGAGTTAAGACCATATTTTGTTAATGCTGGTCCGTGTGTTCCTGTTAGTGCGTTGGCGGCACCAGCACCGCTAAGGGTGTTTCCTACATTGACGCTATCGGTGAAGAATAAATCCACGGTTAGTGGTTCTACTGCTTCGACAAGATGAAAGCGGTCTCGAAGACGGATTAAAAATCCAGGCTTCAAAGCCACTTTATCTGTGTCCGACCCGCCAAGGTCTATGTTTGCTATTCTTCCAAATTGGTTTCCGGATCTTACTCCCTGATTTACATTTGCCATACTTATTTCCTCCTTGTTTCTTTCTTTTGAGGTAGGAACCATCACGGCTCCTAACTAGCCGAGGTAACCGCTAGATATAATGGCTTTGATTGATAATGGTAGTTATAGATTCGATTTATGTAAATTAAAAAAGCCCCCCAAGGCACCCGAAGGTGCCCTAGGGGGCAAACCGACCCAAAAGTGGTCGGTTAATGATTATCCTAGCAACCGTAGTTACTTTGGTAATCGTGTTTTTTACTGTGTGACTTTAGCCTAATCAAACAACCTTGCCAAGGGAAAGGACGCTAATGATAGCCGCGCTGTCAGCAATTGCTGCTAGAGCGTCACCAACTGTGTTAGCGGCACCAGTTCCGTTGGAGTCTTTGTGTGAGCGAAGACTGTTTACAGCAGAGCCAGGGGTAATCCCAGTGTGCGCCTTGATATCCGACTTCTCTAGAAGTGGAAGCAGATTCATAGTGAATACATTTCCACCGCCAGTGCTGTGTCCTGCCACGACGGACCCGCTAAAGGTTGCTGTTCCAGCGAAGTTCTCATAGGCTTGGGTCATAGCGTCAGCATAAACTCCTGACACAAGTCCAGAAACCGTGATATCTTCGGTTGCACCACCTTGGTTGTCGGCGTCGTCGTCAGCCGCAGTGAACAAGTCATCTGCTTCGGACGAAGCGGTAGCCGAATCAAGGTCGATAACTGCTGCGTTAAGAACACCTTGAAGTGCCATGTTTCCCCCTGCCACATCTGCGTCTGTTGCGTCAAGCAAATCGTTAATCGTGTTACCGAAAGCGACTGATGCTGCTAGTGACGCTGCGGCCCCACCGCTTGCACGGTTAGGGTGTGCGCCTCCAGAAATGATAGGGGTCTCTTTTAGATTACGCAAAACACCTGCTTTTTCAAACAAGGTAGTTTCAACAACACCGTCATTATCTGGGTCAGCATTAAACAACGACTCCTGAGCGGTTTGGGTAAGACCTGCACCGTCTGTGTCCGAAGTTTGGAAGAAGTAAGTAAAGTCGGGTGCAATCATACTAGGCATTCCTTTGTTTAGGATGCTATGTAGATTCTTTGCACCGTTAGCACTTACTCCTGTGCTTGCAACATTCACACAGAGAACATTCGTTCTAATAAGTTGAGTTTGGGATCCATATCCTAGATCCATTCCACCAATACTTGCCATTCTAATTCCTCCTGTGTTTAATCACCCGTAGGTAATCAACTAAGTTCTCCGATTGTCTGGAATTGCTGAATTAACTCGTGATGTTGTCCGACAACTGCACCAATGACTCTCCACTTTTCTGCACCAGCGATGGTTGAGTTACCGAATGATGCTGCGCCACCGACAACACGGTGGTTACAAACGATATTTTTCTCCGGTTCAACAACGATCGGACTCTCATACCAGACAAAGGGTTCTTCGAGAACCTCGAAGATTTGCTGGTCAATACAGGGCGTCTCGATACCGCTGATATGCCACTGGTGTTCAGTGATCAGCAAAGGCGTGACTGGATACTGGATACCCATGATCAGATAGAAAAATTCTTCCAGGCTCTTGAAGTTAAGAGTCTTGGAAGCCCATCCGAAGGTATCGACAGATACCGAGTTAGGGTTGCCAGTGCTACCGGATGATGGTATGAGCCACTGACCGAATGTTCCCAATATAGAGAATTGGTCTGCCCTCAAAATACCTTTTCCGTAGTCGCCTTTAGGCCATGTTCCTTGGTTTCCTTTCCCCCAATGAGGGAAATTGCTGCTTACTTTTTGCTCGATCAGTGACAGGTAGTTTTTAATTTGGCCTGTTGGACGATCGTAGTATGGTCGTAGTTCCATTATTTTTTCCTCCTTTTTTTTTTGTTGTTTGCTTCCTTTGCCGTAGTTATGTCTCTGTGTTAGCGCAGGTCACTTACAAGTTACGGGGATATACGCCTTACATATAAGGAGTTTGGTTGTAGATTAACATTTGAATCCCAAGCGGTATTCAAGGGGGATTCTTTTTAATTGTAGCGAAAGTGCATATAACTATGTCCGAGGGTAAAGGCAAACAAGTTTCGATTCGATTTTCCGAGGAAGAATGGAATCGTATTCTTGTAGAAGCATCCAAGTTTGGACTAAAACCTGCACAATATGTTCGCACATGTGTTATCCAAAGATTAAACGGAATCTTGGTTGATGCTGGAACTATCGATGAAATCTTAGTTCAAGACCGAGTTAGGTCTAGACCTAGATACTAATGAATACCCTATGGGATATACTATAGGATATAATGTTGGGATTGTTATTGTTTCTCTGATAGGAATCAATTAACTGCGTTATAGAAAATAAAAAAAAGAACCCCTAGAGGTTCCCGAAGGAACCCCTAGGGGTGAGCCGCATAAACACGGCTTAGTTGTGGGATGGGGTTTAGTAAAGAAATTGCTTTATCTAAAGTATCCCTTAGTTATTACCTGGTCCGCTTTGGTGACTTCAGAAAACATTCACTTGCGGTGCGGCATTGTAGCCGAAGAGTTCACCAGGAACATCTTCGTCATCATGTGCATCACCGAGGTAGCCAAGGTAGCCACCGTATCCGTTCATGTATGATCCGCCGTATCCAAACATGGAAGAGGCTAGACCTTCTGTTCCGCTACTAGCAGGGACGGCTGATTGAAGCATGGCTGGCAGGTGACCAGAATTACGCATAGCGTTCAATCCGAAGAGAACGATAGCGATGCTGTTTGCCATGATTGCTTCGTTGCGTCCAAGGAGACCTGCACCGAATGCCAGGTATGAAAGACCTGCGGTAACAGTTGCTCCAAGTGCTGCACGACCGTATGCGTTACCCATAACAGTTCCTAGAACTGGGACTCTACTAACCATGCTACCGAGGTTGAATCGAGTAGCGGCGTAGATACCAAGGGTAGGTAGCATTAGACCGAAAGCGGTTACACCGAGGGCACGACCGACAAGGTGGTCTTTGACGAAGGATTTGAATCCTTTCAAAGACATCTTGCCACGGCTTCGGCGGCGACCCATTAGGGCGCGGACACCAGACTTGCGGCGTGCAGTTTTGCGGCGAGCAGTCTTGCGTCGGCCAGATTTGCGGCGAGCAGTCTTGCGGCGTGTTGCACGGCGTCGGCGTGGTGCTGACTTGCGGCGGGTGCGGCGACGGCGGGTCGTAGGCTTACGACGGGCTGTCCTTCGCTTGCGGCGTGTTGTCTTGCGACGGGCCGGTGACTTACGACGGGTAGTCTTCTTGCGGCGTGTCGTCTTGCGACGACGGGTCGTAGGTTTCCTACGAGTTGCACGGCGACGACGGGTCGTCTTCCTGCGACCGCTAGACTTACGACGAGTAGTCTTGCGACGGGTTGTTCTACGACGCTTTGGACTCGATTTACGACGAGTCGTGCGTCGGCGAGTGGTAGTCTTGCGTCTACCACCCGTCTTTCGGGCTGCTGTGGTTCTTCGACGGGTTGCCATTCTTTTTCCTCCAGATTTACGACGAGCCGAACTACGCTTTTTGTTAGAAGCCTTAGAACGGCTCTTTGCAGCACTCTTTCTCTTAGTCGATTTACGACGCGGATTTAGGATGACTACTTCTTGTAGCGGCATGTCGATCAACCTATCGGATATACTTCCTACATATAAAGGGGATGATAAGTATGACTAAATCATACTACGGTAGTTTTCGACCGCATTGTAATCTAAAGGATAAAATATCCAAGGTAATGTGGGGTTACCAATGACGGAGCGTAGGCAGCAAACCCAACGCCGAGTCAAAAGTGTTCCCGCAACAGTTACCATTGATAGAGAACTTATGGATTTCATAGATGTTCTACTACAAAGGAGAGCGTTTAAGTCTAGATCGCATGTAGTAAATGCGGCACTAGATTATCTAAAATGGACTTTAGAAAATGAACCTAACCGATTTTTTGGACAACGGGTCGCTCCAGTAAAAAGTTCACAAGTTCCTCCGCAACCGCATAATAGAGATCGATTACCCCCTCGTTAAGGTAAATGATAACGCTTGGTGTATCGAACAAAGTTTCCGATACTAAGGATAGCCTATGAGTAGAATACTCTACAGGAACCTTATCTACTTTACATATATTAGATAGGGTATTCACTAAACTATCTATCATGGACATATCGGTTAGTCCTTCAAAATACCCTACTGCAACATCAAATGGTTTTAGCAAACTATCTTCTTCGTCGAAACTTCTTAGGTTTATGTGGAGGGGATGCTGCTTTAACTTCTGGTAAAACTCCTTTACATAGCGGGTGTTTTTACCCGCAAAAGTTTCCACATTAATTATCTCCGTGTGGTTATCGTTGTAATGAAAGTCGTAAATGACTGATGTTTCTAGCATCTCGGAAAAGGAGGCCTGCTGAAAGATTTTAGCAAACTCTACTGCCCCTACTTCTTCGTTAGGTGGCTTGTTATTTGGGATTGTAATGACTACCATCGCTTCAAGTCCAATCGCTTCGGTCTTTTAGGTGTATTGATTTGGACCGGCTTGTGTTTCTTCCAAGTTCCACCGCCTATTGTGTAGTAGAACCAATACTTATTCATGGTGTCAGAAAAGAAGTCTTGCTGATTGACATAGTGTTCTAGGTTTCTAGACTTTAGATAGTCTGGCCTATCTTCAATGCGGAAGATAAACTTGTTATCCGATTGACTCCATACAGTTTCATTAAGCAGTTGTATTCGCTGGGTCATAGCCATTCCAACTATTCCCATGCCTGCTCCTATTGTCCATATCTGTTCAATTGCTTTAGAAGACCCCTTCTTTACGAATAGTTGCAATTCGTCAATTGCGATTACTCTTCGTATTCTCTTGAACCCTGGCTTTCTTGCTAGCATGAAAACTAACTCTACTACCCTATCTAATTGTTCTACTCTTTCATTAGAGTCTCCACTAGTTCGGAATACTATTTGCTTATCTTTTGCTAGGAGCCTTTCGTAGACCTCCATTGGCTCATAACAAATAGTTCCCAACTTGGCGAACCCCTCGTCATGCTTGGGGTCTACAAATATCGTGTGCGTGCTTCTGCCCCACAGTTGTTTTAGCAAAGCGTCAGCAAAAGTTGTTTTACCGCTACGAGTTATACCGATAATTGCTGTATGGCGGTCTCGCACCGAATCGAGAATCTTCGGAGTAACCACGCTATCACTTCAGCATCTTAAGTGCCGCACGACGGATAAAGGAGGATCGAGACTCAACGCCTCGCTTTTTATCTATGTCCTGCAAAAGTTGTTTTGGCAAAGAAATCGTGATGATTTTGGTCTCGGCATCTCTAGTGGCTAAATTCCCCATAAACTTGCCTTGTGTGTTCGGGTTATTAAGATTATTATTCGGCGAACATATCGCTAAATGGGTCGTCTTCTGGATTCATCATTTTTCCGTGTCGCCAATGTGGATTTTGTAATGCGGTAATCGGGATTCGCTGTGCAGTCATGTAATACGGCGCAACTTTTGTATTTCCTGGAAAGAAGTCATCCATGCTTGGCTTTTTTGGGTTTTCTTTTACTTGTATTGGGTATTTATTCTCGATAAACTCTTTTGGCAACAAAATCATTTTCTGGTCGGGATATAGGAACTTTCCTTGGATTTCTTTCCTAAGTTTTTCTGCCTCATCTAACTTACCTTCTCTTCTCAAAGTATTGGCTAACCTTCTTGTTTTCTCGGTCTGTCTATTTGCACCAGAGTAAAATGTCCATGCAAACTGCGCCCTTGTTTCGGTTGTCATCGCTAGACGCGCTAATGGAGAATACATCATAGAGTGTGAACTCCATGCATTTTCTTCACCTATTGGCCCGAATCCATTTCCTTTTAGAGCATGTCCGAAGAAGTCGTGAGTAAATCTAAACATTTCTTCCACTAATAGCGTCTTTCCATTAATGTCCTTGTGCTTTGTTTGACGAAGCAACACATTCTTTTTCCTCTGTTCATCAGTAATTGGTTTGCTACCAAATCCAGCCTCGGCACTAAATATCTTGAGTCTCTTATTATTCCTCAAGTCGTCAATCATGTGCTGGCTTGACCTATATGGGTCATCATTATCAACTTCTACATCATACCCTGCTGCCCTAATTGCTAGGAACTGTGCATTTGTTTCTTTGATGAATGCTTCATAGGATTTTATTGTCTTAGGATCATCATAACCATTTGGGGTTGCATCGTAAGCCTTAGCCATTCTTCGCATTAGCGGTTCGTTTATTCGCTTTATTGGGACTGTGGTTTTGTATGTTTTCCCTATACTTTCCATATAGCCTTCTGCTACTTCTAACGCTTCTGATAGCGGCTCGTTAAACACACGGTTTCCAGGTGCTTCGTTTGGATTTTTCTTAACTAAACCTGCTTCAACTGCTAAAGAATAATCGGGCATCTTTTTGTTTCCTTTCTTTACGGTATTGCCCAATGTCACAAATGAATACACTCTTCCTGTAGCCCATTGATGGGGTGCAACTCCTACACGGTGTCCTGTCGCCCATGCTGCAAGTCCTTTATCGTAGACTTTCTTTAGGATACTTTTCTTAATCTTAGTTGCTTTCGCCATCTTGTCCAAGAACTTGCCCTTTTCGGGAAGTGGGCCATACATTTGAATAAACTTCTTTTTGTATTTGCTAGGAACCGTCTTGTATCCTCTAGCCTTTGCTTTGATATCCGACTTCCATTCTTCATAGGCTTCGGGATCGTCGGTATCGTATTTGTATCCTTTATCAATTTCTTTCGCAGCGATAGCCATCTCTTCTTTGTTTAGACCCTTTAGATACTTCTTAGGAATCTTTCTTCCTTCGGGTGTTCGACTAGGATTCTTACGCATCTCTTTGGTTTTCTTCTTCATTTCTTTAATGAACTTAGCATAGACCTTTTGCCCTGCTCTAATGCCTGGAGTTTGATGTGCATGAAATCTTGCTCTTTGTTCCATAGCCATAGCCGCTTGCATCTTATGTGCGTGCGTTTTGCCGGAACGCTTAATGATGTTTATTGAACGCTCGGCAGTTTCTTTATCCTTGAAACCTAAACCTTTGATTGTGTTTTTGGGGTCTTCATCGGTAAATAAATCGGAGTGTTCACTAGGGTCTTGTCCTTCGTATTTCTTAGGAATACGCTTAGAATTTTTTAGTGGTAAGCCAATGAAGTTCCCAAAGTTTTTCAACTTTATTTCGATGGCGGGAAGTCTATATCCAGATATTTCTCCTAAAGGAGGTGCTAACATAGCAACGGAATCATGGTGCTTTGCATATGTTAATGCTAGTTGTGCAGCCACCACTATTGGCAATTTGCCAGAAATAATTACTCCCTTAGATTTGTCTAGTTCTGGCGGAATCATTTCTTCTAGTGCTTTACTAACATCTTCTATTAGATAATTAATTGGAGTTACAGTTAATATGGTATGGGTAGGTAAAGACTTAGTTTTATACTCAAAGTTGGGATCTAACTCTTCATTACTTAGTTGTTTAACTTCTGGCTTAACGATTGTCCCTTCTACTTTGAAATCTCTTATGTTAATTTCATTAAACCGCGAGCCATTTACTACTGCCGATGCTATGAACCAATTTGCTGCAGGGCCATCAAATAGAATTGGCTTATCACTTCTCTTGATTAGTCTAATAACTCTATCAATCGCATCCTTCATACCTTCTTCTGTCCAGTTTTCTCCTGATGCTGCTTTCTTTACTTCTACAGGATTAATAACTGTATAACCTTCTTCTCCTTTATCACCTACTTTTGGTGCCATAGTCTGAATAAGTTTAGCAAGTGCATTAATTGGCTCATGCTCTTGTTTGCTTCCTCTATCTAGGCCAACAAGTCTACCTCTAAGAGTATTAACTTTCATTCCATGCCTTTCTTCTCCTTCTAGTGAAGTATCAAAAGAGGCTAGAACATTAAGTCCATTATCTTCAGCAAACTTTTCCCAATCTTCTCTACCGGCTCTTTCTGGTTGTGGATCTTCTCTTGCTACAACTATCATATGCTGTGCGCCCGTTTCTTTGAGGATTCTTTCGTTTTCTGGACTTCTTACACCGCCTATGTCAATTAGAACTATTCGCTGGGTTTGCATTAGTCTTTGGGCATTTTCTATACCTGTGTCCATGAACTCTTTAGTAAATCCACCTTTCTTTCTAATGAACTGTGCTGCTTCTTGATTTGACTTTTGACTCCAACTTCCTTCTCCATCTGGTGCTAACGCAAATAATTCTGTCCCTTTTCCTCTTAACTTATTCTTTAGTTTGTCAATGAAAACACTCTTACCACTATGAGGTGGCCCACCTACAATAATTCCTAGTGCCTTTGGTTTTGGATTCATTCTTGTATTGGTTACAGTCATTACTCCTTTTAGTCTAAACCGCTTTTTGTAATCGTTAAACGACTCTCTTAGGCTTGGCTTGCCCCAAAGTATCCATCGTGACAATGCCCCTGCGGTTGTAGGATCTTTCCAATCTTCACCCATCTTACCATGTCTTGCTAGATACCGCTTCATGCGCTTGGGGTCTTTATGTTGGGTATAATCGCTCATTCCTCTTGCACCGAAATGCGTCGTCTTTACTTTCTTTCCTTCATCATCGAAGAAGTAAGCAACCATTTTCTTTTCCTTATTCGGCGATTCTTCTATTCTAACTGAAACAGGCTTCTTGCGTGGATTGACGAAAATCGGCGGGGTTCTATTCTTTGCTGCCATTGTTTCCTGTATACGAATCTTGAGTTTCTTAATTGCATCTTGGTTATCTCTAGCAGAAATCAAATGGAAGAATAATACTCTTCTTGTAGGCCAATAAGTTCCACCTATCATTCTGTCTCCATAAATTGTATCTATAAACTCTCGCTGCCTTTCCGGGTCTCTTCGCCCTAGTTCTTCATAGATTTCGATATATTCTTTCTGGCCGTTCTTGCTTATGAAGTAGTATTCTTCAAACTTCTTTTTTGTCTGCTTTAAAGCCATTGTCGATACACCCAAATAAACTTCGGGTTCAATATAGTAAGCATTGGTTGTCGTATATTGGAACGAACTTTCTGCCATCTGCGGTGAAGATTCCATGAGTCTAGTTATGTTCTCATAGCCTTCTTTGCCATAGTATTCTTGATCGAATCCACTAAGTAGTGTAGGGGCAGAACCAGGGGCTTTACCTTTATACCCATACTCGTCTATTATTGGATTTTCAAAATCATATTCTGGTGGAACCAAAACTTCCTTGCCTTTTTCTTCATCATACACATAGTCACCAAAGTCAGTTCCCATCAAGTAGGATGCGGCGTCTGCTTTATGGACAAACTCATGATCAGTAACCTGCTGGACATGACTTAACTCTATTGAATCGTATAAATCTAATAGCATTTGTGTTGCTGGAGGATACTCTACATCAATAGTAAGGACGGGTAATTTGTTGCCTTCATCATCGTAACCAGCAATATTTTCTCGCATCTTGCGATATTCTCCTACAGAAGAGGCAAATATCTTTGAAGTTATATCTACTTCCTTCATATCGTATAACCGTTCTACCAAGTCCAAAAATGACTTTATTCTTTCTTCTGCAAGTTGGATTGTAGAGTCGCTAAACTCCCCAATGTAAGAGTCTTTGAAAAACAATGACTGGGCATTATCTTTTCTTTGGATATGCCTTTGAACCATTTTCTTTATTATCCTGTCAGTGAACTTGTATTTAGAAAAGAGTGCGCTCATGTAGTCATCTTTTTTAGTGACTTCTACTCCTGTTCTCATAAGTTGCCTTCTAGGTGTGGTTGTTGTTGTTTCGGTATATCCGCCAAAGAGTCGTCGCTTTTCTTCAAACTCTTCTCTTGCATCAACTGGGCCGTAGTCAAACTTCGCTACTCTTCTAAGTGGGGAAAACGCCCCTCCTTCACCTTCTCCGCCTAGAAACTTTTTGTTTTGGATTTCATAGTTTATTTGTTCTAACTCTTCTGCCGATAACTGATCTCCTTCTTCAAACATTTCAGGCTCGACAACTCTAACAACAGGCTTTTGTCCAACAATTCTAAGAGTGTCTATCGACTTAGGATACAATAGTTTCGCCCTTTCGTTGGGAGGTAAAGCATCTACTTGATTCATCAAATCTAGCCTTTGCCTTAGAAACTCTAAATCTGTTCTTTGGCCTAATCTCTCATCAGCAGATAGTCTAGTTGAATATTTCTCAAGTCCTTTCTTTCTAAATCTGCCAAAAGGATTCTCCATTACCACATCTGGAACCGCTTTAGCAATCGCATCTCTAATCTCTTCATTAGTTGCGTTAAACGACTTACCTTGATCTTTTGCAGCAGTTTCTAAAGCAAGCCTTACTTTAGTAGTCTTTTGGAAATTACTTCCTCCCTTGAGATACTTGGAGTCCATTTCTAATCCGAATTGTGCAAAGATATCTCCAAAGACTTCTACACGCTTTCGTGTTTTGTCTAGGTGAATAGTATTGTAAATTGGAACTTCGATTCCCTCATTTGTATAAAGCCAATAGGCGACATGACCTTCGACATCGCTATATTCTGCAAAGGCTTCATCCATATCTCCTTTTTCGATTTCTTCTAAAAACTCTTCATACTCTCCTTGTGCGTAAGAGAAGTTAGAAGGTTGGTCGTCATAGATTCCTTCTTCGATTGCATCTCTAATTGTCCCTGGTTCATATCCTGGTTGCATCATCATTTCCGTGAGTCGCCTTTCCATCTCTGGCCTAGCCGACTCTGGAACCCGAAAAGGTATTCCAGGGTTGCTTTTTGGTATATCGCTCATTATATCTAGGGCTATACTATCGAACTGTCCTTGTCTAGTTACGATTCTCTTATTGAAGTCCATCATCTTACTACTACGGATATGACTAGGAATCTTGCTCGCTCTGCCCCTTGCCTCTTGCGGAGTTATATCTCCACGGCGCAGTAGTCTTTTGCGAATCATTTCTGCGCTTTCGATCGGCTCAAGATAAACGGTGTATGCGTTTGGGAAAAGTCGTTTTAGTCTATTTACGCCCGATAGCGTGGCATCGACGATGATGTAATCTGCGTCCGCTTTGAAATCTTCAAGTCTTCTTCCGTAATGAAAACCATTTTTCTGCAAAGCATGTTCGGCAAACTCGTTTTGTGTAATCATTTGCTTGAACTTGGCTTTGCTTACGAAAACTCTCTCGCCGCCTCGATCGCTTTTGCGTTTGGGCCTATCGGTATATGTTGGAACAGTTTTGCTTCGTGGGAGAGACTTTAGCAAGTTGCGAATTGTTGTAGACTTACCCGAACCACTTGGGCCAGCAATTAGAATCACTTGCGTATTCTTTCGTGGATTAGAAACGGTGACCGACCCGACTTCTTGTTCTTCTGTCGGGATGTTTAGTCCGTATTCGTTTAGCCTATTGACGATTTTTTGGTATGCTTCCAAAGCCGCAGCGTCGGGGTCGGCGGGTAGAGGGTGGCCTTTTGCGGGAACATTGATTTGCAAGTTGCCTGTGTTTAGAGAACTAATTTGAACACTAACTAATGTTCCATTGGCGGGAACTCGCATGTTCACTTTGCTTTTGGCAGTAATGAATGGCTTTCCTTGTTCGTAAGGCGCAAACTGCTCTAACGCTTCTGTAACTATTCCACCAACTTGCAGGTATTCGGGGGGAATAAATGCTTCATATTCTCCCCGTTTTAAAAAAGGGGGCGGGTTTAGCCGCATACTTTTCTTTCCACGATTAAACTCATTCATGTATGCAGTTATTTCATCATCAAGCCTACTAATCGTGCCTTCCTTTAGTTTAGAGTAGACTTCATACTTTGCATACTCCAAAGTCTTAGTTCCTGCTCTTACCTCGTCCATTACCTCTACTGCACGCTGACATAAGTCCACAAGTAGCAAGACCATGTAGTAATCCCCCGATAGAGTCTTTGCTTCGGGCGTGTGTGCGCCGAGTATTCTTGCTTCCTCTATCATTAGTAAGTCGTCCCTCACTTCATCTGGCAAATCTAATTGTGCAGCCATTTCTTCGATTCTAGTTTTGACTCCGCCTCCATCGGTAATATCAGAGTCTAACCTCATGATATCTATGTGTAGATTCATTAGGTTCATCATGTCATAATTGCTAAAGTCGCCACGAACTTTCTGGTCTAGATAGTGATTGATTCCTCTAAGCCTTCCGGGAACAAATCCTACCTTTCGGGATCTATCCCTAATTTGTGCTATTGGCAACTGCTGCAACTCTTTAGACGACGCTAGCAAGCCTACCTGCTTTTGTGGGTCATCATCCATAAAGTAATACTGACCAAACCAATACGCATACTTTTCTTGTGGCTTGTCATTGATATCTGTAGTGGGCCAAGAGTAATCTGCTGATTTGACATCTGCTATTGCCTTAGCAATCATTGAATCCCCTAGGTGTAGGCTAGTGTAATCTTCAACTGGCGGGTTCTGCCTCACTCTATAGAAACAATTGTAGGTGATTCTAACATATGAGCCATACTTTTTGTTTAGCCATTTCACGGTTTCCTTGGTGACTTTCTCGCAAAACTCTAGACCTCCTTGTTTATCGTCGGGAAAGTCATCTGCATGTTTGTCCATCAATTCGTCAATTTTAGCATCGACTTCTTCCAAGAACTTATCTTGGTCGATTCTAACATAATTTGCTTTTCCTCCTTTTTTAGGGACTATTTTGAAGTAGTCTATTCTATCTTTCATAATAGTATAGAAGTGTCTAATATTCCTAGGCTCGAATGACAAGTCAAAATAAAGCATATAATCGTCTGGAGATGATAATGATGGCTCATCTTTACTTGGATGCGTATGATAGAAGGTATCTGCACCATCTATTGCCTTAGTAATTTTAATTTTAGGCATTATTGTGGATGCTCTACGATGATAGATGTTATGCTTGTCACAGTAGCCATAACTTTCTCCAACCCATCCTACAAACTTCCAAAGGTGATCTCTATGTGCTGGGCCGTGAGGATTTTTTAGTGGGAACTGCCTAAACCACTTTTTAGGGTTTTTAGCAGAAAACTTTTCTCCATAGTGTTCTTCAAAGTCTTCTGCAGCAGTCATCTTAGACTTAACTTTTCCCGGGTTGTTGTAAATCAAAGGAACAACACGCATTACAACATAAACAGTCGGCCCTTTTCTAGTTGGAATCATTTCGAAATGCGTCGTCCTTACTGCAAGGTCGCCCATCTGCGTGTTTAGAACATGTGCGTTAAGAAGTTCGCTTAGGGCGGCTTGAACATCTCTTCTTTTTACGCCCTTTTCCATTGTTATACCAACGGTATAGTAATCTCGATCAGTGTTTTGAACTCTGACTTCTTTCACCTTTTTACCACCAATCACGGCACCCCTTTTGGGTAGCGGCAAGGCATTAGCAACGATGCTTTCAGTTATCCTCGGCATCGGCCCCATCATCTTCATCAACCTCTTCTAGTTCTACTTCGCTATACAAGTCCGACAAAATACTTTCTAGCAAGTCCCCCGACATGGGTTCCCCAAATCTAGAATTAATTGCATCAAACTCTAAGTCCGTCAAACTATACGCACTATTCGCTTCTCTAAGTAATCTTTGCTTCTCAAGAATTGGTAACTCCCATGATTGGAACTTGCCTTGTGACACCATCGCCCACGGCTCTTTCGGGTCGGGAGAGTCTTTCCACATCTCATATTGTTTAGAATACTCACTAACTCTTGACTCCCACAAATCTTGCTTGATTAACGGTGGGTTTTCGATAATACCCTTAGATTGCAGCATTTGTTGTATATCTGCTTTTTTCATGTCCTTGGCCTTCATAGACTTCGCTAATTTGGTGTCTAATTTTCCAACTGCTTGAACATAATCTTGGTCATAGTATCTATATCCAAACACCCCTTGATTTTCTGAATTCGGGTCGCCAGGGGTCATTCCTATCTGCGTTGCCAATATCTTAGTATCTTCTATCGCTTGCTCTTTGTTATGTTGTTGCTGCATAGATAGTTGGTCTGCGTAACTCTTGATGTCCTCCACTCCACCATCCATAGAAGTTACTCTAAATCCATCTTGTCCCATGCCATACACATCGTCTACTGCGGTTTGGAAGTAGCCACCCATTCCCGTGATTGCGTAATAAGGCTCTTGGGAAGAAAAGTTCGTTTGCGAAGTCTTATCGACGAATACCTTGAATCCATCTTCTCCCCTTATCTGCCGCTTGTATGCTTTTGAAAACTCTCCAGGGACTTTTCCTCTATCGGTGACCAAACTAACATTTGCTTGCCTTCCACCTTCTACTCCCGAATACCAATTTCTACTTTTAGGGTCATACCAGTGTTCATTGTATATACCACCAATCTTAATTTTCCTACTAACAGGAACTCCGAAGAATGCAGGGTTCGGTAGTGCTTCTAAGAGCGAGAAGCCCTTTGGCGCACTAGTCTTGGCATCGAGTAGAGGATCTTGCTTGATGCTAATATCATCTGTTCTTTTAGGAGATATATCCGTTCTAATTCCTACAACTCTAGCACCTAATATCGGCGTAGCATAAAGTCTCTTTTGCTTTCCTCCTGTGCTTACTACTGCTCTATAGAATGTGCCTCTATCGGTCTTTCTATAGTGAAATGGCAATGTATCCATATACATCGGACCTATATCGTCATATTGAACTTCGACAACAACTTTTGGTTCCACAACTTGTATTTGGTCGGCTAGCGCATCCACTCTTCTGCTCATTGGAATAACATTTGAGTAAAACTCGATTATATCTCCATCTCGATTTTCTTTTTGTTTCTTATCCCCTTGAACCAACTTCTTTAGTTCTTCTCTTTGCGCTTTAGTTAAGGCTATATCGGCTTTTGCAGCAATCATGTAAATCGGACCATACTTCGCACTATCTTTAGTCACTGCAATAAAGACAGGGCCTATACCTTTAGCATCGCTCTTGAAAGCAGCACTTCTTTTATCGATTCCAACAATTGTCGCTAGAATGGTGCGCTTTGAAGTAATCTTGTAGGTTTCATCTCCAACGGCAATAAGCGAGCCAACCTTTCTTTGCCTAAGCAAGTCCTTGAACAACTTCTTGACTTTACTAACAACGGGAGACTTTAGTTCTGGATAAAACAAGGTCGGGGTGATTCTACTTGTGGAGATTCTAGATAGTTCCTTTAGTCTTTCTTCAAGTTTCAACTTGCCAACTGTTCCATTGAAGTCTTGTAGTTCGTGCGGAACAAATGTTACGAGTCTTGCTTTTTCGGGTTGTATTCCATCCTTTCTTTCTAAGATAGACCTAACTTCTTGAGATCCTAGGTTATTCCCTACTATGTCTCTTCTTACTAGTGTCCCTACTAGAGTTAAAGATGAGATTCCTTTTGCCATACAATATCTTTCGATGTCCCTACAAATGAAGTCGTCATAAATTACAACGCCCCCGCTTGTAATCAAAACTGCTTTTACTTTCTCTGTTTCGACTTTGATGGCTTTCCTCACTTGCCTTTTGCGTGTGGACGATAGAACCTTTCCCCCAATACGGATATTCCCCGTGGCTTTATACTGCAATACTGCGGGGACGCCTCGCTCTTGAACATAGCAAATCAAGTTTTGCTCGTCTGCTAGCAATCCGCTAATCTGATCGGACGGAACTTGAATCATGTCTTCTTCTGACAAAAGTTCCAACAACTTATTTTCTCTATCCCTCTTCTCATATCTGTTGCACGGAGGAATAGTTTCGATTTCTCCCGCATCCTCATAATCTTGGCCGATTTTCACGGTGTCGAAGAACATCGAAACAATTGCTGCATAACGCTTGAAGTTAGCCAAGACTCTTTCGGGGTGTGCGTCTACAAGCGGGTCGAATCTTTCGATATCTCCTTCGGTTACAGGGATTGCTGCTAAACCTGTAAATGACTTTGTAGGCTCGGTTCCTGTCGGATAATGTAAATTGAAAAACATTCTAACAGGTTGGCTAGCAAATAGGACACTATCGTCAATGTGAACGACTTTGTTGTCCATAGCCTCGTTTCTCTTGAATGACACAAGGTCTGGATTGTAGAGTAAAGACTTAACTAAATCCCTTGCATTTTGTATGTCCCCAAGGACTTCCCCTTCTTTTGCACCGAACCACACTTGGTAAGAGTTGCCCGTGAACATAATGATGTTTGGATAACCATTGTCGTTAAGCGTCTTTACTACATACCTAACGGCTTTCCTAACTTGCTGATCTTCCAATTCTGCGGGGTTATCTACATCAATTACTGCCATTTTGATGTTCTTTCCTGTCGGGGAAGGTTGAAACCAGATATACCTAAGACCGTCGTGCATGGCCGCAGGGAATGTTCCCCCTATTGTTGATGATGCTAGATATTCTTGTAACTCTTCTTCGGAGTTAATCGAAAACTGCTTTCCTCCTGCATTACGAACAACTTTAGCAAGACCGTTTGTTGTAGAGTAAATACCCGCCGCTAGTGGGTGATACATCGTTTTTCTAAGGATAAAGGGAATAACTTGCTTATTGTATTCTTTTATTCTAGACTTCTTTTGGGTTAGTTCCTTTACGGCTCTAATGAATGCGGGGTGGTTTCTTTTCTCCGTTCCACTCAACTTAGCCCAAGATGCTTCTAGCATACCTGACTCTAACGCATACCTCTTGGCTAGTGTTTCTTCGTCAATTGGTTCGGGATTCCAAGTGTATGCTTCCTCTACACTACCTAGGCCATCATATACTTCGGAAACCTTCTGCCTTAGAAGCGGCGTGATTTCTTCAAACAGTTCTTTGAATGAACTATCCGCAGTCTTCATCTTCCTATTGCCTGTCTCCTTATCGCTATAGTTAGCAGAGTAGATGTATGCGCCGCCTCTACCCTCTGGATAAAGAAAACCATAGTCTTCGGTCAAGAATCTTTCAGCAAAGAAATCGATGTCTGATTCGGTAGGAATCCGACCTTGACCTTCGACTAGATTAACGAAGTTTGAGAACTGCTCATACATGCCAGAGTAGTCCCGCATAATTCCTCCTAAGATAGCGTTGTAATTCAACTAATCGGCTGGAGTAAGATTTAGCATTGGAAGAATGTCTTCACCAGCAAGACCTGCTTCTACAATGGTAATACAATACTGATTCCATCTTAGATTCTTTAGTTGCTTTTCGTTAAGGGTGTCAGCCATACTATCTAATTTTTCTAACTTTGGTAGTTGCGTAATCGCTTTTGCAATACTTAGTCTCCACCAATTTAGGGCTTTTCCTTTACTAACTTCTGTTGTCACCAATGTAGTGAAATCTAAATCTCCAACCATTATCTTATCTTTCATAGTGCCTAGTTTGGTATAATTATATCTTCTTGCAGGGAAAAAGGTGGAAAACTTGTTTGCCAAGAAGTCTGTATATCTTACAATCTCTTTAACTTCGCTACCACCTAGTCCTTTTTCGATGATTTCGCTTCCCTTCTTAATGTCTTCATCATCGGCATCTTCTATATCGCCATCCACTAGATTCTTATCTAGTTCTCCTAACTTGTCAATTAGTCGCTCTCCAAGTTGTTGCAAGCCATCTTTAATCGCATCAGGAATCTTAGCGAACTCATCGCTGGCTTCTTTGAAGTATCTAGACGATGTTACAAAGTTCCCACTCGCAGACTCGAATGCATCTGCTGCGGTTTCAAATCTGCTTGCTGCAACGCCAAACTCGCTTGCGGCTAAATCGACAGAGGAAGAAAGTCGATTGATTGGTTCTTCCAATCCTTGTAGTGAAACATTAACTGGTGCTGGCTCTACAACCACCACTTCTGGCTCATCATCATCCTCTCTAGTAATGATTTCAAACTCTTCATCGGTTGGGGGAAGCCCTACAAACCTTCCTTCTTCGTCATAACCATCATCTACTGTGATACTTTCTACTTCGGGCAAATCAACGCTTTCGACATCTTCAGGTATTTTTGTGACCGCCTTCGCTAATTCGGCCACATCACCCTTAAACATCATAGTTCCTCCAGAGGAAAGTCCATCGAATGGTTCGTCTATGTTTTCAAAGTCCATTTCGTAAGTCACTTCTACATCTCTAAACAATTCGGCAAAGCCGCCCTCTTCCTCTGTTTTTAGATCTTCTTCTGTCAAAGTAGCCCTTTCCATCGGAGACAATTCTTCTAAATCTACTGCCTCACCTTTGACCGTTTCTATTCTTTTTGATCCTCTAAATACAGATGGATTCTTAAAAACGCCGCCTGCAGGAATATAAACATAAGATGCTTCATCATACTTATCGTTTAGATACTTCTTGTAAAGCATAGAAGAGTAGTTAGTCAAGTCATTACTTGGCACAATTTCTAGATTCATTGGCGGATAACTAGGCGTATTTACTTCAAACTCTACTCCTAATGTATCTCTAAAGTGTGCTACAGCGGAAGGATTCGCTTTATCGCTAGTCTTTTCTCTACCATCCCAAATTAGTTCTGCCCCTCTCCATGTAATAGGATTGACAGTAAATGTTGTGTCAGGGTCTAACAATCTACCTTTTAGAGCCATACTTTGTGCAGAAGTTATTCCTCCTATGCCTACTGTTATTTGGAAGCCATTTGCAGGCCAGTTAGGATCAGATGGATTTCCAACCATATCGCTAATCATTCGCCTTACCTTTGGATTTACCATGTTCAATCTTTCTCCCGGCCGAGGATAATATGCTGGCAACGGCATAGAGAATGGATTTGGCAGTCCGAATAGTGCGCTTTCATTATCTACTTCGACTTCTTTTTCCTTAAACTCCGGATGGTCTTTAGGCAAAACAACCTGTTCGCTTTCACTAGTGAACGCATCTTTTACTCTACTCTTTTGTTCTTGGTCTAACTTTCTAGCGACATATTCTTCTCTAAACTTTAGAGGGATGTCTATTTCAGTTCTCATAATCGTCATAACGATCCTAAACGGGTCGAACACAACAGATGTTCCTTTCAAAAATGGTTTTGCTGCTTGTGACTTAATTCTAGCAAGGAATGATTTCCTTAGAGTATCGACATCTGTCTCTGCATCAACCACAACTTCTGTGATGACGGATAATATTGCGGCTGCGACAGGGGGTTGAGATTTGTATAGTAACTTTAGATGTCTAATATATTCATCCATACACTCGATGTAAAACTTCATGTCTAATCTTTCACCTAATGTTTCTGGTGCCCTAGTTAGTAGAGTTACAGTATTAGTTCCTATCCATTTAGGAGGGAAGTTATCTCTTATGTATGGACTACCTTTAGAGATACCATACATTCTAGCAAATAATCTATCGAATAGTATATGTGGTTTTATTCCTGGTCTATTTACAATTTCGCTCGACCTTCTTTCGATTGATGCCCAAAGAGCATTAGCGAGTTGCCCGACCTTTGCGGCCTGTCCCTCTTTTTTCTTATCTCCGCTGCCTCCGCCGCCGCCTTTCTTTTTCTTCTTGCTTTTCGGGGCGAAAGCGTTGGCTACGGTGAACTTGACGAACTCTTCATCGAACTTGATAATTACATCTTTTAGAATTGGAGAGTCGATTTGGTAAAAGACAGTTTCAGGTGTGACGCTAGCCTCACCAAATAAATCTTCATCTATCCCTTTAGGTCGATATTGTAGTTGCGCTAGAAGATTTGGTTGCTCTTTCTTCTCAAAAACGACTTTTCCTGCATCGGTTAGTGCAGTTGCAAGCCAGGTGGTTTCCGCCATTCTGAGATCCTGTCGATAGAACTCTTCCATTGTTCGTGAGTCTAAAATGAGTTTTTCTGAATTTGCTATGTTGGCAACCGTGTGTAACATCCTAATATCGGCCAAGAACTCTAGAGTTGATTTGGCGTTTTTCATAACAAACTCGTCGAAGTCTTTTGTGATGTGTTTAGCCATTCTAGGGTAGAGATTTGCTACGGACTTTTGCTTTTGAATGGTGTTGATGGTTGGCGAAATCAAGTAGAACTTGTGTGGGACGGTGCAGGCCGCTACTAACGCTTCTATAGAAAAGAACACATCGAGTGCGATTCTTTGAAAAACTAGCAAAGAAGGGTGTGTGAATTTGCCACCTTTCTTGCCTCTTGCCTTTTCTAATAGTGCCTCATCTTCAATTGTTCCAACCGATAGTTGTAGTTCTTTTTCAGGAACGCTATTAATTTGGAACTCTTCGCCATCGTCTGTTTCCATAATGATGTCATAAACTGGACCAGCCCTAGCATCTACAACAATATAAGTTGCAGAGGCCATAATTGGAACCGCTTCGGCGGCTGACCCTAGAATACCATCTAGAACATCTGGATAACTTGCCGAGTTTGCTGCGATAGAGGGTTGTTTTGCAGTTTTGAATTCTACTGGAACTCCTACCGTGAACTTCGTGTTTGTCATTTGTAGGAGTTGCTTAAAGAAATGGTTTGCAGCATCAAAAGTTCCGTCTTTACCATAGGCACCCTTCGCCAATCCATTAACTTTAGATGGGCTAGGGACTTGTGGATATTGGACTTGCAAGTCGATGTATTCTTGGTTAAGCGTTATCGCTTTTGCTAACTGCATGATAAGTGGGTTGCCTTTCAATTCCTCATCAACATCTGTGATACTAAAATGTGTTTCCGCATCAAAGGGGTCAGATAATGCTGCAGGCAGTCTTCCTTTATTGAACATGATTGTTTGCATTAAATTCTCTAAACTTTCTGCTAGTGCTTTAGATAGAGGCTCATTAATATTCTTATATGCATAATTAGTGATAGCCATAGTCCCTAGACTAGGTAAGTGAAACTTAGGTGCATTACTTCCAAACGCTAGATCTCTAATGAACCATTCAGTTTCAGCAGGGGTTGTCCCTGTGTCGCCAAGAACTCCGTGTAGCATGTCAAACTCTTCGTTTGCTAGTTGTCCTCTTAGATAATTCAAATCCGTATCACTTTTGATATTAGTAGTAGTTGCACCATCGGGAGTAATAGTCTTGTATCTAAGGACTGTATTTGGGACTCTTGTTTTAAGATAGTTAGGTGCATCATCATCTGCTAGCGGTGACATCGTTAATCTATAATCTCCATAGACATGATAGTATAACAAATCGAGCGCAGACATCTCGCTTTCTCTAACGATTGTATCGCCGACCCGTAGTGGTAGGCTTTGCGAAGCAAAGATTCCGTAATGAATCTTGATATGGTTTAGCAAGTTGTCTGATAACTTGATTGCCTTATCGACTGCTTCGTCCGATACACCTTCTGGATATAGCGGTGGTGAAACAACATCGTTAAGAAAAGCCATACCTATCACTTTCTGCGAATCAAGCCGAGGTTATCAAGTTGCGGGCCTGATCCGAAGAATTGTCCTACGAATGGGGTTCTTGAGGGTTTAGAAGCGATATAACCTGCGAGCAAAATGCCGCCAACAATGACGGTGTTTCTAATTTGCTTTTTGTTTATTCTAGATTGTTTTGCCATTCTTTTGTAGATGGGATTGTTCTCATCCAATGGGTTCCAAATGTCTGCCATACTTCATCCTCCTATCCTATCGATAATTGTTGCACTTATCACCGAGGCTACGCCAACGGTTAGCCCAAGACTCACTAGGTCTTTAACTTCGGGTATCTTAAATGAGAATTTTTGCTTGGTTGCCTTCGCTACTCCAAGGTTATAATGAATCAATGCCTCTGCCATGAATACAACAAAGGTAACCAATCCTACTTCCTTAACTCCTGCCATGTTACCACCTAGAATACTCCGTTCTCGACTGTCTCATAGCCTCGATATAAAAGACCCTTTCCGGGGAAGAACTGTTCGTTATTAGGAATATTTTTCGCTTCTTCATACACATCGACTGCTCCATGAATTAAAACTAGTGCGTATAGTGCGGTAGAAAGAGCATCTATGCGATCCCATGTATTATTTTCTAATCCAAAGTTTAGTCGGCTAGCATATCTACTTACACCGCCCAACATATTGTTCTCTCCTAACATTTGAATGCCTTTACGAACCATTACACCTGCTACGAGAATGGTCGAGGCGTAATCTACGCGGTTCCAACCCTTTTCGGAAATGCCAAAGAGTGGGCGGAATATTTTCTTTGCCATGATACCACCCTAGTCGTAAATCCAAGCAACGCCTTCTTCATCGGTCTTAATCTTCCATGTTCCGCCAGTAATAATCAACATTGGCTTGCCTTTATCGGGGATTGTAGCGTAAAGTTTCGGGAAGTCTCCGTTCTTGGTTTCCTCGTTAAAGTTGTGAACATACTTTTGATTTGAAGAACCCGTTTCTTTACCTGACATATAACCAATCGACCAGCAACCGCCTTCTCCAACTTGATACCAAACATCGCCAATGTCGATTACTTTGGTTTCGGTTTTAGCAGGGGCTTTGCCGTTCATGTGCTTGTAAAGTTCTTTTCCTTTCTCTACTTTGGACTTTGGTGGGTTAGATCGAGGATCATCTGCCATCTCTTTTCTATACTCTTCTTCTTCTAGTTCTGCCCTTAATATTCCCAAGTCTCTTTCCGCGATGGCTAACTGCATTTCTAGAACGGCTTTTTGGTTTTCCAGTTCAATTGCACTCGCAATTTCTTCTTCGGTGTAGGTTTTTGGTTTTAAGCGACCAATACCGAGAGCATCGGGTGGATTAGATTTTGGCTTTCGAGGCATCTTGATAGCATCAGCGTGTGCTAGAATGGTTAGTGTGGCAGTTCCTTGAACGATTTCGTAATCTACTCGCAAGTTTGCGATAGCATTACCTCCTACTGCTTCTGCTCTATCAGATAACTCTTTTTGCATACTAGCAACAGCCATAGCCATTCTTCTTTCTGCTAACGAGGTTCTACCTCCAACAAGTCCACGATAAATCGATTGCACTACTTCCCCGACATCGGCACCAACATTTCTACCGATTTGGACTTCTGCAAATATCGCTCCTTTATTGACGAATTTAGACTTCGGCTCTCCAGAGTATATTTTTAGCACATGGCTTGGGTTATCTGCAACATACCCTAGTGCATCAGACAAGTTATCTGCTTTATCGGCGGTTACACTTAACTTACTTTTCCACCATTCGGGAACTTCTATTCCTTCGTGATATGTTGCTTCCATAGAGTCTGCTGCTTTTCCTAGTTTGTCAATATCGCGGGGAACCATGTAGTCTTCCGAGTATTCTTCGGGGTTTTGTAAAACCATCTCACGATAAGCAGGCGTTTCTCGCATAAAGAACTTTAGAGTGTGGTTTTTCGCTCGTAGTCCTTTGCATATAATGTCACATGCTTTTACTGGCCTAGATTTCTCCCCACATGTAAGCACATCAACCATAGCATATTCGAGTTCTGGCCAGGTGTGAATAGAGATGTGGGATTCTCCTAATAGTGCTAATGCAGTCACACCTTTAGGCTCGAACTCATGGCTCACAAAGTCTAGTAACTCCATATTAGCACCTTTGGCTGCTGAAGTCAATGTTTTGCGAAGGAGTTTTTCATCGTCAAGAATCTTAGGGTCGCAATCGTATAGTTCTAGAATACAATGCTTGCCGACGATTCCGTCGGGGATGGCTCCGATATGTCCGGGATTCATTAGGATGTAATCGCCCGCAGGATGCAAGTAGACATCGGGGACGGTCTTTAGCATCTCTCTTGCTTTCTTTTCGCTCGTCCCCTTTGGGAATGCTTTCATTAGTGGCTTAAGGCCGGATGCCCCTCCTTCATCAATAAGAATGTCTTTTACCTTCATAGCATTTCCAGGATTATATTTACCTCTATATCCGCCTGCAAATGCTGCACTTGCTTGCATGTGTGCTTTCTTACGAGCCTTTTCTCTAGAAGATTTATTCCCTGCCTTGTAGTGATATTTCTTACCCTTGTCTCCCCACCTCATGTAGGGGCCTTTACCATCTCTTCCTCTTTTTATCGGGTTACTTCTTGGCATAGTCCCAAAAGTTATACATGGATTCTGCCCACATCCACAGTTATGAGGATTAGACATGGCTTTGAATCCAAGCCTTTCTGCCTCATTGTGAGCAGGTCCGAACTCCATACCTTGATCCATGAGTTCTTTCATTTTATCTATGTGGGCTTGAGAGGTGCCTGGAGGGTGTTTCGCTTTTATCTCCGCTTTTGACATCCCTTTTGGGTTCTTTCCTATTCTTAGCATTTCTCTTCCCATGCCAGATGGATCGTCAATATGACTTGCTGCACTAGCGTAGGGTTCTGCGTCTGGATCGTATTTAGGAAATCCTTTCTCATCTATAAATGTTGGATGCGGGTTCTTTTTGACTCCCTTTATCATGCCATAGTATTCTCCAATCGTTTGATAGACTCCAGGAACACCTACTTTCAAAGCCGCCGATAGGTTTTCTGGTTTATCGTCAAAGAAAAGTCTAACATCGTATTGTGCTTGAAGTTTCCTAACTACATCGGCTTTATACAAAGGAGTTTTCTGCCCAACAGATCTTTTACAAAATAACAAGTCGCTACCCGTCGAGTCTTGGAACAAAGGTAGTCCCTTGTCCTCAAGTTGGTCTTTGGTGACTTCATAATACATAATTGGTCTTGCGGTGCAATAGGCTATTACATATCCATCTTCCATTAGATGTTCTATTAGATTCATAGCGTTAGGCATTAGTTTATCTTTTGCTAGCCTATTAGGTTGATATAGAAACTCTCCTCTCTTTTTCCAACTACCTTTGTGTTTAGGAGAGCCGTCTTTGTTCACGATTCCCGCACGAACTGCGTCTGTGAACCTTTGACGATTGTCGAGTAGTGTCATGTCCAAATCAAATACTGCCATCTTGCGATTAGCAAATTCGGCGGTAGTAATAGGATTTTTCTTAACTTCTAATGGAGAGCCACAAGTCATGCAACTTTTGAGACCTTCGTTATTGCTAGCACCACATATACTACAATAAACTACGCCTCTCATAGTTCATGGCACAACTCACTTCTTTAAGGTCTTGTTGGTTATTTCTTCCTTCGTCTTTTCTTCCGAGGATTCGCCATCATCGCTCTAGATCCTGCCCTTTCTAGCATATCTCTTGTAGGTGGCGGTGGTGGCGGTAGTGGTGCTGGCGATTGTGCTGCAATTCTAGCCCGTGCTGCAGGCCTCGCACCTAACTCTACTGCATACTGTGTTGCTAATTCTCTATTTCTACTACGGCGACCCGCTAAATCTCTTTCTAATCTATCTCTAGTTGGAATACCTGCTGTTCTCATGTAGAAAGCCTCTGGCGTTTCAATAGCATCGACAACTTGCTCTCTAGAAATCGATGATCTTGCTGCGGGTTTGGGTAGCAATAGAGTTTCAGACAATTGATTGATGTTTCGCTGTGCATTTGCAATCTCTCTATCAAATCTATTATTGATTTGATTAAGTTGGTTTTCTGATGCTGTCACCATAGCCCTCGCTCTATTTTCATACGATTCTAGGTATGCATTTATTACTACTGCAGACACGGTGATAGGCGGCAAAGGAATTTGATTATTCATAGGATAGAACTTTTGGTCTAAAACCATAATATCATTGAAAGACCTCGATAGTGCCCTTCTCACAACTCCAGCACCATCTACTTGATTTATTTTATTAAGATCGCCTTCTGCTTCGGCAAACTTACAAGCAAACTTAGAGAATGAAATCATTCCTTGTAGAACCCCTGACCCAAAAGACCTTTCTCTAACGCCATCTGCATTTCCTTCAATACAGTCATCGATAGCGTCGAGAGAAGACCTAAACATTCTAAGACTGTCATCTAAACCATCACTATCCGTTAATATCTTGAGATACCCTTCGGTTGCTTGCATTAGATTAACTACTTGACCACTCATAGCAAATGAAGATTGTAAATCTACTATTTCTACTACATCATTAGAGGCTTGTTCTAGTAATTGTCGAACTAAATCAATTTCTGTCGTTAGAAACTGTATAGCAACAACAGAATCATCTATTTGCTGCCTATAGGCTTCTAAAAACCTCGTTGTTTGTGTAGTAGTGCTACCTCCACCGAATAAGTTTATTTCTCGCCTTCTCATATCTTCTGTCGCATCATCTTCGTCAAAACTAAATGCGCCTGGAACTCCCGTAGTTAGTGCAGACAACTCTCCTTCTATTATGCTAACCACAGAACTTGCGATTCTTTGGTATGCTTTAATTGCCTGTATCTGGAACTGTTCTAGGGCCTTTTCTGTTTCTTCTGGTGATATGGGAGCCTTAAAATCTCTTATCTCCTTGATTGTTTCGCTAAATTGCATTTTCTTGGCTTCGTCTGTTTCTTGCTTGTCCACTATTGCTTCTAATAGAGTAAGAAGTGTTGCATTTATTTCTGTTCCACTATCTAGGTTATCGATGATTTGTTGGTTGGTTAGGAAACTTTCTAACTCTCTCAATTCTTCAGCAGTAACAGGGTCTCTAGGCCCAAACTCTGTCTCTTCTGGTCTAAACCTTGTAAATCTTCCAAATACCATTTAATCACCTCAAGGAACTGCTGTAGCCTTTTTCTCTGCGTCATCAATCACTTTCTTTAGTAAAGCATTCATTTCTGCGCTTTTGATGTTTCTCCCACTAACAGTCTTTTTAAATTCTGCAATTCTAAACAACGCGTCAGCCTTCTTTCCTTCTTGTGCCATGATTACATACTGGTTCATAAGTGCCGTTGCGCCTGCAAGATACGCTATAAACACCTCTGCATTGGTTACTTCAATATCTTCTCGCCTCATTAGTTGCTTTTGTAATTTTTTAAATCTAGACTCTGTATCTGCCATTCTCTTTCTACCAAAGATAGAAGTTAAGGTCGCAGTTAGTGCGGTTCCTGTGCCACCATCGTCAAACAAAGTTCTTACCGAGAAGTCGATTAACAACATGGCAAATGTCACATCATCGTTGCTTGGCTCATACTCATACTTGCTTTTAGCAAGTTCTAGGGTGTTGAATAGAAGTTCAATAATCGATATACCAAGTCCTGCTTTGCTGTCGATCGAATATACTTCGGGTTGCCAGTGTTTAAAGATAAATGCTACAAAGTCTGTAGAATCTGCTGCTGTTCCTTTTGCGCCTGCTGCATCTGTAGGGTCTACACCTAAACTTACTAGGTAGGCTTCCCTATCTGCGGGCGACTTGACTAGATTATCTTTGAAGTCCTTGTAAGTAAATTCTTTATATCCTTTACCGCCCTCATGAACGAACTTTGTTGTATCTTTCATGTTAGACAAGAAGTCTAGCGAAACTTTTGATTCTAGCGGTTGTCCACTACCCGCACTTCTAATATCTACAATCTGCGGTAGTGCTTCTAAGAATGCATCCATCATAGCATAAATCATAGCAGGGGGCCATCTTCTAGGCGGTGTTGGATAAAAGCCTCCAACATCTCGCATAAAGATAAATCTGCTAGGAATTGCTTCTTTGGTCCCTGCGGCTCTATATCTATCAAGGTTAATCGCATCGACAATAAACGACATTAGTGATTCATCGTCTGGAATTGTTCCCTTTACTAACTTCGCCTTTGCGTGAGTTGATCCGCCTTTAACGGCGAGTGAGGGCACCCCATCCCCTATGAAAGGAATTCTTGCTAAGATGTTTTTCCAACTAGCGATAGGTGCAACGCGGTTCTTAATCAACTTCTGCCCCTTAGTGTTTAGTTTGAGTTGCTTACCACTACGATCTAGATTATTAGGGAACTTCTTTGCTATCTCTAATAGAGTATCTATCTCACTAGGATTTAGTAGTCTTTGTGCAAGAATAGGATAAATGAACTCTGTAGATGCAACCAAAGCATATTCTCTTCCTGCATAGAAGTCTTCTGCCTTTGTTGGTAAGAGATACATTAGTTTGCCAAAGTTATTCACGAAATCTTCTTTTGCTTGCCCTTCAAAACCAACGCTTAGTTTGTTCATCGCACGAATTGCCCCTCTGTTGCCAGAAGCAATCGCAAGGAATGGTGCCAAAACTTCTTTTACGAACTGTTCAAGATTCGTTAAATTGAGTCCATACTTTGCGCTAATCTTTGTTTTGCTAATGATATCGGTTTGGTCTTCGATTTCTAGTCCGTGTTCTTGGTCAAGATATCGACGAATCATAATTTCTGAATCATACATTTCTTTTGGTGCGTCTGCGAGGAAAGGAGTTTTGCCACTTGGGTTCTTTCTAGGAACGGCAGAGTAAGCGTAAAGCAAGCCTGCAGTTGTTGGCGAAATACCGTCTGCAACTGATCGCTTGCTTAGAAGAATGGTTAGGGTATTAACTGCGCCAAAGATTCCTTCTTGTGCGACCATTCTTTCTACGAGTGCGGGGTCTAAGTCTCTTGGCAAAAGTTGATTTGAAAAGTTTCCACTTCTTGCGAAATCTGGTGAAGGTGTAAAGTCCGTAGGTAGCGGAAGGCTTGGGTTGTTTCTAACACCGTTGCGGCCAGAGATGATTTCTACTTCCACCATAGCGGGATTAGATTTAACCAAGTCGCTTAGAGTAATCGGGTTTCCTATGGAATCAGCGAGAGTGTAGTCTGCAGTTCCGCCTGGATTCCTACGAGCAAGTTTAGACTTGACCCACTTATGTGCATCAAGCAAAGACCCGCCTTGCAGAGAACTTGGAACTGTCGCACGCATGAATATCACCGGCTAGCCTTGGCCTTACCGGTCTTGCGACGAACACCATCGTAATAAGAACCTCGCTGCGTCTTATCCACAATAAAGCGGTAATAGGTTCCTTTAACAGGTGACATCTTAGGCATACCGTAAGTATCGACAATCTTCTGCCATGTTGCTTGTAGACCTTTGTCTCCCTTTTTCATGCCGATAGTTTTGTAGCCTTTTGTTGGGTGTGTAACAGGTTTGAAGTGCGAGATAGGCAGTCGAATACGGAATGGTGCATCTTCTCCTGTTGCCTTTAGTTTTCCAACTTGCACAAGTTTCATTCCTGGAAAGTGCTTGTTAAGTCCTTTAGTCCACTTTGCGGTATCTTTGGACTGACCGTGCTTTTCTTCTCCCGATCCTCGCCTCATAGTTAGTTGCGACTTGGGATGGATTTCCATGAAAAGGAATTTTCCTCTACCCTTTGGGTTTCCTTTGACGGCTTGCTGCAGTTTGCTTCTTTGGTTTCTCTGCTTTCTATCTTCAAAGGTCTTTGTTCCTTTTTTCATGAAAGACGAGTAATCTTCTACTGTCCACTTCCCCGTTGCGGCACTAATAATGCCGACGGGTGTGGGGTCGAAGAATGACTTGTGGACAATACCAACAGCCTTTTTCATTTTGTTAGCGTCTCCAAGTTTTCCTGTTTTCATTAGTTTCATGAAGTCGCCATCATCTGTTTGAACGCTAATGAACGCCATGTTGCCTTCAAGGAACTGGTCTGCGATTTTCGGTGCTTTCTTGCCAGCAATAGTTACACGGAAAATCTCTCCAGCACTTGCTTTGACACTTCCTTTGTTACCACTAGCGGCGTGAGCAACTGCTAACTTAACAGACATAGGCTTGTAGTTGTAGGGCGTTGCCATCAACACATCGAGAATGCTTCTACAAGTTCTCGTATCTCCGACTTGATATGCGGAGACGCACTTTCGCATCAACATATCTGCTTCAATTGCTTGGTCTTGTGAAGCGGTGGTTTGGAATGCGTAAGATTTTCCTCCAGCGATGTTTGCTTGCATTTCTTGAATCATTTCAACATCTGCTGCACCGAGAGGAATGTATCGTGAACGGAAGTCCATGAACACTCTATCTCCCTCATCATTATGCATAGCGTTAAGAGTATAGTAGTTGTATGTATTAAATCTAATAGACTTTATGATGTCTAGGGCTAGAGAGAACATCTTATCATATCTATGGTTACCAAAATTAGAACCCTTCATTGGGTCTGGGCCTTTTGCAGTCATAATATCGTAAGCGATTTGGCCTTTGGCAAACTCCGAGTTAATGTCTGCACCTTGATTTACACGGCGGCGGAATGCACGGTGGCTTGGGTCGCTTTCCCATTCCTTGATGAAACCATAAATTGAAAGTTGATCTTGCGGAGAAACTTCTGCAGAAAGTTCTGCAGAGATATCAAGCGGGTTCATGTTGCGAAGATAATCGACCCAGTTTTCTGCAGTTGCTAGCAACAACATTTCGGAGTATGGTCTAACTGAAGTAGCATTACTAATTCTACCAAGGAGTTGTCCAATATTTGCTTGTCTTGCTAGTCTTTTAACTCGACCAAATGCTTCTATTCTAGCACTACTGTCAATAGCAGATTGTAGTCGCAAGTTTCTCCAAGTGATTGCACCCGATGATGGAGGGTTGCTTCTTCCTCCGAAAAGTGATTCAACCCCTGACATTCTACCTCTTGCTCCCATTTCTTCCATAGTTATATCTCCGCCATCATCCATTCCCATTTCTTCTTCAACTTCTTCTGATGCTGTAAAAGTGGTAAAGTCGGGATCGGACATTGGTTCTTTTTGTTCCATGAAGTCCGTAGGAACTGTTGTTGGTTTGTTGTGACCGCTGTTGTTATACACGACTTTTGTCAAAACCTCACCAGGGTTTCCTCTAATCTCTGATTGATAAACTGTGTAACTAGGGGTTGATTCAATCGCCCTGACATCACTAGGATTTACCATAACTGTATCGCCGGTGCTTCTTGTAAATTTCATCATGCTTGGGCCTCCATTCTTTCTTCTTTCGCTTCTTTTTGATTTTGTCTTACATTGTATGCTAATACTCCTACTAGCCCTAACGCTAAAACCGTTCCTGACCAGTTGATGGTCTTTCTAAAGAATCCTTTATCCACATACGGATAATCGTTAGGATTGACATTAGGCTCCCCTTCACTATGGGTGGAGCCTAGTCCTCTAAAGGGTAAGCACCACCTCCAGAGTAGCCTGCAAAGCCTGGTGGCTTTGTTCTAAATGCAGACTTGGGCGTTGCTCTCATGGGGGTTGGCCCTGCACCTAGAGAGGAGCCAGAGGAGCGCATTTTAGTGCTTCTTCTAACTCCCGTGTTTCCAAAGTAGCCTTGTAGTGTTTGCATCTTCATAGTGGAATTGATTCTAATATTTTCCAACAATGCAAGTTTGGAATCGATGACTCCTAGTTTTTGATTCCTAATTGCTTTGTCATAAACTAGGAAATTTGATTTTGTTAATTCGTTGATCATAGATTTCGTCTCGGCTGCAAGTGATCTCCACATGGCTCTTTGTGCCTTTTCCATGCCTCTATCGGCAGTAATCAAGCCGATTTCTATTTCTTGTAGTTTCGTCATTCGGCCTGCTGCGAGGTTTTGGATACTTGCTGCGAGTGTCGCTTTGACTGCGCCATCTAAATCTTTCTCAATTTTCTTTAGCGCGTTCATAACTTGAACTCGCATGTTCTCCGCATTACCTGGAGAAGGGTCGTGCATGTATGCTTCTCTAACTGAATCTAAAACCTTAGCCATATCAGTATCGAGTCTATTTCTTAGGGCTTTAGGCATATTAGCAACATTATCACCATATACTCTAGCGATTCTATCAATCTCTGCACCTGCATTAGAAATAACTTCATTCCATAGCGGGGAGTCTGCGGGAGTCATACTATGAACTGAACCTAGCATACCATTAAGTTGAACTTGCTGTCCACGAACAATACTTTGAATCTCTCTTGCAATAGCATTTACGGCATCATCTGCTTCTGCTCTCAACATACCTTCTGTAGTATCTGGCAAAGTAAATGCATCGTTAGCCATATTGACGAAATCCGACAAAAGTTGCTGAACTCTATTTAACTTAGTAGTTCCCATAGCAGATTCTAAATCGTTATTACGAATCATCATTCTAACGCGGTCTGTTGTGTCCGCGATTATGTCATTTACAATGCTCGCATGAACCGCCATTATATCACCCGATGCATCTTATGTTTATGAGATTGTTCCTTATGAAGCAGTTGGCTTTGCAAACATTCCAGCAATTGCACCACCCTTTTTGTCTCTGGCTCTACTCTTTGCATCAATAATCTTTTCTCTACCTTCATACTTGGATTCTATCTTCCTTTCCTTTGCTCTTGCCTTTGCAGAAATAACCCTTGCTCTACCTGCACCATATCCTTTAAACATAGATCCTAGACCTGAAAAGGTTCCTTTGGCACCAGCATAAACAACCACGCCAAGAGTTAGGCCTGCCCCTAGAGCCAGCGCACCAAAGGTAAGTTTTTCATCTAAATCTAAGTCAGTAATTCCTTTTACTTGCTCTTTACCAAACTCTGCAGTCATCTTACCAAATACCTTAGCACTTCTAACCGCATTGTCCTCGAATGTGTCCCAAGCACTACCAAGTCCTGCAAAGCCAATAAACGGCGTGTTTTCTTCTTCTTCATAGTTTAAGCCAACAGGCAAGATATCTAAATCATCGACAGGTGCGGCTGCGCCAAGTCCATTCAATGTCCCCCACTTGTCGGTCACATCTTCTACATAAAAATTAGATTGATTCGAGAATCCACTCATACTAGCAACGGGTGGATTAGTCACAGGCTTCATAATTACATCGGGATTGTTGTAGACATAGTTTGCGGAGAACCAATCTCTTGCATACCGTCGTAATCTCGTTTGGTCTTTTGGATGGGTTTGCCCCGTCCTTTTTAGGAACTCACGCTCTCTAGAATCTAACTCTGCAGTTTCGGTTACATCCTCTGCATCATAGTTCATATCGTTGATTGCTAACACTTCGTCTGGAGCGAATCCTTCTTGAATCAATATTTCCTGTTCACTGGTTTCCGCAACAATGTCAAACTTTTGTTGCATCAATTTACCAAACGGTGTATTCATCACAATAAACAACGGGTCTTGTGCGCTAGATAGGGCATATGGCTTTCCTTCTATTTGTTGCAATTGCCCTGCGTCATTGTAATCAAGATATGGCCCTGTATAGTATGGCGGGATTTGGAACCAAGCAATAGAGAACGGGAACGAATAAGATTCCCCCATCGACCCCTTGATTAGATACTTGGTAGGGTCGTTGGGATCATGACCTGTTATCTTCATTCTATTGAACCAATCGTTGCTTAACTCTGTCCCAAAAATCTTCTTCCATGTTTCTAAAAGAACTTCTTCTCCAGGGACTTTGATATTATCCGCTAAATCATTTGTAGTTATGTGCCCCGCAAACTCCAAGAAGTCTGCTCGGTTAGTTCCCTCTAAACCAGTTTTGGTTCTAGGCTCGTATGCATTTGGTTTGATAACATTGACACTAACCCACGCAGGAGTGTCGCCTGGTGGCTCCTTTCTACCTAAATCTTCTGGTATCATATTATTAGTGAATCCCCTAGTAGTTAAGACTACATTATTACTAGATACACTACCTAATGCTTTACCTATTACAACAACTGTGCTTCCTGGTTTCATTTCTCCATCTGCATAGTAAGAAAAGTCTACTTCGGGGTTATCTAAGTAAGTGAACTTTGCAGGGTCAGCAACACGCACACCAAACGCTTGTAGCGTATCCATTGAGCCTACTCCCGATGGGTGCTGCATTCCTGATCGCCAATGCGAAGGCGGGTCTAGATACAATGTCGCATTTATACTTCTAACACCTTCATATTCTTGCCCGTTAATAGTGGTCTTAAACCTTGTTCGTCCTTCGGTAACAGAATCTTTTCCTTCTACTCTACCTAAGAGCCTATACTTTTTCGTTCCACCTCCTGCAGGAGTGAATGTAGGATATGCATGTCTTATAGTGGTTCTTGACCAACTATAATCGGGATAGCCATTCTCGATTCCTTGTTGTATTTCTCTACGATCGGCACTAGGATCTAGTTGTCGAGGTAGTCGGAAAATGATTTTTATCTTTCCTTTGGAGTTTGTCTTAAAATTAAAAGGCGGCGACTTCATTGGTTGTGACCACTTTCTTGTGCTAGGGTTATACCATTCAACAGATAATGCAAAATCTTTCTTTTTAAATTTCTTTCCTTTATACTTGAAAGAGGATTTGATATTAGGACTTTTATCCACACGGTATGGTATCGCACTTGAGTCTGCATATGTTGTGACAAGTCCTTTGCTGTCTTTTGGTCTATCAAATGTGTCCGAATCACCATAACCATAGAATACTGTATCATCTACGAGAAACATTCTGCTTCCAGAGATATTAACATCATCGGCATAATGCCATTGTGAGTTTAGACCGACGGGAGCAGTAACAATTGATACTGCATTAGAGATGGATGGATCGTCGATGAAGTTTTTAGTGGCGGTCGCTGTGTCTACTGCTGCATCTCCTACGAACTCTAAAGTCGATACTGCCGCATCTTTAGCAGCGGCGGCGGCTTTGCTAAATGCGTGAGTGTGTGGAACCTTCTTCCCAAACAGTTTCTTTTTATCACCTAGTTGTGAAAAGGTAGGCGACCCGATGCCTGCAAACAACCCCGCAGTAGTTTGTTTATCGTGAACGAAATACTGCATAACCATAGCAATTGGAACTCCTGCAGGCATCCCTCTGTTTAGATTTTCCATAGCATCATAACCAATCATTGTGCCATTTTTGTCATATCTCATTTGATATGTAGACCCTCTAAATGCATAAAATCCAGATTTATCAGCAACATACCAAGGCCCTTCTACTGCTCCTTCTCCTTTTGCGCTTTTACGACCCGCTTCTTTTTTACCAGAATATCCGTGCTTTTTCCAGCGATGTTTTGTAATACTTCCAGACCATAGTTCATTAAGTCCAGATGCGGTTTTCTTAGGATTAGTATCTGCAGATTTTACAAAACTAGGATGGTAGTCTTTGCTCATGCCTGCATGACCAGAACCTAGCCCTGTATATCCTCCTAACGACTCGGTAGTATAGTAGTTGTTAGTATCGCTTAGTAGAAGCATATTATCGGTTAGACCTTTCTTCTCTTTAGTAGATAAGAATCTAAAATCTATGTTGTCGCTTATTTTGTTTGCTACAAAGAATCTAAATCCTGGCAATTTCGCAAATGGAACTTGGAAGGTAGCGTAATGCTCCCCCTGTCCAACTCTTCTAACAAACAATGCATTCGGTGTTGAAACATCGTGCATGAATGTGGCACCGACTAGTGCTTTACCCGCACCTACGGTTATGAATTTGATTGTGCAGTCCTCTCCGCGTCTTGCCGGAAACTCCTTTTGCAACCACTTAATTCCATTCCAAATCTTGGTTTCTTTTCCATTGTAAATGACAGATGCCGAAACAATTCTTAGTTTTGGCATGACTTCTCCGGGCTTTAGTGCAACCTTGTTTGCACCAAGAGAACCAAAGTTCCCTACTGTCCTAGCCCTTCTTGATACCGTCATTTCAACAACCTTTGCATGGAGTTACGAGTTTTCGTTAGTCCCCCAGCAAGGTTAGAAACAGGTTCATTTGGTCTCATCACTTGTCGAGGGCTATCTTGACTTCGATGTAGTGTAGTCATGTTAGGGTTATCAATTTTTAGTCTAGAACCCATTCTCTTACGCATTAGCGCAGTATCTCTTCTAGCCCTTGCTTGTTGTTGAATTAAGAAGTTGGGCATACCTGCGAAGCCATCAAAACCTGCAAAGTCTGAAACTCTTATAGTCTTCTTTGTCTGTCTTTTAACAGTGACTCCTTTTTGTTCGTTCCACGCTAAAAAGAGAGGTATGCTAAATGAATTCTTTGGCCCATAAAACTGGCCCTTGTAGATTACATAGTATCCCTTTGTCTTACTTCTATCGCTCCTTCCAAAAGTTGGTCCGTAGGCTTTTGCGTAGGGATTCTTGCTTTGGTCTACTTCACTAGACGACTTTCTAGAAGATTTGCCTCGACTAAAGAAATCTTTTACTTTATCTAGTGCCTTTTCGCCTTTATCCTTGGCTTCACTTATGGCATCTTTGGCTTTGCTTTCTAGTGTCTCCTTTGGTGCTTTGTATGGCACTAACTTAGGAAGTGCTGCATTAGCATTCCAAAGTCTTTCAGCGTCTTTTTTCATAGCATCCCTTATTCTACTGCTTGGTTTCTTTCCCACTCTTCTTTCGTAGTTTTCAACATATCTAGAGTAATAGTTATTAGGACTTAAGCCTCTTTGATTAAGATCGCTCTTATCATTAACTACTGGTGGTTTTCTTCCACCCGATCGTTGATTGTTTTTAGAAGTCATGCCTGCTCTATCATCTTCTGCCCATGTAGTAGACCTTACTTCTGGATTGGCTCTGTTATATGTTATGTCATCTACTTTGAACATACCCGTAGGCTCTGTTCCCCTTCCTACTCGATCGCTATCAGTAGCATTGTATTTCTTGGCAGGCTTTCTACTTTTCTTAGTTCTAAACAATCCTGGAGACTTAGGGGAAGGTGATAGTCGTCCTGTAGGATTTCTTTTACTACCTCTATATCTTTGTAGTTGATCAATCTCTGCTTTTTTGAATTGTATTCTCATGTTGCCTTCACTAGCAGATAGAATATTATTTCTAATCTTCTGTCGAATAATGTCGATATCTCTTGCTAGTTTGTTTTGTCTAGATCTAATGAGTCTATCTTCGGTTGGGTCAAAAGGCAAACTTACTGGAGTTATCTTTCCTATCATCATTCCACTCTCCCAATCAAAAACAATCCTGCAAACAATGCCATACCTGCTGCGAGGGCTTTACTAGTGCCCTCTCCTATCTCTGGGAAACCATTCATACCATTAACACTTGGGGTGAGGGGGCCACTCGCTCTATCTACAACTTCAAAGACTCCCTTTGCTTGATTCCTAAATTGTGTCAATGGTGATAGTCTATAATCTCTAAGTTCTTCTTCTAACAACTCTCTTTCTGCTGCATGGTCATTTTTAGTTCTAAGAGCATCTGCATTTAATTCATTGATTCGACGCCTTAATCTATCGATTTCGGCATTTGTTTTTCTTCTATCGACAAGTTGTCCTCTTCTTTGGAAGGAGAATTGTCCTGGCCTAATTGGGCGCATAAAAGATCGAGATGACGGCATAGCAACTTTCCATTTTGGTCTGGCTTTACTAATACGCCTAGGAGGTAGATTAAGTCTAGGAGGTGATAGTCTAGATGCCCTAAATGCTACTCTTCTATTTTGACTATATACTCTAGGAGAACTTCTTACGATTGCTTCTGGCATTCTAACTGAAGTTCTCGGTTGTGATGGGATAATTGTAACTGGTGGAGATGGACTAATTACTGGTGGTTTCGGTTCAACTGGTGCTGGTGCAAGGTTAGGTGGTAGTGGTTTAGGGTCTGGTTTAGGGTCTGGCTTTGGTTGAAAACTTGGTGGCCTAGGAATAGGCTTCGATGGAACTATAGGTAGTCCTGGAACTCTGTCTGGGACAACCGGCGACGGCCCGATAGGAAGCGGTGATGGTGCGATAGGAAGTGGTAATGGTGCAGGGATTGTTTGAGGCGGTGCTACGCGATTGTTTGGTTCTGAAGGAATTATTTTGACGGGTTTGTCTTCTATAACTTCCTTAATCTTCTCTTCTTTTTCTTTGGACGAAAGTTTCTTACTTTCGCTAATGACTTTGATTGCTTCTTTTTGAATAGGGTCTATTCTCCTAGGTCTTAGGTCAGTTCTCATTTTTGCTGTAGTAGATGTAGCGGGAGGTGCAGAAGGTGCAGAAGGTGCAGAAGGTGCAGAAGTAGTTACAGTTGTTGCGGAAGGCAAACCGCCCCCTCTACTCATCGGCATGCCCATGTTGCGATATCTTCTCACCTATTCCCCCTCCTTACTTGCGAAGGAGAAGAATGAGTGCCAAGCCTGCTCCAATCATTAGAGCGTTTTGGGACAGAACGAAACCTTCGCTTGCAGTCACTTGATTAGCCATAACTTGTTGGGTGTTGATACTAGCGTCGGATTCATTGTTCGCTTGTGCTTCTCCCATTTGTAAATAGTGTCCATTTAGATATGTTTCTACAAGTGCTTCATCATTATCACTTGTTGCACCATAGAATCCATTGACAGGTAGACCAGATTGGCCTTCGTCTTCGTTACCATAGTATCCAGTTCCAATGCCAAAGAATCCCTCATATCTTGGGGTCGGCTTTTGTCCTTTGAATCCAGCATGACTATATCCAAAGTATCCACTTCTAGATGGTGATTCGTATTCGGGCGTTCTAGGAAGCACTCCAGTTCGTCGCTGCAATCCAATATTCATTGTTGCCATTTTTATATCTCCTTTACTTGTAATAGCGATTAAACAACACCATCGCTGATAGTCCCACGACTACCCCACTAATAAGGACTCCCCATGTTTCTCCAGCAGTCCAGTTGATGTCTCCCATGTTCTGATACTGTGGTGCTTGCAGTATTTGATAGGCGTCCATTGACTTTGGAATATTCATCAAGGCTCACCTCTTTTGAACACTTTATTCATCATTTTTAGAAAAGGGTGCTTGTCAATTATTTGCGGCAAAAAGCCTCCACGGTTAGCCAAGTTATGTGCTTCAAGGAAGGCTTCGTCTTGCTTCTTGATGTGGAAATCTCTTTCCATGTTTAGATGCATTACATCTATGTGAGCGCGATCAATATTTGGTGGGTGCTTATCCGCTATCTCCCTTCTAGACATACTATGTTCGCCTAGTCCAAATAACCCTGCTAGTCCCCTAATAGACTTCTTCATAATAGGTGCCCTAATAGTATCAGCGTTAGCCATTAGCGGATAGACCTTAGAAACAGGAACAGATTCTCCTAATTTGAACTGCGGGTAAATCAACTCACAAGGAATCCAATTTCTGCCGAACTCTTTTGTTGGGCCGAATGTTTTCGTTACTAGCATTACATGGTTAAACACACCATCATTGTTAGAATCAACAATTAGTGCGCCGACAGGATATCCTAGTGAGCCTAACAAGGCACCGCCTAGAATAACAAAGTCATCGCAGTCTCCTGCAGACTTGCCTTTCTCAATATCTTTAATCATCCTTCTTGCTGTGTGGAAAAATTCTACTCCAAAAGGATCTTTCCGGTAGACCATATTTCTTTGAACCCACTTAACTACTGCTCGAATTTCTCCTAGTTCATCATGTCCTTTTACCCCCGCAGCATTAACAATATCCACGGCTTTCTTTCTAACAAACTCATCTCTCATTCCGTCTTCTATAAGATCGGTAAGAATGCGGACAACACCTTCAAATCTTTTCTGCGGATTTACTCCAGGTTTGAACTTAACCCGAAGTATTCTACCGTCGTCCATGAGTATCGGAAGCATAACTTATGTTTAACCATATTTGCTTAGGAATGTTCATAATCCCATGTAAAGTGGACTTTTTGGATGAAGAAGTTAGAGTTTGTCATTCCAGGTGAACCAATCTCGCAAGGTCGCCCTAGATTTTCTACGCATGGTGGATTCGCTAGAGCATACGACCCAAAGAAAAGTCGAGAGGGGAAAGCAGTAGTAAAGTTATGTGCGAAAGAGGCTGTGCAGCAGGCACAATGGTCAGAACCGATTACGGGGCCAATAGAAATGTTAGTGCAGTTTGGTATCGCTTTGCCTAAATCGCAATATAGAAAGCGAACACCAGTAAAGCGAAAGTGGCGTGTTAAGAAGCCCGATATTGATAACTTGATGAAGTTAGTAAAGGATGCTTGCTCTAGTGTTGTGTTTCTAGACGACAATCAAATCGTGCGTATCATCGGTGAAAAGATTCAATGCGCCCAAGATGAAGCACCTTTCACTAAGGTTCGATTTACCGAGTTAGAAGAACTATGACTTCTTTGGCGGTGCTAGATTTAGATTGGGTCGCCTTTTCTTCGGTGGTGCCAAAACGAGTTTTGGTTCGGGGGCTTCGTCTATTTCTTCTTCGGGTTCTATGTCGAACTCTTCCTCGATGGGATAACTTTCCTCGTCTTCTTCGTAAAACTCATTTTCCTCTGGTTCTTCAAAGAAGGCTTGGTCGTATCCAAAGTCCATTTTAGGAACAGGAACGGGTTGGTAATTATCTACTCGCTCTTGTGCAGCGTTCTTAGATTTGATGAATCCCATAATTTCTTCTACTGCGCCTAGCATTTCTTTCCAATCAATGCGCTTTGCTTGATTGATATACTCCGAGACATTGACATCTTTCAAATGCGATAGGACTTCACTAAGTCCATCTTTGTTATCCTTCAATTGTTGGACGGTATCAGCGATTGGCTCTAAATCTAACTCATCGAGATCCATCCCGATTTTACGAAATAGGTTTCTCGCTTCGTCTAAATCGGTTGTGAAAGTATCCACTTTCTGACTAGCGTTGTTTAGAACTACCTCTAGATTTTCCATCTCTGTCATAATAGTGTCTAGATGATCTAGTGCATCTTGACTATGCCCATCTAGCCTAATAGTGAGGATAGCAATAATAGAGTTAATCGAACCATTCATTACCGCTAACGCCACAATTCCAGAAAATAGATAATCGGCTTCTACTACTTGCGACATTAGCAAAAATGTGATTGCCCCCGGAAGTGTGAAGATGCAAATGTAAATCCAAGTCGGGAGGAACTTCTCCGGCTCCTCTTCCAAATCTGAAATTATTTGCCTAATCTTCTTCAACTCTAGACTATCTTCTTCGAGTGCTGTCATCGTTTCACATTCCTTGTATAGGTGGTGCGCCATTAGTTGCTGCGTCGTTAGCAACTGCGGCTAGCATGTGTCTACAGACTTCGGCTACTTCGGGGTTGAGAAGGTATTCGTAATCGTAACTAATCGTTCCTGTATTCTTGAAAGGCTCGATTGTAGCCACTAATTCGTCGTAAGTGTTCTCGGCGAATATCTTGTAAAACTCTGGTCTATCACGGAGTTGCTCGACCACAACTGCGAGAATCAAATCGCTAGGTGGTTCTCCTGGTTTTGTCTTAGATAACAAGTCCTTCAACCCTAGACCAATGTCTCTCAAGTTTAGAATTAGAAGAATCTTCTCCGTCATTAAAACAAGTTTTGCTTGTGGCAATAGTTGTGGGTTTTCTACTAGTGTCGTTTCTACAGCAACCTCAACTTGTTGCTTTACTGCGGCTAGATTCTTCGGGTCTTGAAGTGCTGGACCCATTAGTTGCGATAGAGTTTCCATTAGTGCTTGCTGATACTCATCCGAAGAAGGGTCTCTAGGGACTTCTTGCATTGTCACTTCTTGTTGGGGTTGCACATCCTCTTCACCGAAATACCCTGCGGGTGGTGTGTCGGGTAGTGGCTGAACCGCATTAGGAACTTGCGGGTTCGTCATAACTTGGTGATTCACTTGTGGTGGATTTGGCATAGGTTGAGGTTGCTCTTGGATTGGTTGTGCATATGGGTTGTATCCAGGAACATTGTATCCCGCAGGTGTGCTATTTCTACTACCGATAGCACTACCAATTCCACCTACTGCGGCTTTCATGGTGTCCGAGCCAATAACATCTTTTACCATGTCTTTCCAATCACCTGTGTCTCCGCCTCCTAGCATTTGGTCTACGACTTTTTCTTTCATGATTTTCTTCATGTCGGAATCGAAGAATCCATCATCACCATTCTTCTTCATCATCTCTCGCATAAACGCCATCTGTTGATTCATGAACTGTTGGTCTCTAGCCATAGCCTCTCGGCGTTGTCCTTCTTCTCGATTTTGGTCTAACTTTCGTTGTTCCATCATCTGCATCATTTGGAATTGCTGTTGTTGCATAGCCATCCTTTGCTGTTGCGTTAGGAAGTTCATCATGGCCCACATACCCATTTCTCCATTATTACCTCCTTGACCTTGTGGGGGCATAGGAATCATTCCTGGGTCGCTTATACCAAATCCACTACTACTGCTAGGTGCAGGGTTGCTAGCGGGTTCATCTTTAATCATGAATTGTCCTAGCGTTTCGGAAGGGTTGGAGTCGTTAGAAGCAGAACGCTTCAAAGCATTCTCTGCACTAAATCCTTGTGAGTTTAGCCATGCAGCATAATATCTTTTGATTTCTGACATTGGTGCGCCGACTCTATCTGATAGAACTTCGAAAAGTGGATTCGCATCTCCGCCTTTGTGAACGGGCAAAGAGCCGTCTTCATACCAATCATCGTTTGTGAATGCGTTCTTTAGCAACTTCTTTCTTTCTTTAGGTGTAAGAAGTCTCCATTGGGGGTCTTCTTCTTGTTCTGCCTCATAATCATATTCTTCTTCGTAATTATCTTCCATCTAAATCACTCCAATGGATTACCTTCCATATCACAATCTACTTCTTCTCCTGTCTCTGGATCGATAAAGTAATATGACCCATCGTTGGGGTCTCTATAGATTTCCACATCTTCGTCGTAATCTTTTGCGGCTTTTCTTAAACTATCTTGGAATGCTCTTTTTGCCTTAAGCCCTGCTCCAAATATTTTACCTCCAAGCATTCCACCAAGTTCCATGACACCCTCTTTAACTACATCTTCGGGCGTTCTAATTTTGCCTGCCTCATCTAAAGGAACTCCATGCTCAAGCAAAGTTGCGGCAGTATTCATGATATTACTTTTGAAATCTGGCACTAGTTTAGAGGCTAGATATGGATTAGCAATCAACTTAGCATAAATCGTCATCATCTCATCTCTATTTTGCTTTAAGACTCTAGTCAAATCTATGGAAACAATTTCTGTATTGTTAGCGTAGTCGCTATCGCCTTGTGAAAAGAACTCTTCTTCGTCTACCACTCAATCACCTCAATTGTAAGGGTTCGCTTCGTCGCTCTTGCTAGGGGTTTCTTCGCCTTCTTCTTGCTCACCCATTTCTTCTTGAATTTCTTCAAGAAGATCAGCAAAGTCTTCTAGTTCTGTCAAGATGACGAACTCTTTGACTTGTTCAATTAGTGTCGGTTCATTCCATTCTAGTAAAGATACCTTTTCCCACGGGAACAAACTAAATCTACTTTGGACGATATTTTTACCATCATTGTCTACACCGATAACAACCTTATGATCAATAAATAGTCCATTACCTCCTTGAATAACTTCTACATTTTCAAATTCGGTAGTAGAACCGTCATGGTTGGCTACGATTACACGGTTTGCTTTAACCTGCATGGACATAATTAACTTCGTTGCCTACTTAAATTAGATAGTTGCTAACTTTGTTGTTTTTCTTAAACACGCAAAAAACATGATAACTTTCAAAGCCCCAACTAAGTGTGGCAAAACCGATAGGTTGCGATAAAATGGGTCGTCCGAAAACCAAAAGTCCTTTTGATCCCCCTAATCCTAGAACCATAAGGGGAAGGCAATTACGAGAGCGAGCAGTGAAGGAAGTTCTATTTTGGGAAAACTACAATAGCCCAAAAAGAGAATTCATGGAAGAGTTAGAAGAGACCGAAAGTCGGTCTAACTACAAACCAAAGGTCGTAAAGTTATCCGCAGAAGATATGGAAACTGTTTATGACATAAACCGTCTTTGGGAGATAGGAACATTTCGCTATATCCCCGAAGCGGTTGCAGAAAGACTTCTTGCAGATCATATCATAGGAAACTTTGGGAAATTGAAAGATGGTAATGTTAGTTTCGACACCATAGCCGACCCTAATAATCCTATATCTATACCTCATAACATTCTAACTCGTATGGGGTTAGAAGTTCTAAGGCTATACCTAATGGGGGTAGATCCTTACATGAGAGCCGTAGTTAGAAGAGTTATTGCTTCTAATGGTGAAACACTTCACCTAAAACGAATCATGTATGGTGTTTCTCATTCGGCGATTGCTATGAACAACGACTACGAGTTAGAAGATGATGACGACTTTGACTTCTCATCCATTGATGGACTCGACTTCTAATTCGTCTGCTTCTTGAGCATAACCAAAGTCTACTTCACAGGCACCGCCAGCACAAGCAACTTCACCACTAAGGTCGGTGTTGTCGCTAACCTCTATAACATCGTCTAGGTTTATGTTCTTCAATTTTGAGAACATAACTTCGTATGTTTCTTTAGAGCAATCTTCGAAAGGTGCTTGAACATATGAGCCTCCGTCGTAAGGAAGAACAGATAAGCCGTTGTAGTTGTCTCGGTTCTCCCACATCCAGTTTCCTACATCTTGCCACTCACTTTCCTTTATGGAAACTGTGGCAGAAACATTGTGACAGTTCTGCCCTTCTCTATGCCCAGGCACTACCCATTCTTTAGTAACCTTCTCGACTCTTTTCAAGAAGTGAATAGCCGACTCATTCCTATGAATCGAATCTTCTGGTGCTTTTTGCGGAACAGAGATTACTGCTTGTGCGGTAGGATTGAATCTTTCATCCTCCACAAGATCGGGGTGGTTGTTCACAAGATAACTGTAAATCGCTTCATTTTTACCTACTCTAACTCTGCGTATGTAATAGGGGGCGTGCCACGCATGAATACCACTGGATGTTCCAAGTGTGAGGGAAGTTGTTCCTGCAGGTTTAACGCAAGTGGTTCTAGCGGCTACATTGATTCCGATGAGGTTAGCAACTCTAGCGTTCTCTTCTTTTACAATGTCAGCACCTTTTTTCATGTCTAACTTTAGAACGATGCGAGATGCGATACCCGTCATAGATACACCAATCAAGGCATCTTTTTCGGTTGCCTCTCTCCAATCTTCTCGCAAGTAATGGAAGTCAGTATAGCCTGCTTGTAGTGTTGCAATAAACGATGCGGCCTTGCATCTATTGTCGTAATCTTCTTGACTTGCCAAATCAGATGCGTTGATTTCTACTAAGTTGCAAAATTGGAAAGGTCTTAGTGCGATTTCGCAACAAGGGTTTGTTCCCCAATCTTTGTCGTTGGTAAAGTAGAAACCTGGCTCTCCCGAACCACTATCTTTTACTCTCTGCCAAATTGCTTTGAAGTCATCCTCTTTTATTAAGTGCCTTAGTAAGACTACGGAGTTGTTCGCCCTACCTCTTTGTGGATTTAACTCCCACCAATTACCTGCTTTTGCTGCAAGCATCTTATCATCGTTTGCCGAGAACAAACTAATCATAGCGGCTCTACGAATACCACCTGCAAGAACAGCATCGGCGATATGACACATAATATCGTGACACTCGATTGGCTCTAACTTATCACCATTTTGCTTAGAAGAAAGAATGCCTTCTATTTTTAGAAGTGCTTCTTTCAATGGTTGCGGGCCTGGTGCTTTACCGCCAGATGTAATCAACAATGCACCCTTTTGTCTAATGTCGGAGAAATCAAACTCGACAGTAGATTTGCGACCGCCAAAGTAAGACTTCATTAGAACCTTTACTGCATCAGCCCAACCTTCTATAGAGTCTCCAATTAGGAACCTTCGCTTTCGTGAAGGATTTGGTTTTTGGAGTTCGGGGAGTTTTCGGACATGGTGATTTTGGACCGAATATCCTACACCTGTTCCGCCAAGTAGTAGGAACATCGTTTCACTAAATGCTTCCAAATCATCGACGGGCATGTATGCACAATTGTAAATTCTGTTTGGTGAAAGTTCGATTGGCTTTCCTCCAAACTGCATACTACGCATAGAAGGTAGAATCTTCTTTTCTTCCACTAACTTGTATGCTTCCCTAATCTCATTTTCTAGACTAGGGTATCTCTTGATGTGCATGTTCATGTTGCGGCTTGAGAGTTCTTTCCAGTTCTCTCTTCTCTGTTTTTCCGCATCGTATCTTGCGTATTTCATATGCACGGTGATATCGCTTAAAATTGCTTTTGACTTATCCATTTCCTATTCCTCATCCCCCGTCTTTCGGGGGATTTCGAACCAAGAAAGTTCGGCACTTAAATGATCCCCAAGAAAAGTTTAATTTTCCTAGGTGATTACGAATTGACGATGACTTCTGTCATTTGTAATTCTTGGTCGCCGTCACCCGTAATTGATCTTTGATTGAGGCGGAAATAGTTATCCATGAAGTCGAGTGCCTTCTTTTTTGTAGTGAATGCGGCGATTACTCCGAGGTTGTCTAGCGATACGGTTGGCGTTCCTACTCGCTTAACTTTTCGCTTCACATCTTTTTCTTCGGAGGCTTCTTTTGATACGCCAGTCATGATTATGTCTTCTGCTTCGGGGTCAGGATTTTCTTTTACGACATCATATGTTGTTTTCCTACCCATCGTTTGGCAATCAATGTTAGGACACCAAATCGCCCTTTGGTATGGGTTATGAACAACATAGATTGTTTTCGCTTCTAACTTAACGCCGGCACTTTCTGCGGCGGTGGTTAGTGCCGCTAGTTGTGCTTTTAATGCTGCAACTTCTGCGCTAATGTCTCCCATTCAATCACCACGAAGGGCAACATCTCTAGCAGTTTGTGGAAGTTTAATTTCGACACCATTTAGAGGGGGTCTAGAAACTAGTGCCCTTCTTCTAGCATATTGATTGGCGATTCCATCGAGAGTTTCTTGCACTCCTACAGTCTCGTAACTAACATACTTTGCACCTTGATAGTTCCCTTGCCACCATCCACGACTACATCTAAATGCTACTCTTTTTGTTTCATTTACTAGTAGTGATGCTTGGTTCGGACCTGTCCAAAGTTTCCATCCATCGGTGGGGTCGCACTTGTAGTTGTTAGGGGCAGTTAGTTCAGCAAGTTCACGAAGTCTCTTCAGCCCTTCTTGTTTAACTTCCTCTGTCATAGACCTACCAAATCTAGTAATCCTCGATGATAGTCTTTTGTATTCTGCGATGTGGTCGAGCGTTGCATCAACCTTGGGTTGTGTCTTGGTTTTTTCGACGGCTTCCTTCATTTTCTTTTCTTGCTCTTGTTTCACTTCTTCTTTAACTGAAACTGCGTCGTTAGGAATTTCATACTGTCCGTCTTTGTAAAGACCATATAGTTCAGAGATTTTCGCTTGTGACTTTCCTTTATGGAGTGATCTAAACTCATTCCATTTCATCTTCTCTTCCGATGACATAGTTATTTGGACTTATGTTGGCATTATTAAGATTGCTAAGGAAGTCTCTAAAGTCCTTTATCGCTTTGCGAGTGGCGTTCCTAGGGGCGTTTGACAATGCTATGAGGTCTTTTTGTGTAATCTTGAAGCCATACTTTTCTCCCATCACAAACAACCATGCCGTATGTCTAGCATACGGAATGATTACCCCCGACACAGGTTTGTATGTTTCAAACTCTTCAAGTGCGGCCAATACTAATGATTCGGGCATTTTGATTAGTTTGCCAATAGCAACAAACTCTCTCTTGATTCGCTCATCCTTAGCAGGAGTCAATAGTGTCTTCAAGATTCTAACCTTACCATAAACGGTCTCTGGTCTAATCCTAATTTTAGATAGTGTATCTCTCTTAGGTGTAGAACCTACAATATGGGAATGTATTGCTAGAACTTTAGGATTAATATCCAATCCTGTTCTAAATGCGGAATGGTTTGAAGTCTCAAGGCCACGCATTATGTCGATTATTTGTCTAGTGTTTTTGTTGATAGACACCGCTAGTGGGTTATCTATCATGTCTAACTTTTCCACTAATGCTATAATGGAATCTTCACGATTGACTCGTAAGTCGAAGTCTCTTGTGAAGTCCTCTTGAATGTTTATTCCTTCGGGTGTGAAGTCGGCATCCTCGTTCATTGGCCCTGCGTCGTCGTCTTCTTCCTCGTCGAACAAATCTCTATCGTCATGCACATCCCATTTGAAAACCTTTAAACAGTATTCACACTTGTAGGAACCTCTATCTTCATTGTAGATATATTCCCCCTCCAATGCGGGGCATTCGTCCGGTTCTGGCTCGGACAAACAAACAAAGTCAAGACCCAATATATCGTCTGATTTCTTGCTTTCCAACATAGGCTACCCCCTCTACAAATAACTGTGGCAATTCTTTCTCGCCCGTCAAAGCAAGCACTTGTTCCATTCTTGGAGAGTCTGTGTCTTCAACATCTATGAAATCGAATCTAATATTTGCGTCTTCAAGCATGTTCATTACGACCTTCGTTTGCGATTGCCACGAAAGTCCCCATAACTTGACGAGCATGGTTATCGCAGGGGTATCTTAGAGTTAAGTTTTAGGATGCGAAGAAATATGGTGGTAACATGGAAGAAGTTAGTCCCTGGTCTAGATTAGGGTTCGGAGTTACTAAGAAACCGCAAGATAGCGAAGAGATATTGCTACTAAGAGATCAAGTTATCGAACTATCAAAGCAAGTTGCTTCGATGGCTTTGCGTTTAGAAAGAATCGAAAGTGGTAGTAGAAGAGATGATGATAGAGTCATTGACAATGTTTTCGCAGTCGCCGACTACAAGGATTTCTTCGGAGAAGAGGTTGATGAAGAGGAAGCGTCGGATGTAAAATCCGAAGAAGATTCAGAAATTATTCGTGTCAAAAGTGGTTTTACTGCGCCGCCTCCTAAAGAAGTTGAGAAGTCGGAAGACGAAGAAGTCGAGCCTATCGGCAGTTCGGACGACATCGACTCCGAGGAAGACCCTATTGAAAAGGAGTTTGACGGCGAAGTTTTAGACGACGAAGCATTATCGAAGTTTGTAGAAAGAGAAGAAAAAGAAATCACAGAGGGTGTTGTTGAGATGGTAGAGCAATATATCGCTAGCAATCATGCTATCCTAAACAACCAACTCAAAAAGAAGATTTACTCCGATATCCCAATCAATGACAAAATCAAGAAGGGCATCAAGGAAGCACTTGCTAACCACCCTAGAATCAAGGCTCATAAGTTAGACAAGTTCCGAACCCTATATCATATGGGAGAAGATGCTGATGAAGAGTATGCAAAAGCGTTTAGTTGATTACATAGAAGATGGCGTATTCCCCATCACTCTATGGACTCATCATAACTGGCTAGTCACTATCGAGGCTAAGATAGATACTGGCGCAGACCGTTCATCTATTGATATAGGACTAGTAGAAGCATTAGAGTTCTTACCCGCTAATAGGAGTAAGAGAGTTAGGAGTGCTAACGGTGTAAGCACTAGAAAGTTATACCGTATTCCTTTCTGTCTAAATGAGGAACACCAAGAATTAGTAGCGTCAGCAACCGACCGATCTAACATGAGATACCCAATGATTATCGGTAGAAACGACTTTTTAGAAATCTGCGCAATCGAAGAGGAAGAATAGCCCTTGACATAAAAATCGTGAATTTAACGACAACCTAGGAAAAGTTGTATATTTTCATAGGTTGAAATTTTGATTTATATCCTTTTTGTTATATATCTTTCTATTGGAATGGTATTATGATATATAAGATGAATATATGTTCTATGAAAAAGATTCACTTTCATAGGTTAGATGTAGGAAAAATTATTTTTCATAGGTCGCTGTGACTCCTAGGAAAATGTAGTATAACGGTTTTTTACGAATAACCTAGGAAAACTTAGCAGATTCCTAGGTTGAAAACTTTTGGCAGTTTTTGGTTGTAAGACCATCTATTTTGTAGCGTCCTATGAAAATTTTATTTTTCACAGGTCATACATCTATGTCTATTTCTAGAGCCTCACACAATTCTTTGTATCTATTGCGAATCGTGACTTCGGTGACATTCGATATTTTAGAAATCTCTAACTGCGTCCTAATTTGCCTTTCTAGTTGGCAAGCAATATAAATCGAAGCGGCAGTTACTCCTGTGGGGCTTTTACCATCTACTAGTTCTTTCGATGTAGCCTCTCGAATGATATCATATACCCTTTGAGTAGTTTTTGTGCCTAAGCCTAATTTAGAGCAAAAAGACTGAACATAATCTTCAGGGCGATTAATATCCATTCTCATCTTCAACCTCTGCTTCATTAGTTTGTAAGTTCTTGTCAATTCTTTACGACCTATTCTACTATGTGTGCATACTTCCTCAAGAGTTCTACCAAGTTTGTTCATGCAACATACTGCATAGATAGAGGATGCCACCAAAGCATCTATACTTCTACCTCTAATCATATCTGCCTTTACTGCTCTACGATAGATAGATGACGCCTCTTCCAAGTGAGAAGTCCCAAGACCAAGTTGTGAACCTATACGACTTATTTCGGGCAACGCTTTTTGTAGATTTCTTTCCCTAGAACTATTTACTCTCGCTCTAGACTGCCACTTACGCATACGATAAAGTTGCGATCGGTTTTTACCAGATATAGCCCTACCCGAAAAGTCAGCATTCCTCCAATCTATATCAGTGGAAAGCCCTTTGTCATGTATTCTATATGACATTGGCGCACCTGTTCTAGCCCTGCCCTCATCGCCAGGCCCAAAGGTTCTCCACTCTGCACCTTGGTCTACTGCGGCCTCAACTAAAACCAAACCACACTCGTTGCAGATAGTTTCACCTCTAACTTCATCCGAGATTAAGTCCCTAGAACCACACTCACTACATCTAACGAGATTTTCGATTTGTGGCTCTTCTCCCTCTTCCATTGGCTCGACCTATACGGATTTCATTACGACGGCTACTTAATTATAACGATTATTAAAATTACGGCGAAATTCGTTACAACTATATACTCCCGCTTATCACCTCGTTTTCCAGACGGTGAGATTTTGGTAGACGGGACTAAACAAAAACGAGTTTCATTCGATCTTCGCGGTGAAAACGCCGAAGATTTCGAGGCTTGGCGTAAGTCTTTGTCCGCAGAATTAGGATTTTCTATATCTCCAAGCAAAGCACTTCTATGGCTTCTAAACAAGGTCAGGAGGGAGGAAGAATGACATCCCCCGAAGAAGTGAGAGCCATGTATGATGCTCTAACCGAGGGAGAAAGATTAGCGACAGGGTTGATGGTTAGACCCGTAAGGAAAAATAAATGTTGGAAACCCATCCGAGAACAAATCAAAGCATACGCTCTTGAGAAAAAGTCTTTTTCGCTACGAGAACTAAAGGAGGCTGGAATCATTGACGAAAGAGTCACAGGGCCAGACTTCCGAAAGAATGCGGTAGAAAAGATAGACATCCTTAACGAACAAAAAGGAGTTTTACCTAAGAACGCATCCATATACCACTTGCACGGTCATGCTAGAAGAGTCGAAGTTGAAGCCGAAGCAGTCTTCGACGAGCCTAGTCTAGAAGCAGCAATTTATCTAGTCAATACTGTCCTTAATGGAAGTATAGGTAGCATCAACATCAAGGACAAGATGACGCCTAAGCAATTCACATTCATGGGGAACAAAGCCTCTATGAAAAAATTTGAACCCCTAGTTAAAGACGAAGCGGGCAAAGACGGTTGGAGGTTTGGCTCTAGGCCGTTCCAAGCAACGAAGAAGGAGGAATGAGAATGTCAGAAGAAGAAACACTAAGCGAAGAAGCACAAAGAGTCATGATGTGGGATAACACCGATTCAGGAGTTATACATTCTGTTCATGCTTACTTAATGTGGCATTCGGGTGCAGTTTTACAAAACGCCATGCTCGATAGAGAAGAGAGAACGATTTACTTAGATTTCCAAGCAGAAAACGCCGAAGAGTGGGCGAAAGAGCATGGTTACGATATGAGCGATAGAAGGAGAATAGAGTCGATAACTTCGCTCGATAGCCAAACCCAACACGAACACGGAGAGCAACCAATCTGTTATTTGGATGTAGAATTGATAGAAGTGGGATGCGCTTTGCCCGTCCTAGCCCCCGATGGTATTAGTCTAGAACCTCTACAAGTAGGATTCCCTAGATTCTCATCATATGCAGACTTTAGACAGTCCTATATCTCTCTAGGGTATTATATTAAGCACTATACTAGTGAGGTAGATTATCATTTCCAACGCTTGCAAAAGTCATACCTTCAAGTTGCTAACTACAACTTCAGACACGATGTAGATTCATTCCACTTTACGCCTCCAGAGTTCCATATCATCGGATTGCCTTGCGATAGGCGAAGGACGATTAGCCAACTAAACGGTGCATACGACATAGGTCAGTTAGTCTCTATTAGAGGACAGATAATCGAAATTAGTGAAGTCAAAACCACATATCCCGTCATAGCATGGAAGTGCAAGGACACAAATTGCCGCGAGGTTCACTTTGTCGAGCAAGAGTTTCTTGGAGGGACAATAGAGAAACCTATTCCGACTTGTGGTAAGTGGATAGAAATGCAAACGGGTGAGAGTAATGGGTGCAACTCAAAGCACTTCATTAGGATGGCTCCGCCTATGTCGCAATCCATATCACTCCAAAGAATGACTCTACAAGAAGAAGAATTGACCAACGGCGAGGCAAGGACAATCACCATAGAAATTAGAGGATCGCTAACCGATACTATGATTGCAGGGCAAGGTGTGGAAATTGTAGGGGTTCTATTGACCGAAGCGGTCACGAAAGGTGCTAACTTGGAAAACAAGTTTATCTTAGCGAAATCTGTTACTGAAAAAACCGATGTCGTTTCTACTGTCCAAGTAACCGAAGAAGAAGAAATGCAAGTTAGAAGATTTGTAGACAATCTAAACTATAGAGAAAGGATGGAGTTGGTAACTAAGTCTTGGGGCGGAAGAGTATTCTCGGAAAATCACATCAAAGAGGCGATTATACTACAGTCCATAGGTGGCGTCTATAACGACTACTCCGAAACTAGAGGGACCATCAACATATTATTGGTGGGAGACCCGGGAACGGCTAAGACAAAGTTACTACAGTTAGCCACGAAACTACACCCAGGAAGTAGATTCGCTCAAGCAGATTCTACTACCCAAGCGGGATTGATTGCCGCCTGTGAGCCTAAAGAGGATATGTATACAGGAAAAAAGAAGTGGGCTTTAACCCCAGGAGTTTTGGCACTAACACATAAAGACGCTATTTGTGCTATAGATGAGTTTAACCTCTACAAAGGCGACTATGGGGAGTTTCAAAATGCTATGGAAACAGGAGAGGTGTTCATAAACAAAGTTGTCAAAGGGAGAGTAATAACCGATGCGCCCGTGCTAGCAGGTGCTAACCCTAACAATGGTAATAAGAAAAAGTGGATTAGAGGCGAAAGAGTCCCATACACCGAACAAATTGGGTTGGACTTTCCCATGCTTCAAAGGTTCACAATGATTTTCATTTTAGAAGACACCCCCGACTTTGAAAGAGATAAGAACATCTCTATGTCCATGACCAAGGGCATATCTAAGTCCAAGCCGAAAGACTCCAAAAACGAAAAAGAGTTGCTAGATGACAAGTTTATCCAAAAATATCTAGCCATCGCTAGAGTGCAAAAACCTCTTTTGACCATAGAGGCACAAGAATACATGGCTACAAATCACGCTACTAAAAGGCAACAAAGCCGAGATGACCCCGATGGGCTAAGGTCACACAGACAAGAAAACTCCTTATGGAGACTAGCGAGTGCTATTGCCAAGTTTGAACTCTCCGAAGAAATTACTTTGTCGCACATGAAAGTCGCCGAAAATATTCTAGCCGAAACGCTTGAAGAAAAAGACCCTGGACTTTTCACAACGGGTGCTTCTAAGGCCGATAGGGAACTTGAAGTCGCTGTGAGAGAAGGGATTATAACCTTCTTCGACAACCACGATTCCGACGAAGCCAAGACGCTTTCGACCCTTCATACGGAGGTCAGCGGAAGCATCGAAGGTTGGAGAAAGCCATCCTTGACCGAGTTTGAAGCAATTCTAGATTCGGTTATGGAAACCATCGAAGGAGTAGAAAAAATAGGTGATCAGTATTACAAATACTAGGAGGAATGATTATGACAAACCCATTTGATAAGTATCAATTTGACGAAGAAATAGAAAGAGAATTTGTGGCTAAGAAATTTAGGCTATTATACGAATCCAAATCGGATATTTTACCTAGATTTAATTTGCTTAAAATCTATAGAGCCTTCAAAGCAGTTTTGGGGCCAGACTTTGAAATGTCTATGGCCGCTTTGAAAGACCACTTAGATGCTTTGAGCGACTCTCCCGATAGCAAAATTAGAAGGTCAAAGCGCAAAGACGAAGAAGAGTATTTCATGGATGTGATTTGATGGATATACTAGAAGTGATTGACAAACTAAAGGAGTTAGACTATGATGAGATAACCCTAGATGGTCCCGACTTCAAGTTATCATTGAGTAGAAAATCTAGTGGGTCGCCAACGGTTTCAGTTTCCCAAAGCCCAGCGAGGATTATCGACACGGTAGTTAATGAGGTAAAAGAACCAGGCCTTGCTTCGACGAAGCAAGTTAAGTATGTTAGAGATGTTATGGTTAGAGAGTTCGATAACAACGACGACCAACTAATCAACTATCTAGCGCACTTGCTAGAGTTACCTGTGTTTGAAGTCCCTCATCCCGCATCTTGGGATGAAACCCTAACAGTAGAAATGGCAGAATCAATTCTAAACGATTGGGAAAGAAGACAAGGCATTGACAAAAAGAGGTGAGACCATGACGGTTTATTCTAAAAAGGACATCCAGACGCTAGTCAAAGAATACTACGCGACCGTAGACTTTGACATACCCGAAATCCAGAGAAGGGAAATCGCATTCCAAAATTGGCGAGAGGCGGGGATTAGAGATAGGCATCGGTATTTTCAAACTAATCAAGAATTGAAAGACTATCTATCGAAAATTCCGAAAGCCGCCGCTTTCCATTCGGTGGGCTACTATCTCGATCCTAACGAAAGGCAGTTTTCTAAAAAGTCACTACAAGGCTTCGACTTTATCTTCGACATAGATGCTGACGACTTAGAAGGGCAAGCCTATGTGGAAAAGTTGGGCGAGTTGTGCATCATGGCTAAACGCCTAATCGACACTTTCCTAGTCGGCCACTTTGGTATTGATAAAGAAAATATCCGTATCGAGTTTTCAGGAAGAAAGGGATTACATCTAACAGTCCTAGGAGATGAGTATAGGTATTTGTCTAAAACTGCTAGAAGAGAAATAGTAGAGTATATCGAAGGGACTAAGTTAGATAGGACTATTCTATTTCCAGAGAAGAAAGGGTATGTTGTTAGTGAACCGACCGCTAAAGGTTGGAGGGGAGAAGGTAGAGCCTTCGTTGAACATATACTTGAAGAAACAGAAGGCAGAGAAGAGAAAGAAATCCTAGAGATTCTACGAAAGTATAACTTTCCGAAAAATCAAGCCAAAAAAATAAGCGTCCTCCTAACACAACCGAAGACTCGGCAAAATGTGCTAGAAGGACGCTTAAGCCCACTAATGGGCAAGGGTGCTGTTACGCTAAACTCATTGTCTAAAGCAGTAATGAAGAATCATGGCATAGGCCTCGGCTCTATTATTGCTAACATGAAGAAAAAGAAAACGAAGTATGAATTCGATGGTAAAATCATAGATAGAGCAGTCACTTATGACGCTCATCGTATTCTAAGAATACCAAAGTCTATTCATCCCAAAAGTGGTTTTCCTTGTGTCACGATTAGTTATAATCAGTTAGAAGATCCCATGAACATCTTTGATGAGATTGCTAAACTTGTAGGATACGACTTAATCAAGATAAAATTAGCAAATCCTGTTTTACTAGAAGCAGAAGAAACATACCCATTAGAGGCAGATAGAGAATATCGGCTCCCTAGGTATTTGGCAATCGCTGCTTTGATACAAAGTTAAACAAAAAAAAAGAGGGGAAAAGACCTTTTGGTCTTCTCCCCTCATATTGTAAATTGTTTTAGTTTAACGCCTTTAGATCGTAAGTTCAATACCCTATTGTGAATAGCATTGAACAAATAGGAATCTATTGTTTGTCCCATGTGTTCTTCAAGGGATCTTATAGCATACGATAAAGTCCTAGCACTTTCCCAAAGTTCGGCAAACTTTGCGTCACTCACTTCTTCCTCCAATTCGTTAATTGCCTTTAGAATCAGCCTCGACCTCCTCGAATTCTGACCACAATCTAAAACTGCATTTTCTGTTAGTATAATTGGTTCTTCTGTGGCTTCTCCACAAAAGAACTCATCATATTTTTCTTCCATCTAAATACCTCATAGAGAGGCGTCGTTTGCGAAGTTTCTTACTTTTTCTAAGGTTTGGATTGCATTAACAATCCCCCGTGGTAATACTCCGACGAATACAGAACGCACCTCTTCTACTGAAGAGATAATTTCATCCAAGTCATCACGGACAATTCGCAAAGCGTCGAGAAGTTCGTCTTCTCGATTATGTTTTTTCATCTTGATGCTTTTCATAAGATTCCTATATTCTTCTGTAAAGTTAATCTTTTTTATTGCTTCTTTGGTTTCTCCACAATAGAATTCATCTTCATCTTTTTCCATCTAAATTGCTCATAGTGAGCGCATGATTCGATCTTCAAGATGATTACTATACGACCAACCTTGTGAAGAACTGCTACCAACCTTGATAGTCCCATCTTTACGATAGGTATCACCTGTTAGTTTGCATATTG
>MDTG01188578.1_pt1 | contig 75633 bp, 65 predicted proteins | sample 811421 | NCBI WGS metagenome assembly MDTG01 (sample SAMN05326645, study PRJNA326480) | marine metagenome | isolation source: seawater | place: Pacific Ocean: South East | collected 2011
CGCGAGACAGTTCGGTCCCTATCTGCCGTGGGTGTAGGAGAATTGAGAGGATCTGTCCCTAGTACGAGAGGACCGGGATGGACGCACCTCTGGTGGACCTGTTGTCGCGCCAGCGGCATAGCAGGGTAGCTATGTGCGGAACGGATAACCGCTGAAGGCATCTAAGCGGGAAACCGGCCTCGAAACCAGTTCTCCCTATCAGAGCCGTGGAAGACCACCACGTCGATAGGCCGGGTGTGGAAGTGCGGCAACGCATGAAGCTTACCGGTACTAATAGCTCGATCGGCTTGATCACTCTCATTAATCAATGCCCATCCCTCCCAAACAGGGAGAAATACAAGACCAATCACGAAAACAATCTGTGTTACGCCGGCCTGGTGGCCATTGCGGGGACCCAAACACCCGATCCCATCCCGAACTCGGAAGTGAAACGCCCCAGCGCCAATGGTACTCCGTCTTAAGACGTGGGAGAGTAGGTCGCCGCCAGGCCCGCATAACACAGATAAAAATAAATCAACTCTCTACGATGAAAACCATATGGCGTTTTGCCATCCGGACAAGCCGCCCTTCGGGGCGGCTTTTTGCGTTCGGGTGATGGATCTTCGCTTCCGCAAGGCGATGACTTGTCATGACGGGCCGGCGCCGGCACGTTAGGGCTCACATGTCTCCGCGGCAGGATGTCCTCATGTTACTGTTTCAGAAAAGCTTTCCGCGAACCTTGGAAGTGCTGGCCGGCCTGGCGCGAGAGGGCGAGCTGCTCGAGGCCTGGACTTTCGACGATGTGAAGGCCCGGCGTTCCGCCGAGAAAAGGTTGGAAGATTGCGGCATCCAGGCCCGTGTCCGGTCGGCGTACAAGCCGTTGCTTCACGCGTTCCTGGAGGAACTATCTCTCGAGGATGTCGAGCGCGTCGTCGTTCGCTATCCGCTCGCGCCAATCGGCCTGGCCGACCGGTTTCGTCTTGAGGCTTATCCGCTGGCTGCCCTCGTGGGTGATCGCGAGTTGATTTTCGACCGGCGGAGCGACGATGGCCTCTTTTATGAGGTGGAGCTGACGCATTCCGACGGGTGTCACCAGGTTGTTGAAGTCCTCGCGCCCAATCATGCGCACACCGGGATCCACGGGGAGAAGCTGCTCTCGCCAACGGGATGGGTCCGGATTGACGGGCGGGGCCCCGGCGCGCGACTGGAGAGCGATCTCGAACTGGCGTTCCACGAGACCGTTCGGGAAATCGCGCGTCACGACTGGGGCACCGAGGAACCTTTCTTCGAGGAGCTCAACATTCGGGTGGAGGTTCCGGCAAGAGACCGCGAACTTCCGTTCGGCGATGAAGTGGTCAGCATTTCCGAAGCCCTTCACGAGGATCTTTATTTCACACTCCTGGAGGTGTTTGCGAAACGGACGGGCCGGCAGGCGGGCGACCGGACGCTCAAGCCCGGCCAGATCGTTCCCGAGATTTCCGGCGGTGCCGAGGCCGTCAGCGTGAGCGTGTCGCTGCGCGAACTGGATGTGGAAGACATTGCCGGCGAGCGGATGGAGCTTGAGGGAGCGGAAGATCCCCCGGACGCGAAGCAGATCCGTCGTGTGCTCGACAGTCTCGGTGGCGTGCGCTTGAGTGCGCCGACGCGGTCGGGCAGGCAGGTTTTGGCCTGCCACGTTCCCGGGAAGGACGCCGCCGTCATGATCTCCGGTGGACAGCACGCCAACGAGGGGACCGGCATCGTCGGCGCGCTTCGGGCGGGGCTTGAGCTGGGGACGCGCGACGACAGCCATTTCGTTCTGTCACCGCTTGAGAACCCGGACGGCTACGCGCTCTTTCGCCGCCTTGTCGCCGGGAATCCTCGGCACATGCACCACGCGGCACGTTACACGGCGTTCGGTGATGACATGGAATACCGTGTGGAGGGGGTGCCGGGCGAAAGCCTTTTCGAGACGGAAATCAGGTCACGCTCGATCGCCGCAAGCGGTGCGAAACTGCACGTCACCCTGCATGGTTACCCGGCTCATGAGTGGGTGCGTCCCTTCAGCGGATACGTGCCGCATGGCTTCGAGGCGTGGACGCTCCCGAAAGGGTTCTTTCTCATCCTTCGCCACCATGCCGGCTGGCGCGAGCAGGCCGAAGCCCTCCTGGAGAAGGTGACAAGCCGTCTTTCCGATCTTTCGGATGTTCTAGCGCTCACGGCGCGCCAGCTCGAGATCTACCGGATCCATGCCGGCGAGCCGGATCTGCGGATGGTGAACGGGTTCCCCTGCATGGTGGCTGAGGATCCGAGGTCGCAGGCCCCGGTGGTGCTGATCTCCGAGTATCCTGACGAGACTGTCCATGGTGAGGATTTCCGGCTTGGCCAGGACGCGCAAAGGCGCACGGCCCTCGCGGCGTATGGCGCCTGGCAGGAAATCCTTCCCCGCAGCGTGTGAGACCTGCCTCGATGGGGCAAACCGTCAGAACCTGACACTCACCCTCCCGCGAAGTCCGTGGTCATTGCTTTCGGCGGCAATGCGCCCGGAATAGGATAGCGACAGGGTGGCATCGCCGCGAGACACGGTCAGGCCGGCGTCGAGAAGTGCGGTGTCACGCGCAAGGGGCGCGCCGGCCACGGTGAATGCGGAGCCGCCGGAGAACGCGTTTCGAGCCAGCGGAACGACCTGGCCGAAGGCGTGCTGCCAGCCGGCCGAGGCCACCAGCGTGGCCTGCATGTCGGCCAGGCTCATCGAGTGCCTCGCTCTCATGCCGAGAGTGGAAAATGTCGTGTCCATTCGCTGTCCGGTCGAAAAGAGCGCCGTCGCGCCGCCGCTTTCCGCGAACGCCTCACGGGTGCCGGCTACATGGGCGAGTGCGGCGAAGGGCTCGAACGTGGCCGTTGCAAGCCGCATGGTATAGCCGGCCTCACCGAATGCCTGAAACGTGCCTGCTGTATAGGACGCGGTGAGCCGGTTGGCGACCGTGCCGATACCGGCCGTCCGGGCCGATGACACATCGTGCCATGTGTATCCGAGACCTCCGCTCAGACCGAGTGCGCCCGTCCGGGTGCCGGCATAGGCGGCAAGATGGTAGTCGCGGCTGGTGAGCGAAGCGTCGCCGGCATCGGACTCAAGCCTGCTTTCCCCGAACCCGGCCAGCACGCCGAGACGCCATGTGGCGAGCGGCACATCGGCTCCGACGAAGATACCTCCGGCGGAGTTCGTCGTGCGGGCCGCATTGCCGTCACTGCGTGTGGTGCCCCAGGCTCCATATCCCTCGCTCCAGAGGCCGATGACGGGCAGGCGATCCGTTGGCGCCGCAAAGGGAGCAGTTCCGCGCGCAAAGGCCTGCGGTCTGGCACTTGCCCGGCGTGTCTGGTCGAAGGCGTCGCGAATGCGTGCCCCGGCCGCACGACGGAGAAACGCGCTGTCGGCGACGAAGCGCCCTTGCGCGCTGGCGTGGCTCTCGCCCGAGAGCGTGTCGAGCGCGGCACGGGCTTCTTCCTCGTCGGTGGAGAGAAGAAGAGCCTCGCGGATGGCACTCGAGGTTGGGAGCGACCCGATTCCTCCCGCCGTGGCGCGCTGGTTGCGCGTGCGGCCGATGTCGGCGAGCGTTCGCGCGTTGCGCCGGATTTCCAGCGTGACGTCGTTTCCCGTGCCGCCGGCATAGTCGAGGATCGTGTCGAAGAACACGAAGCTTGCGCCCGAAACGGTGCCGAACGTGCCGGTAACGGCATCGGCACCATCGTTCCGGATGATGACAAGCGGCCCCCCGGTGCCGTTCCATGCCGTTCCCGACGGGACCTGCAGGCGGATTTCCAGATCCGCTCCGGTGATGTCCACCGTTCCCGAGACGTCGACGGTGTCATGGGTGCTGTCGGAAAGGTCGACGACCAGCGTGCCGGAAAGCGTATAGTCGCCGGTGACCGACTGGCTCGCGAAACCGCCATTGCCAGGATCGTGCCGCCCGGAAATCGTGACCGGACCGGCAAGCGTGCCCGCCCCGCCGAGTATCCCGTCCGCCGCGATCAGGACCTGTCCGCCAAGCGTGCCCTGAAGGTCCATCCGGCCACGGGTGACGGTCGTGGTTCCGGTGTAGCCTGCGGCGTTTCCGGTGAATGTCCAGTCGACGGTACTGTCCTGTTCCAGCGCCTCGAAACCGTCGAACTGCAGACCGGCACCAAGGCGTGACAGGTCGAATGTCCCGGAGCTTCCACCGGCCCCCGGCGCGTCGCCGAACACGAGGGTGTCCCGGGTTCCCCCGGCCGAAACGGTGCCGTTGATCGTACCGGTTCCCGCAGCGAGGATCAGGCGGTTCGTTCCCCCGGTAAAGGTGATCGCGTTGCCGGCTGTTCCGTTCAGCCCGTTGATCGGATCGACGCCGCCCGAGCCGGCGGAAATCGTTCCGGCATTGTAGATCGTCAGGTCCGCCCCGGATATTCCGTCGCCGCCACGACCGTAGCGGCGGCTTGCCGTGGCTGACCCAAGGCCTCCGTCGCCGCCGGCGATAACGCCCTTGTTCTCGATGGCAAGACCGGTTCCCTCGATGCCGTGTCCCGCATTTCCGCCGATGCCGCCAAAACTCTTCGACGTGTCGCTGGCATCGCCCGCGTCCCCGCCATTTCCGCCACGGATCTCGCCTTCGTTGACGATGGTGATGTCACTGCCGGCAAATCCCCGGCCGCCATCGAAACCGTCGCCGCTGAAACTGTCGGGAGAGCTGCCGCCATCACCGCCATGGCCACCTTGCAGGCGTCCCCGGTTCAGGAGGTCGTAGGCTCCCGAACCGGACAGGGCGTCTCCGGCGTCGCCGCCGCTTCCCGCGGCGGAAAAGCTTCCCTGGCCGTCGCCGCCGGCCCCGCCATTGCCTCCCCGGATCATCCCGCCGGTGCCGATGACGAGGTCGCCGTTCAGGCGTGCGCCTTCACCTCCGCCGCCTCCACCGCCACCGTCGGGGGCCCATGCATCGCCGCCATCACCGCCGCCGCCGCCGCCGTTGGTCCCCGGGGCGCCAGGTCCGGCGTTGCCGCCGTCAACACCGTCGGTTCCGCCTGACCCGCCATCGCCACCGGCGACGAGAGCATCGAGCTGGCCGTTGATGAAATCTCCCGACCGTCCGTCCTGACCGTCATATCCGAAGGAGCTGTCATTTCCCCTGCCGGGAGCCGCCAGTGCGGCCTCCTTGCCTGGCGTCGCCACGGCGAGCGCTGTTCCAAGGGCAAGGGACAGCGCGTGCCGCGCGGCGATGCTCCTGTGCGGCCGCAGGTTGTGGATGGGCTGCAGGGGACAGGGCATCTTGGGGAAAATCGGCATGGCAGGGAGAACTCTTCACCGGGGTCTTGCAGGTCGATGGCGGTGAACGATATGGAGGCGGTTAGAGCTAAGCCACGACTATTGTTTATCAATTTTCGTGGATTTATCATTTCCCGATGCCGGGGAGAAGGAAACCGGAGGAGGTTCTGCTGGCGGAAGACATGCCCCGGGATGAGGCCGGACAGGACCGGCCATCCGCACATGCGGACAATGTGCACACGTTCCGGCTGCGGGAGGGCGAGCTCAATCCCGTGCCCGGCGTGCGTGGCCAGTTCTCGACGATGACCTTCGACAACGGCCTGACCCTTCACCTCGGGGAGTTCGAGGTGGAGAACGATTGCATCCTGGACGTTCCGCCTCGATCCGGCGAACCCTGGGTCGGGGGCAGCATTCATATCCTGGGCAATTCGGTGATGCGGCTGCCCGATGGGCGGTGCGTTCCCCGGTATGAACAGCACACTGTGCTCAACAGGATCGACATGCCGGGAACGGCGTTCCTGCTCGATGGAGGACAGACCGTTCGTCACATGTCGGCGGTGATCCCCGTCAAGGCGCTGAAAGACATGCTGGATGAGGAGACGGCCGGCGGGCTTGCTCCTTTTCTCGATCCGCAAGGGGACGTCTGCGCGGTGGAGACCGTTCCGACGACCGGCCGGATCAGGTCGCTGGCGACCAGCCTGTTTTCGGAGCGATCGCCGGGGCCGGGACGAAGGTTGCGGCTTCAGGGCATAGCGTCGCTCGTCCTGGCGGAGGTGATCGACGGGTACAGCCAGGCATCGAGCGCGAGAGCCCTGGACGCGGCCGACTGGCAGTATCTTGGGCTCGAGGGCACCATCAGGCGGATCCGCGAAGGGTTGGGCACGCCCCTTTCGGTGGAGCAACTGGCTGCCGAGGCGGGCATGTCGGCTCACCGGCTGAACCGCCTGTTCCTGCAGGAAACGGGGCGCAACTGCGCCGATTACATTCGCGGGGAACGGATGACGCGGGCGCAGTCCTTCCTGCTCTCGGGCCGGTTCACGGTGAAAGAGGTCGCCGCTTCCGTGGGGTTCAACCATGTCAGCAATTTCACGCGCGCCTATCGCGAGCGTTTCGGGGAGACGCCCTCGCGCGTGATCCGGAGGGTCCGGCCCTGACGCGCCTGACACGGACCAGGGGACGACGCCTTCCGCCTTATTCGTGAAGCGCAAGGCCGCTGCCGGCCTGTTCCGCGAAGACCCGCGTGTCGAGTTCGTGGAGGCCGCGCGCCAGCGTTCCGCGCAGGACGAGATCCTCTTCCCAGTCAATGGGATCGATGGCCGCGCGCGGTTGCAAGTCGTCGACCAGGGCTTCGCGCAGTGCCGCCTCGACGGCCGGGGCGAGAAGCGGCCAGGCCGGCATCGCGCCGCCGGTGACCGCGATGCGGCGCGGGTCGAGTGTCGCCGACAGTCTGGCGAGGGCGTAGCCAAGAGCGGTTCCGGCGGAGGAAAAGGCCTCCCGGGCGCCCCTGTTGCCGGCCTCGGCGGCGTGGACCAGATCCGGAATTGTTGCGGTTTCCTCGTCAACCCGTGCGGGCTGGGTCTGCGGGTCGAGCCCGAGCGCAACGCGCTTGATGGCATAGTCGCCGAGATAGGCCTCGAGGCAACCGCGCCGCCCGCAGCGGCACAGGGCGCCACCGGGGATATGATTGGCGTGGCCGATTTCCGCCGCCGCGCCCGTCTCGCCGACAAAGAGCCGGTTGTCGACGAAGAGCCCCATGCCGACGCCGTAGTCGATGAAGATCACGGCGAAGGTCCCCCCGTAGCGCTCGGGATCGACCTGATGCAGGGCCTCGGCGATCATGTTGGTGTCGTTGGACAGGCGGCAGGGCACGCCGAATGCCGCCTCCATGGGGGCGACGACGGGAACGTGGCGTTCGCTGAAGGCGGGCGACCAGGCGACGGTGCCGGCGCTGTCGTCGACGATACCCTGCGCGGCAATGGAAATGATGGACGGACGCACGCCGCCGGCTATGCCATCCAGAAAGCCCCTTGCTGCCTTGACCAGTGTCTCGCCGAAGCTCGATGCCGTCGTCGTTTCGGAGGCGAACCCCGCTCCGCCGCGGGCGAGCACCGCTCCGGCGTAGTCGGCAAGGGCGAACTCGATCTTGTTGACCGACAGCTTGACTGCGAGCACACGCGCCGCGCCGCCGTCGAGGGAAAGCAGGGCCCGGGGACGGCCGCGGGTGGCGCGGGTTTTCTGCTCAGGGTCCTCGATGCCCGTGACAATGCCCTCGGAGATCAGGTCGGAGGTGATCGAGGTGACGGTCGCCGGGCTCAGCCTGGTCTCGCGGCCAAGGTCGATCCGCGCCTGTGCGCCGATACGGCGCAACGCCTGCAGGAGGACAGAACGGTTCTGTCGCCGGATCTTGTCGCGATCGGCCTTTTCGGTCATGCGAGTCCCACCCTCATGCCTGTCACACGAGCGTTTCATCCCTTGCCACGATAACGGCGTGAGGCGCACACTTTCGATGCGCCGTGCCGTCCGGCCCCTGCCCGGTTCTTCTGCCGTGTGCTTGCCGGAACCGCACGAAACGTGCGCCGCCGACCGGAGCCCGGTTGCATGACGAAACCATGTTGACAGGGCAGTCCGATTGGAGCAACTTTTTTTCGGGTGCCAAAAAAAATAACGAAAAGGGTGCGGGCGGGAGGCCCGAAAGCACCGGCACCTCGAGGAAGTGACGTCTTGCCGTGTGGATGGAGGATCCGGCGGGGACGAACGGGAGGAAAACCTATGAGCAGGATTCACAAGCTTGTCGCGGGCGCGCTTCTGGCCGCCATGACGGTTCCGGCCGCTGCCCAGGACATCACGGTCGGCGTGAGCTGGTCCAACTTCCAGGAAGAGCGCTGGAAGACGGACGAGGGTGCCATCAAGAAGGCGCTCGAGGCCGCCGGTGCCGAGTATGTCTCCGCCGATGCGCAGAGTTCCTCGGCCAAGCAGCTTTCCGATGTCGAGGCGCTGATCGCGCAGGGCGTCGACGCGCTCATCATTCTGGCGCAGGATTCCCAGGCGATCGGACCGGCCATCCAGGCGGCCGCGAACGAAGGCATCCCGGTGGTCGGCTACGACCGCCTGATCGAGGATCCGCGTGCCTTCTACCTGACCTTCGACAATGTCGAGGTCGGCCGGATGCAGGCCCGCGAGGTCCTGAAGCTGGCGCCGGAAGGCAACTACGTGATGATCAAGGGATCACCGACGGATCCGAACGCGGACTTCCTGCGTGGGGGCCAGCAGGAGATTCTGCAGTCCGCGATCGACGCCGGCAAGATCAAGATCGTCGGCGAGCCATACACCGATGGCTGGCTGCCGGCCAACGCACAGCGCAACATGGAGCAGATCCTCACCGCGCAGAACAACGAGGTCGACGCGGTCGTCGCCTCCAACGACGGCACGGCCGGCGGCGCTGTCGCGGCGCTGACCGCGCAGGGCATGGAAGGCATTCCGGTGTCCGGGCAGGACGGTGATCATGCGGCGCTCAACCGTGTGGCCCGCGGCACGCAGACCGTTTCCGTTTGGAAGGATGCCCGCGAGCTTGGCAAGGTCGCCGGCGAGATTGCCGTGGCAATGGCCAAGGGCGGCTCGATGGATGCTGTCGAGGGGGCCGGAAAGTGGACCTCTCCGTCCGGCACGGAGCTGACCGCGCGCTTCCTGGCGCCGATTCCGATCACGAAGGACAACCTCGACGTGGTCGTCGACGCGGGCTGGATCACCAAGGATGCGCTCTGCCAGGGCGTGAGCGACGGTCCCTCGCCCTGCAACTGATGGCCTGTTGACGTCACCTCCCGCCCCCAGGAGGGGCGGGGGCCTTGCGCGCCGCGTTGCCCGTGTGGTGGCGGCGCGCAAGGGGTGGCGTCCAGCAAGCTGGAGCTTTCCCATGTCCGATTCCGCGCTTCCGGCAGGCAAGTCCGCAACCTCTCGCGGCTTCTTTTCCGCGCTGCAGGTCGATACCCGCCTGCTCGGCATGATCGGCGCCTTCGCCGTGCTGTGCCTGGTGTTCAACGCGTTCACCGGCGGCAACTTCCTGACGCCTCGCAACATCTTCAACCTGACGATCCAGACCGTGTCCGTCGCGATCATGGCGACCGGCATGGTGTTCGTCATCGTCACCCGGCACATCGACCTGTCGGTCGGTTCGCTGCTGGCCACTGTCGCCGCCGTGATGGCCATGGTTCAGACCCATGTGCTTCCGGTGACCCTTGGCCTCGGGCTCGAGCATCCCGCGATCTGGATCCTTGCCATTCTGTCCGGCGTCGTGGTCGGCGCGATCATCGGAGCGTTCCAGGGTGTTCTGATCGGCTATCTCGGCATTCCGGCCTTCATTGTCACGCTGGGCGGGCTGCTGGTCTGGCGCAACACGGCGTGGTTCATCACCGACGGCCAGACGATCGGCCCGCTCGACGCGCGCTTCACCCGGATCGGCGGTATCGGCGGAACGCTGGGCGAAACATGGTCCTGGGTCTTCGCGGCCGTCGCGGTCGCCGCAGCCCTCGGCCTGCAGTTCGCCTCGCGCCGGCGCAAGGCAACGCACGGCTTCCCGGTCAAGCCCGTATGGGCGGAAGCGACCCTGTCCGCGATCATCACGGCGGCAATCGTCGGCTTCATCGCCATCCTCAATGCCTACGAGATCCCGACAAGGGTGCTGCGGCGCGACTTCGCCGCGCGCGGACTGGAAATGCCGGAAGGCTATGCCGCATCCTACGGCTTGCCCTACTCGGTGCTGCTTCTGATCCTGGTCGCCATCGTCATGACCCTGGTGGCGCAGCGCACCCGGCTCGGTCGCTACATCTTCGCCACGGGCGGCAATCCGGACGCCGCCGAGCTTTCGGGCATCAATACCCGCCTGCTGACGGTCAAGATCTTCGCCATCATGGGCGGGCTTTGCGCCCTGTCGGCGGCGGTTGCCTCGGCACGCCTCGGCTTTTCCACCAATGACATCGGCACGCTCGACGAGCTGCGGGTCATTGCGGCGGCCGTGATCGGCGGGACCGCGCTTTCCGGCGGCATCGGCACCATCTACGGCGCCATTCTCGGCGCCCTCATCATGCAGTCGCTGCAATCGGGCATGGCGATGGTCGGGGTGGATGCGCCGCTTCAGAACATCGTTGTCGGCGTCGTTCTCGTCGTCGCCGTTCTCGTCGACATCCTCTACCGCAAGCGCACGGGAGACTGAGCCATGGCAACTCCCCTCGTGGAGATGAAGGACATCTGCATCTCCTTCGGCGGCGTCCACGCGGTCGATCACGTAAGTGTCGATCTCAATCCGGGCGAGGTCGTCGGCCTGCTCGGACACAATGGCGCGGGCAAGTCCACTCTCATCAAGATCCTGTCCGGGGCCTACCGGTCGGACAGCGGGCAGATCCTCATCGACGGCAAGCCGGCGACGATCAACAGCCCGCGCGACGCCCGCAACTACAACATCGAGACGATCTACCAGACGCTCGCGCTCGCCGACAATCTGGATGCCGCCTCGAACCTCTTTCTCGGCCGCGAGATCGTCACGCCCTTCGGCTTTGTCGACGACGATGCGATGGAGGCCGAGACGCGCAAGATCATGTCGCGGCTCAATCCGAACTTTCGCAAGTTCAAGGCGCCGGTGAAGGCGCTGTCCGGCGGTCAGCGACAGTCCGTGGCGATCGCGCGCGCGGTCTACTTCAATGCCCGCATTCTCATCATGGACGAGCCGACGGCGGCCCTTGGCGTTCAGGAGACGCAGATGGTCTCCGAGCTGATCCAGGAACTGAAGAAGCAGGGCCTCGGGATTTTCCTCATCTCGCACGACATTCATGACGTGTTCGATCTCGCCGACCGGGTGGCGGTGATGAAGAACGGCCAACTGGTCGGATCGGCACGCACACAGGACGTGACCAAGGACGAGGTGCTCGGCATGATCATCCTGGGCAAGTGTCCGGCCGGCGCCACGCCCGGCCCCGGGGCCTTCGCGGAGCAGCCGGCGGCATGATGCGCCGCGGCAAGTGACTTGTCCGGCGGGAAAAATTCCGCCGGACCGCAATCGCAAGAGGGGTTCTCATCCGCGCGAGCATCCCGTAACATCCAATTCATGAATGCGCCCCCGCCCGTCGCAGACGACTTTGCGCTGTTCCTCGACTTCGACGGAACCCTGGTGGAAATCGCGCCAACGCCCACGTCCATCGACATTGCACCGTCACTTGCCGGCCACCTGAAGCGGCTGGAGCGACGACTGGCCGGCGCGCTGGCGCTCGTCAGCGGCAGATCCATCCGGGAACTGGACGACTTTCTGGATCCGCTCGATCTTCCGGCCGCCGGCCTGCACGGGCTGGAGACGCGGTTTCGTGCCGGCGAGCCGGCGGAGCCCGCGCCGGTTGGGCCCGAGATCGCCATGCTCAAGGAAGCGCTCTCGGGCAGCGGTCTGCTGTCGCGCGGCGTGACACTCGAGGACAAGGGGGCGGCGCTCGCCGTCCATTACCGCATCGCGCCTGACTGCGAGGAGGCGGTGATGGAGGTGATGCGACAGGTGCTCGAGGGGCTGCCCGACCTTCACCTGGTGCGCGGCAAGATGGTGGTGGAGGCAAAGCCCGCCTACCGCGACAAGGGCTGGGCCGTCTCGCGCTTCATGGAAATGGACCCTTTCAGGGGGCGTACGCCGGTCTTCGTCGGAGACGACGTCACGGACGAGGACGGTATCCGCATGGCGCAGGCGCTGGGCGGCTTCGGCATCAAGATCGGCGATGGGCACTCCGAGGCCCGCTTTCGCCTTGCCGGCGTCAAGGAGGTCCACGCCTGGCTGGAGGAGACCGTCTCGGCGCGCGCCCGCCCGCCCTCCCGAACCACGACGCCCAGGAGCGACAGCGAATGATCCCTCCCGCGACCGAAAAGCCTTCGCTCGACCTCGCCATGATCGGAAACTGCTCGTTTGCGGCGCTCGTCGACAAGATGGCGCGCATCGTGTGGTGCTGTCTGCCGCGTTTCGATGGTGATCCGGTGTTCCACTCGCTGCTCGGCACGCGCGGCGAGGTCGGGGACGGAGCCTTCGCGATCGAGCTGGAAGGCGCGGTGCGCAGCGAACAGCACTATCAGGAGAATACGGCCGTCGTGGTGACCCGGCTGCATGACGCATCGGGCAATGCCATCGAGATCACGGATTTCGCGCCACGTTTCCAGACCAAGGGGCGCATGTTCCGTCCCACGGCAATCGTGCGTCGCGTTCGGCCCATCGCCGGGCACCCGCGCATTCGCGTGCGTTGCCGGCCGCGCTTCGCCTATGGCGCGCGCGATCCCGAGACCACCTTCGGCTCCAACCACGTGCGCTGGGTGGGAAATGGCCAGACGCTTCGGCTCACCACCAATGCGCCGGTCACCTATGTGCGCGACGAGATCCCCTTCCTGCTCGATGCCCCGGTTTCCTTCTATCTCGGGCCGGACGAGAGCCTGACCCGGCATCCGGAGGCACTTTGCGGCGAGTTCGAGGAAGAGACCGCGCGCTACTGGCGTTTGTGGACGCGGCGGCTCGGTCTGCCGCTCGAGTATCAGGATGCGGTGATCCGGGCCGCGATCACCCTCAAGCTGTGCACCTTCGAGGAAACCGGAGCGATCGTGGCGGCGGTGACGACATCCATTCCCGAAGCGGCCGACAGCGGACGGAACTGGGACTATCGCTATTGCTGGCTGCGGGATGCGTTCTTCGTCGTCCGTGCCCTCAATTCGCTCTCCGAAATGGAGACGATGGAGAACTACCTCCGTTACATCAACAATATCGCCTCCATGACCAACGGTGACCACGTGCAGCCGCTCTACGGTATCGCGCTGGAAAAGACGCTGGTGGAGGATCAGGTCGACCTGCCGGGCTATCGCGGCATGGGACCGGTGCGCATCGGCAATCAGGCCTATGAGCACTTTCAGCACGACGTCTATGGCAACATCGTTCTGGCGGCGTCGCAGGCGTTTTTCGACAAGCGGCTTCTGCGTCAGCCAGGCGTTGACGATTTCGCCCGCCTCGAGGTGATCGGCGAGCGGGCCTTCGCCATGCACGACCAGCCCGACGCCGGGCTTTGGGAACTCAGGACCCGCGCGCGCGTCCACACCTCGTCGTCCTTGATGTGCTGGGCCGCCTGCGACCGGCTCGCGCGCATCGCCCCGACCTTCGGGCTCGAGGCGCGCGCGGAGATCTGGCGCGAACGGGCGGAGCGGATCCGGGCGACGATCCTGGAGCAGGGCTGGAACGAGAAGGTCGGGGCTTTCGTGGAGAGTTTCGGCGGCCACGATCTCGACGCCAGCCTTCTGCTCATCGCCGAGGTGGGCTTCCTGCCGCCGCGCGACCCGCGGTTCATCGCCACGGTGGAGCGGATCGGCGAGAAGCTTCGCCGGGGCAATCATCTCTTCCGCTACCATGCGGCGGATGATTTCGGTGCGCCGGAAAACGCCTTCAATATCTGCACTTTCTGGTACATCGACGCGCTCGCCCGGATCGGACGGACCGAGGAGGCGCGCGACATCTACGAGACGATGCTCTCCTGTCGCAACCATGTCGGACTCCTGTCCGAGGATACCTCGCCTGGAACGGGGGAGATGTGGGGCAACTTTCCGCAGACCTACTCCATGGTCGGGATCATCAATGGTGCGGTGCGTCTCTCGGCGCGCTGGGAAGACGTGGTCTGATCTCCTCCGGCGGTCCCGGACGCGGACCGCGCCCGGGAACCTGGGACCGGTGTTCGGCGTTCGCCACAGGCGGGGCGATGCGTGGCCGTTTGTGGCCGCAAATCCGTACCGCGAGTTTTCCTGCAAGGCCCGTGGCCTTGCCACCAACGATACCAGCAGGAGGTTCTGTCCATGTCCCGTCTCGTCATCGTCTCCAACCGTGTCGGTCCTCTCAAGGACACCGGACGGGCTGGCGGGCTGGCGGTGGCGCTCGTGGACGCGCTCAACGAGACGGGCGGCCTCTGGTTCGGCTGGTCCGGGGGCATATCGGAAGAGGGAACCTTCGGCCCGCTTCAGGAGGGCGGCTCGCGCAAGGTGTCGATGGCAACCATCGACATGACCCAGGCCGATTATGACGAGTTCTACGTCGGTTTCGCGAACAAGACGTTGTGGCCGGTGCTGCACTATCGGCTCGACCTTGCCGTTTTCGACCGCCGCGCGGAGGAGGGCTACCGGCGTGTCAACGAGCGTTTCGCCGTCCGCCTTCGTCCGCTGGTCCAGTCCGACGACATCATCTGGGTCCACGACTATCACTTCCTGTCGCTCGCGGCTGAACTTCGCGCCATGGACGTCGGAAATCCGATCGGCTTCTTCCTGCACATTCCCTTCCCGGCTCCGGAGATCCTTGCCGGGCTTCCGAACGCGGCCACGCTGGTGCGGCGGATGCTTGCCTATGACGTGATCGGCTTCCAGTCGAAGCGTTGCGCGGACAATTTCCGCCGCTTTGCCATCGAGGAACTGGACCTCGTGCTCGAGGGGGAGGATGTCCTGAAGGTCGAAGGCCGGCGGGTCACCGCGCGCGCCTTTCCCATCGGGATCGATGCCGCCGGCTATTCCAAGCAGGCCATGTCGCCGGAGGCGCGCCGGGCGATGGCACGCATGGAAAAGCTGCTCAACGGACGCCAGCAGATCATCGGTGTCGACCGGATCGACTATTCAAAGGGCCTGCCTGAACGGTTCCGCGCCTTCGAGCGCCTTCTGGAGGACTATCCCGAAAACCGGGGGCGGGTGAGCCTGATGCAGGTCGCCCCGCCCTCGCGTTCCGAACTCGATGCCTATGTCGAGATCCGCCGGGAGCTCGAGGAACTGACGGGACACGTGAACGGGCGGTTCGGCGATCTCGACTGGGTGCCGATCCGCTACATGACGCGGTCCTTCCAGCGCCGGGTGCTGGCGGGCATCTATCGTTCAAGCCGCGTGGCGCTGGTCACGCCGCTGCGTGACGGCATGAACCTGGTCGCGAAGGAATATGTCGCCGCGCAACGGGCGGAGGATCCGGGCGTGGTGGTGTTGTCGCGGTTCGCGGGCGCGGCGGAGCAGATGCCGGAGGCGCTGATCGTGAACCCGCATTCCGCCGAAGGGGTTGCCGCAAGCCTCCAGCATGCGCTGACCATGTCGCTTGAAGAGCGGCGCCAGCGCTGGCAGGCGCTGTTCGACAGGCTTTGCGAGGAGGATGCCGCGAGCTGGGCGCGGTCCTTCATGGATACCCTGCGGCAGGTGCACTGACCCGCCGCAGGCTTGTCGTTTCAGGACATCAACGGCTTATTCGGCCGCGTCGGTCTTGATCACGCCACGGCGGATCTGGTCTTCCTCGATGGACTCGAACAGGGCGCGGAAGTTGCCTTCCCCAAAGCCCTCGTCGCCCTTGCGCTGGATGAACTCGAAGAAGATCGGACCGATCACGGTCTTGGAGAAGATCTGCAGCAGGATCTTGGTCATGCCGCCGTTCACGACGCCCTCGCCGTCGATGAGGATCCCGTGCGTCTTCATCCGTTCGATGGGCTCGTCATGACCGTTCACGCGGTCGTGGGACCGTTCGTAATAGGTGTCCGGCGGTCCGGGCATGAACTTCAGCCCGTTGTCGGCGAGGCGATCGGTTGAATCGTAGATGTTGTCGGTCCCGACCGCGATGTGCTGGATGCCTTCGCCCTTGTATTTCTTCAGGTATTCCTCGATCTGGCTGGTATCGTCCTTGGACTCGTTCAGCGGGATGCGAATCTTGCCGCAGGGCGATGTAATCGCGCGGCTGACGAGGCCGGTGATGCGCCCGTCGATGTCGAAGAAGTGGATCTGGCTGAAGTTGAACAGGTCGCGGTAAAAGTCCCACCACTTGTCCATGTTGCCGCGATAGACGTTGTGGGTCAGGTGATCGAGGTAGTAGAAGCCGACGCCCTTGGGCTTCGGATCACGCTCGCCCAGCCACTCGAAATCGGCGTCATAGGCGCTCCCCGACGCGCCGTAGGTCTCGACGAAATAGAGCAGCGAGCCGCCGATGCCGACGATTGCCGGAACGTCGAGGGTCTTGTCGTCGCCCTCATAGGGCGTTGCACCCCTGGCAACCGCATGATCGAACGCGTGTTTCGCGTCGACCACACGCCAGGCCATCGACGGCGCGCAGGGGCCGTGCTCCTCGACGAAGCGCATGGCATGTGAGCCGGGTTCGGCATTCAGAACATAGGTGATGTCGCCCTGGCGGTAGAGGGTGATCGCCTTGCTGCGGTGGCGCGCGACGGGCTCGTACCCCATGCGGCGGAACAGCGCGTCGAGCTTTTCGGGCTCGGGATGAGAGAACTCGACGAACTCGAAACCGTCGGTTCCGGCCGGGTTGTCCTCGGTGATCTTCGCGGGCGGCGCGTCGTGCGGAAAGGGGCCCATGGTGTCCTCCTCAAGACTGTGAGTGACCGGAGACGGTCCGGTCCCGTGCCTTCAAGTATGGGGCGGAGGACGTGCAATGAGTGTGCAATCGGCTTAGTTTCGGCTGAGAATTTCGAAAACTTGTGCGAATTTTGTATGGATCATGCACGAAATGAGCGAGCTCGACGGATTCGATACGAGGCTTCTCGTCCTCCTGCAGGACGACGCCGGACTGACCAACCAGCAGCTGGGCGACCGGATCGGCCTGTCGGCCTCCCAGGTCTCCAGGCGGCGCCAACGCCTGGAACAGGCGGGAGTGATCCGGCGCTACCGGGCCGATATCGATCCGCTCGCGACGGGATTTTCCGTGGTCGCCTATGTCGGGGTGGCGCTGCAGGCGCACAGCCGTCAGAATGCGAGCCGGTTTCGCGATCTGGTGCGCATGTTGCCGGAGGTGCAGGAGGCCCATGCGCTGACCGGGGACGTGGATTACATGCTCAAGGTGGTGGTGACCGACCTGCCGGCCCTGTCGCGCTTCATCAACGACGAACTGCTGCCGCATGACTCGGTGCGCAACGTGCGGTCGTCGATCGCCATGGAGACGCTGAAGGACGACAACCGCCTGCCGTTCCCGGCCGCGTTGCGCTGACGTTCCGCTCGCGGCCCCGGCTTGCTTGCAAGCCCGCTCGGGTGACCCCATCTGACAGGGCGGCCGGCCTGATGCCGCCGCAGCCGACAGACCCCAAAGGAGCCCTGGCGATGTTCGACGCGAAATCCCTTCTCGACCAGTTTCTCGGCGCCGGCGGCCAGTCGGGTGGCGGGGCCGGTGATCCGGCGCGCCGGTCGTCCGGGTCCGATGACCTGATGGCGCGGGGGCGGGACTTCCTGTCGAACCAGGGTGGCGGTCTCGCGCTCGGCGGCATTGCCGGCCTGCTTCTGGGGTCCAAGACCGGACGCAAGGTCGGCAAGACGGCGCTGACCTATGGCGGCATGGCGCTGGTGGCCGGTCTTGCCTACAAGGCGTATCAGGGGTACCGGGCGAACCAGGACGGCACCGCGCGTCCGCAGTCTCCCGCCGGGAATCCGGCGGCCCTGGAGGCGCCGAAGGGCACCGGATTCGATCCCGCGCAGGCGCCCGGCGGCGCGGACGCCTTCGCCGTGACGCTGCTGAGCGCGATGATCGCGGCCGCCAAGGCCGACGGGCACATCGATGCCGAGGAGCAGGGGCGCATCTTCGACAAGATCGCGGAAGCCGGACTCGATTCGGAGGCGAAAGCATTCCTGATGGACGAGCTTCGCGCGCCGCTCGACCTTGATCGCATCGTGTCGGGCGCGCGCACGCCCGAGCAGGCGCTGGAGGTCTATGCCGCCTCGCGCCTGGCCATCGAGCCGGATCTTCCGGCGGAAAAGGCCTATCTGGACATGCTGGCCGCACGGCTCGGCATCGAGCCCGATCTGGTCGCGGAGGTCGATCTGGCGGTGCGCGAGGCGCAGGCCGCGTCCTGAACCTTCGACGACTTGCCTTCCCCCCTCGGGCAGGGCATCGTTCCCCCAAACATGCAAGGCTCGGGCTTTCCGGGCCGAAGGGAGGAGCGATGCCGGGGGACGTGCGCGATCTGGGCGCCTGGGACTATGTGATCGTCGGGGCCGGATCGGCGGGCTGCGTGCTCGCCAACAGGCTTTCCGCGGATCCGGACATGAAGGTTCTCCTGCTCGAGGCGGGCGGACGAGACGACTATATCTGGATCCACATTCCCGTCGGATACCTCTACTGCATGGGCAACCCGCGCACGGACTGGGGCTTCAAGACCGCCCCGGAAGCGGGATTGAACGGCCGCTCGCTGGCCTATCCGCGAGGACGTGTCCTGGGCGGATGCTCGGCGATCAACGGCATGATCTACATGCGCGGACAGGCGCGTGATTTCGACGGCTGGCGCCAGGCGGGCCTTGAGGGCTGGGGCTGGGACGACGTGCTGCCGCTGTTCCGCCGCGCCGAGGATCATTACGAACTGTCCGACGATGTACATGGGCAGGGCGGGGAGACCCGCGTCGAGCAGCAGCGCCTGTCATGGGACATTCTCGATGCCGTGCGCGATGCCTGCGAGGAAATCGGCATTCCGAAGGTCGACGACTTCAACCGTGGCGACAATTTCGGGTCCTCCTATTTTCATGTCACGCAGCGCGGCGGCATTCGCTGGACGGCGGCCAAGGGCTTCCTGAAGCCTGTCGCGGGCCGGCCCAATCTCAAGGTCGTCACCGGCGCGCAGGCGCGGCGCATCGTCCTGGGCGAGACCGGACGGGCCGAGGCGGTCGAACTGACCGTGGACGGCGTTCCCGCGATCGCCCGTGCCAATGGGGAGATCATCCTGTCGGCCGGAGCCATCGGTTCGCCGCAACTGCTGGAGCTGTCGGGCATCGGCGATCCGAAGGTGCTGGGCAAGACCGGCATCGAAACGCTGGTCGAGGCGCCATCCGTCGGCGGGAACCTGCAGGACCACCTCCAGATCCGCACGATCTTCAAGGTGTCAAACGCCGTCACGCTCAACGAACGGGCCGGTTCGCTCTTCGGCAAGGCGCGTATCGCGCTCGAGTACGCGCTGTCGCGGTCGGGGCCGATGTCGATGGCGCCGTCGCAACTCGGCGTCTTCGCCAGGTCCGACCCGGCCTTCGAGACCGCGAACGTGGAGTTCCACGTCCAGCCCCTGTCCCTCGACAAGTTCGGCGAGCCCCTGCATCCCTTCCCGGCGATTACCCTCAGCGTCTGCAACCTGCGGCCGGAGAGCCGGGGCAGCGTGCATGTGGTTTCGCCCGATGCGGCGGCCCATCCCGAGATCCGGCCCAACTATCTGGCGACCGCCGGGGACCGCCAGGTCGCGGCCGACAGCATCCGCCTTGCCCGGAAGGTGATGGCCAGCGACGCCATGCAGGCGTTCTCGCCGCGCGAGCACCTGCCGGGAGCGCTGGTGCGCTCCGATGAGGATCTGGCCCGGGCAGCCGGCGACATCGGCACGACGATCTTCCATCCGGTGGGAACTTGCCGTATGGGAAGCGACGAGGCCTCGGTGGTCGACGCGCGTCTCAACGTGCGCGGCGTGCCGGGTCTCCGGGTGGCCGACGCCTCGGTGATGCCGACGATCACCTCGGGCAACACCGCCGCACCGACGATGATGATCGCGGAGAAGGCGGCGGAGATGATCCGCGCGGACCGGCGCGCCGCGATGCCTGCCGGACGGGCCGCGAGCGTCGGCGGGTAAGCCGGCGCAGGCGCTGCGACACGGGTACCGCAGAACAGGCAGGGCGGAATACATGCTGATGCGCAAGGCACGGCGTCATGGCGCGCATCTTCTTGTCGCGGGCATCGCGTTGCCGGCGGTCGTGCTCGTCGGCTGGATCACCTTCGTCACCGCCGACCGGCTCTTCGGCGCCGAGGTCGTCACCCGGGCCGATGCCATCCTGTCGGTGCAATCGGCGACGCTTGAGCGCCAGCTCGACAAGTTCCGCCTTCTGCCGCCGCTCCTCGCGCAGCGTCCGGACGTGCGCGCACTGATTGCCGCCCGCGACAGGGACAAGGGCGAGCGTACGGCGGCGATTGCCGCCGGCATGGCGGGCGCGGACGAGGTTGCCTTCCTCGACCGGCAGGGCGTTCTTATCGCAACGAGCCACCTCGTACCGCGTCTGGCCATCGTCTATCCGCAGGACATCGGGCCGTTGCCTTTCGCCGAGGCGCTGGAGGGGCGACTGGGGCGTGCCTATCGTCAGGGAACGCCCCAGGCTCCCGGATCCTATGTTTTCGCCTCGGCCGTGCGCGACGAGACGGGCGTGATCGGCGTCGTGGCGGTGCGGGTCAGTCTCGCGGAAGTGGAACAGGCATGGGCCCTCACCCCGGCGCCCATCGTCGCCGTGGATGCCGACGGGTCGATTGTCGCTTCCAACCGTGCCGAATGGCGCGGCCAGAAGCTTGGCACCCATGTGCAGGCGACCGGCCCGCGGACCGTTCGACAGCGCGTGGCGGGAGAGAGCGGCCGCTCGGGGCCCGGAGGCGAGGCCGGCGCCATGACGGTGCGCATCAACGGGGATGACCGGAGCGCTCCCTATCTGATGGTCGACTGCACGCTGCCGGTTCTCGACTGGCGCATCGCCGCCTTTGCCGACCTTTCGGACGCCGTGTCGCAGGCGCGCAAGGCCACGGCCATTGCGGTTCTCCTGATGCTGCTTCTGTCGGGTGGCGCGTGGGTCGCGGCCGACCGGCGGCAGGCGGCGCTGCGCCGGATGCGCGAGAACCGGCTTTCGGCGCTGCGCCTGGAGCGCAAGGTGAGGTCGCGAACCCGGGATCTGTCGGAAGCCAACCGCCGCCTTGCCGAGGAGGTGCGGGAACGCGAGGCGGCCGAGGCCGAATTGCGCTCCATGCAGGCGGATCTTGTGCAGGCGGCCAAGATGGCGACTCTCGGGCAGATGTCGGCGGCGCTTTCGCACGAGTTCAACCAGCCGCTTGCCGCTATCCGCTCTACCGCCGACAACGCGCGCCTTTTCATCGAGCGCGAGAAGCCGGAGCGTGCCCTTTCCGGCCTCGACCGTATCGTCGGCATGGTCGAGCGGATGGCCGAGATCTCGAGAATCCTCAAGGGATTCAGCCGTCGGGCCGGAACCGACCTGAAACCGACGGCCGTCAAGCCGGCGCTCGACGAAGCGGTCATGCTGCTCTCGCCAAGGCTCAAGCAGTCCGGTGCAAGTCTTGTCATCGATCCGGTCGATCCGTCGATCCGGGTCCTGGGCGGCCATGTGCGGCTGGAGCAGGTGCTGCTCAATCTGGTGGCCAATGCCCTCGACGCCGTGGAGGGGCGCGCGGACGGGCTCGTGCGTGTCGAGGTTCGGACACTGGAAGACGGCAATGTGGTCATCCGGGTCGCGGACAACGGGCCGGGGATCGATGCGGATGTGATGGCCCGGGTCTTCGACCCCTTCTTCACCACCAAGGATGTGGGAAAGGGCTTGGGGCTGGGATTGTCGATCGCCTACAAGATCGTTCACGACTTTTCGGGAACGCTCGTCGCGGGCGCCGCGCCGGAAGGCGGGGCGGAGTTCACCGTGCGGCTTCGCGCGGCCGATGCGGCACTCGACGCGGCGCAGTAACCCGGCAGGCAAGGCAAGCGAATACGGCGGGGGGTACATGGACAGGGCAAGTGTCTTGCTGGTCGACGACGAGCCGGAGCTGCGCGAGGCACTGGCGGAGGGGCTGGAACTCGCCGGCCACGACGTCACGGCCTTTGCCGGACCGGCGGGGGTGAGCGGGCATCTCGGCCGCGAGTTCTACGGTGTGCTCGTCACCGATATCCGGATGCCGCAGACCGATGGTCTCGCCCTGATGCGCGAGGCGCTCGAGATCGACCCCGCCCTGCCGGTGATCCTCATAACCGGTCATGGCGACGTGCCGCTGGCGGTCGAGGCCATGCGCGGCGGCGCCTATGACTTCATCGAGAAACCGTTTCCCGTGAGCCGGCTGTCCAACGTGATCGAACGGGCGCTGGAAAAGCGCCGCCTCGTGCTGGAAAACCGCGCCCTCAGGGTGGAACTCGAGCGCCGCACCGGACTGGACGGACGCCTTGTCGGCCGGTCGGCGGCGATGGAACGGCTCAAGGGCCTCGTCGCGGTGCTCGCGGACACCGACGCCGACGTGCTCATCATGGGAGAGACGGGGGCGGGCAAGGAGGTGGTCGCGCGGGCCCTGCACGAGGAGGGGCGCCGGCGCGGCGGTCCCTTTGTGGCGCTCAACTGCGGCGGCCTGCCGGCGGAGATCATCGAGTCGGAGCTCTTCGGCCACGAACAGGGGGCCTTTACCGGTGCCGCCCGGCAGCGCATCGGCAAGCTGGAGCATGCGCAAGGGGGGACGGTGTTTCTCGACGAGATCGAGTCGATGCCGCTCGATCTCCAGGTGAAGCTCCTGCGCGTGATCGAGACGCGCAGCATCGAGCGGCTCGGCTCCAACGTCTCCATTCCCCTCGACATACGGTTCCTCGCCGCGACGAAGGAAGACCTCGAGGCGGCGGGCAACCGGGGTCAGTTCAGGAAGGATCTCTTCTACCGCCTGAACGTGGTGACGCTCGACGTTCCGCCGCTGCGGGCACGCAAGGAGGACATCCCGCTTCTCTTCCATCACCTGGCGCGCGAGGCGAGGGCCCGCTACCGGCGTGAGATCCCGGATATCGGCCAGGCACAGATGAGCGCGCTCATGGCGCGGGACTGGCCGGGCAACGTGCGCGAACTGCGCAACGCGGCCGACCGCTTCGTGCTCGGTCTCGAGAATGTCGCCCTGGCCGAGGACGGCGCCGGGGAGACGCTGTCGGAACGTGTCGCCGCCTTCGAGCGTGCTGTGATCTCCGACGAACTCGCGCGGTCGGGCGGGCGCATGAAGGAGACCTACGAGCGCCTCGGGCTGTCGCGCAAGGCACTCTACGACAAGATCCGCCGCTACGGGCTCGAGCGCGACTGAGCCCGTCCGCCCGGCGGTGTGTCGCCCGCTACCCATTCGTGTCCAGGCGATGTGTCACCGATGACCCGCCGGGGCGGGCCCCGGGGCGCCGGGTGTTTGAGGAGGGCGCTGAACCCGGCGCTTTTCCTTTGCCCGCGCATTTTGGCACATGGCTTGCTAACATGATGGCGCGAATGACTGGCCGGGGGGCATGACACACCCGGTCGGCGCAACCGGCCGCGTGCCATCCGGCAACGCGGCCCGACCAGTGTCTGGGAGGACATCATGAAGACTTTCGCTCTTGCGGCCGTCGCGGCCGCAACCTTCGCCCTTGCGTCTCCGGCTCTTGCCGAGGACTGCCAGGATGGCGAGATGGTCATCAAGTTCAGCCACGTCGTCGCCGCCTCGGGTCATCCCAAGGGCGATGCCGCGACGATGCTCGCCGAGCGCGTCAACAAGGAGATGGACGGCAAGGCCTGCATGCAGGTGTTCCCGAACTCGCAGCTCTTCGACGATGACAAGGTGATGGAGGCCCTGCTTCTGGGCGACGTCCAGCTCGCCGCACCGTCCCTGTCGAAGTTCGAGGCCTATACGCTCAAGTATCGCCTGTTCGACCTTCCCTTCCTGTTCAACGACCTGAGCTCGGTCGACCGCTTCGCGGCCAGCGAGCCGGGCAAGAACCTGCTCAACGCCATGACCGACGTGGGCTTCATCGGCCTCGGCTACTGGAGCTCGGGCATGAAGCAGTTCTCGGCCAACAAGCCGCTGCTGGTGCCCAGCGACGCGGAAGGGCTGAAGTTCCGCATCCAGACCTCGGACGTCGCCGAGGCGATGATCGCGGCCATGGGTGCCAACGCCCAGAAGCTCGCCTTCAAGGAAGTCTACGGCGCGCTGCAGACGGGCGTGGTGGACGGTCAGGAGAACACCTGGTCGAACATCTACACCCAGAAGTTCTTCGAGGTGCAGGACGGCATCACCGAGACCAATCACCAGGTGCTGGCCTACCTTCTGGTCACCTCCGACGAGTGGCTGGGCGGTCTCGACGATGATGTGCGCGAGCAGTTCCTGAAGATCGTCGACGAGGTCACGATCGAGGCCAACGCGCAGGTTGCGGCCAAGGAAGCGGCCAACCGCCAGAAGATCCTCGACGCGGGCAGCACGATCCGCGTTCTGACGCCGGAGCAGCGCAAGGCCTGGGTCGACGCGATGAAGCCGGTGTGGGGCGAGTTTCGCGACGACATCGGTCAGGACCTGATCGACGCCGCGCAGTCGTCCAACAACGCCGGCTAAGCACCGACGCGACAAGCCGGCGGGGCCTGGGTTCATGCCCGGTCCCGCCGGCCACGCCCGCGCTCGAGCGCGAGCGTGGTGTGCAAGCCGCCGCCCGATCCTCGCGATCACGGGCGGACAGGCAACGCGTTCCGAAAACATAACGGCCCCGCATGGACGGGGATGCCCATGGGGGGACAGATGCAACGCGTCGACAATTGGGTCACGCGCTTCGAGGAGGGCGTCATCGCCTTTCTTCTGGCCGCGATGACCATCGTTTCCTTCACGCAGGTCGTGGCGCGCTACGGCTTCAACTCCGGCTGGACCGGCGCGCTCGAGTTCACCCGGATCCTCTTCGCCTGGCTCATCCTGTTCGGCATGAGCTACGGGGTGAAGATCGGGTCGCATCTGGGTGTCGACGCGGTGATCCGGCTGTTTCCCCGTCCCGTCTTTCGCGCGCTTGCCGTTTTCGGCGCGCTTTGCGGCGTCGCCTATGCGGTGATCCTGCTGCACTCGGACTGGCTTCAGATCTTCGGCGCCAACGCCCGTGGCGGCGCCTGGGACTACTGGTCGAAGATGTACAAGATCGGCATCGGCCTCGACGATCTCAGGTACCCCGAGTTCCTGCAGGACAGCCTCGGCGTCCAGGAGCGGGTGCAGCGCTGGATCGCCTATCTGATCCTTCCTGTCGGACTGGCCCTGTTCGCGTTTCGTTGCGCGGAGGCCGTCTGGCAGATCCTCACCGGTGAACGCGAGATGATGATCGCCGCCCACGAGGCGGAAGAACTCGTCGCCGAAAACAAAGACGTTCTGAAGGACTGAGGGTCACGACATGGAAGCCGCCGTTCTCTTTATCCTCGTCCTCGGCCTGCTGTTTCTCGGCGTGCCGATCGCCATCTCGCTCGGTCTGTCGAGCGTGCTGACGATTGCCTTCTTCTCCAACGATTCCGTCTCCTCCGTCGCCCTGCAGCTTTTCACGGCGTCGCAGAACTACACGCTGCTCGCGATCCCCTTCTTCATCCTGGCCTCGGCATTCATGTCGACGGGCGGCGTGGCGCGGCGCATCATTCGCTTCGCCATCGCCTGTGTCGGGCACTTTCGCGGCGGACTTGCGATCGCAGCCGTCTTCTCCTGCATGCTCTTCGCGGCGTTGTCGGGATCCTCGCCGGCAACGGTGGTCGCCATCGGCACCATCGCCATCGCGGGCATGCGGCAGGTGGGCTACACCAAGGAGTTCGCGGCGGGCGTGATCGCCAACGCCGGCACGCTCGGCATTCTCATCCCGCCTTCCATCGTGATGGTCGTCTACGCCGCCGCGACGGACGTGTCGGTCGGGCGCATGTTCCTGGCCGGCGTCATTCCGGGCCTTGTCGCGGGCCTCATGCTGATGGTCGCGATTTACGTCAACGCGCGCATCAAGAACATTCCGAAGCAGCCCTTCGCGGGCTTCGGCGAGGTGCTGTCCTCGGCCGGTGAGGCGGGCTTCGGCCTGCTGCTCATCGTCATCATCCTGGGCGGCATCTACGGCGGCGTGTTCACGCCGACCGAAGCCGCGTCCGTGGCGGCCGTCTATGCCTTCCTGATCGCGGTCTTCATCTATCGCGACATGGGCCCGCTCAAGGGTGTGCCCATGCGCCATCCGGGAGAGAGCCTTGGCGAGGCAGTCGCGCGCAACCTCTGGCTGACCGTGATCCGCTTCGTGCCGGCCTGTTTCCACAAGGACACGAAGAAGGTGCTGGTGGACGCGGGCAAGACGACGATCATGCTGATGTTCATCATCGTCAACGCGCTGCTGTTCGCCCACACGCTGACGGCGGAGCGCATCCCGCAGGCGATCACCGACTGGATGATCGGGGCCGGCTTCACCTGGTTCACCTTCCTGATTGCCGTGAACATCCTGCTGCTGATCGGCGGGCAGTTCATGGAGCCCTCGGGCCTGCTGCTGATCGTGGCTCCGGTGGTGTTCCCCATCGGTATCGAGCTCGGGGTGGACCCGATCCATCTCGGCATCATCATGGTGGTGAACATGGAAATCGGCATGATCACCCCGCCGATCGGTCTCAACCTGTTCGTGACATCAGGAATAACGGGGATGAGTCTTGTGCAGGTGGTCCGCGCCGCGGCTCCCTTCGTGCTGATCCTGATGCTGTTCCTGGTGCTGGTGACCTATGTGCCGGCGCTCTCCACCTGGCTGCCCTACTCTCTGATGGGGCCGGAGATCATCACGAACCGCTAGGCACCGAGAAATCCGTTGCACGGGGCCGCCCGGAAGATACCGCTTGTCGGTGACCTTCCGGGCGGCCTTTGTTTGTGCTCATCCCATGGCGGCAAAAGGATCTTTCTTGAGCGCGGCCTGAGGGGAAATTTTCGTCTTTCGAGGTGCCTTGCGCCCCGCCCGTTCGAAAGCACATTTGGCGTACTGTCTGGTACGGTTCCCGTCAGTCGTCATGCCTGTGGGGAGGGACTAGCCGTGCAAGGTACGACAGGAGGCGCGCGCCCGCGCCTGCTCTTTCATCCAGGGCGCAGCAATCCGGTCCGGATCAACGCTCTCGGCGCGCCTTCGGCGCGTCACGTGCGCCTGGCGCTGGAGCCGGGGCGAACGCTCTACGAGGCCATTGTCGAGCCGCTGGCCGGCATCGGCATCCGCAATGCCTCTCTGACCATTCTGGGAGGCACCTTCCAGCGCCTCTCCTATTGTGTTGCTCCGCCCGATCCGAGCGGGCGGGCGGTGATCGCCTACACCGCGCCGATCGACGCCGGCATGGCCGAGATGGTTTTCGGCAACGCCACTCTCGGGGTCAGCCTCGAGAACAAGCCGCTCGTTCATTGCCACGCCACGATCCGTACCGGGGACGGCGAGATGCGCGGCGGCCATATCCTGACCGAGGACTGCATCGTCGGCGTCGATCCGATTCCGGCCCTGGTCACGGGGCTCGAGGGCTTCGACGTGCGCCAGGCGCATGATCCGGAGACGAACATTCCGCTGCTTCAGCCGATGAAGGAGAGTGCCTGATGGGAGAGATGAGCCAGGATCCGGGGGCCGTCGTCGAGAGCGGCCGGATGGGCCGCGTCGCCTATGCGCGTATCGCTCCCAACGAGGATCTCGTCCACGCGGTGGAGAAACTCTGCCTTGCCGAGGGATTCCGCAATGCCTTCGTGCGTGGCGCGCTGGGCAGCCTGGTGGATGCGACGCTTGCAACCCAGTCGGGCGACGTTCTGCAGATCCGGGGGCCGGCGGTCGAGATCGTCAGCCTCGCCGGCGAGGTGCGCGAACAGGGCGACGGGTCGCTTTGCGCGCGGTTGTCGGGTGTCGTGGCCGACACGGAGGGACGCATTTTCGGCGGACCGTTCGTGCCCGGCGGCAACATGATCTGCATGACTTTCGAGATCACGCTCGAGGAGTGGATTCCCGACGCGGCCGGGTAGGGGCGCCTCGTCCGGGTTTTCCATGCCTGAAATCATGAAAAAGGGGCGGTCTCTCGCGAGGTCGCCCCTTTTTGGTCATTCGGCCGAAGGTGGCCCTCAGGCGAGAATCAGCAGCTCGAAGGTGACGCAGACCGGGTTCGCCCCGTGCACCAGCACGCCCTGCGAGATCCCGCCGTCCATGCCGACGAGTGCAATGTCGAGGCGCGCGCGCGGACCCGCGTCGCCGGTGCTGACACGTCCGTCGAGGATCATCACCTCGGTCGCATAGGAGGTCACATGCGTGCCGTCCTCGTAGTCCGCGCCGATGAGACTGCCCAGTCCGACGACCCGTGCGTCGCCGATGCCGTGCTCCTTGCAGATTTCCTCGATCTGCTCGCAGATGTCGCCATTCGGGCGAACGGTCGCCAACACTGCCTTGCCGCCCGCCTCGCCGGCTGAAACCGGAGCGCGCGGCACGGGAGCGAAGAGGCGGAAGTTGGTTTCCGCATCGTTCGCGACCTCGAGGATCGCGCCCGACAGGCCGATGGCCGCGACCTCGACGGGTTTTGCGACCTCCGCGTCGAAGGGCAGAAGATGTCCCATCTTCAGGCCTTCGCCCGCCACGTCCCACTGGCCATGGCAATGGAAGAAGGGCTCGCCGTCGCGGCGGCCCATGTGGACGCTGGCGGAGCGGATCGTGCCGCCGCCGTCCGGGCTGCGGGTGTCGCTGTACCATGCCGCATGGCTGCCATCGGGGCTTGCCGCCGGGATGACGTAGTCCATGCGGGCCATGGGCACGTCGACGAGTTCCACGAAACCACCTTCGAAGCCCTGGCTTGCGAACGCCTCGGCAATCGCCGCATTGATCGACCGGCCGGGCTCGAGGGTCAGCTTCAGCGGAACGGCGCGGCAGGCCGCCGAGGCATGCCGCGTCTCCGCCAGAGGTCCGGGATGGCTGATCGTGCGGAGGCTCATGTCGCCAGGCCTGCCGTCACGAACCCGCCGTCGACGGTGAGGATGTGGCCGGTGACATAGCTAGCCTCATCGGACACCAGGAAGGCGACGGCATTGGCCACCTCTTCCGGCGTTCCGTAGCGACGCAGGGGCACGCGGGCATGCCACTGGGCGCGAACGTCGTCGGTGTGGACGGCGCGGGCGAGCGGCGTGTCGATCGGACCGGGCGCAACCGCGTTGACGCGAATGCCGTCCTGTCCGAGTTCGTTGGCCATGACCAGCGTCATCGTGTTGACACCGCCCTTGGAACCGCCGTAGGCGCTGCGCCCCTTGTTTCCGGCGATGCCGGACACGGAGCTGATGTTGACGATGGACCCGCTCTCGCCGTTGGCCTTCCAGTGCCGGGCCGCGGCCCGCGCGATCAGGAAGGTGCCGGTGAGATTGATGTCGACGATGCGACGGAACTCGTCGACGCCCATGTCGACCGTGGGCTTGTCGGCGCCGATGCCGGCGGAATTGACCACACCGGCAAGCCGGCCGGTCCCGGTGACGGCGTCAATCGCCGCACCGACCGACTCCTCGTCGGCGACATTGCACACGATGCCGTGCGAGGCGTCGAGCCCGAGTTCGGCGCAAGCGGCGTCGAGTGCCTCGCGCTTCAGGTCGAGAAGGAAGGGCGTGTAGCCCTTTTCCTTCAGGACGGCGGCGGAGGCGAGGCCGATGCCCGAGGCACCGCCGGTGATGGCGACCGCGCCCTTGTCGGATGTTTCAGTCATATGCTGCTTCCTCTTCAGGCCTTGGCCGTCTCTGCGCCGGGAATCTGGCCGCGCTTCGCCAGTTCCTCACGCACCATCTTCTTGGTGATCTTGCCGTAGGCGGACTTCGGCATTTCCTCCCAGAAGATCACCTGCTTGGGCAGCTTGTAGCGGGCCACCTTGCCGTCGAGCCACTCGCGCAGGTCGATGGCATTCGTGTCCGTGCCCGGACGCGCGATGCACACGGCGACGCCAACCTCGCCCCAGACCGGATCCGGCACGCCGAGCACCGCCGTCTCGCTGATGTCGGGGTGCAGCAGGATCTTTTCCTCGATCTCGCGCGGGTAGATGTTCGACCCGCCGGAGATGTACATGTCCGAGGACCGGCCGGTGATGTAGAAGAAGCCTTCCTTGTCCATGTGGCCCAGGTCGCCGGTGCGGAACCAGCCGTTGCGGAACGACTTGGCGTTGGCTTCCGGGTTGTTGTAGTAGCCGGCGAACACCGCCGGGCCGATGACGCAGATCTCGCCCGTCTCGCCGGGAGCGACTTCCTCGCCGTCATCGTTCTGGATCTGGACCTGCATGCCCGTGCGCTCGAAGCCGCAGGTGCCGATGCGCGCGGCCTCGTGATCCTCCGCGGAATGGAAGGCGGGCGGCAGCACGGTGATGTTGCCGGTCACCTCGCCCAGGCCGAAGTACTGCACCAGCACGGAGCCGATGGTCTCCAGCGCCCGCTTCTGGTCGGCGCGGTACATGGGTGCACCGGCGTAGATCACGTACCGCAGGCTCGAATGGTCGAACTTCTCGACGGAGGGGTCTTCGACCAGCATCTTCAGGATGGTCGGAACGGTGAAGATGTTGGTCACCTTCCACGTCTCGACGATCTCCCAGATCTTCGCCACGTCGAGCTTTTCCGCCGGGGGCAGGATCGTCTTCGCGCCGTGGGCGACCTGGACGAGCTGGTGCACGCCGGCGCCGTGGGACAGCGGTGCCACGACGACGGAGGCGTCGCCGGAACCGGTTCCCGGCATCAGGTCGCACAGGTGGTTCGTGATGACGAAGGCCATCTGGCCATGCGTCAGAACCGCTGCCTTCGGCCGGCCGGTGGTGCCGGAGGTGAAGAAGAACCAGCACGGGTCGTCGCGGTCGACCGCTTCATGGGGAAGCGTCTTGCCGGCGTGGCGGGAGACGATCGCGTCGTAGTCCTCGCCGAACTCCGCCTCGCCGATGGCGATGACGAAGTCCATCTCCTCGCGGCATGCGGCGGCATGGTCGGGGAAGGCCGCGCCGCAGATCATGCCGCGCGAGCCGCTGGCCGAGGCGAGGTAGGCGACCTCGCCGGGCGACTGACGGTAGTTGGTCGGCACGAAGACCGCGCCGACGCGGAAGCAGGCGAACATGGCCTCGAACATCTGGTTGCAGTTCGCCGACTGCACCAGGATCCGGTCACCCTTGGTGACGCCGTACTCGTGGCGCAGCGCGTGGGCCATGGCGTTGACCCGGGCTTCCATCTGGGCCCAGGTCCACACCGTGTCGCCCCAGACGAAACCCGGCTCGCCCGGATTGCGACGGGCCGACTGGGACAGGAAGTTGGCGAGATTCATCACACGCGTGGTGCAGGGGGCAACGCCCCCCTTGGGATCGACAGCGGACATTACTTGACGCGCTCCAGGATCGAGACGTAGTTGGCGACGGCCGCGCCGCCCATGTTGAAGACGCCGGCCAGTTCGGCCTTGGGGAGCTGGATGTCTCCCGCCTCGCCGGCAAGCTGCATCGCGGCCATGACGTGCATGGACACGCCCGTCGCGCCGATGGGATGGCCCTTCGACTTGAGGCCGCCCGAGGGGTTGATCGGCAGGGCGCCGTCGCGGGCGGAAACGCCATCGCGAATCACCTTGTGGCCCTCGCCCGGCTTCGCGAGGCCCATCGCCTCGTATTCGATCATCTCGGCGATGGTGAAGCAGTCGTGGGTCTCCACGAAGGAGAGGTCCGTGACGGCCAGGTCGGCCTGCTCAAGGGCGCCGGCCCAGGCACGGCGCGCACCCTCGAAGGCGAGCATGTCGGCGCGGTGGGCAAGTGCCAGGATGTCATTGACCTGCTTGCGCGCACGGAAGGCGATGGCGCGCTTCATGCCGGCCGCGGTCTCCTCATCGGCGATGACGAGCGCCGCCGCGCCGTCGGAGATCAGCGAGCAGTCGGTCCGGCGCAGGGGACCCGCGACATAGGGGTTCTTGTCCGAAACCGTGTTGCAGAAGTCGAAGCCGAAATCGCGGCGCATGTGGGCGTAGGGGTTGTGAAGGCCGTTCGAGTGGTTCTTGGCGGCGATCATGGCAAGGGCGTCGGAGCGATCGCCGTAGCGCTGGAAATAGGTCTGTGCGATGCGCCCGAAGAGCCCCGCGAAGCCACCGTCGACGTCGGCCTCTTCCTTGCGGTAGCAGGCGTTGAGGAGGATGTCGCCGACCTCGGCCGTCGGGGTGGCGGTCATCTTCTCGGCGCCGACGACGAGCGCGATGCGTCCGCGCCCGGACTCGATGAAGTCCATCGCGCTGTAGAGGGCGGCGGATCCGGTGGAGCAGGCGTTCTCCATGCGCACCGCCGGGACGTAGCCCAGCTCCTCATGGCCCATGGCGACGAGGGCGCCCTGGAAATCCTGCTTGGAGAAGCCGTTGTTCATCACGCCGACGAAGATGCCGTCGACATCGGCGGCGCCGATCCCGGCATGTTCCATCGCCGGAACCGTGACGGAGGCCATCAGGGATTCCGTGTCCTCGAGCTCCGACTTTCCAAAGGGCGAGTGCGCCCAACCGACGATCTGTGCCTTGGTCATTTGAGAGTCCTCCGCGTTTGCGGCCTGTCAGGCGCACCGTTGCGCCTGGAAAAGAGGGCCGTGAGCTTTTCTTCGATCCTGTCCACCTCGCGGCGGAGCAGGCTTGCCAGTTCTTCCTGCCTCGGTTCCTGCATCCGGGAATCGATGGCGGCGATGCTGAGGGCGCCGGCAACGCGCCCGTCGGGGAAGCGGAACGCCATTCCGACGCCCCACGAGTTGGTCACGATGAGCCCCGGGTTCAGGGAAAAACCGCGCCGCCGGGCAAGTGCCACATCGGCGCGGATGCGCTCGGGCGGCAGGCCGGGATAGCGTGTGGCGATGGCCTCCGCATTGGCCGCCAGCGTCGCCTCGACCTCGTCGTCGGGAAGGGCCGCCAGTATGGCAAGCGACCCCGCGCCGATGCCGAGCGGGTGCTCGAACCCGGCCTGCAGCGCATGGGTGCGAATGGGATAGGTGCCTTCCTCGCGGTAGAGGCAGAGCGAGAGCGCCTCGCGGGGCACGGACAGGAAACTCGTGTCCTGGCTCGTCTCCGAAAGGCGCATCAGGCTCGACCGGCAGATCTCGAGCAGCCCGAAGCGCGGCGCGGCGAAGGTGCCCAGCACATAGGCTTCCTCGCCGAGAAAATAGAGCCGTGTATCGTCCTCCTGCTCGACGAGCCCGCCACGCATGAGCGCCAGAAGCAGCCGGCGCACAGTGGGCTTGTTGAGCCCGCTGTCGGCCACGAGCTGGGACAGCGATGCTCCGCGCCCGGCATGGCGGCCGACCAGCGACAAGAGCGCAAGCGCACGATCCACGCTCTGAGCCCCGCTCAGTGGTGCCACCAGATCCCTCCCAAAGGTCCATAATATGGATCTATATCATAGGGGGAACGGCGGGGATCTGTAAAGATCTCCGTTTTTCCTTGCGGAGCGTGTGTGGAATTGTAAATTGTTCGGGGGTTGACGCAAGAAAGTCGGTCCACATAATGAACCACACATGGCGAGGCCACGCGAAAATCCGTGCGGCGCGCTGTCAGTCGACATGATGGAGGTCATGTCGCACGTCCCGGTCGGAACCTGTGTCCGGGGCCTAGCATTGACGGAGGAGACCTCATGAAATTGTCCAAGCTGGGCGTGCTCGCCCTTTCGACCGCGATCGCCTGTGCCGCGGCCTTCGCTCCGGCCTCGGCCGAGACGCTGCGCCTGTCGCACAACACCGGCGACACCACGAGCTGGCACAAGGGTTCGGAGAAGTTCGGCGAGCTTCTGTCCGAGGCCACCGACGGCGACTACACCGTCCGCGTGTTCCCCAACGCGCAGCTCTCCGGCGGCGACCAGATGAAGCAGGCGGAGATGGTGAGCCGCGGCGTTCTCGACTTCGTCGTGACGTCCGCGATCAACGTGACGCCGCTCGTTCCCGAGATGGCCGTGTTCTCGCTGCCGTATCTCTACTCCAACTACGAGCAGGTCGATGCCACGACGCAGGGCGCGCCGGGCGAGAAGATGACCGAGATCATGGCCGGTCACGATATCGTCGTGCTGGCGTGGGGCGAGAACGGTTTCCGCGAGGTGACCAACAACGTCCGCCCGATCAAGACGCCCGAGGACATGAAGGGCCTCAAGATGCGCGTCGCGGGGCCTATGTACATCGACGTCATGAACGCGCTGGGCGCCAACCCGCAGCAGATGCAGTGGACCGAGACCTTCCCGGCACTGCAGCAGGGCGTGGTCGACGGCCAGGAAAACCCGATCGGCGCGGTGATCATTCCGCAGCGCGTCTACGAGGTGCAGAAGTACCTCACGACCTGGCACTACTCCTATGACCCGATCTTCATCGGCGTCAGCAAGTCGCGCTGGGACAAGTTCGACGACGAGACCAAGGCGAAGGTTCGCAAGGCGGCCGAGGAAGCCATGGAATACCAGCGCGAGATCACGCGTCAGGCGACGGCCGAGGGCATCACCTTCCTGCAGGAGAAGGGCATGGAGGTCTACGAGCCGACCGCCGAGGAGCTGCAGGCGTTCCGTGAGGCCACCAAGCCCGCATTCGACACTTGGGCCGCGAAGGTCGGTGACGATCTGGTGAAAAGCTTCCAGGACACTGTTGCCGCGAACAAGTAACGGCTGATAACGACAGGGACCGGCGCACGCGCCGGTCCCTTTTCATTCCGTCCGGTCGCCCGCGCCGATCGTCCGGATTTCCGCCCCGCGCCCGGGAGCTCCGTGATGACCTTCATCCTGCGCAATGCGGAGATGATCGCCTGTGCGATCATCTTTCTCGCAATGACGACGCTCGGATTCGTGAATGTGGTCGTGCGCTACACGACCAGCTACTCGCTTGCCGCCTCAGAGGAACTTCTCACCAACGGGTTCCTCCTCCTGACGATCTTCGGCGCCGCCGTGGCCGCAAGGCGCGGAGAACATCTCGCGGTAACCCTCTTCTACGAACTTCTGCCGCGCGGCCTGCGCAAGCTGGCGCTCCTGCTCTCCGGCGGACTGTCGCTGCTCCTGCTGCTGCTGTCGGCCTGGTTCTGCCTCGAGCTGGTTCAGAACCAGCTTTCGAGCGGCATCCGCTCCTACGCGCTGCAGGTTCCGGCCTGGTACTACAGCATTGCCGTTCCCTTCGGCTTCTTTCTGATTGCGGTGAGGCTGGCCCAGCATCTCGTTGACGAATGGCGTGCACTCACGAAGGCGGAGCGTGGTCATGTTTGATCTGGGCGCGGGCACGCAGATGCTCATCCTCTTCTTCGTCTTCCTGGTACTGCGCCTGCCGGTGGCCTTCTCGCTCGGCCTCTCCGCGCTTTACGCCATGTGGACCCTGGGCTTCGGCCTTGACCTCGTCGGCGACCTCATCACGGCCGGCATCACCAAGTTCTCGCTTCTCGCGATCCCCTTCTTCATCCTTGCCGGCACGCTGATGGGCTCTCTCGGCATCGCCGAGCGCATGATCCGCTTCTTCCGCGTGCTGATCGGCAGCCTGCCCGGCGGCATGGGCGTCGTGGGCACCGTGGTCTGCCTGTTCTGGGGCGCGGTCAGCGGGTCCGGCCCGGCCTCGGTCGCCGCCATCGGACCGCTCATCATCAAGGGCATGGAGGAGGACGGCTACTCGCGCGCCTTCGCCGCCGGTCTGGTGTGCACGGGCGCCGCGCTGTCGATCGTGATCCCGCCCTCCATCGGGCTGGTGATCTATGGCGTCATCGCCGAGACCTCGATCTCCGAACTCTTCATCGCCGCGATCATCCCGGGCTTCTTCATGGGGCTGCTGATGCTGGCGACGCTGCCCTTCGCGAAGAAGTCGGGCGCTCCGGCTGGCGCGCCCAGCCTCGACCGGCTGATGCCGATGCCCGACGCCGAACTGGGCTACGGCCAGCGTGTGATGAAGGCGTTCATCTCGTCGTTCTGGGGGCTGATGACGCCGGTCGTCATCCTCGGTGGAATCTACTCGGGCGCCTTCACGCCGACCGAGGCGGCGCTGGTTGCCACCGTCTATGCGCTCGCCGTCGGCGGTCTCGTCTATCGCACGCTGACGTTCGACGGGCTCTACCGCGCCCTTTCCGATGCCGCGGCCTCGTCGGCCGTGGTGATGCTCGTCGTCGCCTACGCCAGCCTGTTCGGCTGGGTCGTCACCGTGGACGACGTGATCGGCCAGTACTCGCAGGCGCTTCTGGGCCTCAGCCACAACGAGTGGGTGATCCTCGCCGTCATCATGCTGGTGATCCTCGTCGCCGGCATGTTCATGGACGCGGTCACGATCATGTTCATCTGCCTGCCGATCTTCCTGCCCGTGGCACGCGAGCTCGGCTGGGATCCGGTGTGGTTCGGCATCGTCGTCATGATCAACCTGGCGATCGGGCTGTTCACGCCACCGGTGGGCATCAATCTCTATGTGGCGGCGAATGTCACCCGCCTTCCGCTTGAGCGTGTCGCGCAAGGGGCGGTCCCGTTCCTGCTCACGGCGCTGCTGGGTCTGGTCATCGTCGCGGCCTTCCCGCAGATGTCGCAGTTCCTGGTTGAGGTCCTGCGTTAGGCGTTCAGTCATCCCGGAATGCAAGAAGGGCGCGGCCAGCCGGCCGCGCCCTTTTTCGTTCCGCCTTGGTTCGTTCCACCATGCGGCGAGCCGCAGCCGTCAGGCCTGGATATAGGCCGTCTTGACGATGGTGTAGAACTCACGGGCGTAGGTGCCCTGTTCGCGCGGGCCGTAGCTGGAGCCCTTCCGGCCGCCGAAGGGGACATGATAGTCGACGCCGGCCGTCGGCAGGTTGACCATCACCATGCCGGCCTTGGAGTTCTTGCGGAAGTGGGTCGCCGCCTTGAGCGACGTGGTGCAGATGCCGGCCGACAGTCCGAAGTCGGTGTCATTCGCGACGGCAAGGGCCTCGTCGTAGTCGGCGACCTTGATGACGGAGACGCAGGGCCCGAAGATTTCCTCCCGGCACACGCGCATGTCGTTGCGCGCGCCGGCAAAGATCGCCGGGCGCTGAAAGAAGCCGGGCCCCTCGATGCGCTCGCCGCCGATGACCTCGCAGCCCTCCTCGCGGGCAATGTCCACGTAGCCGAGGTTGCCCTCGAGCTGGCGGGCGTCCACGACCGGTCCGACCTGCGTGGCGGAGTCCAGCGCGTTGCCCACCTTCAGCGCCTTTGTCGCCTCGGCGAACTTCTCCAGGAAGCGGTCGTGGATCCCTGCCGTCACGATGACGCGGGAACTTGCGGTGCAGCGTTGGCCCGTGGAAAAGAAGCCGCTGTTCACGGCGGCGGAAACGGCGATATCCAGATCGGCGTCATCGAGAACGACCATCGGGTTCTTGCCGCCCATCTCGAGCTGCACGCGCTTGCCGCTTTCCGCACAGGCGACCGCGATGCCCCGCCCGGTGGGAACGGAGCCGGTGAAGCTGATCGCGTCGACGTCGGGATGCTCGACAATGCGGGCGCCGACGACCGAACCGCGCCCCATGACGAGGTTGAACACACCGTCCGGGCAGCCTGCATCCTTGAGGATGTTCGCGATCTCCCAGGCGCATCCCGGGACGAGATCGGCGGGCTTCAGGACCACCGCGTTGCCGTAGGCAAGCGCGGGAGCGATCTTCCACGCGGGAATGGCGATGGGGAAATTCCAGGGCGTGATCATGCCGATGACGCCGACGGCCTCGCGTTCGATCGTCACGTCGATGCCCGGACGTACCGAGGCGAGCGCGTCGCCGGCGTTGCGGAGAGCCTCCCCGGCAAAGAACTTGAAGATCTGCGCGGCACGTGCCGTCTCGCCGATGCCCTCGGCAAGCGTCTTGCCCTCCTCGCGGGAGAGCAGGCGGCCGATCTCCTCCTTGCGCGCCATGATCGCGGCGCCGGCGGCTTCCAGAACGTCATGGCGAACCTGCGGGCTTGCCGCGCCCCAGGCCGGCTGGGCCGCGCGGGCTGCCGCGACCGCATCGTCGACGTCTTCACGGCTGCCCTGGCAATAGGTGCCGATCACGTCGGATGTGTCGGACGGATTGACGTTCTCCGTGGTTCGGGCGCTTTCGCGCCACTCGCCGGCGATCAGGTTCGCGTGCACGGTCATGGTCATGTCCTCTTGGAAAGGCGGAAGGGCCGGGATGCCGGTCCCGTGACGACGGGATGCTCCCTTGTGGTGAGGCCACCGATCTCGGACAACCAAACGGGGAAGGTCAAGGCGTTGCGGCAAAAAAAGTGGCTGCGACGGCGCGACCGGGCGGATGCGGGCGGTGTTTTCGTCCGCATCCCTCCGGCTCATCGGCACGGGTCTTCGGTTTAGAGGATGCCGACACCCGAATGGGGGACGAACAGGTAACCGTAGAAGGCGTAGTTGGCGACCACGTCCTTGCCGGAAGACTGCGCGGTCGGGCCCTGGTTCACCGTCCAGTTGGAGGTGGCCGGATCGGAAATCGGGTTGCCGGCGAAATCGAAGTCGGTCACCTGATCGCCGCCATCCTTCTGGGACCAGGACTGGCTTTTCTGGTCGAAGCGCACCCAGTGATAGTCGCCCGGCCAGCCAAGGCTTGTGTCCGCGTCGGAAATCAGCAGGCAGACCGGGTGCCCGGACGACGAGTTGAGATAGCTCGACGAGGGGTAGGTCGTTCCGATCCACTGCAGGCCGTCCGCCTGGGCGCCGGTGACGACGGCGGTGCCCGTCGGCGGGAAATTCAGGAAGATGCCATTGGCCCGACCGGGCTGCGCGAAGGAGTTGCTGGCGATGTCGCAGCTGTAGTTGTAGCAGTTGTTGTTGGGCTGGAAGCGGTACGACATGAAGTAGCCGCTGTTGTCGGTTGCCGGCGCATAGACCGTCGGGCCGGTGTTGGCCTGGGTCGGCCCGTATTTCTGGATATAGACGGTTTTGCCGGTGGCCCTGTCGACAACCGGAACCGATTGGGGGGCAATTACGTGTGCCTGGTCGAGAACGGCGCGCAGCCGTTCGTCCTCAGGGTGGGGCATGCCGGAAAACCTGGGGTGAAGTGCCATGGTCGATCCTCCGCTGTGCGCCGCGTCTCCCTTCCCGGCCGGTTGTGATGGCCGTGCCATCCGCCCCGGCGGCGGAGCGGGGGGAGCAATCCTGAGGCCGCCGCCGTTGTCCCGCGGGTGACGGTCAATTTCCATCTTAAGTAAACATTGACGTGAATATTGCACCATAAGAGTGTATTATCAAGGAGACGCTACGTCAGTTTTCGTGAAGCCATCGCACGGTGCGCCGTCTGAACATGTGATGCTTGCCGGATCGGCCGGCGCGGGGCATTCACCGGACGACCGGTTCCGCCAGGGGCGGGAGGCCATCAGGAGGGAACACTCATGTCGTTCAACATTCGTATTCTCTACACGGGCGGAACCATCGGCTCCGTGGACGATCCGCTCGCGCCTCTTTCCGGGCAGGATTTCTGCGATGCGTTCCGGAGCCTCGTCGAGCCGACGATCCTGGCGCGCTATCCCGGGGCGAGCGTGTCCTACGACTGGCTCGACCCGACGCTGGACAGCACCAACCTGCAACCGTCCGACTGGTGCGGGATCGCGCGGCGGCTGGTGGGGGCGCCCGGCGACACCGCGCTTTACGGCAACCACGACGCCTTCATGGTGCTGCACGGAACGGACACGATGGCATGGACCGCCTCCGCCCTGTCGTTCCTGCTCACGGGCCTCGACAGGGCCGGCTATGCCACCGCGATCCTCTCCAAGCCGGTTGTCGTGACCGGTTCGCAGCTTCCGCTGTTTTTCCGCCCGACGCCGACGTCTCAACTGGCGATCAACTACGACACCGACGCGCTGCGCAACGTCCTCGGCGGGATCGAGACCATGCGGTCCGGGCTTCCGGCGGTGGGCCTCTTTTTCGATGACAAGCTGATGCTCGGCAACAGGACGCTGAAGACCAATGCGTCGCTGTTTCCCGCCTTCACCACGCCGGATTATCCGATCCTCGGCGAGATCGGCCTGGAGCCCTATCTGGTCAATGCCTACGCGCCGCCCGCCCCCTATCTGTCCTCGCTCGCTCTCGACAATCCGGGACCGCTGGCCGCGCTGCAGAACCAGCTCGCTCATGTCGCAGCGTCGATCGACAAGGCGGATGTCCTGGTCTTCCCGGCTTTTCCGGCGCAATACAACGCTTCCGCCAGCCCGGCGACAAGCGCGCTGGCCGACATGCTGCAGGCAGCACTTTCCGCCGACAATGGCCGGGTGAAGGGCGTGTTCCTCGAAGGGTACGGCGAGGGGAATTTCCCCTCGGGCGATCCCTCGGATGCGGAAAGCGGTGCCGTCTACAAGGTGCTCAAACAGGCGCATGACGCGGGCACCGTGATCGTCGCGGGCACGCAGGTGATCGGCGGCATCGTCAACTCGACCGCCTATGCGGCCGGATCCTGGCTGTCGGATGCCGGCGCCATCGGCAACTACGACATGGCGGGCCCCGCCACCCAGGCCAAGCTGCTGATCCTTCTGGCGCTTGCCGACTACAATGGCAACGGCTGGACGCAGGGCGACATCGAGACGCTGATGCGAACGCCGCTCGCCGGCGAAATGATGGGGGTCAACCGGCTCGACGCGCGCGCAAAGGGCTTCCTGCTGGCGGGACAGTCGATCGCCGCGCTGGACGGAAGCGCGACGCTCGTCAACGATCCCGACGATGGGCCGGTGCTGACCGACGACAAGGGAAACACCCTTTGGAAGCCGCTTGCGGGCAGCATCAAGGCGCCGGTACGTCTCGTCATGCAGGACGATGGCAATCTGGTCGTTTACGACCGCACGAATGCGCCGGTCTGGGCAACCCAGGACCATTCGGTGGGCCAGGCCTATTCGGCGCTGATCCTGTCGGGATCGGCAAGCGACGGCTCACTGGCACTTTACGTCTACGACTATCACAACGCCCGGGTCACGGCGACGCTCCTCGGAACGCCGCCGCAACTGGGGTAGTAGCGGTTACTTCGCCTTCGGTTTCCAGCGCCTGAGCAGCGCCGCGTTGCTGACGACCGAGACGGAGGAGAGCGCCATGGCGGCGCCGGCAATCGCCGGCGTCAGCAGGCCGAAGGCCGCCAGCGGCACGCCGATCACGTTGTAGATGAACGCCCAGAACAGGTTCTGGCGGATCTTGCGCACGGTTGCGCGCGAGACCACCAGCGCGTCCGCGACCAGATCCGGGCGCGGGCGCATCAGGGTGATGCCGGCGGTCTCCATGGCAACCGCCGAGCCGGAGCCCATGGCGACGCCGATATGGGCTGCCGCCAGGGCGGGCGCGTCGTTGACGCCGTCGCCGACCATGGCGACATGCCGGCCTTCCTTCGTCAGCCGCGCCACCGTCTCGGCCTTTCCCTCCGGCGGCACACCGGCGATCACGTCGCCGATGGGCAGGCCGGACGCGATGGCCCGCGCGACCGCTTCGGTGTCTCCGGTCAGCATGACCGTGTCGATGCCGAGCGCCTTGAGGCGGTCCAGTGCGGCCGGGGTCTCTGCGCGCAGCGTGTCGGCCATGGCCAGGACGCCGACCGCGCGTCCGGCGATCGCGATGGTGGAACAGGTCTTGGCCTGCCCTTCGAGCTCGCGCGAGATCTGGCGCGAGAGGAACGTGTCTATGCCGTTTTCCTCCATCATGCGCGAGTTGCCAATGAGGACGGTCTCGCCGGCGATCTCCGCGACGATGCCCTGGCCGGGAACGCCCCTGAAGGAGGTCGGACGCGACAGGGACAGTCCGCGTTCCCGCGCGGCCTCGACCACGGCCTTGCCGAGCGGGTGTTCGCTTGGAAGCTGCGCGCTCGCCGCGATGCGCAACATGCGCTCCTCGTTCTTGTCGAAGGAGCGGATGTCGGTCAGGCGCGGCTCGCCGACCGTCAGTGTGCCGGTCTTGTCGAAGATCACCGTGTCGACCGTGTGAGCCACTTCCAGGGCCTCGATGTCGCGGATCAGGATGCCGGCGCGCGCCGCCGCTCCCGTTCCCGCCACGAGGGCCGTCGGGGTGGCCAGGCCGAGCGCGCAGGGGCACGCGATGACGAGCACGGCGACGGTCGCTCCGATGGTCGCGTCGAGACTGGCGCCGGAAAACCACCACGCGGCGAAGGTGATGGCCGCGATGGCGAGGATCACCGGCACGAACACGGCCGACACGCGATCGACGAGCTTCTGCACCGGAGCCTTGGCGGCCTGGGCGCTTTCCACGAGGCGGATGATGGCGGCGAGCTTGCTGTCCGACCCGAGCGCGGTCACTTCCACGGCCAGGCCGCCGGAGCCGTTGATGGTTCCCCCGGTGACGTCGTCGCCCGCGTGCTTGGCGACAGGAACGCTCTCGCCGGTGACGAGGGCCTCGTCCAGTTCGCTTGATCCTTCGATGATACGACCATCGGCGGGAACGCGTTCGCCGGGGCGCACGAGAACGCGGTCGCCGGGAAACAGCGCCTCGACGGAGACGGTCTCGATGGTCTCGCCGTCGGCGCCGATGCGGTTCGCCTCCTCGGGGCGCAGGGCGGAGAGGGCGCGGACGGCCGCGGTCGTGCTGCGCTTGGCGCGCGCCTCGAGCAGCTTGCCGAAAAGGATCAGGGTCAGGATGACGGCGGAGGCCTCGAAATAGAGGTGTCCGGGTTCTCCCGGCCAGGCAAGGACGGTGAGAACCATGGAATAGCCCCAGGCCGCCGACGTGCCCAGGGCCACCAGAACGTCCATGTTGGCCGAGCCCGAACGCACGGCCTTGAAGGCGCCGATGTAGAAGCGGCTGCCGACGAGGATCTGCACGATGGTGGCGAGAATGGCCTGCGCCCAGCCGGGGATCATGAAGGGGTAACCGGCGGCCATCGACGCCATGGAGGCGACCATGGGCGCGCTGAGAAGGGCGGAAAGGACCAGCAGGCCACCATCGCGGCGCATGATGCGGGCGGCCCGGGCGTCGGCCTCTTCCTGGCGTCGCGCCTCGGCGGCGAAGCCGCTTTCGCGAATGGCGGCACTGTACCCGGTTGCCGCGACCTTTTCCTCGATCGCTCCGGCGTCGAGCGTGCCGTCCGTCTCGACCGTCGCGGTTTCCAGCGGCAGGTTGACGTTGGCGCGCACGACGCCCGGCATCCGCGTGAGAACCTTCTCGATGCGTGCCGAGCAGGCGGCGCAGGTCATGCCGCCGATGTCGAACTGGAGAATGGCGGGGGACGAAACGGCCTCGGCCTCGGCGCTCGCGGCGTCGGGATGATCGGCCTTTGCAAGGGCCTCGGACATGAAAACCTCCGGCGGTAGGGAGAGCGGCGGACCGGAGCGGTGTATCCGCGGCGGCCGCTTTACCATTGAGCCGGATATAGGCATTCCAGTGACAGGAAGGTCAAGTCCCGCCGGCGGGCCTGTTTTTCTTTCGCCGGCGGGATCCCGTCAGGCCTCCGTACGCCCTTCCTCGACCGCGTGGCAGGCAACGCCCGTCAGCCCGGATCCCAGGAACGCGGGAAGCTCGCGCGAGCAGCGTTCGTTCGCCAGCGGGCAGCGCGGATGGAAGGCGCAGCCCGGGGGCGGGTTGATGGGATTGGGGATCTCGCCTTCCACGGCCCGGCGCGGAATACCGGTCATTTCCAGGTCGGGAATCGCTGCCAGCAGCATCCGCGTATAGGGATGGCGCGGATTGGCGAAGAGGTCGGCCGCGTCCGCGACCTCGACAAGCCGGCCGAGATACATGACGCCGATGCGCTTGGCCATGTGGCGCACGACGGCAAGATCGTGGCTGATGAACAGGTAGGTAAGACTGAACTCGTCCTGCAGGTCGCGCATGAGGTTCAGAATCTGTGCCTGCACCGATACGTCGAGCGCCGAGGTGGGTTCGTCGCAGACCAGAAACTCCGGCTTGGAGGCGAGCGCGCGGGCAATGCAGATGCGCTGCCGCTGGCCGCCGGAGAACTCGTGCGGATATTTGGCGCCGTCGCGCGGGTGGAGGCGCACCAGTTCGAGCAACTCGCCGACGCGCTTGGAAATCGCGGCCTCGGACGTCTCCAGCTTGAAGGCGCGGATGGGTTCCGCGATGATCCTGTCCACCCGCCAGCGTGGATTGAGGCTGGCGTAGGGGTCCTGGAAAATCATCTGGATACGGCGGCGCAGGTCCCGCATTTCGGCGCCGGTCTGTGCGCGCTGGCGCATGTCGACGCCATCGATGCGGATGGTGCCGGTGCTGGCGGCCAGCAGGCCGACCACCATCTTGGCGACCGTGGACTTGCCCGATCCGGATTCCCCGACGAGCGCGAAGGTCTCGCCCCGGCCGATGGTGAAGGAAATGTCCTGCGCGGCCTTCAGCAGGGCGCGCGGCTGGCGCTCGAGAACCCGGTTCAGCCAGGGCTTGGACACGTCGAAGGTCCTGCCGAGACCGCTGACATCTACCACCGGCGTGGCGGTGTCGCCGGTCTCGGGCATGGCGGGATTATTGGTGGCGAGCGCGCTCATCCGGCAGCTCCCTCGGGTTCAACGAGTTTCCAGCACGCGGCGAAACTGTCGCCGGCAGGCATGAGATCGGGCCTCTCGGCAAGGCACCGGTCGAAGGTGTAGGCGCAGCGCGGGTTGAAGGCGCAGCCCCTGGGGATCGAGTCGAGACGCGGCATCGATCCGGGGATCTGCGTCAGGCGCTGCTCGGTCTCGCCGGTCAGGGAGGGGATCGCGCCCATCAGCCCCACCGTGTAGGGGTGGCTGGGCGACTTGATGACGTCCCGCACCGGTCCGATTTCGGCAATGCGGCCGGAGTACATCACGGCGACGCGGTCGGCCGTCTCGGCGATCACGCCCATGTCGTGGGTGATGAGCATGACGGCGGTGCCATGATCGCGGCAGACGCGCTGCAGCAGGCGGATGATCTGCGCCTGCACCGACACGTCGAGCGCGGTGGTCGGCTCGTCGGCGATGACCAGTTCGGGCTCGGCGCAAAGCGCGAGCGCGATCACGACGCGCTGGCGCATGCCGCCCGAGAACTGGTGCGGATAGGAATCGAGCCTGGCGGCGGCGGCGGGAATGCCCACCTCTTCCAGCAGGGCGACCGCCCGGTCCCGTGCCTCGCGCTCGGAGACCGGCAGATGGGTCATGATCGTCTCGATGATCTGGTTTCCGACCGTGAGCAGCGGATTGAGGCTCGTGAGCGGATCCTGGAAGATCATTCCGATCCGCTTGCCGCGGATCTTGCGCATGGCGGGCTGAGAGATGTTGTCGATGCGCTCGCCCTTGAGGCGGATCTCGCCTCCGGCGATGCGTCCGGGAGGCTCGAGAAGGCCGATCACGGCGGTGCCGGTGATGGACTTTCCGGCGCCCGATTCACCCACCATGCCGAGCACTTCGCCGGCCTTCAGGTCGAAGGAAACGCCGTTGATGGCGGTGAGCACGCCCCTGCGCGTCGGAAACTCGACGCGCAGGTCGCGCACGGACAGGAGCGGGGTTTCGGTCATCGTCCGTCGTCTTTCTTGCCGGCCGTTACCGGAGCTTCGGGTTGAGCGCGTCGCGCAGCCAGTCGCCGAGAAGGTTCACGGCGAGAACGAGGATGGCAAGCGCGAGGCCCGGGAACATGGCGATCCACCACTCGCCGGAGAACAGGAAGTCGTTGCCGATCCTGACCAGCGTGCCGAGAGAGGGCTGGGTGGGCGGAATGCCGACGCCGAGGAAGGACAGCGTGGCCTCCGTGATGATCGCGAGGCCGAGGTTGATCGTCGCGATGACCAGCACCGGGCCGACCACGTTGGGCAGCACGTGGCGGATCATGATGAGGAACGGCGGAATGCCGATCAGGCGCGCGGCCTGGACGTATTCCTTGTTGCGTTCCACCAGCGTCGACCCGCGCACCGTGCGCGCGAACTGCACCCAGAAGGAGAGCGCGATGGAAAACACCAGGATCCAGAAGGCGAACCGCTCCCGGTCGAGGTTGCCGAACAGCGCGCGGGCGACACCATCCACCAGTAGCGCAATCAGGATCGCGGGGAAGGTGAGCTGCACCTCGGCGATGCGCATGATGATCGCGTCGACCTTGCCGCCGACATAACCGGCGATGAGGCCGAGCAGCACGCCGACGACCGCCGCGAGTGCCACGGAGAAGAACCCGACGGCGAGCGAGATGCGCGCACCGTAGAGAATGCCCGAGAGGATGTCGCGTCCCTGGTCGTCCGTGCCCAGCAGGTAGCTGGGGTTGGATCCCTCCATCCCGACAGGGGGGAGCTGCGAATCCAGGATCGACAGGCTCGCGAGGTCGAAGGGATCATGCGGCGCGATCAGCGGCGCGAACAGCGCGCCGAAGAAGAAGGCGAAGGTCACGATCGCGGAAACGATGGTCACCTTGGAATGCAGGAAGGAGTACAGGATGTCGCTGTCTAGAAAGCGGGCCAGGGCCCCTTTCGCCGGCGCGGCCTGCTCCGGCTTTTCCGTCTCTGCTTCCGTTCCGGTGGCTAGAGGCATGTCCGGGTTCCGTCAGTGGGTCGACCGCTCGCCGCGCAGGCGCGGGTCGACGACGAAGTAGAGAAGATCGACGATCAGGTTGATCGTCACGAACATGAAGGCGATCAGCATCAGATACGCCGCCATGATGGGGATATCGACGTTCTGCACCGACTGCAGGAACAACAACCCCATGCCCGGCCACTGGAACACGGTTTCCGTGATGATCGCGAAGGCGATGATCGAACCGAGCTGCAGGCCGGTGATCGTGATGACCGGCACGAGCGTGTTCTTCAGGGCGTGGCGGAAGTGAATGCTGCGCTGACGCAGGCCCCGAGCGCGCGCGAACTTGATGTAGTCCGTGCGGATCACCTCGAGCATCTCGGAGCGCACCAGACGCATGATGAGCGTCATCTGGAACAGGCCGAGCGTGATGGAGGGCAGGATCAGCGCCTTCAGTCCGCTCCAGGTCAGCAGGCCCGTGTTCCACCAGCCGAAGTCCACGACCTCGCCACGGCCGAAACTCGGCAGCCATTGCAAGGTCACGGAGAACAGGAAGATCAGCAGGATGCCGATGAAGAACGTCGGCAGGGATATGCCGATCAGCGAGACCGACAGGAAGAGCTTCGACAGCACGCTGTTCCGGTTGAGGCCGGTGTAGACGCCCATGGGTATGCCGACGAGAAGGGCGAACAGGGCGGACACCACCGAGAGCTCGAGCGTGGCCGGAAGGCGCCGGCCGATCAGTTCCGCGACCGGCTGGCGGAACTGGTAGGACGTGCCGAAGTCGAACTGGGCGGCTTTGACCATGAAGCGGCCGAACTGGACGATGACCGGGTCGTTGAGACCCAGCCGCTCGCGCAGCGCCTCGCGCTGTTCCGGCGTTGTCTCGATGCCCACCATCTGGTTCACGGGATCGCCGACGAAGCGGAACAGTGTGAACGAAATGAGGGCCACCGTGATCATCACCAGGACGGCCTGGAGGAGACGGCGGATCGTAAAGGCTAGCATGAGAGACGCAATCCTGCGGCAGCGCACCAACGGTTACGGGCCGGCGGAAACTCGCCGGGCCCGTTGACGCGTGGGCCCGGCGGCGCTGCTCCGCCGGGCCGGGACCATGTCCTTGGGACAGGTCCGGTCTTACTTCTTCACGACCCAGCGGAACATGAACTGGTTGTCCGCGCGCTGGACGAGGGAGACATCCTCCGACACGCCCCAGGCCAGGCTCTGCTGGTGAAGCGGGATGTGGGAGACGTCCTCGTGCAGGATCGTGAAGGCCTCGGCGATGAGCGCGTCGCGCTTGGTCGCGTCGTTCTCGACCAGGATCTGCTCCGAAAGCTCGGTGATCTTCGGATTGCAGTAGCCGCCCAGGTTGAACGGTCCGCCGACGCCCTTGTCGTCACGGCAGCCGGTGATGTTCGTGAGAACGTTCCAGCTGTCGAAGGAGCTCGGGGTCCAGCCGAGCAGGTAGAACGAGGTGTCATAGCCGTTGGAGGCCAGAACCTTGGCGAAGTACTGGGCCTTCGGCTGGGCGTTCAGCTCGACCTTGATGCCGACGCGGGCGAGGAAGGCGGCCACCGTCTGGCAGATTGCCTCGTCGTTCACGTAGCGGTCGTTCGGGCAGTCCATGGCAACCGAGAAGCCGTCGCCGTAGCCGGCCTCGGCCAGGAGCGCCTTGGAGGCTTCCGGATCATAGGGCCAGCGCTCGAACTCGTCGGAACGCGAGAACAGAAGCGGCGAGATCAGCAGCGAGGTCGGGTTCGACATGCCGCGCATGACCTTGTCGCGGATCGCGTTCATGTCGATGGCCTGGTAGAAGGCCTTGCGCACGCGCACGTCCTTGAACGGGTTCTTGCCCTTCACGCTCGAATGCAGGAGCTCGTCGCGCTTCTGGTCCATGCCGAGGAAGATCGTCCGCAGCTCCGGTCCGGTCAGCGCCTTGGTGCCGGCGTTGTTGTCGACGCGCTGAATGTCCTGCACCGGGATCGGGTAGACCATGTCCAGCTCGCCGCTGAGCAGCGCCGCGACGCGGGTGGCGTCGGAGCCGATCGGGGTGAACTCGACGCGGTCGATGTTGCCGTCGATCTTGCCCCAGTAATCGTCGTTCTTCTCGTAGATCGTGCGGACGCCCGGCTCGTGGCTCATGATCTTGTAGGGACCGGTGCCATTGGCATGCAGCGAGGCGTAGTTCGGGGTCGTGTCGGACGCCGAGGTGACCTTCACGGCGTCGTTCGCCTCGGTCCACTCCTTGTCCATGATGTACCAGGTGTCCCACTCGTAGGTCAGAATGGGGTTCGGCCCGGGCAGAACGAAGTCGACGGTGTAGTCGTCGACCTTCTCGACCTTGACCTGCGCATTGATGCGGGTCGTGAGATCGGAGCCCTCGGAGCGCACGCGATCAGCGGAGAAGATCACGTCATCGGCGGTGAAATCGTTGCCGTTGTGGAACTTCACGCCCTTGCGCAGATGGAAGCGCCAGCGATTGTCGTCGACGATCTCCCAGCTCTCGGCCAGCGCGGGCTCGATCTCGAGATCGGGGCCGCGGCGGGTCAGTCCCTCGTAGGTGTTGCCGAGCGAGCTGAGCGTGAAGGTCTCGTTCAGGGAATAGGGATCAAGCTGGTTCAACGTGCCCTGGAACGCGAACTTCAGCGTCTCGGCCTGGGCCGAGGAGCCGATCAGCGAGACCGCGAGGGCCGCTGCGGCTGTCAGTTTCATCATGTGCATGTTGTCCCCTCGTGATGTCTTGATGACATTCTGTGGAATGACATTTCGTGGATCGCAGTCGAGTGGGGAACTCGCGCCCCCACATCTTGCCGATGCGGCCCCGAAGGAAGCCCGCGGCACGTTGTCCGCGAAGCCCGCCCTGTCGTCTCCCTTCCGTCCGCTCGCGTCCGTCGGGCCGTTTCGGGTCCGCGTTGCGGAACGTCGATCGACCGAAAGGAAGGAACCGCCTTTCCGGCAAGTCCTGCGGACCATCTAAGCAATACGTGCAGCCGTCGTCCAGCATCGGCTTGCGAATTCCGCACGCGCCGGGGAAAAGCGCAAAAAGTGATCCCGAATAAGCGGTTGGAGGGAAAGATTTACCTCGACAAATCCGCGACTAGTCGCCTGATGAATTGTTCCCCTGCGGCAAGCTGTGCGGTTTCGATATACTCGTCCGGCTGGTGGGCCTGGTCGATCGAGCCGGGGCCGCATACCACCGCCGAAATGCCGCGCGCCTGGAACTGTCCCGCCTCGGTGCCGTAGACGACCATGTGCCGGCCGTTGTCGCCGGTCAGGCGCCGGGCGATCTCTTCCGCCTTCCCGTGGTCCTCGGGCGCGAGGCCGGGAACGGCGGCGAGAAGCTCGATATCGACGCCGGTTTCCGGATGCACGGCCTTCATGCCGGGCACGATCCGGGTGTCGACGAAGTCCTGCAGGCGTTCCATCCACATCTCCAGCGTCTCGCCGGGAATCGTGCGGATGTCGCAGTGGAAGCTGCAGGAGCGCGAGACGATGTTCGCGGCCGTTCCGCCCTCGATGGTCCCGCAATGGAGCGTGGTGAAGGGGGGATCCATCGCGAGTTCAGGGTCGGCGGCCGCCTGGTTGGCGCGCGTCTGGTCGTCCAGCCAGGCGACGATGCGCGCCGCCGCGGCCACGGCCGAGACGCCACGGTCCCACTGGCTGGAGTGGACCGAGTGGCCGTGCACGGTGACGCGAATCACCGCCGTGCCCTTGTGGGCCGTGATGACCTGCATGGAGCTCGGCTCGCCGACGATCACGGTCGCGGGACGCGGGCCCGACGCGAGCATCGACTCGATCATCGGCGGCGCGCCCAGGCAGCCGACCTCCTCGTCATAGGACAGGGCGATGTGGATCGGCCGCTTGAGGTCGGCGGCCAGCATATCCGGCACGCCGGCCAGTGCCAGGGCCGCGAAGCCCTTCATGTCGCAGGTGCCGCGTCCGTAGATCCGGCCGTTCTCCTCTTCCAGGGTGAACGGGTCGCGAGACCAAGCCTGTCCTTCGACCGGTACGACATCGGTGTGTGCGGACAGGGCGATGCCGCCGTCAACCTGCGGGCCGATCACGGCATGAAGGGCGGCCTTCTCGCCGGTCTCGTCCGTGACGCGGGTCGAGGTGACCCCGTGGCCGGCGAGATAGTCCTCGACGAAGGCGATCAGGTCGAGATTGCTGCGGGAGGAAACGGTGGGAAAGGCGACGAGGCGGGCGAGCATGTCGCGCGCCGAATACCTTGTGGGCATCTGGTCTGGTTCCATGTCTGTGGTGCGGAGCCCCGTCGGAATACGGGGCCGATGGTCAGGCGACGCGTTCGCGCTCTTCCCTGTCAGCATCGGCGAATGCGGTCGGCGGGTCGAGGGCAAAGATTCGCAAGGGTTCCTTGCGTCCCCGGATCGCGATCTCGGTTTCCTTGCCCGATGCGCAGTGAAGACCGGCGGCGTCCATGACGTCCTGCGAGACGGCGAGGGAAACCGCGAATTCCTTGGTGGCGGCTTCCAGGCGGCTGGCGATGTTCACCACGTCGCCAAGCGCCGTGATGCGTGCGCTCGCACCACTGGTGCCGCTGCCGTCGGCGGCGCCGATGCGTCCCAGGATCACCTGCCCGCAATGCAGGCCCATGCCGATCCGCAGCGGCTTCTCGAGCTGCCCCGACAGTTCCGCGTTGAGCGCGTCGATGGCCTGGCGAATGGCGAAGGTCGCCGCAAGCGCGCCGCGCGCGCCGGCGGCCAGGCCGTCCCGCATTCCGAAGATGGCCATCACGCCGTCGCCGATGAACTTGTCCACATAGCCGCCGTGCGCCTCCACCGCACGGGCGGTGGCGCCCAGATAGCGATTGAGCAGATAGACCACGTCGTAGGACAGGCGTGCCTCGGCGAGGCCCGTGAAGTTGCGCAGGTCGACGAACAGAACCGCGACGGGTTGCTCGACACCCCAGTGGTAGGCGTCGCCCGTCGTCGTCATGCGGTTGCGCGGCGTCTGCGCGGGGATCAGCGGAACAACGGCGAGGGATGCGGTTGGCCGGATCTGGCAGGCAAGGCGCACGTCATCGGCGGCCCCGACGCGGGCGAGCACCCTGGCTTCCGTCGGGCTTGGCGCGGGCAGGCTCTCCAGGCCCGTCATGATCCGGCAACGGCAGGTGGAACAGCGCGCCCGTCCGCCGCAGACATCCGCATGGGGAATGGCGTTCATGCGCGAGATCTCGAGCAGCGTCGGACCGGGCACGACCCTCACGGTGCGACCGCCAGGATAGGTGATCTCGATGGTGTGCCGCATCTTTCCGAACGCCAGGCGCAGGACGAGCACGGCAAGGACGAGCCCGATGAGCGCGAGAAAGCCGATGCGCAGCTCGAGGATCAGCGGATCGGAGAAGGAGGTCATCTCGCCGGTGAGGGGGAAGGGAACGTCTTCCGTCAGGCGCAAGCGCCGCGCCGCACCGATCCAGCCGGCGGAGGCGAGGGCGGGAACCAGAAGCGCGAAGGCTGCAAGCGAGGCCCTGAAGCGGGCGTACCCTGGCCTGGTACGCAGCCAGAAATGCAGCCCGATCATGGCGTGCGCCCACACCAGCAGCATCAGGACCGTCTGGTTCAGCGCGACGCCCGGCCACAGGATGGTGAGCACGTTTCGGTAGGTGTCGTCATAGTCGAACAGGTCGGACAGGACGCCGGTGCCGATCACATGGGGAATCAGCAACCAGGGTATCGAAAGGCCCAGAAGAAGCTGGGCCCACTGCCACGCCGGCAGGCGGAAGGTCCGCCGGCGCGCCGTTTTCCACAGCGCGAGAGCGACATGGGTGAGCAGGGAGAGGAAGAGGACGGCCTCGCCGAGCGGATTGCGCCAGACGGCGAGAAAGATCCGGCGGCCCGCCTCCAGCGCCTCGAGCGAAACCAGCCCGAGCGCGTGGTTGAGGAAATGGGTCAGCGCGAAGGCGAACAGCACCAGGCCGCTGGCCAGCCGCAACCTCTGGCGCAGGGGCGAGCGATCGGCGGTGGCCTGTTTCGGCGTCTTCGTCATCGCGTCCGTCCTGCTCTTCCGTGTCTCTCGGGCCGGGCAGCTTGACCGATGCCGGCACGTCTCGCCATCCTGCTATCTTGCAGCCGTTTAAGACGCTGCGCGCAAGTGCCAATCAGGTTCCCGGAGACCATTCATGTCCGTCACGCTTTACGGCATCGCGAATTGCGACAAGGTGCGAAAGGCTCGCGCCTTCCTCGACGAGCAGGGCGTCGGGCATGTCTTCCACGATTACCGCAAGGCGGGCCTGGACCGTGCCCTGCTCGAGCGCTTTGCCGACGCCTTCGGCTGGGAGGCATTGATCAACCGGAAGGGCACCACATGGCGCCGGCTTCCGGAGGCCGACCGCGACGCGGTGACCGACAAGGACAGCGCCCTGGCGCTTCTTCTCGACAATCCCTCGGCGATCAAGCGCCCGATCCTCAACGCCGGCGACCAGTGGCTGATCGGTTTCGAACCTGCGTCCTGGTCGACGCTTCGCTGATCGGACTACGGCTTCCAGAGACGCGCCGGATCGAAGGCGTGCATATCCTGAAGAAGCTCGACGAAGCCCTTCGCCGCATGGTCGAGGGAGGCCTCACCCTTGGCAGCGGTCGCGGCGGCGGCGTTGCCGACGGTGCCGGCGGGATTGAGGTCCTGCGCCTTCCAGCCGAACTGGGCCGGCCCATGTCCGCGCAGATGCTTGAACTCCTTGATGAAGTCGAGCTGGGTGGAGTGGAAGTCGGCGGCGCGCTCCATCTTCACCAGGTCCGGGCGCAGGTGCAGCATGATCGAGGTCTCGATGTCGCCGCCGTGGATGCCGTAGGTGAACTCCTCGGCCGGGAACAGGCCGTGCGGCTGGCCGAAGCGGGACCAGCCGGTGGCGGTTGCCAGCATGTCGAACTTCACGCGCAATTCGCGGGCGACGATGTCCATGAGCGGCACGTTTCCGCCGTGGGAGGTGACGATCACGATCTTGCGCACACCGGCACGATGAACGCTTTCGCCGATTTCCTCCCAGGCCCGCGTTGCGGTCTCCCAGGTCAGCGTCAGGGTGCCGCGCGAGGAGATGTGCTCATTCGACTTGCCCACGGCCTGCACGGGCAGGAACGTGACGGGAAGATCATGCGGCAGCAACTCGGTGACACGGGCGATCTGGCCTTCCGCGATGCAGGTGTCCGTGAAGACCGGCAGGTGAGGCCCGTGCTGTTCGATGGCAGCCACCGGCAACACGGCGATCCAGTCGGACGTGTCTGCATTTGCGAAGTCGTAAGCGCTCATCTCGTGCCAGAAACGGCGGGGAAGATCGGTCATGTCGGGATCCGGCTGTCTGGTGAAGGGAAGGGCGCGAAGAAGGCCGCGCGGTCGCGAGACCATAGCGCTGCTTTGCGCGCCCGTCACCGGGCTGGTATCGTCGTACCGCATTTGAATCCAACCGGCAGGAGTGCGCGTTCATGATCGTCTCGCCACCTCCCTCGACCGGTGTGGAAACCGCACGGTCCGGCCCCGATGCCCTGCGTCCGCCTGCAAGAATCGCCTCGGCGACCGAAAGTCCGGGCGTCGGCGACGATCTGAGTGTCGAAGAACGCGAGCTCGTCTCCAGTGCCCGGGTGGTCACCGCGGTCGCGCGTGTCGAGGCGGCGATTGCCGCGCGCGTCGGAGCCCGTTTCGAACCGGAAGACGATCCGGGCGAAGGCGGGCGTGACCGGCGCGAGGGGTCTCCGGACGGGGAGCACCCGGACAGTAGTGACGATACCGCTGCCTCGCGGGAGGACGGGACGAGCCCGGCGGAAACAGGTCCGACCTCCACCGCGCCGTCCCCGGCGGCATTGAGGGTGGCGCTCGTTGCTTACGGGAAGCATTCAGGCGCGGACGCGCGACCGTCGGCGCCTGTGCTGCCCGGGGAGCGGCCCGCCGGCGAGGATTGAGCTTCCCGATTTTCTGTCGCGGCGGGCGTCAGCGCCCATGGGGCTGCCGTCAGAGTGCTTCCAGGAAGCGCCTTGCCGCCTCGCCGTGCTCGTGACGCAGCCGCGCGATGTCCATGTGGACGGGGGTCGCGTCGACGACTTTCCAGTCTCCGCCGACCATCACCCGGTCGGCGGTGTGCGCGCCGCACAGGATGAGGGCGGCGAGCGGATCTCCCGACCCCGAGAACCGCAGTTCGTCGAGCGTGTAGAGGGCCAGGTCCGCCTGCCGTCCGATCTCGATCGCGCCGATGTCCTTGCGTCCCAGGCAGCGTGCGGAGCCTTCCGTCGCCCAGCGGTAGGTATCGAAATGCGTGACGCTCGCCGCGTCATAGGTCAGCCGGTTGATCATCAGCGCGTGTCGCAGGCTTTCCATGAGATTCGAATTGTCGTTGGACGCGGAGCCGTCGACGCCGAGGCCGACCGGGGAGCCGGCCGCCTCGAGTTCCTTTGTGCGGCACTGACCCGAGGCCAGCGTCATGTTGGAGGTGGGGCAGTGGCAGACGCCGACGCAGGCGTGGCCGAGGCGCTTTATCTCGTCGTCGGTGAAGTGGATGCCGTGGGCGAGCCAGACGCGCTCGTTGAGCCAGCCGCATTCCTCCAGATAGTCGACCGGGCGGCACTGGAAGTGATGCAGGCAGTAGTCGTCCTCGTCGACGGTTTCGCCGAGATGGGTGTGCAGGCGGCAGTCGAACCGCTCGGCCAGCGAGACGCTCTCGCGCATGAGCCGCTTGGTGACGGTGAAGGGCGCGCAGGGCGCCAGCGCGACCTGGATCTGAGCGCCTTCCGAAGCGTCATGGTAGCGCGAAAGCACCCTTTCGCAGTCGGCGAGGATCGTGTCCTCGTCCTGGACGACACTGTCCGGCGGCAGGCCGCCGTCCTTCTGGCTCAGGTTCATGGAGCCGCGTGTGACGGTCATCCGGATGCCGAGACGGGTGGCTTCCTCCACCTGGATGTCGATGGCGTTCTCGAGGCCTTGCGGAAAGAGATAGTGATGGTCGGCGGCCGTGGTGCAGCCGGACATGAGCAGTTCGGTGAGCGCCAGGCGCGTGCCGAGGCGGAAGGTCTCCGGGGTCACGTTCCTGGCCCAGATCGGGTAGAGCGCCTCGAGCCAGGGAAAAAGCTCCTTGTTGATGGCGCTGGGATGGGCGCGCGTCAGAGTCTGGAAGAAATGATGGTGCGTGTTCACGAGGCCGGGAATGACCACGTGGGACGAGGCGTCGAAGGTTTCGTCCACCGGCGACGATGGCGTTGCGCCCGAGGGCAGGAGCTCTGTGATCCGTCCGTCCTCGATGACGATGCCGCCGGCCGCGTTTTCGGCGAGAACGGCAAGCGGCGTCTTGATCCAAGTGCGCATGGGGTTGCGTCCTGTTGGCTGGGTACCTGCAGGCTTGGATAGCGACCGCCGGCCGCCCGAGTTCCGCACAGGGTGTTGCGCGAAGATGCGTTCCGGCCGAAAGGCGCGGAAACGCACCGCCGTTCGGGGCGCTCTCAAGGCGCGTCGAACGGCAATACGAGAATAGCAGAGGCCGCGTTGAAGCGGCAACGAGGCAACGCGTGTCCCACCCTATCCGGCGGCGATGACCTCGACCTCGACCACGAATTCCTCCCGCGTGAAGCCGGACACGATCATGAGAGTCGAGGCGGGCGGGGGATCCTGCGTGAACTCGTCGCGAACCTTCATGTAGCCTGCCATGTGCTCGCGCCCGGTCACATAGGCGTTGATGCGCACGAGGTTGGAAAAATCCATGCCGGCCTCGGCAAGGATCTTGCCGATGTTCTGGAAGCAGAGCCGCGCCTGGCCCTCGACATCGGCCGGAATGCCCTTGTCCGCGTCCATCCCGAGTTGCCCGGAGCACAGAACCAGCCTGGAACCTTCCGGCACCTCCATGGCATGGCTGTAGCGGGCGAAGGGGCGGGCGATCGTCGAGGGGGTGATGGGCTTCATCCGGGGTCCTTTCTCCTGCCGCAGCGTGAGGCCGCGGAGCGGGTATCCTCCCATCCAAGCGCGGCGGCGGCGAAAGGACAAGTTCCCATCCCCGCAGGAGAAAGCGCGATGGCGCCACCGGCGGTTGATGGCGCGGAAGAAGGCGTTGGCGGTTCGCTCTTGCCGCTTTTTTGTGCGTCCGTCCTGGGCTAGTCTCTTTTACCAGCGGTCACGGACGGGATATCCGGCCCGTGGCGGGGAGGGATGCGGATGGCATGCGCTTTGCTCTTCGTATCCGCGGCCGATTCCGGGGACCGGGATTGGCCATACGGAATCGCTCCGGCTCGCGCGCGTCCGAAACAGGACGGGGAGCCGGCAAACAGCTTGCGGAGGCGGAAAGCGACATGCGGACGGATCGACTTAAGGACCTTGGTGCCCGACTGGGACTGGCGACGGCGCTCGGACTGACGCTGGGAGCGGGCGCGGCCCAGGCGCAGGAGGCCGTGACGTTCGGCACCAACTGGCTCGCCCAGGCCGAGCACGGCGGATACTACCAGGCCGTCGCGGACGGAACCTACAAGGCCTGTGGCCTCGACGTGACCATCGTTCCCGGCGGCCCGCAGGTGAACAACCGCGCGCTCATGCTGGCCGGCAAGATCGACTTCCACATGGGCGGAAACATGCTGCAGGCGTTCTACGCCCTGCGCGAGGGCATTCCGGTCACGGTGGTGGCGGCGGACTTCCAGAAGGAGCCGCAGGTCATCATCACCCATCCGGGCAAGTACGACAGCTTCCAGGCGATGGCCGGCGATGCGCCGCTCCTCATCGGCGACAACGGCTTCGCCTCGTTCTATCAGTGGATGATCTCCGAGTTCGGCTTCACCGTCGAGCAGCGCAAGCCCTACACGTTCAACCCGGCGCCGTTCCTTGCCGATCCGGCGGCCGGCCAGCAGGGCTATGTCACCTCCGAGCCGTATGCGGTGGAGCGCGAGGGCGGGTTCGAGCCCGACATCTACCTGCTCGCCGACGAGGGCTTCAGCACCTACGCCACCACGATCGAGACGATGGCCGACACGGTCGCCAACCGCCCCGAGGCCGTGAAGTGCTTCGTCGAGGGCTCGGCCATCGGCTGGTACAATTTCCTGTATGGCGACAATTCGGCCGCCACCAAGGCGATCATGTCCGCCAATCCGGAGATGACGACCGAGCAGATTGCCTTCTCCATCGAAAAGATGAAGGAATACGGCATCGTCGATTCGGGCGATACCGAGACCATGGGCATCGGAGCCATGACCGACGCCCGCATGGATGACTTCTATGCCAAGATGGTGAAGGCCGGTGTTGTGGAGGACGGACTCGACATCAAGCAGTCCTACACGCTCGACTTCGTCAACAAGGGCGTCGGTCTTGACATCAAGAAGAAGCTGACCGGACAGTAAGCGCCCTTCCAAAGGCCTGATCGGCCTGCCGGGGCACATCCCGGCAGGCCCGGCTCGCGGGCCGCCCAGGCTGCCCCGCGTTCATTCCGGTCCGCCCCCCGCCTGCCACGGAGCGCGCATGACAGCGCCAATCGTTTCACTCGACCAGGTTTCCAAGACCTTTTCCAATGCGACCGTCGCGCTGAAGGACATGTCCCTCGACATCGGCGCGGGACAGTTTATCAGCCTGCTGGGCCCCTCGGGGTGCGGCAAGTCCACGGCGCTCAGGATCGTCGCGGGCCTGTCCAGTCCGACGTCGGGCCGCCTGCGCTGGTCCGACGAGGGACATGCCCCAAGCGGCCGCAAGGGGAGCGGCGCGGAGGCGCACGACATCAGCTTCGTCTTCCAGGAGCCGACGCTGATGCCCTGGGCGACGGTCTTTTCCAATGTCCATCTGCCGCTGAAGCTCAAGGGGCGCTCGGCCGCGCAGGCGCGCAAGGAGGTCATGGAGGCGCTCGACATGGTCGGGCTGGCCGATTTCGCCGACAGCTATCCGCGCGAATTGTCCGGCGGCATGAAGATGCGGGTGTCGATCGCCCGTGCGCTGGTCACCAAGCCCCGGCTGCTGCTGATGGACGAGCCTTTCGCCGCGCTCGACGAGATCACCCGCTTCCGTCTCAACAACGACCTGCTCCGTCTGTGGGAGCAATTCGGCTGGACGGTGGTGTTCGTGACCCACTCGGTGTTCGAGAGCGTCTATCTGTCCAACCGCATCGTCGTCATGGCGGCCCGCCCGGGACGGGTGGTGGCCGACCTGGCGATCGATGCGCCCTATCCGCGCGACGAGGCGTTCCGCACGTCGCATGTCTATTCCGATCATTGCCGGCGTGCTTCCGACGCGCTGCAGGCAGCAATGGCCGCCGAGGCGCCCGGGGCCTGAGGCCGCGGGAGCACCGGACACGGACCGACAGCAGGAGCGTTCCCTTGGACACCAACCCCGCCTCCAGCCCCTCGGGCGTTCCGCTCGACCCGGCAGAGATCCGAAAGGCCCGTGCCGCCCGCTTCGAGCGGATCGCGCGCTGGGTGCTGCCCATCATCGTCATGATCGCCACCATCGGTCTGTGGCAATGGTACGTGGATGCCTACAAGGTGCCGCACTACATCCTGCCCGGCCCCGACCGGGTGGTGCAGGCGCTTGTCGACGACTGGGCAACCCTCTGGCCCGCGCTGATGACCACCATTGCCATCACGCTGGGCGCGCTCACCATCGCCACGCTCGGCGGCGTCGGACTGGCCGTGCTTTTCGCGCAATCGAAATGGGTGGAGATGTCGTTCTTCCCCTATGCGATCATCCTGCAGGTGACCCCTGTCATCGTCATCGCGCCGCTGATCTTCATCTATGTGCCCTCGAAGATCGCGGGTCTGCTGATCTGCGCCTGGATCGTGGCCTTCTTCCCGATCCTGTCGAACACGACGCTGGGCCTGAACTCCGCCGACCACAACCTGCGCAACCTGTTCCAGCTCTACGGGGCGACGCGCTGGCAGACCTTGCGGTTCCTGCGGCTTCCCGCCGCGCTGCCCTACTTCCTGGGCGGTCTCAGGATCGCGGGCGGCCTGTCGCTCATCGGCGCGATCGTTGCCGAGTTCGTCGCCGGTACCGGCGGGCTTGGCTCGGGTCTCGCCTTCAAGATCCTGGAGGCGAGCTACCGGCTGAACATTCCGCGCATGTTCGCGGCCATCCTGCTGATCTCGGTCACCGGCATCATCATCTTCGCCTGCCTCAGCGTGCTGTCGCACCTGCTGCTCAAGGACTGGCACGAAAGCGCCATCAAACGGGACGCCTGAGCGGACCCAAACGCGAACAGGGACATGCGCATTTTCATGAGCCACCCAGAATGAGCCGACCTCTGTCCGCCCTCGAGCGCGCCGACTTCTCGCCGAGCCGCTATGTTCTGAAGAACGCGACCGTTCCCGCATGTCTCACCTCGGGCGCGATCGAGCCGCGCGGCGACGGGCTGGGGCGCGCCCATCTCCTCGTCGAGCATGGCGACGTGATCGCGGTCGTCTCGCGAGAGGACATGCTCGGCGGCGGGGCGGGACCGGAGATCGACCTGGACGGCGGCCTCGTGCTGCCGGGGTTCGTCGACATGCACACCCATCTCGACAAGGGACACATCTGGCCGCGCCGGCCGAATCCCGACGGGAGCTTCGCCGGTGCGCTGGAGGCGGTCAGTGCCGACCGCCCGGCCAACTGGAACACGACCGACCTGCGCCGGCGCATGGAGTTCTCCCTGCGAACGGCCTATGCGCAGGGCACGGTGATGATCCGCACCCATCTCGATTCGATCCCGCCGCAGGAGGGGATCAGCTGGCCTCTCTTCGAGGAGCTGCGTGTCGAATGGGCGGACCGGATCGAACTCCAGGCCTCCGCGCTCTTCGGCATCGAGAGCCTGCTCGTCCCGGAATTCCTGCCGCATATGGCCGATGTGGTTGCCCGCGCGCGCGGAACCCTCGGCGCCGTGACCTACATGGTCGAGGGGCTCGCGGGGCATCTCGATGCCATGTTCGAAGCGGCCGAGGCGCGCGGGCTCGATCTCGACTTCCACGTGGACGAGACGGGAGACCCGTCGGCGCGCTCGCTGGCGATGATCGCCGAGACGGCGATCCGGCGGAAATTCCGCGGACGCATCGTCGTCGGGCATTGCTGCTCGCTCGCCTGCCAGGAGCCGGATGAAGCGGATCGTACGCTCGACCTGGTGGCGCGGGCCGGCATCGGCGTGGTGTCCCTGCCCATGTGCAACATGTATCTGCAGGACCGCCAGGCCGGACGCACGCCGCGCTGGCGGGGCGTGACGCTGCTGCACGAAATGAAGGCGCGGGGCATTCCGGTCGCCGTTGCTTCCGACAACACCCGCGACCCCTTCTATGCCTATGGCGATATGGATATGGTCGAGGTGTTCACGCAGGCCATGCGCATCGCCCATCTCGACCATCCGGTCGGCGACTGGATTCGGGCGGTGACGAGCACGCCGGCCGATCTTCTCGGCGAGGGGACGCGCGGTCGCATCGAACCGGGACTGCCGGCCGATCTCGTCGTTTTCTCGGCGCGTGACTGGAACGAACTCGGAGCCAGACCCAAGGGGCCGCGCCGCGTGCTGCGCTCTGGTCGCGAAATTTCGAGCGACCTGCCCGACCACCGGGAACTCGACGATCTGATGGAGCCCAGGACCCATGCATGACATTGACGCGCTGAAGGCCGACCTCGACGGTCTCGCCATAGAGGACAACCCGCAGATCGTGCGGCAGAAGAGCCGGGACTTCTTCTGGTATTCGCCCGTTCTCAAGCGCCAGCTCGACGACGTGAGCGCCGATCTCGTCGTGACGCCGCGTTCGCGCGAGGACGTGATCAGGGTGCTTGCCGCCTGCTACGCGCGTGACATTCCCGTCACCGTGCGCGGGGCGGGAACGGGCAACTACGGCCAGGCCATGCCGCTTGCCGGCGGCATCGTGCTCAATCTCGCCGAACTCAACCGCGTGCTGGAAATTTCCGCCGGCGTCGTGAAGGCGGAAGCAGGGGCGATCATTGCCGATATCGACGCGGCGGTCGCGGAGAGCGGGCAGGAGATGCGCATGCATCCCTCCACCTACCGCACGGCGACCGTGGGCGGATTCATCGCCGGCGGGTCGGGCGGCGTCGGCTCGATCAACTGGGGCGGCCTTCGCGACCTCGGCAATATCCTGTCGCTGACCGTGGTGACCATGGAGGCCGAACCGCGTGTTCTCACGCTTGCCGGCGAGGAACTGCACAAGGTCAGTCACGCCTACGGCACCAACGGCATCATCGTCGACGTGACCATGCCGCTTACGGCGCGCTACGACTGGGTGGACGTTCTTGTGGGGTTCGACGACTTTGCGTCCTCGGCCCGCTTCGCCGACGCGCTGGGCAACCAGGACGGCATCCTGACCAAGGAGATCGCGCCGATCAGCGCGCCGGTCCCCCACGACTATTTCCTGCGTCACCGCAAGTTCCTGCGCAAGGACCAGTCGGTCTGCGCGGTGATGGTTGCGCCGTTCGCGATGGATGCCTTCGCCACGTTCTGCGAGCGCGACGCCAGTGCGACGATCCTTTACCGCGCCGACACGGCAAGCGAGGAGGAGAGCAAGGGGCTGCCGCCGGTCTGCGAACTGACGTGGAACCACACCACGCTGCGCGGCCTGCGCGTCGATCCCTCGATCACCTATCTCCAGGTGCTCTATCCCTTCCCCAATCACGTCGAGAAGGCGGTGCAGCTTGCCGACCTGTTCGGCGACGAGGTGGTCGGCCACCTGGAGTTCGTGCGCTTCGACGGACGCATCACCTGCTTCGGCCTGCCGGTGGTGCGCTACACCACCGAGGAGCGGTTGAACGAAATCATCCGCATCCACGAGGAGCATGGCTGCCCGATCTTCAATCCTCACCGCTACACGCTCGAGGAAGGCGGAATGAAGCAGACCGATGCGGTCCAGCTTGCCTTCAAGAAGGAAGCGGATCCCAAGGGGCTGCTCAATCCGGGCAAGATGGTCGCCTGGGAAAACCCGGACTTCGACTTCGAGTCCGAGCAGACGTTCCTGTTTCCCGGGCTGGCCCGCTAGGGAGTGGAGCGGCGCGCATGCGGGTCCTGGTGATATCGGCCCATCCGGTCGAGACGAGTTTCAGCGCGGCCCTGCGCGAGGACTGCGTGACAACTCTGGTGGCGGCCGGCCACGAGGTTGAGGAACTCGATCTCTATGCGCGCGGCTTCGATCCGGTTCTGAGACGCGAGGAGCGACTGGCCTACCACGACCTCGAGCGCAACCGTGAAGGCGTTGCCTTCGAGGTCGAGCAGTTGCTGCGCGCCGAGGCGCTGGTTCTGGTCTACCCCGTGTGGAACTATGGTTTTCCCGCGATCCTGAAGGGGTATTTCGATCGCGTTTTCCTGCCGGGCGTCTCATTCCGGCTGGAGAACGGAGTGGTGAAGCCCAATCTCGGCCATATCCGCCGGCTGGTGACGGTGACGACCTACGGGGGATCGCGGCTTCGCGCCTTCCTCGTCGGCGATCCGCCGCGCAAGCTCGTGTGCCGCGTTCTCAGGGCGCTCATCGCACCGATCGGACGCCTGTCCTATCTCGCGCTCTACGATCTCAACCGGGCGGACGCACCACGACGCGACGCGTTCCGCGACAAGGTGAAGCGAACCCTCCAGGAGCTTTGATGCGTGTCCTTTTGATTTTCTGCCATCCGAGCGGCGACAGTTTCGGTGCCTCGCTCGCGGCCGCCGCGCGCGAGACGCTGGTCGCCGGCGGACACGACGTGCGCTTCACCGATCTCTATTCGGAAGGCTTCGACCCGGTTCTGACCCGCCAGCGCTGGCTCGACTACGAGGATCCGCAAAAGAACCGCGCCGGCATCGAGGATCACGTGGGCAACCTGGAATGGGCCGAGGCGATGGTCTTTGTCTACCCCACCTGGTGGTACGGTCTTCCGGCCATGCTGAAGGGCTACCTCGACAGGGTGTGGGTGCCGCATGTCACCTTCGACATCCCGACCGAAACGCGTCCCATGACGCCCCGGATGCAGCATGTGAGGAAGCTTGCCGTCGTGACGAGCTGCGGGGCGAGCTGGTGGATTTCCAAGCTGATCGGCGAGCCGGGCCGCAAGACGATCCTGCGCGGCATCCGCGCATTGTGCGCGCCGACCTGCACAACCCGCTACATGGCGCTTTACAACATGGACACGGCGACACCCTCCGCGCGTGAGAAGCACATCGCGAAGGTGCGCAAGGTGCTCGGGCGCTGGTAAGGCGGCTATGCCGGTGAAAAGCCGGGCGCGGCGCGAGAGAAGCGATCCTGACGGATTGCCTGCGGGTCGCGATGCCGCCACACTGTGCGTAACCGGGAGGATGACCGCGTTTCATGCATTCGCGTCCATCCTGTCATGAAGAGGTCATTTGCCGGCGTTAGACATCCGATCATGGCGTTCAACTACAAGAAAAGCGTGACGTTCCGGCTCGGCCAGGCGGCCAAGGCCCATCGTTCGCGCGCTGGCACCCACCTCTCCCGGATCGGTCTGCATCCGGGCCAAGAGGCCGTTCTCAAGATTCTGTTCGACACGGACGGACAGACGATGAGCCAGCTTGCCTCCGCGCTCAGCGTTCAGCCGCCGACAGTGACCAAGATGGTGACCCGGCTTTCGGCGCAGGGTTTTCTGCGCCGCGCGGCCTCGGAGACGGACGGCCGGCTTTCCCGTGTCTTCCTGACCGACGAGGGGCGTGCGCTCGTCGAGACGATCGACAAGTCCTGGAAGCGTCTCGAGCGTGAGGCACTGGCCGGGATGGAGGACAAGGACCGCAAGAAGCTGCGCAAGCTGCTGCGCCAGGTCGAGAAGAACCTGGGGTCCCGTCTCGCCGACGACATCGACCTGGAGCCGGACGAGGCCGAGTGACGGCCGGCCTGGCGTTACGCCTCAGTCTGGCCTGATGCCTCAGGGCGTTGCCAGTCCCGCCAACTCCAGGCCCAGTCCCGCAAGTGCGCTGACCGCGACGACGGTCGCGACCCCCCGTTTCGCACCGAAGAGAAGAAGCGCCGCGAGGACAGCCAGCGCCAGCGCTGCCGTGTCCAGGCTTTCCGGTCGCGGCACCATGACCGTGAAGGGGCCGAGTGTTGCCTCGCCCAGGTCGCGAAACAGCACGTTCGCCGAAAACCAGACCGCGAGGTCGAGAATGGTTCCGACCACCGCGGCCGCGATGGCGGCCAGAGCGCCCGCCATCCAGCCGATGCGCTGCAGGCGTTCCACGTGGGGAGCGCCCGCCAGCACAAAGAGGAAGCTCGGGGCGAAGGTCGTCCAGGTCGTCAGCATCGCGGCGAGCATGCCGCCGGTGATCGAGGCGTGGGCGAAAACCTCCCTGTAGCCGGCGATGAAGCCGACGAACTGGGTCACCAGGATGAGCGGCCCCGGTGTCGTTTCCGCGAGGCCGAGGCCGTCGAGCATTTCGCCCGCGTCGAGCCATCCCTTCGCCTCGACCGCCACCTGGGCCATGTAGTTGAGCAGCGCATAGGCGCCGCCGAAGCTTACCAGCGCCATGGTGGAGAAGAAGGCCGCGATGTCGACGAGCACGGTTTCGGGCGTGAGCAGGATGGCGGCGAGCACGACCGGCGCAGCCCAGAGCGCCAGCCCGCCGGCAATCCCGCGAAGGCCCAGTCCGGTGCGGGCCGGCAGGCCGGAGGTCGCGGCGTCGTCGCAAGCCGGGACTGTCGGCTTGGTCCGGCTGAACACCGCTCCGGCAAGGCCCGCCGCCAGGATCACGAGTGGAAAGGGGATCTGGGCAAACGCGAGAGCGGCGAAGGCGAGAAGGGCGATCGTGCGTGACAGGGTGGTCCTGAGCGCGCGGGCGGCCAGACGCATCAGGGCCTGCACGACAATGGCAAGCACGCCTGCCTTGACGCCATAGAAGAGGCCGGTGACCAGACCCGTATCGCCGAACGTGACGTAGACGATGGACAGGGCAAGCATGAGCGCGGCGCCCGGCAGGATGAACAGCAGTCCGCTGACGAGGCCACCCCGCAGTCCGCCCGTCAGCCAGCCGCAGTAGGTGGCAAGCTGCTGGGCCTCGGGGCCAGGAAGAATCATGCAGAAATTGAGCGCGCCGAGAAAACGCTCCTCGCTGATCGCGCGTGCCTCGGTGACGAACTCCCGGTGAAGCAGGGCGATCTGGGCCGCCGGCCCGCCGAAGGACAGCAGGCCGATACGCAGGGCACGCAAAGCGAGCGCGGACAGGGTGAGCTGCGCGGGCGCAGGCGTCTCGGAAGCGGGATGCGTCATTCCAGAATGGGTCCGTGCTTTCGGCTGGGGGCTGCATTGTGCGAAACGCATAGCGGCAATGCGTATCTCCACCATGACACGGGCGGCGATTGCGGCAAGACTCGGTGTCTATTAAGTAAGACAAATGCGGGTGCGGGCGGACGGGCCGGCTCGCGAGGCGCCCGCCACGCGGTCGCGAGGACCGTGCGGGCTCCATGGCACGGCTTGCGCGCCGGTGTCCGGCCGAGGAGGGAGAAGGCGATTGGCGTCCGACCAGCAGCATGTTCGCGACGGGAAGTCGGACGGGGGACTCATTCCCGAGCGGTTCCTCGGAATTGCCTTGATCTCCTTTGCGTTTCTGTGTTTCGCCGCGCTTGATGCGACGGCGAAGTATCTGGGGCAGAGCCTGCCTTCGCAGCAGATCGTCTGGATGCGCTTTCTCACGCATGTGATCTATGCGGTGGTCATCTTCCGGCTCTGGCGCGATCTCACGGTGTTCCGCTCGCGCCGCTGGGGGCTGCAGATCCTGCGGGCGCTGTGCCTGATGGGCTCGACGCTCTTCAACTTTTTCGCGGTGCGCTATCTGCAGCTCGCCGAAACCGTGTCGATCATGTTCGCCGCGCCCTTCGTGGTGACGGCGCTCGCCGGCCCGCTCTTGAACGAATGGGCGGGAATGCGCCGCTGGATGGCCGTCATCGTCGGCTTCTGCGGCGTGCTGGTTGTGACCCGGCCGGGCCTTGGCGGCCTCAACTGGGCGGCTCTCCTCTCGGTCTGCGCCATGTTGAGCTACGCGCTCTATGCGCTGATGACACGCATGCTGGCGCATACGGATTCCCCCATGTCGATGCTGGTGATCTCGGGCGGCGTGGCCACCCTGGCCATGACGCCGGCCGGCATTTCCTCCTGGACGGCTCCGGGGGATGTCCTGACCTGGGGGCTGCTTCTGTCCACCGGCCTGTGGGGCGGTATCGGTCATCTCGCGCTTATTCGGGCCCATGTCCTGGCCCCGGCAGCGGTCCTTGCCCCCTTCATGTACACCCAGATCCTGTGGATGATCGGGCTTGGCTACGCGGTGTTCGCCGATGTTCCCACCGTCTACACGCTCGCCGGCGCGACGATCGTGGTCGGATCGGGTCTCTACATCCTCTATCGCGAGCAGAAGGTCGCGCGTACCGCGCCCGTGCTGCCGGACGCCGGCGTAAAGCGCGACTAGCGGATCGCCGGCGCGGGTGCTGTTGCCTCTCGCGCGGTGGCCGGTCATGTGATTCAATCGATTTGATTTCCCGGAACGCGTCCGCAGGCGGCGCGAGGCAGGAGGCGGAAGCGGAGTGAGGGACGGGTCGGGTTCAGACCGGAGCGCGGGCGGCGATGGTGACGACGGGCGCTCCGGACGGCGGCTGAGGCTCGGCGATCTCGCCATGCAGCTTGGCGTGTCCACCGCCACGGTTTCGCTCGCCCTGCGCAACTCGCCCCTGGTGGCGGCGGAAACCCGTGAGCGCATCAAGGAACACGCCCGCAAGGCCGGCTACATCTACAACCGCTCGGCGGCGGCTCTCCGGACGGCGCGTTCCAACATGGTCGGCATCGCCGTCCACGACATTCTCAATCCCTATTTCGCCGAAGTGTTCAGGGCGCTGGAAGACCAACTCGGCCGCGAGCAGCAGGTGGTGCTCATCTGCAACCACCGGGACGACGTGAGCCGCCAGCGGTCCTTCGTCGACACGCTGTTGCAGCACCGGATCGACGGGCTGGTGCTGTGTGCCTCCGTCGGGACCGAAGCCGAGGAGGTCAACGCGCTCGTGGACGCCGGCATTCCGGTAACGCTGATCTGCCGGGACGTGACGGGCGTTCGCGCACCCGTTGTGCGCGGCGACGACTTTCTCGGCGGGCTGATGCTCACCCGCCATCTGATCGGGCAGGGGCATCGACGCATCGCCATGGTCGGCGGACGGCGGGCGACCTCCGCCGGACGCGAGCGCAATCTCGGCTGGAAGCAGGCCCTGGGCGAGGCCGGCATCGACGCGGCCGGCCAGGTCGACATTCCCGAACTCATGACCCAGGCGGACGGGCGCGACGTGGTGCCGACCCTTCTGGCGGCCGATCCGCGTCCGTCCGCGGTCTTCGCCTTCAACGATCTTGTCGCCTACGGCATTCTGTCCGCGCTGCGGCGGCACGGGGTCGAGCCGGGGCCGGGCATGGCGCTCGGCGGCTATGACGACACGGACGGCGCGGACAGCCGGCTGCCGTCGCTCACCTCGGTATGGAACGCGCCGGAGGTGATCGGGGCGCGGGCGGCAAGCCTGATCCTGCGTCAGATCGGCGGCGAACGGGTCACCGACGAACACATCCTCATTCCACCGGAGCTGCGGATCCGCGAAAGCACGCCGCCACCTCCGCCGGAAAGCTGAGCGGGCTCAACGTCCGCCGCACACCTTCAACGACAAGACCGCACCAAAGGGAGAACACAGCTATGGCTCTGGCCGATATTCTTGTGCTGGGAAGAATGAATGCCCTCGTGGAGGAGGAACTGCCGAAGCACTTCACCATCCATCGCATCGGCCGCGAGGACGTTGCCTCGCTCGATCCGGCGCTCGGGGAGCGCATCACGGCAATCGCGGGCGGGGCCCATGTTCCGGTCGATGCCGAACTCCTCGGCAAGCTGCCCAACCTGGAGATCGTCGCCAACTTCGGGGTCGGCTACGATTCGGTCGACGCCAGGCTGTGCGGCGAGAAGGGGATCTGCGTCACCAACACGCCCGAGGTCCTGAGCGAGGAGGTGGCCGACACCGCGCTCGGCCTCATGCTCATGACAGTGCGTGAACTCGGCGCGGCGGAGCGCCACCTGCGCGCGGGCAAGTGGGTTTCGGAAGGACCGTATCCGCTGACCCGCGCAAGCCTCCAGAACCGGACGCTCGGCATTCTCGGTCTCGGGCGTATCGGCAAGGCCATCGCCCGGCGCGCCGAGGCGTTCGGCATGGACATCCACTATCACGGCCGCACCCGGCAGGACGATGTGGCCTACACCTATCACGACACGCTGACCGGACTGGCGGAGGCCGTCGATACGCTGATGGTCGTGGCTCCCGGCGGTGCCTCCACCAAGGGGATCGTCAACGCCGAGGTCCTGTCCGCGCTCGGTCCGGAAGGCATCGTGATCAATGTCGGGCGCGGAACCGTGATCGACGAGCCGGCGCTGGTGAAGGCGCTGCAGGACGGAACGATCCTCTCCGCCGGTCTCGACGTGTTCGAGAAGGAGCCGCAGGTGCCGGCGGAACTCATCGCCATGGACAACGTGGTGCTGCTTCCCCATGTCGGCTCGGCTTCCCATCTCACCCGCAACCGGATGGGCCAGCTTGTCGTCGACAACCTGCTCGGGTGGTTCAACGACGGGCGTCCGGTGACCCCGGTGGCGGAAACGCCCTTCACCCGCCGCAAACAGGGTTAAGCGCGCTTAAACATCCTTAACCAGCCGTTAAGGAACAGGGTCCAGACTCGCAGACTGCAACCGCCGGATGCGCGAATCGCGCGTCCGGCCGCTCAGGAGGTCTGGACATGCGACAAAGAGCCAGGGACCGGATGGCGAGGATCGGAAAGATCCTCTCGATTGCGATGTTCTCGCTCGTGTTCTTCGGAACAGGCTTCGTCGGTGCGGGGCCGCTGGAGCACGACGTGGCCGGCACGTGGCGTCTCGCGGACGAACTGTCCGGCGCGTCCTGCCGGCTCTCGCTGCGCACGGGCGCTGTCGCGGCGGATCTTGCCGCCGATGCACCGGGATGCGAGCGCCTGCTTCCGGGTGCTGGGCGCGTCACGGGCTGGCGGATGCTGCCCGAGGGCGGCATCGAGCTTTGCGATGCGGCGGGCGCTCCGATTGCCGTCTTCGACGTGGGCGAGGTCGACGGCCTTGCCTCGGTTGAGCCGGCGGGCCTGTTCCTGGTCATGACGCCGGAACATGCGCTGTCCCTGTCGGCGCTTATCCCCGGCGCGCGCTGAAGCCAAGAACGTTTACGGATCAGGAGGAACGGGCGCCCCGCGGGGCGCCCGTTTCGTGTTTCAGGGTGGCTTCAGGGGCGGGCCGAGGCGAGGAACTCCTCCATGCGCTTGAGCGCGCGGGAGATGTTTTCCGCCGAATTGGCGTAGGAAAGGCGGATGTAGCCCTCGCCGAGCACGCCGAAATCGGGGCCGCCGATCACCGCGACGCCCGCCTCCTCAAGCAGGGCCCGGGCAAGCGGCTTGGCCTTGAAGCCCGTCTCGCGAATGTTGGGGAAGGCGTAGAACGCTCCCATGGGCACACGGGCGGAGACACCGGGGAGTGCGTTGAGCCCCTCGACCACCAGTTTCCTGCGGATGTCGAACTCCGCCATCATCCGCGCCACCGCATCCTGCGGCCCCGTGAGGGCGGCGATGCCGGCGAACTGGGCCGGGGCGTTGACGCAGGACCAGCAATTGACGGCGAGCTTGCGCGCCTTGTCGAGAAGCGCCTCCGGCCACACCGCGTAGCCCATGCGCCACCCGGTCATGGCGTAGGTCTTGGACCAGCCGTCGAGCAGGATCAGGCGGTCGCGGATCTCCTCGAACCCGTAGAGCGAGCAGTGCTCCGCGCCCTCGTAGGTCATCTGGCCGTAGATCTCGTCGGAGAGGATCGCGATGTCGGGGCGTTTCGCGAGCCCGGCGACGAGTTTCTTGATCTCGGCGCGCGGCGTGACGCCGCCGGTCGGGTTGGCGGGCGAGTTGAGGATCACCAGACGCGTGTTCGGCGTGAGCAGCGACAGGGTTTCCTCGGCCGAAAAGGCGAACTCGTTCTCCTCGCGAATCGGGATCGGCACCGGGTTGGCGCCGGTGAACTCGATCATCGAGCGATAGATGGGAAAGCCCGGATCGGGATAGAGAATGTCGACGCCCGGCTCGCCGAACATGAGGATCGCCATGAACATGGTGACCTTGCCGCCCGGAACGACGACCACGTTGCCCGGGTCGACCGCCGCACCGGTGCGCTTCTCCACGTCGGCGGCCACGGCTTCGCGCAGCGGCAGGATGCCGGTTGCCGGAGTGTAGCCGTGCTCGCCGTCGCGCAGGGCCTTCACCGCCGCCTCGACGATGTGCTCGGGCGTGCGGAAGTCCGGCTGGCCGATGCCCAGGTTGATGATGTCGCGGCCCTCGCCGGCCAGCTCGGTCGCGCGGGCGAGAACGGCGAATGCGTTCTCCTCGCCGATGCGGTTGAATGCCTCGATGGTCTTCAGCATGGGTCCTCCCGCCGGGGTCGTGGCGCTTGTGTCCGCGTCCGGTTCGTCTTGTGATGAAACTCGTCTTTCGGGTTTTAGCCGGGTGGGCGCGCGTGCGAAACTCCTTCGTCCACATGTGCTTCATTGCAAGCGGAGGGGGCCCGCATGGCCGACACAGGCCGCGTCATCCATGTTGAAAGCCCGGTCGGCCTGCTCGAGGTCGAGGAACGCGACGGCGCGATCGTCCGCCTTGGCTGGGACGCGACGCGCGATGCCAGTCCCTCGCCGCTTCTGGAAGAGGCGGCCGCGCAGCTTCGCGCCTATTTCGCCGGGGAGCGGACGGTCTTCGATCTGCCGCTCGCGCCACGCGGCAGCGATTTCCATCAGGCGGTTTTTGCCCGGATGCTGGCGATTCCCTTCGGCGAGACGCGCACCTATGGCGAGATCGCGAAGGCGCTTGGAACCCACGGCCAGCCTGTTGGACAGGCCTGTGGCGCGAACCCCGTTCCGGTCATCATCCCCTGTCACCGGATCCTGTCGGCGAACGGCCTGGGAGGCTATTCCGGACGCGGCGGGCTCGACACGAAGATCGCGCTCCTGCGTCTCGAGGGCGGCTATCCGTTCCTCGTATGAAGCGCGGAAACGGCCTTTCGGGGAGGGGCGGCCGCGATCCGTTTTGCCAAGTCGAAAAGATTTCTATAGTCGGGTTGCACGAAAACCCCATATCGGGGGGGAACGGACCGCGCGTCTTCGATGCCGCGCGGAGCTGATCCCCGCCCGCAAGGAACGCCTTCGGGCCGACGCAATTCAAGACGATTTCTTCCGGAGGTTCGGGCGGTCGCGCGCCGTTCCGGCAACGGCCTCCACGTCAGACGAGTTCAAAGTCAGGCAGACCCATGACCCTATCCCAGGACGACAAGATCCCCGTCACCGTGCTGACCGGTTACCTCGGCGCCGGCAAGACGACGCTGCTGAACCGCATTCTCACGGAGAACCATGGCCAGCGCTACGCGGTCATCGTCAACGAGTTCGGCGAGATCGGCATCGACAACGACCTCCTCGTCGAGTCCGACGAAGAGATCTTCGAGATGAACAACGGCTGCATCTGCTGCACCGTGCGTGGTGACCTCATCCGCACGGTGGAGAACCTGATGAAGCGCAAGGGCGCCTTCGACGCGATCCTCGTCGAGACGACGGGCGTCGCCGATCCGGCGCCCGTGGCCCAGACGTTCTTCATGGACGACGACGTGCGTGCCAAGGCGAAGCTCGACGCGGTCGTGGCCGTGGTCGACTGCCGTCACGTGCTCGCCCGCCTTGCCGACACGGAGGAGGCGGAGGACCAGATCGCCTTTGCCGACGTGATCCTGCTCAACAAGACGGATCTCGTCACCGCCGACGAACTCAAGGCCGTCGAGGAGCGCATCCACGCGATCAACCCCTATGCGGTCCTTCAGCGCGCCGAGCGCTGCGACGTGCCGCTGGACACGGTGCTGAACCGCGGCTCCTTCGATCTCGACCGCATCCTCTCGCTCGATCCGCACTTCCTGGAAGAGGCGGAACACGAGCATGTGTGCGGCCCCGACTGCGATCACGACCACGATCATCACCATCATGGCCATGATCATGACCACGGCCACGATCACGCTCATGACCACGGGCATCATCACCACCACCACCACGAGGACGCCCATGCGGTGAAGAGCATCTCGCTCACCGCCGGCGATCTCGAGCCCAACACCTTCTTCCAGTGGATCGGGACCGTGAGCCAGATCCAGGGGCCGAACATCCTTCGCCTCAAGGGCATCCTGTCGTTCAAGGGCGATCACCAGCGCTATGTCCTGCAGGGTGTCCACATGATCATGGAAGGCGATCACCAACGCGACTGGAAGGAAGGCGAGGAGCGGGTGAGCCGTATCGTCTTCATCGGCCGCGACCTCGATTTCGAGGCTCTTGAGACCGGCTTCAAGGCCTGCGAGGCCGACTGAGCATGGTGTCCGTTGCTCCGCTCGATCCGGGCTCCTTCGTCGTCGCCGCCAGCTTTCTTGCAGGCGACCCCGCCTTCGCGCTCGGTGACGGTTCGGTCGTCGTGCTCAGCGGTACCGGCGAGAAACGCATCGAGGCTCATGGCGGCGGTCTTCTCGCCGCCGCGCGCACGTTGTCCGGCGATGCCTTCGTCACCGGCGGCGATGACGGGCGCGTGTGCCGGATCTCGCCGGACGGCACCACAACGACACTCGCCGAACTGCCGCGCAAGTGGATTGATCTCGTTGCCTGCGGGCCGCAAGGCGCTGTCGGCTTCGCGGTCGGCCGTACCGCCTATGTGACCACGGGCGAAGGCCCCTTGCGCGAGTTTCCGCAAACGCGGGCGGTGGGAGGAATTGCGTTCGCTCCCAAGGGCTTGCGCATTGCCATCGCGCGCTATGATGGGGCGACTCTCGCCTTCGTCAATGCAAGCGGTGCGGCGCAGGAACTGGAGTGGAAGGGCGCGCACACGGGCGCGAGCTTCTCGCCCGACGGCAAGTACCTCGTCACCACCATGCAGGAAAACGCCTTGCACGGCTGGCGGCTTTCCGATGCGCAGGACATGCGCATGACCGGCTATCCGTCCAAGGTGAAGTCGATGAGCTGGTCGGCGCGCGGGCGCTATCTGGCGACCTCGGGCGCCAATGCCGCGATATGCTGGCCCTTCTTCGGCAAGAACGGGCCCATGGGCCAGCAGCCGTTGCAGCTCGGCACCCGGTCGGACCAGATCATCACCCAGGTGGCGTGCCATCCGGGCGAGGAGGTGGTCGCCATCGGTTATCAGGACGGCATGGTGCTTCTGGCGCGTTTCGAGGACGGCCAGGAGGTGTTGTTGCGCCGTCCTGGCGAAGGCGCTGTAAGCTCGCTGTGCTGGGATGCGGGCGGCATGCGGCTCGTCTACGGCACGGAGGCCGGCGAAGCCGGCGTCGTGTCGCTCTGACAGGCGGGGAGCCGGTTCATCCGGCTCCCGGTTCGCCGACGTGCATGCGAAGGCCGGCCCCCGGTGCCGGCGGGAAGGAGAGGGGATGATCGCACGGGCCGTCATGCTTCTTGTTGCCCTGGCGGGTGGTGCGACCACGTCCCAGCTTCCCGAATTCGCGCAGCAGTATCGCCAGCGTCTTGGCGGTGCCATCGATGCGCTTACGCTGGTGGTCGAGGAGTTTCGCCAGGATGCAAGGGCCAACGGGCTGAGCGTTTCCGAGGCGGTGACGATGCTCTCCAGCGCGTCCGACGGGCTGGTCCGCGCGCAGGGCGAGCGCATGGGGCGAACCATCGCGAGGCTCGACCGGCTCGAGCGGCAGCGCCGCGAGATGCTTGAGGCCGGTCCCTTCGCCCGGGTCGCCGTCATGGCGCGTTCCCTCGATCCGGCGCTGGCGGAGGCGACGCTGGGCGACTTCGAGCCCGGCGTGCCGGTGACCTCGGAAGGGGCGGTCATGGCCGGAGGCGGCTTCCTGGGCGTGCTATTCGGGGGCGGACTGATCGGGCGTCTTGCAAGGCGTCGGCGGCGGGCCCGTGCAGGAGACAATGAATGGACACATTGAGCCGGATGCGCTGCTTCCTGAAAGTCGTCGATTCCGGCGGCTTTTCGGCGGCCGCGCGGGACCTGGGGCGCTCCAAGGCGCTCGTCTCGAAGTATGTGGGCGAACTGGAGGACGAGCTGGGCGCGCGTCTTTTGAACCGCACCACGCGCCAGATCTCGCTGACCGAAGTCGGGCAGGCCTTCTACAAGGAAGCAAGCGACATCCTTACCCGGATCGACGATCTCAAGGCGTCGGTACAGAACACCCATCAGGCGGCGCGGGGCACGCTGCGGATCTCCGCGCCACGGTCGATGGGCGACGATTTTCTCAATCCCGCGATTGTCGCCTTCCTCCAGCGCGAGCCCGAGATTTCGGTCGATCTCAGGCTCGAGGACCGGTTCGTGGATCTCGTGGAGGAAGGTTTCGACGCGGCAATCCGCGTGACGGAACTGACCGATTCCAGTCTCATCGCGCGCAAGCTTTCGGATCTGCGCACGGTGGTCTGCGCATCGCCGGAGGCGGTGGAGCGCTTCGGCGAACCGCGCGTGCCGCAGGACCTGAGCGAGCGCCCCTGCATCATCGACAACAACTACCGCTTCCGCAACAACTGGCAGTTCGAGACGGACGGCGTGCGGTCGTCGGTGTCGGTCAAGGGGCGCGTCGAGGTCAACAGCGCCCAGGCGGCACGCCTTGCGGCAATCGCCGGGCTCGGGTTCCTGCGCACGCCCTACCCTTTCGTCCATCGCGATATCAGGGAAGGCCGGCTCGTGGAGGTGCTGGCCGGAACCCAGCCGCCGGGGCAGGCGATCCATGTCGTCTACCCGCACCGGCGGCATCTCTCCGGCAAGGTGCGTGCCTTCGTCGATTTTCTCGGCGAATGGTTTTCCGACATGCGCCGGCGCGGCGAAATCTGCTGACGCGGAGCGCCGAGAGGCGTCACAGGGCCGCGAGCCGTTCCATGGCCAGCCGGTCGGCGACCGCCTGGGTCGGCTGGTCGCTCTCGTCCGCGATCCTGAAGATCCGGGCAAGCGTGTCGCCGATCGCCTCGACCTTGGCGCGGATCGCGGCATCGCCCACGCCGGGCTCGCCGAGCGCGACCGAGATCACGCCGCCGGCATTGATGGCGTAGTCGGGCGCGTAGAGCACGCCGCGCTTGCGCAGGGCCGCGTCATGTCTTTCCTCGGCAAGCTGGTTGTTGGCTGCGCCCGCGACGATGGGGGCGCCGAGCTCCGGGATCGTCTCGTCGTTGAGGCCGGCTCCGAGCGCGCAGGGCACGAAGACGTCGGCTTCCGCGGCATGGGCGCGATCGGCGGCGACGCTTTTCGCGCCGAAAGCCGCGACGGCCCGCTCCACGGCGGGCTGGTGAATGTCGGCGACGGTCAGCCTGGCGCCGGCCTCGTGCAGGCGGCGGGCGACATCCATGCCGACATGGCCAAGACCCTGGACGGTCACGGTGCGCCCCGCCGGGTCATCCGAGCCGAAGCGATGCGCGAGCGCGGCCTGGATGCCCCGGAAAACGCCAAGCGCGGTATAGGGCGACGGGTCGCCGAGGCCGGTGGCACGAATGCCGCGCACATGGGCCGTGCGTGTCGCGACCACCTCCATGTCGGCATCCGAAATGCCGACATCCTCCGCCGTGATGTAGCTGCCGGCGAGCCGGTCGACCTGACCGCCA